>Ga0187892_10002797_pt1 | contig 33657 bp, 46 predicted proteins | sample MA1701073metaG_FD_139345 | JGI IMG/M metagenome (GOLD analysis project Ga0187892, IMG submission 139345) | Bio-ooze microbial communities from a basaltic lava cave in the Kipuka Kanohina Cave System on the Island of Hawaii, USA - MA170107-3 metaG ... | reverse complement strand
GGCCGCCGGCGCCGGCGCCGCCGACCTCCGGACCCGGAGCTACGCGTGCTTCGTGATGGGGGTCGCGTACCGGGACATCGGCCGCTACGTTGAGGCCATCCGTGAGCACGAGGCGGGCGCCCGGCTGGTCGTCACGGAGGCGGCTGGCCACGAGCCCGGGCTCGTCTACCCGATCCTCGTCAGCCTGGGCGGATGGCGCTCGGAAGTCGAGGCGGCGCTCGGGCGCTTCGACGCCGCGCTCGCCACCGGTGCCGAGGCGCTGCGGGTGGCCGGAGACATCCGTCACTCCTCCAGCCTCGCCATCGCCAACGCGTTCATCGGCTACACGCACCTGGTCCGTGGCGACCTGCCGGCGGCGATCTCGGTTCTCGAGCGAGGGTTGGCGATCGCCGAGGAGCACGAAGTGATGCACGGAATCTGTGCCAACGGCCTCTACCTGGGATGGGCGCGATGCCTCGCCGGCGACCGGGCGGGCGGGCTCGCGGTCCTCGACCGCGCCTTCGAACGGCACACCACCGCCCTCATGCAGTGGACGCGGTTCGGGACCGTCCGGGCGGCAGGCTACCTCGCCGGGGGGCGAGCGGCCGAGGCGCGGCGAGCCATCGTCGACGGCACGGCCGCGGCCGCGAAGCGGGGGGCGCGTGGCTACGCCGCGCCGCTCCTCCGCCTGGAGGCGGAGATCCTCCTCGAGGAGGGCGAGAGCGCCCCCGCCCGCCCGTGCGCCGAGGCGGCCTTGGCCGCCGCGGTCGAGTTGGGCGCGCTGCCGGAGATCGGTCAGTGCCACCGGGTGCTCGCCCGGCTCGCGCCGAAGTCGGAGCACGCCGCCTCGGCGCGCCGGATCTTCGATGGGCTCGGGATGACGTTCTGGAGCGCGCTCGTCTAGCGGCCGCCCCTGGCGGGGGCGAGCGCCATCGTGGGTGACGGTGGCCACGGCGGCGCGGATCGGGACGGCGCCGCGCCGGGCCGGCACCGGTGGCCGGGCTGGAAGCGTCCCAAGGTGGAGCGGAGGAGGCTCGCGACGATGCGAAAGCGCGGGGCGACGGTGCTGGTCCTGGGGGCACTCATGCTGCTGGGGGCTCTGGCCCCACCGGCCGGCGCCCAGACGCGGGCGGTCCGGTTCGACGGGCGCGTGCAGTGGATCGCGGGGCAGACCATGACGGTGCAGCTCGACACCGGCGGGAGCGTCAGCGTCGACCTCGTCGACGTCCGGCAGGAGGAGTACGCCGGGCTCTCCCCGAACGCCCGGGTGACGGTGGTGGGCGTGATGACGGACGGGAGCCGGCGCGTCAAGGGGACGTGGGTCCTGCGCGGGAGCGCTCCCGAGGCTCCGTAAGCCCCCTCCTCCGCCCCCGCGGCCCTTGACGGAGCGCCCCCCGGGAGCGCAGCATCGGGTGGTCGGGCAATCGTCACGAGGTTCACGCTCGGCTCTCGGCCAGGAAGCCCGCCCGCTGGCCGGGCGGCGCGGGCGCCCCGACGCGGGGAGGCGAGCGTCCCGACGATCGAGGGCGAAGGGCCCAGGACGAACGACGTAGGACGCACGACGAAGGGCGTACGACAAGGAGGTCGACCATGCCCCACTTCCTGAGCGACGACGAGCTCGCACGCGTGGTGCCGGCGGAGACCGCCGCCTTCGCGTCGCCGATCCCGACGCAGGTCGTGTCGAACGGCGAGTACAACCCCCCGCCCCAGACCCGGGAGCAGCGGCAGGTCGAGGCGCGCATCAAGGCGATGGCCGCGGAGCTGGGTCCCCGCCACGGGCTGAGCCGCCGGCAGTTCCTCGCCAGCAGCGCCGGCATGGCGGCGGCCTTCCTGGCGATGAACGAGGTGTTCGGCCCCGTGTTCGAGATCAGCGCGGCCGAGGCGCAGACGCCGGGCGCCGCCGACGAGCGGGCCCGCCGGCTGGCCGGGCAGTTCATCTTCGACGCCCAGACCCACTTCGTCCGCGACGACTTCAAGCACGACGGCCTGCTCGGCCTGCCGAAGTACGCCAAGCAGCACTGGAACCCCGACCTGTGGGGCGAGAACACCCTGGCCCGGTTCAAGTTCGACAACTACGTGAAGGAGATCTTCGTCGACAGCGACACCAAGGTCGCGGTGCTCTCGGGCGCTCCCTTCGACGATCCGACGTGGGACCTCCTGAGCAACGACCAGATCGCGGCCGCGCGCGCGGCGATCAACCGGGTCGCCGGCTCGCGCCGCTTGCTGGCGCACGCCGTGTTCACGCCGAAGAAGGCCGGCTGGATGGCCGAGGTGGACCGGTGCATCGCCACCGTCAAGCCCGACAGCTGGAAGGGGTACACGGTCGGCGACCCGCTGTCCCCCTCGAAGATGGGCTCGTACTGGCGCCTCGACGACGAGAAGCTCATGTATCCCATGTACGAGAAGATCGTGAAGGCCGGCATCACCACGATCTGCATCCACAAGGGCCTCCTGCCCGCCGACTACGAGAAGTCCTGGTCCGGGGTCTGGGAGTACAACACGGTGTGGGACGTCGGCAAGGCCGCCAAGGACTGGCCCCAGATCAACTTCGTGATCTACCACTCCGCGCTCCGGATGTTCCTGGAGTCCCCCGACGCCATGCTCGCCGAGTTCGAGAAGACGGGGCGCATCAAGTGGGCCACCGAGCTCGCCGAGATCCCCGCCAAGCACGGCGTCACCAACGTGTACGGGGAGATCGGGACGGCCTTCGCCACCTGCGCGGTGGCCAGCCCCCGCTTCGCGGCCGCGCTGGTGGGCACGCTCGTGCGGGGGCTCGGCGCCGACCACGTCATCTGGGGGAGCGACTCCGTCTGGTACGGCTCCCCGCAATGGCAGATCGAGGCGCTGCGCCGGCTGGAGATCCCGGAGGACATGCGGCGCAAGCACCGGTTCGCCCCGCTCGGCCCGGCCGACGGGCTCGTGAAGACCGCGATCTTCGGCGGCAACTCGGCCCGCATGTACAACGTCCACATGAAGTCGGCGCTCGGCGAGCTCTCGACGGACCAGATCGCGGCGATCCGGAGCGAGTACGTGGCGAGCGGCGGGCTCCGCAGCAACGCCCGCTACGGCTACGTCCACCGGCCGGCCGGCTAGCGCGAGGGCGGCCAGGGGTCGCGCCGTCGGCCCGACCAGGAGCGGTCCCGGACCCTCCCCGGTCAGGGCCGGCGGCGCGCGCGTGCCGGCTGGCGGCGCGCGCGCGCCGGCCGGTCGGGCGCGGGCCCCGGCCGGTAGGGGATGACCGAGATACCGTCGCTGCGCTCGAGCACGGCGTGCTTGATCTCGCCGAGGGTCTCGATGCCGTGCTGCTCGCGGCCCGCGGTCAGGATGTCCTCCACGTGGATCCGCTCCCGGGCCAGGCGCTCGCGGAGGGGGACGCCGTCCCGCAGCAGGACGAGGGGCTCGCCGTCGATCACGCGCTCGACGAGCGGGAAGCGTTGCTTGCCGAACGACAGGCCGACGTCGAGCAGGACCAGCGTGGCGACCACGACCACGGCGTTGGTGATCGAGTGGTCCAACCCGACGAGCGCGTTCTGCACCGCCTCGCTGATGACCAGGAGCAGCCCGAGGTCGAACGAGGTGGCCTTGGCGAGGACGCGCTTGCCCGCGATCCGGAAGAGGACCAGCAGGACCCCGTAGATCACCGCCGCACGGAGCACCTGGTCCATGGGCGCGCCTAGGGGTGGATCCAGTGGGCCAGCCGCACGGACGGGGCCTCCGGCGCGCCGAGCGAGCCCGCGAGCGAGCCCGGCCCCCGGGGGGTCAGCTCGACGAGCACCCGGAGCGGGCCCGGCCCCTCGTGCCGGAAGCGGAACACGAGCCGGTCGCCGGCGGAGGCGACCTCCGCCGGGACCGGCGTGACCGAGTCGATGCGAACCCGATCGGCGTAGTCCCGGGAGAGCCACCGGACGGCGGCGCCGCTCGCGTCGGCGGTCCGCCCCAGGGCCACCGCGAGCCGGAGGGGGGCGTGCTGCCGCCCGACCATGGGGTACTCGGCGCGGAGGGCCGCCGTGCCCGCCACGACGCGGGTGAGCGGGCCCGGGCCGAACGCCCCGAGCCCGGCGGCCAGCACGCCGAGGACGAGCAGGAGCCAGGCCGCGCGCTGGACCGCCCACGCGCGCCGGTGGCAGGCCACGTCCTCGTAGGTCTCGAGGCTCACGACCCGCCGCCGCTCCCCCGCCGAACGCCGCGTCGGGCCCCCCGGGGCGCCTGACGTCGCGGCCGACGCCGACGTGGCGCTCGAGCGCATACCCGCCGCCGACCAGGAAGTCGACGCGGGCCCGGGTCAGCTCGCGCAGCACGCGGCGATAGAACCGGAGCGTGCCGGCCAGCGTGGCGCGGCCGGGACGAAGGGGGGCGGCGGCCCCCGCGCGCGTCGCCGCCGTCCGGCTTATGGGGTGGGCGCGGAGCCGGGCGCCGCCGGCGCCGGGCGCTCGCGATCGACCGCCGGCACCTCGACGACGCGGAACGGCGGCTGGTCGGGATAGAGGGACTGGAGCAGGGGCAGCGCGACGTTGTACACCGGCGTGCCGTTGGCGGTGGTCGCCTCGGGCTGGCCGCGATGCGCGTGGCCGTGGAACACCACGCTCGCCGCGTAGCGGTTCAGCGGCTCCTCGAGCCGGCTCGAGCCGAGGAAGGCGTAGATCGCCGGCGGCTCGCCGTCCACCGTGCCGCGGACGGGCGCGTAGTCCTCCACCAGGCGATCGGCCTCGGCCTGCTCGAACACGAGCAGCCGCTCGTAGAACTGGAGACCGGGGGCCACCGGAGCCTCCGCGGCGAGCAGGATCGAGAGGAAGTCGAGCTCCGGGACGTACTTGCCGATCACGATCAGGCAGACCGTCAAGGGCGTGCCGAGCATGAGGCCGATCGGCCCCCAGAGCCACGTCCAGAATGCCAGGGCGACGAGCAGGGCCACCTCGGAGACGCCCACGCTCTGCCGGTACAGGACGGGCTCGGCCAGGAAGTAGGCGAGCACCTCGAGGGCGACGAAGAGCCCGGCCACCAGGAGCGGGCGCGTCCAGCCGTCGAAGACGGCCAGCGACAGCAGGAACGGCAGGGCGGCGGCGCCCCAGGTGCCGATGTAGGGGATGAAGCGGAGGGCGGCCGCGAGGAACCCCCAGAGGATGGCGTAGGGGAGGCCGATGGCGGCCAGGCCGAGACCGAGCGCCGCTCCGAAGCTCGCGTTGACGACGGACATGACGAAGAGGGAGCGGCCGATCCGCATGCCCGCTTCCTCGAGCGTCCGCGTCGTGAGCGTGAGGCGGCCGTAGCCGATCACGCGGACGAACCGCGCCCGGAGCTCCTGCCGGCGGATCAGGAGGAACACGACCAGCGCGACCACGAGCCCGGCCGACAGCACCGACTCGAGCAGCGACGGCAGCGGCACCAGGGGCCCGTCGGGCGTGATCACGACGGGCACCGGGGAAGGGGCGCCGGTGGCCGGCGATCGCGCGGGCCGGGCGATCTGCTCGGTCACCTCGCGGGCCGTCTCCTGGGCCTTGCCCACGAGGGTCGTGCCGAAGAACTGGCGCAGGTCGGCGACCCGCTGGCGCATCATCTGCTGATGGCGCGGCAGCTCGTCGACGAGGATGCCGGCCTGCTTCGTCACGGTCCAGGCGACCGCGCCGAGAAGCGCCGAGGCGAGGAGCACCGTGACGAGCGTCGCCGGCACGCTGCCGAGGCCGCGGCGCTCGAGCCGGGCCACGATCGGGCTCAAGAGCGCGCTCAGGAGCAGCGCGACGGCCAGCGGGATGGCCACCGCGCGCGCCCAGTAGAGGCAGGCGACCACGAGGACGAGCCCCGCCAGGCTGACCGCTCGTTCGACCCGGCGGAACGTCGTGAGGCTCCGGCCGCGCTGTCGTCCGTTCATGGCCTCGCCGGTGGTCTTGGGGTGCCCGCGATCCGGCCCCGCCCGCGCACCGCCGCGAGGCCCCACCGCCCTGGAGAGCAACTGGCGTGCCGGCCCGCCCCGGAGGCGCCGACGATCGCATCCCCGGCGCCGGGCCCCGTCCGCCCGCCCCGGTCCCGAGGCACCCGGCAGGATCTACACGGTAGAAGCGGCCTGCGCCTCGATCGCGCGGCGCGCCGCGGCCGGCGTTTCCCCGAGCGCGGCTCGGGGGTTCCCCCGATTGACGCGCCTCCGCCCGCCCGATCCTCTGGCTCCAGGGAGGCGTCCCGATGGCACGGGGCTGGCACGGGCAGGGGGGCAGGAGCGGATGCGCATGAGTCGGCGGGGCTGGCTCGGTCTGCTCGCCGTGGTCGGGCTCGTCGCGGCGGCCGGCGCGCTCCTCGCGCTGCCGGCGGTGGTGCGGCTCGCGGCCATCGCCCGCATCGAGGCGATGACCGGCCGGCCGGCGGCCCTCGACGCGGTCGAGGTCGCGCTCTTGGAGGGGCGGGTGACCGTCCACGGCTTCCGCCTGGCCGAGCGGGGCGGGGGAGCGCCGTTCGCGGACTTCGAGCGGCTCGACCGCCGCGTCCGCTTGGCGCCGCTCCTGCGGGGCCACCTCTTCATCCGCGAGGCCGTCCTCCGCAGCCCGACCGTGCGCGTCGTCCGGCATCCCGACGCCTTCAACCTCTCCGACCTGGTCGGCGGCGCGGGCGAGGCCGAGCGCCGCCTCGACGTCACCGTCGAGCGGTTCGCGCTCCACGGCGGCGTCGTCACCCTCGAGGACCGGGCCCTGCCCGAGCAGCGCACCTGGCGGTCGGAGCGCATCGAGATCGAGGCCCACAACCTGTCCACCCGCCGCGACGACGGCCGGGCCGTGGGCCGCTCGGTGATGGCGGGCGCGGCGGTGTCGGTCGCCCTCGAGCGGGTCCGGCTCTACCCGATCCACCTCGAGGCCACCGTCGAGGTGAAGGACCTGGACGTGGCGCTGGCCCGCGTCTACCTGCCGGCCGGGACACCGGTGGTGCCCGACCGCGGCCGGGCACGGCCACCCTCAGCCCGGACGGGAGCGCGCAAGCCGCCCGCCTGGCCCGCTTCCTCGAGCAGCTCCCCGACGTGCGCGTGACGTTGACGCCGGTCATCTCCTCCCGCGACCTGGCCGCGCTCCGGCGGCAGGCGGTCGACGACGAGCTCAAGCGGCTCGGCGGGGACGCCGCCGCCCGGGCCGAGGCCGCCGCCGCCCTGTTCGCCCGGCCGTTCCCCGACCGGCCGCGCCCCGACACGACCGAGGCGGTCCTCGCCGCGCTGGAGGAGAGCGAGGCCGTGCCCCCCGAGGCGAGCGCCGGCCTGGCGTCGCGCCGCCTCGACGCCGTCCGGGCCCTGGTCGCCAACACCGGCGTCGAGCCGAGCCGGCTGCCGGCGAGCGGGCGCCCGGTCCGGCGCGCGGAGCCCGACGGCGTGGTCGAGGTCGAGCTCGCCGTGACCCCCGAGCGGGAGCCGCCCGGCCGCGGCCCCGCCCTCGGGAGGCCGGCGGGATGAGGCGACCGCGCTGGCGCGGCGCGGTCACGTGGCGTCGCCGGGCCCTCGCGTGCGGCCTCGCCCTCGTCCTCGGCACGGCCGGCGGCTGCGCGACGGCGGACCGGTCGCAGGACGTGCGGATCGAGGCCGAGGTGAAGGCCCGCCTCGTCGCGCAGGGCGACGCCAACCTCACGCGGCTCGGCGTCGTGAGCACGGCCGGGACGGTCTACCTGAGCGGTGCCGTGGAGTCGGAGCGCCAGAAGACGCTGGCCGAGCGCCTCGCCGGAGACGTGCCGGGCGTCCAGCGGGTGGTCAGCGCCCTCGAGGTGCGCCCGGCGACTCGCTAGCGCCGCGGGGGCCGCCGGGCCGCGAAGCCTCGGGGGCGCGCCGGGGCGGCCCCGGGTCAGGCCATCGTGCGCAGGTGCGCGTCCAGCCGGTCGTAGCTGGCCGACCAGCCGTCCCGCATGCCCGTCGCGAGCGCCGCGTCCCGGGCTTGCCGCGACGGGTACAGGACGGTGCAGGTCATCGTGGTCTTGCCGTCCTCCTCGGTGAGGACCAGCGTGTTGAGCGTCTCCGGCCAGTCGCCGCCCCACGACTCGGTGGAGACGAGCCGTCCGGGCGGGGCGACCTCGCGATAGGCCCCGCGCATCTCCATGGGGGCGCCGTCGGCGCCGCGCCACACGAAGTGCCACGCCCCGCCGGGCCGCAGGTCGATCTCGCACACGGGCATGGTCCAACCGTCGGGACCGGTCATCCAGTGCGGCACGTGCTCCGGCCGCGTCCAGGCCGCCCAGACCAGCCGGCACGGCGCGTCGACCACCCGCGTCGCGACGACCTCCTGGTCCGACGGCGTCGCGAACGTCGTGACTCCGACCTTCGGGGCTGCAGGCATCGGCGATCCTCCTGTGAGGCCAGGGGCTCGGGCGCTCACCCTCAGGTCGAACCGGCGCGGCCCGGATCGACACCCCGGGGGAGACCCGGGCCTCACCCGCCAGCGTCCACGCCCCTCGCGCGCCCCCTCGTGGGATGACCCGCGGCCGCGGTGCGACCACGAGTCACCCCCCGGTCGAGGCGGGTCAGGCGGGGTAGCCCTTCAAGCCCTGCAGGCCCTTGAGGCAGGAGATCTCGCCGCAGTGCATGCCGACGTTGCCGAGCAGGGGATTGGACAGGAACCAGCCGACCGTCCTCCGGCCCACGCCGACCGCGGAGAGGTCCAGCTCACGGTCGAGCGCGGCCTCGTCGAGCGAGGCGAGGGAGCGGTCGGAGGCCTCGTAGACCTCGCGGGCATAGCCGCGGGCCGTGGGCAGGTCCACCTTCACCGCGCGGGCCCACTCGCCGAAGTCGGGGATCCCGGGCGAGGCGGGGCTCGGCAGCGGCGGCAAGGCGCTGAAGCCCGTGCGCCCGGCGCGGCGGCCGGCGAACAGGGGAGTCCCTCCCGCCACGATCGCGCCGATCCCGAAGTCCTCCAGGATCACGATGTGGCCGTAGTGCGCCCCGATGGGCAGGGCCATACCGGCCGGCGTCCAGTGCGCCTGGTCCGGGGTCACGCCCTCCATCGTGCCCTCGAGGAACTGATGGGCTTCCCTGAGCTGCTCTCGAAGCATGGCGACGCGTGTCATCGCGGCCCTCCTGGTGGAAGTGTGGACGTCTGCCTCTAGACGGACGGAGCGGCCGCGGCTCGACAGTCAGCCGGCCACGCGGGCGAGACGGCGCTGGAGGTACCGCCGCTCCGGCTCCGAGCACGGTCCCCGGAGCGCCTGCCGGTAGAGGGCCGCCGCCCGCTCCGGCGCGCCGGCTTCCGCCCAGAGCTCGGCCAGCACGGCTGGCAGCAGCGCGTACCGGGCGAGGGCCGGGCTCTCCCGCAGCGGCTCGAGGGCGCGCAGGCCGGCCTCCGGTCCGTGAAGGCGCGACAGCGCCACCGCCCGGTTCAAGGCCACGACGGGCGTGGGGTGCTGGCGGTGGAGCTGGTCGTAGAGGTCCACGATCTGGGCCCAGTCGGTATCCGCGTAGGAGGCGGCCGCGGCGTGGCAGGCGGCGATGCCGGCCTCCAGGTGGTACCGGCTCGCCTCCTCGCCCTCGGCCGAGCGGCCGAGGTGCCGGAACCCCCGGTGGATCAACCGCCGGTCCCACCGCGCGCGGTCCTGCTCGCGGAGCAGCAGGAGATCGCCCTCGCTGTCGATGCGGGCGGGGAACCGCGCCGCCTGGAAGAGCAGGAGCGCGAGGAGCGCGTGCGTCGCCGGCTGGTCGGTGGGTGGATGGCGCGTCAGCAGCGTGACGAGCCGGATCGCCTCCTCGCAGAGGTCGCGGCGCACGAGGTCGGCCCCCGCCCGGGCCAGGTAGCCCTCGTTGAACCAGAGGTAGAGGACCTCCAGCACCGAGCCGAGCCGCGCGGGCAGGTCGCCCGGCGCGGGCAGCGCGAAGGCGATGCCCTGGTCGCGGATCTGGCGCTTGGCCCGGACGATCCGCTGCGCGACGGTGGCCTCCTCGGCGAGGAACGCCCGGGCGATCTCGCCGACGCTGAGCCCGGCCACCGTGCGCAGCGCCAGGGCCACGCGCCCCTCGCGCGGGATCGCCGGGTGGCAGCACATGAACAGCATGCTCAGGAGGTCGTCGGCGAAGGCGGGCGGGCCGAGGCCGTCGTCGGGGGGCGGCTCCGAGGGCTCCCATTCCCGGAGGAGCTGCTCGGCCTTGTCGGCCAGGAGCGTCCGGCGGCGGAGCAGGTCGATGGCCCGGTGCTTCGCCGCCTGCACGAGCCAGGCGCCCGGCGAGCGCGGGACGCCCGTGTAGGGCCATTGCTCGAGCGCCTTGACGAGCGCGTCCTGGACCACGTCCTGGATCAGGTCCAGGTTGCTGGGGCCGAAGATCCGGGTCAGGACGGCCGTCATCATCCCGGCCTGGCGGCGGAAGAGGTGCTCGACGAGGCGGGGGACGGCGCCGGGCGCCGCGGGCCCGCCGGCGCCCGGAGGCTCGCTAATGGTCCACCTCGCGGATCTCCACAGTGCCGCGGTCCAGGTGCGGCCCGGCCGTCGCCAGCGCCACCGCGTGCTCGTAGCTGTCGGCCTCGACCAGGAAGTACCCGGCCAGGACCTCCTTGGCCTCTCCGTAGGGGCCGTCGGTGACCGAGACGCGCCCGTTGTCCCGGCGCAGGACGCGACGGTCCGCCCCCAGCTTGTGGCCGCCGAGGAAGCGGCCCTCCCGGCTCAGCCGCTCGCGCCAGTTGGAGTACTTCTGGATGATGGCCTGCATCTCGGCCGGGCTCAGCTCGGCGTCCACGTCCTTGGGCAGGTGCAGCAGGAGCAGGTACTTGGCCATGATGGTCTCCCCCCGATGGTGTCCGGATCGATCACCCGATAGACGAGCGGCCGGATGCCGGATCGACACGCCCCCGAGCCGGCTGGTATCCTCGGACCGGCTCGGCCGACCGCCGTCGCGCCGGGCCGGCCCTTCAACCGTCCGACGCCGTCCGGAAGGAGGACCGCCCATGGGGACGCGAGGCGAAGCGCTGGCGACCCGGTTCGAGGCCAAGGCCGCGGAGCTGACCGCCGCCATCGAGGGCCTCAGCGAGGCCGAGTGGAAGAAGGTCACGACCGCCGAGCAGTGGTCGGTGGGCGTCACGGCGCATCACGCGGCGGGTGGCCACGAGCAGATCGCCAACCTCGTCAAGACGGTCGCCGCCGGCCGGTCGGTGCCGAACCTCACCCTGGACATGCTGCACGAGATGAACGCCAAGCACTCCCGGGAGTTCGCCCACTGCACCAAGGCCGAGACCCTCGAGCTGCACAAGCGGGGCGTGGCGGCCGCCAGCGCCATCATCCGCGCGCTCTCCGACGCCGAGCTGGACCGGACGGGCGCGGTGCTCTCCGGGCGCCCGCCCATCACGGCCCAGCAGGCCATCGAGGGCATCCTCATCAACCACATGCAGGAGCACCTGGCCAGCATCCAGGCGACCGTCGCCCGCTGAGCGGCGCCCTCAGGGCTTCGGGGCGCCGGGCTCCCGGGACAGGCGGCCGTTCAGGATCGCGCTCCAGGTGGCGACCGTGAAGGGCACCGCGTAGGTCAGCAGCATCTTGAGGCCCGTCCCCGCCGTCGCCTGACCCTGGAGCAGCTGATCCCCGTGGTTGATGAGCGCGAGGACCGTGCCCACGACCAGCGCGATGCGGAGCGACCGGCGCAGCATCGGCGGATGGCAGAGCGCGCAGCGAGTCCTCGCGGGTCGACGGGGCCATTGTAAGCCGAACGCGCCCCGGCGGGCCCCCGGGGTGCCCGCGCCGGCCGCGGCTCGCGACGCCCCGCGCGTGGCGGCCGCACCCTTGACCCGTCCCGCCGAGCCGCCTAGACTCCGGCCAGGTGGGATCGACGGCGACCCGGCGCGCGCCGACCCCAACGTCCGGCCCGGCGACGCGGTCCTGGTGTCGGGGCCGATCGGCGACCACGGGGTGGCCATCATGCTGGCCCGCGGCGAGCTGGACCTGGCCGCCGACCTGGCCTCGGACACGGCGCCGCTGGCCGGGCTGGCCGGGACGCTGCTCGACGCCGCGCCCGGGGCCCGATGCCTGCGGGACGCCCCGCGCGGCGGGGTCGCCACCGTGCTCAACGAGATCGCCCGGGCGGCCGGGGTGGCCGTGGTGCTGGACGAGCGCGCGGTGCCGGTGCGGGAGGAGCCGCCCGGCCTCGTGCTGCTGAAGACCCAGTTCGGGGGGACGCGGATCGTGGACGTGCTGGTGGGCGATCCGCTGCCCCGCATCTGCTGAGCGCCGGGCCATGGGCACCCTCGTCACCGTGATGCTCCTCGGCTTCTTCCTCGGCGTGCGCCACGCCGCCGACGCCGACCACGTCGTCGCCGTGGCCACCATCGTCACCCGCCAGCGGCACGTGGCGGGGGCGGCGCTGGTCGGGCTCCTCTGGGGGGTCGGGCACACGATCACGATCGTGAGCGTGGGCGCGGCCATCGTGCTGTTCGGCGTGGTCATCCCACCCCGCCTCGGCCTGGCGATGGAGTTCTCGGCGGCGGCGATGCTGATCACGCTCGGCGCCCTGACGCTCCTGGGGCTGGCGCGCCAGCTCCGCCGGGCGACGCCGCCCGGCGCCCACAGCCACGCGCACCGCCACGGCGACTACGTCCACACCCATCCCCACGGCCACGAGCCCGGCAGCCACGGGCACCGCGAGGACGCGACGCCCCAGGCCTGGCTCGACCGGGCCTTCGGGCGGCTCGGCCTGTACCAGGCCCTGCGGCCGGTGGTCGTCGGCCTCGTCCACGGCCTGGCGGGGTCGGCGGCGGTGGCCCTGCTCGTGCTGGCGGCGATCCCGCACCCGGCCTGGGCCGCCGCCTACCTCGTCGTCTTCGGCCTCGGGACCATCGCCGGCATGATGCTGATCACGATGGCCATCGCGGTGCCGGTGGCGGCGGGCGCCCGCTGGCACGGCGCGGTCGGCCGGTGGTCGACGACGGCGGCCGGGCTGCTCAGCCTGGCCTTCGGGCTCGCGCTGGCCTACGACGTGGGGGTCGTGGAGGGCCTCTTCACGCGCGGGGCCCCGCCGACGGGGAAGTGAGGGGCGCCGCCGAGCACGAGCTCGGCATCGCCCAGGAGATCGTCGCCATCGTCACCGAGGCGAGCGGGGCGCCCGCGTGAAGCGGATCGTGGTCGAGGTGGGCCGCCCGTCGGCCGTCCTGCCCGACGCGCCCCGCTTCTGCTTCGACCTCGCGACGCAGGAGACCCTCGCCGAGGGGGCGGCGCTCGAGATCGTGGAGACGGGGCGGGCGAGAACGTCGGCAACCTCGTCGGCCCGGCCCTGTTCGACCTCGGCGCGCACGGCAAGGTCGCCGTCATGTCGGTGCCGGAGGGCGAGGGCAAGCCCATCAAGTACCCGCACGTGTTCCGGGCCAGCGACGTGATGGTCCTCAACGAGATCGACCTCTTGTTCCACGTCCGCTTCGACGTCGACCGGTGCCTCGCCTGCGCCCGCGAGGTGAACCCGCGCCTGCGCGTCTCCACGCTCTCGGCCACCCGCGGCGACGGGCTCGACGTCTGGTACGCTTGGCTGCGTCGGCTGGCGGGTCTCTGGACAGTGTCCCCGGGGGTGCCGGTCGACTGAGCCGTGTCCTCGGCGAGCCGATGGGCGAGGGGCGCGTCGGCGGCGGGCCGAGGACCGGTCGCCCCGGGGCGCCCGAGGCCGTGAGCTCTGGACACGCGAGAGGACGCCCGTGAGCGCCGACGACGCCATCCCCACCGAGCCCATCGGGAGCATCCCGCGGCCCCCCGAGCTCGTCGAGGCCGTGGGGCGGAAGGGAGCCCGTCCGCCCGGCCGCCGTCCGTGAGTGACACGGGCTGGCTGATCGTCGCCCTGGTCGCCGGCGTCCTCATGGGGGTGGGCTGGGTCGGCCGCGAGGTCTGGATCCACCGGCGCCGCCGGCAGTGAGGCCGGCCGCGCCCGGCCCGCCCGTCATCGCCCGGACCCCTCCGGCGCGGGGAATCGATCCGGCCCGCCCGGGTTTCCCGTATCGTGAGGGGCGTGGACGTGGGCGGCTGGCTCGGCCTCATGGCGCTGTTCGCGGGGCTCATGGCGCTGTTCGTGCTGTGGGACCTCCTGTTCTGCGGGGGGCGCCGCTGTCGCGAGCTGGTCTCGCGGGCGGCCGATCTGCTGCAGATGCGGACGGGGCGGAAGCCGCCGCCGGAGGAGCGTCCGGATTCCCGCCCCCGCGGCTGAGGATGGAGGCCCGGGCGGCGGCCCCGGCTAGACGAGCCGCCGGCGCAGGTGGCCGCTCAGCCAGTCCACCAGCGTCACCATCAGGTAGATGGTGAGGATCAGCGTGAGGAGCTGGTTCTCCAGGAACAGGCTGATGGCGATGTGGATCCGCTGTCCGAGACCGCCCGCCCCCACGAACCCCATCACCGCGGCCGCCCGGATGTTGACCTCCCAGCGATAGAGAGCGTAGGCGATGAACTGCGGCGCGGCCTGGGGCAGCACCCCGTAGAGCAGGATGCGCAGGCGGCTCGCGCCCGTGGACATGAGCGCCTCGACGGGGCGGGGCTCCACCTCCTCCAGCACCTCGCCGAAGAGCTTGCCGAGGACGCCGCCCGTGTGCACGGCCAGGGCCAGCACCCCGGGGAAGGGGCCGAGCCCCACCATGAACACGAAGATCAGCGCCCACAGCACCTCGGGGATCGTGCGCAGCACGTTGAGCAGCGCCCGCGCGGCGGCGTAGATCGCCACCCGCGCCAGGCGGCCCCGGCCGGACAGCGCCTGGCCCTCGTAGAGGATGCCGCGGTAGAGGAGCGTGCGCGTGGTGAGGACGGCGAGCGGGAGCGCGATGACCACGGCCAGGACCGAGCCCACGAACGAGATCGCGAAGGTCTCGACCGCGCCCTCGGCGGCCGAGCGCAGCGCGGGGGCGGACAGGTCCGGCGGGAACAGCCGGGCCACGTAGGCGGCGATCTGGCCCAGGCCCTCCGGCCCCAGGAGCTCGCCCAGGCGCACGTCCACGCCCTGGTACGACCAGACCACGAGCGCCGCCAGCCCGGCCAGGGCCGCCCACGTCCCGGCCCCCGCCCGGGGGCGCGGCGCCGTCTTCGCGGGCCCGGCGGTCATGGGCGGGCGATCCGGCCCCGGAGGCGCGCGCTCACGAAGTCGACGGCCGCCACCAGGGCGAAGAGCAGCATGAGCAGCGTGAGCACCTCGTTGAACTGGAACATGCGCATGCTGAGCTCGACCTGCTGCCCGAGCCCGCCCGCGCCCACGAAGCCCAGGATGGCCGAGGCGCGGATGGCGCACTCCCAGCGGTAGAGCGTGTAGGAGACGAAGAGCGGCACCGTCTGGGGCAGCACCCCGTACAGCACGATCCCGGCCTTGGAGGCGCCCTGGGCGTGCAGCGCCTCCAGCGGGCGCGGGTCCACGTTCTCCAGGATCTCCGAGTAGACCTTGCCCAGGATCCCGCCGTAGGCGACGCCGATGGCGAGCACGCCCGGGAACGGCCCGAGCCCCACCGCGCGCACGAACATGAAGGCCCACACGTACTCGGGGATGGACCGGAAGGCCGACAGCACCGCGCGCGACACCGCGTAGGGCATGAGGCCGAGGAGCACCCGGCCCCACCGCGTCTGCCGCTCGTGCAGGATGCCGCTCCAGGTCAAGGAGGAGGTGGCCAGGAGCCCGAGCGGCAGCCCGATCAGCACGGCGATGACGGTGCCCATCACGGAGATCTGCACGGTCTCGACGAGGGGTCGCAGCATCAGGCCGAGGAAGTGGGGCGTCAGGTCCGGCGGCACGCTCTCCCGGGCGAACCGCGCCACGTTGCCGAGCGCGTCCGGGTCCAGGAGCTTGCCGGGGTCCACCTCGGCCAGGCGCAGCGAGGCCCACAGCGTGAGCAGGAACGCCCCGGTCAGGAGCCAGGGGAAGGCCGGCTTACTGACCGAAGCCGGGAAGCGGTCGACAGGCGCGCCCGAAGGGGTTGGAGCCATGGGAGAAGGGCTCGAGCTGGCGCTCCTCGTCCCGGTGCCCGGCGTACAAGCCGCGGAGCAGCTCCTCGGTGATCTTGTCCGGAGACAGGTCGAAGGCCACGCGTCCCTCCCGGACCCCGATGATCCGGGGGAAGTAGGCCAGGGCCAGGTCCACGCTGTGCAGGTTCACGAGCAGGGTCTTGCGCGACTCGTGGGCCAGGTCGCGGAGCAGCGTGACGATGGTGACGGCCAGCGATGGGTCGACGGAGGACACGGGCTCGTCGGCCAGGATCACGTCGGGGTCCTGCACCAGCACCCGGGCGACGGCCACCCGCTGCTGCTGTCCGCCGGACAGCTCGTCGGTCCGCGCGTAGAGCTTCTCGGGGATGCCCACCTGGGCCAGCGCCTGCTCGGCCTGGCCCGTGTCCCGGGGCCGCGCCAGCGACCAGAAGGCCCGGGGCGTGGACCAGCGCCCGAGGTTGCCGGCCAGCACGTTGTGCACCACCCGCAGGCGTCCCACGAGGTTGTGGTGCTGGTAGATCGTGCCGATGCGGCCCCGCTGGCGGCGGAGCGCCTCCTCGCCGAGCCGGGCGGTGTCCACGCCGTCGAGCAGCAGCCGGCCCGCCGTCGGGCGCAGCGTCAGGTTGAGCAGACGGAAGAGCGTGGTCTTGCCGGCGCCGCTCGGACCGATGACGGCGGCCTGCTCGGCGCGGCCGACGGTGAGCGAGACGCCGTCGACGGCCACCGTGCCGCCGTCGAAGACCTTGGACAGCTCGTGGAGCTCGTACATGCGCGCTACTTCAGCAGCCCCGCCGCGACGGCGGCCTCCTCGATCCCCTTCCAGTCCGCGTCGTTGGCCCGGATGTACTTCTTGGTCCGGTGCAGGTCCAGGAGCTTCTTGTGCTCCGGGTTCTGGTAGTCGAGCTTGAGGAAGGCGGCGGTGATCTTGTCCTGGACGCCCTGGTCCAGGTCGCCCCGCGCCGTCCACACGTAGTCCACGTAGGGCGGGGTCGTGTAGAAGACGTCCACCTTCTTCACGTCCACCTTCTTGGCCTGCACCAGCTTGTCCCAGACCAGGAAGTTCAGCGCGCCCGCGTCCACCTTGCCGGACTCCACCCACAGCGCCGTCGCGTCGTGGGCCCCGGAGTACGCCACCTGCTTCATGTCGCGGTCGGGATTGATCCCGGCCTGGAGGAGGAACGAGCGCGGCATCAGGTGCCCGGAGGTCGAGGAGACGGAGCCGAACGCGAACGTCTTGCCCTTGAGGTCGGCGAGGGCCTTGATGGCCGAGCCCGGCCGCGCGACGAACACCGACTTGAACTCGGCGTCCTCCTGGCGCAGGATCAGGCGCTTGGCGGTCCCGCTGGTGCGCTTGACCGCCTGGACTGACGTGAAGCCCCCGTACCACACGACGTCGAGCTTCTTGGCCGCCAGGCCCTCCACCGTCGCGGCGTAGTCCACGACCGGGGTGAACTGCACCTTCATGCCGATCTCCTTGGCCAGGTAGGCCGCGAAGGGCGTGTAGATGCGCAGGAGCTCGGTCGGGTTCTCGTCGGGGATGGCCGAGATCCGGAGGACCTCGGGGACGTCGGCCGCAGCCGGCGACGCTCCGGCGATCAGAACGCAGAGAGCCAGCCGTCGTACGATCATCCGCATGGAGCGCCTCCTCGAACGGAATGGGTTCCGGATCCGCGGCACGGGATTAGGATGCGACGGGATGATAGGCAGGTCGCTGGGGGCGGCGCAAATAGGAAAATACGATGTATGTCCGGTGGTGTCATTGGTCCGGCGTGAGACGGACGTGGAGCGTGAGACGGAGGTTGTGCGGGACAGACGTCCAGCGTGAGAGCGATGTCCGGCGGCGGAGGGAAGTCGGAGGCGGTGATCGGGACGAGCGGGCGGCCCCGCCGGGCGCCGGTCAGAGCCGGACGGTCAGGTCGACCAGCCAGCCCGGCATGCGATCGAGGAGCCACGCCTCGACGACCTTGTCGCCCCCGCTGGCCGTGAGCGCGGCCACCAGCAGGAGGGCGCCGCCCATCAGGGGCTTGCCGGCGGACAGCACCGCGCCGGCCCAGGGCCGGCGGGCGCCCACGGCCCGGCGGGAGCCGTAGGCCAGCGCGAGCAGGGGGACGGCGGCCCCGACGCCGAAGACCACCATCACGAGGCCGGCGCGCGCCAGGTTGTCGCTCTGCGCCGCGAGCGTCGTGGCCGCCGCCAGCGTGGGCCCCGTGCAGGGCAGCCAGACGCCGCCCAGGAGGAGCCCCAGCAGCCCCTGGCCCGCGAGGCCGGACGGCACGCGCCGGGCCAGGCGGTCGGCGCCCCGCGCGACCGGCGCCATCGCGCCCGCGCCCAGCGCCGCCAGCCCCGGCACGAGCAGCGCCAGGCCCGCCAGGGCCATCGCGGCGGCCGCTCCGACCCGGGCCGCCTCGCGGTCGACGGGGACGGCGAACCCGAGGGAGGCGAACGTGAGGCCGGTGGCGGTGGAGGACGCCACCAGGCCGGCGGCCAGGGCGAGGGGCCCGAGCCGATGGTGCTGCAGCGCGCTCGCGATCACGATGGGCAGGAGCGGCAGCACGCAGGGCGACAGGAGCGAGAGGGCTCCGGCGCCGAAGCTGAGGGCCAGCACGCCCACGCGCGTCTCCGCCGCCCGCCGCCGGGGCTAGCGCGCGGCCTCGAACAGCTTGCGGATGGCCTCCGCGCCGGTCTCGCCCGTCGACCGCGCCCGCTCCGTCGTGCCGTTCCAGGCGATGATGGTGCTCTGGTACATGACCTTCCACTCGCGGAGCAGGTCCTTGCTCCGGTCGAAGTCGACCTGGAAGACCACCACGTCCGAGAATGCCGGGTCCGCGCTGAGCCTATGCACGATAGGCTCTTGCCGCTTGCAGACCCCTCACCAGCTGGCGTGGACGACGACGACGATGGGCTTGCCCGCCTGCTGGGCGGCGGCGAAGGCCGCCCCGTCGAACGGACGGACGGCAGCGGCGGCCGCCCCCGACGAGCCGGCGAGGACCACGGCGAGCGTGGCGACGACGAACGAGCGACGGCGCATGGCAGTCTCCCTTCTGGCCGGCGGGCCGGCCGGTGCGTCCCAGCGTGCTCGAGCCGCGCGGCGCCGGTGTCACGACGCGGTGAATCTTTCGTCGAGCCCGGCCCGCGGGTCGATGGACACCTCGCTCAGGACCTCAAGGGACCGGTCCTCGTAGGGGTCGCGGCCGTCGTTGGCCGCGCGGTACGCCTGGAGCGCCCGTTCCTTGTCGTCCTGGAGCCGCGCGATCTCGGGCCCGTACGCCTCGAACACGAGGTTCACGAAGCGCACCAGCCGGGGGTCGCCCTGGGACTCGTCGATGCGGAAGCGCCGCGCGTACCCCTTCAGCAGGTCGGGCGGGTAGTGGACGTCCCCGATGGCCCACAGGTTGACCGTGAACAGGGCGCGCGGCCAGCCATCGGCCCCCATCGAGATCGCCACGAGGTGGGCGGTGTGGTCGGGGAACAGGCACACGGTGTGGAAGTGGCCGGCCTCGTGGTCGGCGCCCGGATGCCCGTGGTAGTAGAACTGGCTGCGGGTGGTCCGGTCGAAGATCCCGTACTCGCCAGGGTAGAGCGTCCACGGCTCCTGGGGTCGGCCCTCGCGCGCCAGGTCCATCACCGACGTCCCGGCGGCGGCGAGGTCCTCGAGGAGCTGGACGAGCCGGGGGCGCGCGAGCGGGGGGCCGGTCCCCCGGGGCGGGCGGCGGGCCGTGCCTATGCGCGGCGCTCCAGGCGCTCCAGGCGCAGCCGGTCGGCGCACTCGAGGAGCGCTGGGTAGTCGAGGGCGGACACGAGGCTGAAGGCGGCCTGGCCCTCGATCCAGGACACCGTGCGATGGCCCCGCACCTCCGCCGTGACGTACTCGCTGCCGCGATAGGACACGCGCTGGCCGCCGACGCCGCCGGCCCGCTGGGAGGCGGGCACCATGAAGATCGACAGCAGCACGTGCCCCTTCTCGTAGAGCACGTAGGCGGCCCGCTGCTGGTCGGTCTCGGCGATCCGGGCGCCGACCAGCCGGATGCCGGCCGTCGAGTAGTCCGGCACCGTCATCCGGAGCCCCGCCTGCTGGTGGAACCACCGCTCGACCTCCCGGTAATCCGCGGAGGCGAACTCGGCCGGCCGCTCGAGCTGGGCGTAGGCGATGTGCTTGCCCACCAGGTCGCCGACGAGCGTGGGCGCCTCACCGCCGCGGGGGAGGAGGACGGCCAGCGCCAGCGCGCCCGCGACGGCCACGGCCGGGATCGCCACCGCCATCCGCCGCAGGGGCCGGCGCTCGTCCTGACGGCACCGGGCGAGGATGCGGCTCCGCAGCTCGGGCGGGGCCGACTCCCGCGGCTGCCGCTGCAGGAGCTGCCGGAACCGCCGCTCGGCGTCGGCGAGCCGGCCGCAGCCCGGACAGGACGCGGCGTGCGCCTCGGCCGCGGCGGCCGCGTCCACCCCGAGCTCTCCGTCCACGTACGGGTGCAGGTGCGCCGCGAACTCCCGGCAGTCCATCACGACTCCTTCGCGTATCCGTGTTCCCGCGCGAACCGGCCCAGCGCCTCCCGCAGGAGCCGGCGGCCTCGCGACAGCCGCGACATGACGGTGCCGATCGGGCAGCTCAGCACCTCGGCCACCTCCCGGTACGTGAGGCCCTCCAGGTCCGCCAGGACCACGGCCTCCCGGAAGGGCAGGGGCAAGGCCTTGAGCGCGCGATCGACGTCCCCGTGGAGCACGGTCTGCAGGAGCTCCTCCTCGGGGTTCTCCGGCGTCGCGGCCGACTCGGCCGCGGGGCCCAGGGCGGGATCGGCCCCGGCCGCCCGCCCGGCCAGCACCTGCCGCCCCTCGTCGCGGATCCGGTTGAGGAACGTGTTGCGCACGATCGTCAAGAGCCAGGCCCGGCAGTTCGTGCCGGGGATGAAGCGATGGAAGCTCCGGAAGGCGCGGAGGCACGCCTCCTGGACCAGATCTTCCGCGTCGGCCCGGTTGTGGGTGAGGCGCAGGGCGGTGCGGTACAGCGTGTCCAGATGGACGAGCGCCACGTCCTCGAACTCACGGTTCCTGTCCGTCCTGCTACCCCACCCGATCACTCTCGCCCCGCTCACATCGTAACCCCCGGCGGGCGCGGCCGTATTCCCCGGCCGGCCCGCCGGCGCGGGGCCGGGCTAGGAGCCCTGGGGCTCGTCCGCGGTGACCGGGGCCTGGATCTCGCCGTCCCCGAGGCTCACCGCCCCGGCGGGGGCCGCGAGCACGCCCAGCATCAAGAGCAGCGCCAGCATCGTCAGCGTCTTCATGAGCGCCTCCTTCCCGTGGGCTCGTCATCCGTGTAACCCGCGCGGGTTGGCCGACATTCCGCCGGGCCCCGTCGCGCCGCGGCCGGCGGCGGCCCCCCACACCACGTTGTCGTAGAGGCCCGGGGGGACGAGGCGATAGACGCGGATCGGCTCGGACACGTTCTTGAGGGTCTTCTCGCCGAGGCTCTCCAGCACGAAGCGTCCCCGCACGCGCTCGGCCGTGGCCGCCCCCACGACGATGTCCCCGCCGGCGGCGAGGCCGGCGAGCCGGGCGGCGACGTTGGTCACGAGGCCGGTGGCGGTGAAGGTCCAGCGGGCGGCGTCCGCGCCGCCGAGCTTGGTCGCGCCCACCAGCGCCTCGCCGGTGTTGATGCCCATGTGCAGCTCGACGGGCGGCAGCGACCCGCGGTGCGTCAGGTTGAGCTCGAGGGTCCGGTTGGCGATGTCCAGGGCGGCGCGGGCGGCGTCGAGGGCGTGATCGCGCCCCCCGGGACGCGCCGCGCCCTGGACGGCGCGCTGGAAGATGACCATGAGGCCGTCCCCCGCCGTCTCGTTGATGTCGCCGTGGTGGGCGCGGATGATCTCGACGTAGCTCGAGAAGTACGTCTGCACGAGCCGGTTCAGCTGCTTGGGGTCGAGGCGCTCGGACAGGAGCGTGTAGCCGGCGATGTCGAGGAACAGGACCGACACCTCCTCGAGGCGCTGCTCGAGCTCCGTCGCGTGGGGGTCCCGCTCGAGCAGGACCTTGACGGCGTCGGGCACGAACTTGGACAGCTCGCCCTTGAGCTGCTCGAGGAGCTCCACCTGCCGGCGGGAGGCGTGCAGGCTCTCCAGCGCCGAGGCCAGCTCGGCGTTGCGGGCGGCCAGCTGGTCCCGGCCCTGGGCCAGGCTCGCGGTCATGGCGTTGATGGCGCGCCCCAGCCCGCCGAGCTCGTCGTGGCCGAGGGTGGTGGCGCGGACGGCGAAGTCCCCCTCGCCGATCCGCCGGGCGACCCCGGCCAGCTCCTGGATGGGGCGCACCACGAGCCGGCGCATGGCCACGGCGAGGATCCCTCCCGCGGAAACGATGGTGAGGATCCCGATCAGGATCTGCCAGTTGCGCTGCCGGCGCACCTCGGCGAAGACGGGAGCCATGGACGTGCCCACCCGGACCACCGCCCGCACGTCGTGATCCCGCCCGTGGCACCCCTGGCACGTCGGACGGTTGGGGATGGGCCGATACACCGTGAACAGCGGCACGCCGTCGCGGTCCTCCAGGGATTCCTGGGTCTCCAGGGTCCGGACGGCCCGCTCGAAGAGCGGCCCGCTCACCGGGCGGCCCGCCTCCCGCCGCATGCGGCGGATGTTCGCGCGGACGTCGGGGGCGAGGCCGGCGTTGCGCTCGACCTCGTCGAGCGTGGCGAGGTCCGTGAACGCCTCGACGCCGTTGCGCCGGTAGATGGCCAGCTCCTCCACCGGCGACGCCGCCTTGAGGGCGTGGATCAGCCCGCGGGTCACGTCGGGCCGCTCCTGGAGCATGGCCGTCTCGATGCTGGCGATCAGCGAATCGGTGAGGCGCCGGACCGCCACCGTGCTCTGCTCGACGAGGAGGTCGGACTCGCGCTGGATCGTGAGGGCGGTGGAGGCGCCGAAGCCGACGATGAGGACGAGGACGATGACGAGCGCGAGCTTCGTCGTCAGCGGGTGGCGCGTCACGTCACGGTCCCCTCGCCGGCCGGGCGGCCGGCCCCGGGGCCGGCGCCGCCCCTACCTGACGGCAACCGAGCGGATGAACCGGATCAACGCCCACCGCTCGCTGTCGCTGAGCTGCGGCTTCCACGGCGGCATGGCCCCCCGGCCGCTCGAGATCTTCCAGAACAGCTCGCCGTCGGTCTGGCCCTGGACGCGGGCCGCCGTCCAGTCGGCGGGCTTGGGGTTGAGGGCCGCCGCCGGCCCGTCCCCCTTGAAGCGCTGCCCGTGACAGGGCTGGCAGTTGGCCTTCGCCAGCTTCTCGCCGAGGGCCACGCTCCGGGCGTCGGCGGGGAGCGGGTTCTTCTTTCCCCGCTCCCCGGCCGGCACCACCCAGGGCGTCTCGCTCCACGCAGCCGGGGCCAGCGTCAGGCCTCCAGCCACCACGACCAGCGCAGCGCGAACGCGCCCGCGCGGTTGGCGATCGCATTTCACTTCTTCGTGGCGCACGGGTTCTTGGCCGCGCAGGGGTTCTTGGCGGCGCAGGGGTTGGCGGCGGCGGTGCCGGGCTTGTACTTCTTCTGCACCTCGCGCGTGTAGGCGGTGAGGGCCGCCAGCTCCCTGGAGTCCCAGGGCAGGGGCCTGGACGCCATGGGCACCAGCATGCAGATCTGCACCATCTCGTCCAGGTGGATCTTCTTGATGCCCGCCTTCTCGGTCACCATCGCGACCTCGTGCGGGTAGGGCTTGGCGAAGCTCGGGTTGAACGCCGCGTTGCCCTGGTGGCAGGTGTTGCACGACAGGCCGTTGGTGCTCAGCTTCGTGTCCTTCCAGAGCTTCTCCCCGTCGCGGATCAGGTCGCCGGCCTTGGCCGTGACGAGCTTGGTGCCCGCGGGGCGGGTGATCAGCTTGGCGTCGACCTTGCCGCCGGCGGCGCACGGGTTCTTGGCCGCACAGGGGTTCTTGGCCGCACAGGGGTTCTTGGCCGCACAGGGGTTCTTGGCCTGAGCCAGCCGCAGCTCCCGGGCTGCGTCCCCGGCCCCGGCCACGCCGCTCAGGACCAGCGACAGGGCGGCGCCGAGGGCGAGGCGTCGAGCGAGAGGAGTCATGTGCCTGTCCTCCAGTGAAGCGGACCGTCGGGGCTGTCAGGGCCGGACGGCCCCGACGGGATCCGCTGTCGGTCCTACTTCTTCTTGGCCGCGCAGGGGTTCTTGGCCGCGCACGGATTCTTGGCGGCGCAGGGGTTCTTGGCGGCGCAGGGGTTCTTGGCCGCGCAGGGGTTGGCCTGCTTGGCCGCGCACGGGTTCTTGGCGGCGCAGGGGTTGGCCTTCTGCTGGGCCATGGCGGACCCGCCGGCCAGGGTCAGGACGGCGGCGACGGACACGGTCGTGATGACCTGCTTGATCAAGTGCACTCACCTCCCTTCGGGGCGGCGCGCGAGCGCGGCGCCGGACATGGCGCTTCTTGCTCTTCCCCACTGAACCGGCGCGCGACGGCGAATATTCCCGCCCGGCGCCCCGGCGCCCGCGCCGGCGAGGTCCGGGAATGCCGAGGGCACCGGCGGGTTTTCCTCCTGGATGGCAGCGATACTGGGGTTGCCCGTCGGCGTCGCCCTCGGCGTGGTCGTGGATCGCGGAGGCTTCTGCATGCATTCCGCCGCTCGCGAGGCCCTCGCCGGGCGGCCGGGACCGTCGCTGGCGGCCTATCTCGTCGCCCTGGCCGTCCAGCTCGCCCTCGTGAACGCGCTCGGGGTCCTGGGCGTCCTGCGCGTCCAGCCGCCCCCGCTGAGCGTGACGGCGGCTCTCCTGGGCGGTCTGGTGTTCGGGGTGGGGATGATCCTGGGGAAGGGGTGAGCCACCTCGGTGTGGTCCCGGCTCGGGACCGGGAACGCGGGCGCCGGCGTGGCCGCCCTCGGATTCGCGCTCGGCGGCGTCGTGGTGGACCGCGGCGCCCTGGCGCCCCTGACCGCCGCGCTCGACGAGGTCGGGGCCGCCGGCGGGAGGGCGAGCGCGCTGCCCTCGCTGCTCGGGCTCCCCGCGTGGGCGGTGGTGGGGCTCGGGCTCGCCGGCATCGGGCTCGCCCTGTCGCGGCTCCCGGCCATCGGCCCGGCCCGCGGGCACTGGCGCTGGCCCGTGACGGGGCTGGCCCTCGGGCTCGTCGGGGTGCTGGCCTGGGTGGGCGGCTCCCTGTCGGGGTGGCGCTGGGGGCTGTCCATCACGGGGCCGAGCCGGTCGCTCGCGGAGGGGCTCTTGCTCGCCGGCGCGGACCTCGGCGGGTGGGGCCCGGCCATGCTGCTCGGGATCCCGCTCGGGAGCTGGCTCAGCGCGCGACTGCGGGGGCCGGTCGGCTGGCGGGCCCCGGCGGCGTCCGAGCTGCCTCGGCGCTTCCTGGGCGGGCTCCTCATGGGCGCCGGGGGGACGATCGCCGCGGGCTGCAACATCGGCAACGCGCTCACGGGGCTGTCCGTGCTCTCGACCCAGAGCCTCGTTGCCGTGGTCGGGATGGTGGCGGGGACGGCGGCGGCGATCCGGGCCCTCGACGGCGAGGACCGGCGGGCGGCGTGAGCCGGCGCCGTTGGACGGCGGGAGCGGGTGGACTAGAATGACAGCCGCACGGATGCGGCGCTCGCGCGGGACGGGCCGGCGCGGGCGGCGTCCCGGCCGGCTCACGACAAGGAGACCCCGATGGCACGAACCAACGGCATGCCGCTGGACTCGGGCACGTCCCTGCCGTCCCTCACCATGGACACCGTCGCGCACGGCAAGATCAGCGTGCCGGACCAGTTCCAGGGTGGCTGGGGCGCGCTCCTGATCTACCGCGCCCACTGGTGACCGTACTGCAAGCAGCAGTTGGCTGCTTTCGAGAAGGCCCAGGCGAGGCTCCAGGAGGAGGGCATCGCGGTGGTCGCCGCGTCCACCGATCCCCTGGACAAGGCCCAGGAGACGGTGAAGGAGCACTCGCTGACGTTCCCGGTGGGGTACGGGCTGCCGCTCCGGGAGAGCGCGGAGGCCCTCGGCTCGTTCTACGAGGAGCGCCGCGGGATCCTGCAGGCCACGGGATTCCTGGTGAAGCCCGACCGGATCATCGCCGTGTCGCAGTACAGCTCGGGTCCCATCGGCCGGCTCGTGTGGCAGGACATCCTCGCCCTCGTCCAGTTCTACAAGAAGCAAGCCAGGTGAGGCGCGGGCCCCGCCCCCCCGCCGGAGGCGGCGGGGGGCGGAGCGCGCGGCGCCCCTTGACGGCCTTCGGGCTGGCCGTGGCCGGCGTGCTCGCGGCGGGCCCCGGCGCCGCCCAGCGCGGACCGGTCCTGACGGTGCCGCCGCCCATCGACGGCACGCCCGTGTTCGCGGCCGTGGCCCCCGACGCGATCCGCGCCATCGACCAGCCGGTGTTCCTGTCCGCCCGGGCGGCCGAACGCCAGATGACGACCGACGAGCCCGTCCTGGGAGTGAGCCTCGCCGGCCTGGCCCGCGCGTACCCGCTCGGCTACCTCGGCGCCCACGAGATCGTCAACGACCGGGTCGGCGGCGTCCCCGTCGCCGTCACGTGGTGACCGCTCTGCGGGACGGGCGTCGTGTACGCCCGCCCGCTCCACCAGGGGCGGCCGCTGACCTTCGGCGTCTCGGGCATGCTGTGGCGCGCCTCGCTCCTCATGTTCGATCGCGAGACCGAGAGCCTCTGGAGCCACGTCACCGGCCAGGCCGTGTCCGGTCCCCTGGCCGGCCAGCGCCTCACGATGCTGCCCGCCGTCCACACCACGTGGGCCCTCTGGCGGGCCAGCCGCCCCGCCACGGTGGTGCTGGCCAAGGCCTGGCCCGACGGGTCCGGCTCCCCCGGCGCCGTCACGCCGGAGCGCGCCCTCGGGCTGGTGGTGGGCGCCGTGGCGGTGGGCTTCCCGTTCGCCGAGCTGGCGCGCGAGCCCCTCGCCCACGTGGGCGTCGACGGCGTGCCGCTGCTGGTGGTCTACATCGAGCCGGCGGCCACCGCGGTGGCCTTCCGGCGGACGGTGGACGGGCGCACGCTGACGTTCGGGGACCTCGCGCGAGACGGCGCCGGCTGGCAGATGCAGGATCGGGAGACCGGGACGCGCTGGAACGCGGTCACGGGCGCGGCCCTGGCGGGACCGCTCGCCGCCGCCGAGCTCCGCCCGGCGCCGGCGACCCAGGCCTACCTGGACTCCTGGCGCCAGCTCTACCCGGGCGGCCGGCTCTGGCGCGCCGGCCCCTGACGCCCACGGCGCCCCCGCCCGCTCCCGGGGCTCACGGGCCGGCCGCGGGGCCGAGGCAGCGGAAGCCGATCAGGACGTGGCGGCTCGCCGGCGCGCGACCGTGACGGAACGCCGGGCGGCACAGCCCGGCCTCGTCGTCCCAGGCACAGCCCTTCACCGTCTGGGCGGTGCTGGAGAACGAGCTGGCGGTCCACTGGAACACGTTGCCGACGGCGTCGAGCAGGCCGTAGGGGCTGGCGCCGCCGGGGTACCGCCCGACCGGGGTCGTCGCGTGCAGGCCGCGCGCCGCGCTGTTGAGCCGGTCGGGGTCCCACGCGTCCCCCCACGGGAAGACGCGGCCCTCGGCGCCGCGGGCGGCCTTCTCCCACTCCGCCTCCGTCGGCAGCCGCCCGGCCGGCGCGCGCCAGGCGCAGTAGGCCTCGGCGTCCGACAGGCTGACCAGCACCACCGGGTGGTGGAGGAGGTCGGGGGGCGGGGCGCCGGCCGACCAGAGGTAGCGCGTCACGGCGTCGTAGTCGTGGACGAGGTAGCCCTGGCGCTGGTAGTCCTCGCGCGAGATCCCCGGCGCCCGGTGGCCCGTGCGGGCCACGAACGCCGCGTAGCCTTGCTGGCTGACCAGGGTCCGGTCGATGCAGAAGGGGCCGGTCTCCTCGCGGCGCCGCGAGAGCTCGCCCCGGAACCAGTCGGCCGCCACCGTCGCCGGGCTCGAGAGCGTGCGCGCCAGGCCGCGCTCCCGGGCGTCGCTCCCCATCACGAACCGGCCGCCGGGGACGAAGGCCTGCCGGCTCGGCTCGCGGCACGGCCCGGGCGCGGCCCCGACCGGCGCCGCCAGGCCGGCAGCCACCAGGAGCGCCCCCACCGCCGCCGCCCGGCGCCGCCTCATCGGGCGGCGAGGGCCCGGTCGACGATGGCCTTGACCAGCGGATCGAGCTCCGCCGCCACGGCCTGGACCTCCGGGTGGCGGTAGGCCGCGAACACGGCGGTGGGCGGGGCGTAGCTGAGCGTGGCGGTGCCGTCGGCGTTCTCGTAGAGGTAGATCCGCAATGGCGCTTCGAAGCCCGCGGCCGGTTCGGCGCGGAGCAGCCGGACGGCGAAGTCGTTGCGGAAGACCATCAGCACCTGGTTGCCCGCGATCCGCACGCCGCGCGCCGCTGCTCCGCGCTGGACGTTGGCGTGGCACACGAGCCCGAGCCCGTGGTCCGCCACCGCCTGCTCGAGCGCCGAGGCGACGGCCGCGAAGGGCGCCCGGGACACGAGGGTGATTCGCCCCGGCTGGGCGGCCGCGGGCCCGGCCAGGGTCAGGATGAGCATCAACGCGGCTGCCCGCGTCATGGCCATGGGGTCCTCCCTGTCGTCAGGTGAGCGGGACCTCGCGGTCGAAGATCACGAAGACCGAGCGCCGCGTGGCCTCGAGCGCCTGGCGGATCTCTCCGGCGCCGGCGCCGGCTCCGGTCCGCAGGAGCGACTCGAAGAACCGCGTGTAGAACTCGTCCGGGAGCACGGTGATGGTGACGCGGAGCGCGAGGCCCGCCTGGTCGAGCCGCCGCGCGTAGCGCAGCGTGAACCGGCCGCCGGCGGGGATGCGCGTGTCGGCGATCTCCCGGGAGAGGTCGATGGGGACCTGGCGGCCGATGAGGCGCTCCTCGAGGCTGCCCGGCACCGGCCGCCGCTGCGCATCCACGAGCTCGGCCCGGACCCGCACGAGCGGCGTCACGTAGGTGGGGAAGGCGTGGCCCACGCCGGGGGTCGTGATCGTGAGCGTGGCCTGCACCCGCTCGCCGGGCCGATGGCGCGGGCGGGCGGTCTCGAGCGTGATCTGGAGCCCGGACTTGACCGTGTCCAGGTCGTGGATGCCGCGCCACAGGTGGCGCCGATCCGGCATGTGGCAGCCCTGGCACTGCACACCGCGCGTGCCGGCCGGGCTCGCGCGCCACTCCTGGTAGGTGTTCGCCAGGAGCTTGCCGTTCAGGGCGAAGCCGTCGGGCGGGAACTGGTGACAGCTCGTGCAGAACTCCGAGCGCTGGAACGCGGTCGTCCGGATCGCGCCGTCGTGGGGGAGGCGCTCCCCCGACGCCGCCTGATGGCCCGCCCGCGCGGGCGGGCCGAAGCGCTGGTGCCGCCGGACGTGGCAGGCCGCGCACACGAGCCCCTCGGCGTGCAGCGCGGCGTCGAAGACCGGGTTGGGCACGGTCCGGCCCCCGCGCTCGACGTCGGGCGTCTGCTCGGCCAGCGGGGCGTGGCAGGAGAGGCAGCTCCACGCGGTCTCTGGATCGGTGCGGGCCATCTCCACGAGCTGGCCGGTCATCCCCGGTCCCATGCTCCGGGCGTGCAGGCTGCCGGACCAGTCGGCGAGCTGGGCCGGGTGGCACGTGCCGCAGCTCTTCGGGGCGAGCGAGCGCTCCAGCGGCGAGAACCGCTCGGGCGCGGGCCCCTGGGGCGGGATGGGTCGCGCCCAGTGGCGGTCGACGAAGGCGCGCTCGGCGGCCGAGATGCCGTGGCGGAGCACGGTCGGGGGCGGGGCGGACGAGTCCGCCCCGAGGAGCGCCAGCGACAGGAGGCTCATGGCGGTCGGCCGCAGGAGGGTCCAGGCCATGCGTCTTGGGGAGAACACGGGCGGCGAGGGCGGTTATTCCGCGACCGGAGCCGCGGGGAATATCCCGCGCGGGCGGGGGGTTGGACGGGCATGGGCGTGAGCCGGCGGGCGGACGCGGGCAAGCGGGCGAGAGCCGGCCGGCCCTCCGGGGGACGAGCGCCCGGCGGGGGCGCTCGGGGCCCGAGGGGCATCCCGGCCGGCCGGCGCGCGACGCGGGCCGGCGCCCTGGTGCCGAGGGTGCTCGTCCTGGCCGGCGCCCTCGCCCTCGTCCTCCTCGCCGGCCCGGCGGGGGCGACCTCCCTCAAGACCGACGCCACCAAGGCGCTGGTGCCGCTCGAGGAGATCATCTCGGGCGGGCCGCCGCCGGACGGGATCCCCGCCATCGACCGTCCGGTCTTCGTGGCCTTCGCGGCGGCCGACCGGTGGCTCGGCGCGAGGGAGCCGGTGCTGGCGCTCGAGGTCGGCGGCGAGGCGCGCGCCTACCCGCTCCAGATCCTGATGTGGCACGAGATCGTCAATGACACGGTGGGGGGCCGCCCGGTGGTGGCGACCTACTGCCCGCTCTGCAACTCGGGCCTCGTCTACGACCGCGTGGTGGACGGCCGCCCGCTCGACTTCGGCACCTCGGGCATGCTCTACAAGAGCGATCTGGTCATGTACGACCGCCAGACCCACTCGCTCTGGGCCCAGATGGAGGGCCGCGCCATCGTCGGCGCGCGGGCCGGGACCCGCCTCGCGAGCCTGCCCGCCAACACCATCGCCTACGGGGAGTTCAAGGCGATCTACCCCCGGGGCGTGGTGCTCTCGCGCGAGACCGGACACGCGCGCGCCTACGGCAAGAACCCGTACGCGGGCTACGATCAGCCGGACAGCCCTCCGTTCCTCTTCAGGGGACCGCTCGACGCGCGGCGGCCGCCCAAGGAGCGCGTGGTCGGGGTCGTGGTCGCCGGGGTGGCGCGGGCCTATCCCTGGCCGGCGGTCGCCAAGCGGGGCGTCGTCCACGACACGATCGAGGGCGAGCGGCTGGTCGTCCTGCACCGGCCGGGCGCGCTCTCCGCGCTCGACGCGTCGACCATCGCCGACTCGCGGGCCATCGGCGCCACCGCCGTGTTCAGCCCGGTGGTGGACGGCGCCGCGCTCACGCTCGAGCCGACCCCCGACGGGTTCCGGGACCGCCAGACGGGCAGCGCGTGGACGCTGCTCGGCCACGCGGTGCGGGGCCCGCTCGCGGGCAAGCGGCTCCGTCCCATCGCGCACGTGGACGCGTTCTGGTTCGCCTGGGCCGCGTTTCATCCGTCCACCGCGCTGTGGGCGCCCCCCTGAGGCGCTGACGGCCCGACGGGCCCGCGCCCCGACGCGGGCGGACCGGCTATACTGGCTCCGCCCGCGGGGAGGAGGCGTCCATGAGCGAGCCCGTCCGTGTCGTCCACTACCTGAACCAGTTCTTCGCCGGCATCGGTGGCGAGGAGCGCGCCGACGTCGGCGTGTCGGCGCGGCCGGAGCCGGTCGGCCCGGGCCGCGCGCTCCAGGCCGCCCTCGGCGATGCCGGGCGCATCGTCGGCACGGTCGTCTGCGGCGACAACCACGCCGCCGACCAGGAGGCCGCGGCCGTGGACGCGATCGGCCGGGAGCTGGCCGCCCTCCGCCCCGCCGTGCTGGTGGCCGGCCCGGCCTTCGCATCCGGTCGCTACGGTCTCGCGTGCGCCGCCGCCTGCCGCGCCGCGAGCGCCCTCGGCATCCCCGCCGTGGCGGGCATGCACCCGGACAACCCCGCCGTCGAGGCCCACCGCCAGCACGTGCTCATCGTGCCCACCGCCGAGTCGGCCACCGGCATGCCGGCGGCGGTGGCGAGCCTGGCCCGCTTCGCCCTTCGCCTCGGGCGGGGCGAGGCGCTGGGGCCGGCCGAGGTCGAGGGCTACGTGAGCCAGGGGCGGCGCCGCGTCTGGGACCGCGGGCGCCCCGGCTACCAGCGCGCGCTCGACATGCTGCTCGACAAGCTCCACGGCCGCCCCGTCGTCAGCGAGGTCCCCTTCCGCGCGCCCGACCGCGTGCCCCCGGCCGCGCCCGTCCCCGACCTGTCCCGGGCCACCATCGCCATGGTCACGACGGGGGGCCTCGTGAAGAAGGGCAACCCCGACCGCCAGGTGGCCGCCAACGCCACCCGCTACCACCGGCACTCGGTGCGGGACCTCGAGGCGCTCACGCCGGCCGGCTGGGAGGCGTACCACGCCGGCTACTTCAACCACATCGTCAACAAGAACCCGAACTACATCCTGCCGCTCTCGTTCCTCCGCGACCTCGAGGGCAAGGGGGCGATCGGGGCCGTGCACGAGTGGATGTACGCCATGCCGGGGGTGTCGACGCCGGTGGCGATGGCCCGCGAGCTCGGGCGCAGCATCGGAGCCGACCTCCGGGAGGCGCGCGTCGACGGCGTGCTCCTGGTCGCCACCTGAGGGACCTGCAATCGTTGCGGCGCAACGATCGCCAAGGAGATCGAGCGGGTGGGGATGCCGGTGGGGATGATCTCGGCCATCTACAGCTTCGCGCTGACGACGGGAGCCAATCGCGTGGTGCGGGGCGCGCGCATCGAGCACGTGTGCGGCGACCCCGGCCTCGGGCCGGAGAAGGACTACGCCTACGGGATGCGCATCGTGCGCGCGGCGCTCCACGCCCTCACGGTGCCGGTGACGGGCCCGACCCTCTTCGACCCCCATGCGGGCGAGGCGGAAGAGGACGCCCATGCGTCTTGAGGTGGGGAGCTTCCCGGTCCGGTCCATCGCCTTCGGGTCGGCGACGCGGTGGGCGGACGGGCGCCTCACGGTCGACAAGGCGGCCGCGCTCGCCGAGGTCCGGCGCGACGGGCGCATCGTCACGGCCGACCTCGAGATCGCCGTGCCCGGCGAGTCCGTGCGCATCTGGCCCGTGCGCGACGTCATCGAGCCGCGGGTCAAGGTGGAGGGGCCCGGCCAGTGCTACCCGGGCATCTGCGGGCGCGACGTGACGACGGTGGGCCAGGGGCGCACCCACCGGCTCGACGGAATGGGCGTCGTGGAGGTCTCGAGCGTCAACTGGCACGACGCCGGCGGGGACTTCGTGGAGACGTACCTGGACATGGCCGGCCCCTTCGCCGCGATGTATCCCTATCACCGTCTGCAGCTCCTGTGCCTCGTGGTGGAGCCCGATCCCACGCTGTCCGACGAGAGCCGCAACGACGCCGTCCACGGCGCCGCGCTCCGGCTGGCCGATCACGTGGCGCGGGCGACGGTGCCGCTGACCCCGCCCGGGCGGGAGGTGTTCGCGCTCCCGCCCTGCGATGAGCCGCTGCCCCGCGTGGTCTACGTCTGGGGGGTGCACTCGCCCCAGGCCATGTCGGGGTCCCTCACCGCCTTCTGCACGGCGACCTACGGCCTCACCCAGCTCACGCCGCCCTGGGTCCTGCACCCGAACGAGGTCCTCGACGGCGCCCTCACCGGGCCCTACCGCACCGCCTTCGCCATGTCCTGGACGGTGGCCAACAACCCGCTGCTGCTCGACCTCTGCCGGCGCCACGGCCGGGACTGGAACTTCCTGGGGGTGATCGTGCTCCGCACGGAGTGGACCACCCAGCACGAGAAGCAGCTCGCCGCCAACCAGACGGCCAAGACGGCGGCGATGCTGGGCGCCCAGGGCGCGGTGGTGACGTGGGACGCGGGGGGCAACGAGTTCATCGAGGTGGTGCGCACGATCCAGGCCTGCGAGCGGCTCGGCATCAAGACGGTCTTCCTCACCAGCGAGGACGACGCCACCGACGGGGCCCCCACCATGCTGGAGCCCCTGCCCGAGGCCGACGCCATCGTGAGCACGAGCTTCTTCAAGAACGTGACCCTCCAGGTGCCAGACCCCGGCCCCGTCGCGCGCGTGATCGGCCTCCCCACCAAGGTGATCCGCCGGGGATCGAGCGTCGGCCTGCACGGGGGCGCCGACGCCGCGCTGCCGACGGCGGGGACGCTGCCGCCGCCCGGGCGCTACGACGACCACTACGGCTTCGGCTCCCTGAGCGCCATCGAATGAGC
>Ga0187892_10002796_pt1 | contig 33658 bp, 32 predicted proteins | sample MA1701073metaG_FD_139345 | JGI IMG/M metagenome (GOLD analysis project Ga0187892, IMG submission 139345) | Bio-ooze microbial communities from a basaltic lava cave in the Kipuka Kanohina Cave System on the Island of Hawaii, USA - MA170107-3 metaG ... | reverse complement strand
GGGCGCGTGGTGGAGAGCGCGCGGCGCGACCTCGGGCGGGTGCTGGCGGAGGAGTGCGCGGCGCAGAAGCGGGCGGTCGACGTGGTCATCGGGGTGCCGGGCACGGGCGTGTCGGCCGGGATCGCGCTGGCGCACGCGTGGGGAGTGCCGTTCGAGAACGGGATCATCAAGGTGGGGAACAAGCGGTCGTTCCAGGAGCCGTCGCAGGAGCGGCGCGAGCGGGCGATCGACGAGAAGTTCCTCTTCATCAAGGAGTTCGTCGAGGGGCGGCGGGTGGCGGTCGTCGACGACTCCAACGTGCGCGGCACGACGGCGCGCAAGATCGCTGCGCGGCTCTTCGAGCTGGGGGCGAAGGAGGTCCACCTCTACTACTTCTGCCCGAAGGTCGTCGGCCCGTGCTACTACGGGATCGACACGCCCGACGAGTCGAAGCTGGTGGCGGTGGGGCGGTCCGACGGGCAGATCCGCGACTGGGTGGGGGCGACGAGCGTGAATTACATCTCGATCCCCGGGCTCATCCGGGGGCTGGGGCTGCCCCGCGAGGAACTCTGCCTGGCGTGCGTGACACGCGAGTACCCGACGTCGACAGGGGACGCCGCGAAGCGGCTGGCGCTGCGCAACGGGGAGCAGTGCGCGGAATGGCCGTCGTAGGGAAAGAGAGTCCGTCGTAAACCTCGACCGGGAGATCCGCCCTCGCCGTGTCTTGAGGCCCGATCACGTACGGGCTTCGGCGGATGACTCGCCCGCCTGCGCGGCCGCAGCGGCCGCTTCGGCGTGGCGGGAGCGGAAGGGACGTATTGCGGGCGAGTCAAAAAAAGCTTGCACCATGCTTCGGGGCGTGGTGTCTGTATGCCAAGGAGGAAGAGGCAGGAGGGGGAGGCCATTTCGGTCCGTCATGGGATATACTAACCATAGACCATGGGCCGTCTGATCGTTTACTGCGACGTCTGCGGAGAGCGGATCGTCGAAGAGGACATCACCAGGGGGCGTGCGACGCAGGACGGGGGGCGCTACCTCTGCGTCAAGTGCAAGCCCGTCAGCCCCGTGGGAACGCCGGCGGTCGCGTCGCCGGCGGCCCGGCACTCGCAGACGGTGACGAAAGCGGCCACAGGCCGCTTCTCCACCGTGCGCAACGCGGCGCCCTCGAAGACGCCGATGATCGTCGCGGGGATCATCGGAGGCCTCTGCGTCATCGCCCTGCTCGCCTTCGTCGTCGGCGGATCGCGGGGGCAGGAGCCCGCTGGGCCTTCCCAGCCGTCCCCCGCCGCCTCGACCGGCCCGACCCCTCCGAAGACGGACGGGACGCAGGTGAAGGGGGACGAGCACGCCGGGCAGCGCAAGACCGTGGAGGATATCGAGCGCGCCTTCGCGGGCCGCCCCGGCGACTACAAGGGGATCCTCGACCTCTGCGCCAAGGCGGACGCCGGAGTCACGGCGGGCCCGCTGCGCCAGCGCCTGATGGAGGTGAAGCTGAAGGCCGAGGAGGCGCAGAAGCTGGCGGAGGCGGAGAAGCGGGTCGCCGCGCTGCTGGAGGAGATCCGGACGATCTCCGAGCGCGACGACGACTTCCTCAGCCTGGACAGCGTGAAGAAGCGCTTCCAGGACGCCCGCGAGGCGTGCGCGGGCATGCCGACCCTCAACGACCGCATCACCCGGCAGGAGGACGAGTACAAGGCGTCGTACGACAAGCGCGCGCAGCAGGTGTGGGAGAAGACGCGCGAGGCGTCCGAGAGGCTGTCGTTCGAGAAGGACGACCACAAGGGGGCCATCAGGGCGCTCGAGAACTTCCCGCTGCAGTTCCGCCAGGGCAAGTGGTCGCGCCTGTACGAGGAGCACCTGAAGAAGTACGAGGAGAAGCTGGCCGACGCCAGGAACAACAAGGCGGCCGAGCCCACCATCTGGGAGGACTACCAGCGCGGATCGAGGCTCCTCATCCAGGAGAACAACTACCCCGAGGGGGCGAAGGTCCTGATGGACGTCATCCGCCGGTGCAACGACGCGGAGCTCTTGCGGAAGGAGGGCGTCACCGACGAGCAGCTCGCGCAGATCGCCGTCACCGGGCAGTACAACGTCGCCTGCGCCTTCTCGCTCGAGAAGGACGTGGCGAAGGCGCTCGATTTCCTCGAGGCTTCCCTGAAGGCCGGCTACTGCGACTGGGAGCACATCGACAAGGACAAAGACTTCGACCCGATCCGGGGGGACGAGCGGTTCAAGACGCTGATCAAGAAGTACCGGAAGATGTTCGGCGTGAAGTCGCAGCCGATCAGCGACGAGGAGTCCCGCGACCTCAGCCTCCCGCCCGGCCAGGGCGGGATGAAAGTGGTGGAAGTGATCGCCGGCTCCATCGCCGAGAAGGCGGGCATCAAGGTCGAGGACATCATCCTCGAGTTCGACAAGAAGAAGCTGCCGGTCGAGGGGACGTACGAGAAGTTCGTCGACGCCATCAAGAGCGTGAAGGACGGCACGGAGGTGGCGATCCTCGTGCTGCGCGAGAAGAAGAAGGTCCCGCTCAAGGCGAAGTTCCCCAAGTAGTGGCGCTTCCTCCGTCCCGGGTCGTACTATAGGGAGCCATGCTGCTCCTGTTCGCCGCGTTGCTCCTGCCGCAGGCGCTCTCCCGCGACGCGCTCCAGGGCATCACCGAGGCGGAGGCGTTCGCGCACGTCAAGGAGCTGGCGGACGACAGTTACATGGGGCGGGAGGCCGGTACCGAGGGGGCGGACAAGGCGGCCGAGTACATCGTCGCGCTCCTCAAGAAGTGGGGCCTGAAGCCGGGAGCCTCGGACGGCGCGTGGCTCCAGCCGTTCGCGGGCGGGATGAAGAACGTGCTGGCGGTCGTCGAGGGCTCCGACCCGAAGCTCAAGGGCGAGTTCGTGGCGGTCGGGGCGCACTACGACCACATCGGGATGATCAAGCGGCGGTGCGCCGATCCGATCAACAACGGCGCCGACGACAACGCCAGCGGCACCGCGGCAGTCCTCGAGGTCGCGCAGGCGTTCGCGTCCCTCAAGGACAAGGACCGGCCGAAGCGGAGCGTGCTCTTCGCGTGGTGGAGCGGCGAGGAGAAGGGCCTCCTCGGATCCCGCCACTTCGTGAAGAATCCGACGGTGAAGCTCGCGTCGGTCGTCGCGTACCTCAACCTCGACATGGTCGGCCGGGGCACGCCGGCGACGATCGACATCGAGGGGACCGGCTGCAGCCCGGACCTCAAGGCGCTCTTCGAGAAGGTCAACGCGGCGAAAGTGTTCTGGAAGATCAAGTACGACGTCGTCGAGGTGAAGCCGGACACGGACCACTACCCGTTCTGGGAGGCGGGCGTGCCGGCGGTGGAGTTCTTCAGCGGCTACCACGCGGACTACCACAAGCCGGGGGACGAGGCGGAGAAGATCGACAAGACCAAGCTCGAGACGGTCGGCCGCTTCGTCGCGCTTTCGGCGTGGGACCTGGCGGTGGCGGCGAAGCGCCCCGGTTTCCAGAAGAAATGACCGACCCCGGGCTCCTGCGCCTCCTCGACGCCAACTTCAACCGCGCCCGCGAGGCGCTGCGGGTGCTTGAGGACCTCGTGCGCTTCCGCTTCCATGACGGGGCGTCGCAGGCGGCGCTGCGGGCGGCGCGGCACCGGCTCGGGGCGATGGAGCGGCGCTGGGGGCGGGCACTGGTGGGGGCGCGGGACTCGCGGGGCGACGCGGGGCGCGAGGCGCCGACGGAGCGGCGGGCGGACGCGCGCGAGGTGGCGGCGGCGAATTTCCGGCGCGCGCAGGAGGCGCTGCGGGTGCTGGAAGAGTGCGGCGAGCGGGGGGCGGCGGGGGTGCGGTTCTCGCTCTACGACCTCGAAAAGGCGTTCGACGCGCGCCGCCGGCTGGCGGAGGTGCGCCTCTGCGTGCTGCTCGACTCGTCGGTCGCGCGGCGGCCGCTGGAGCGGGTCGCGCGCGAGGCGCTGGCGGGCGGGGCGGGGATGCTGCAGCTGCGCGAGGCGGGGCGCACCGACCGGGAGCTGCTGAGGCTGGCGTCGCGGCTGGCGCGGATCGCGCACGACGCCGGGGCGCTCTTCGCGGTGAACGACCGGGCGGATGTCGCGCGAGCGGCGGGTGCGGACGGGGTGCACGTGGGGGCGGCGGACCTGCCGGTCGGCGCGGCGCGTCTCGTGCCGATCGTGGGGGCGACGAGCCACACGCTCGCGGAGGCGCGCGCGGCGGTGCGCGCGGGGGCGGACTACTTCTCGGTCGGCCCGATGTTCGCGACGGCGCTCAAGCCGGGGCTCGCGCCGCGCGGAGCGTCGTACCTGGCGGCGGCGAAGGGGCTGGGGGCCCCGTTCTTCTGCATCGGCGGGATCACGCGCGCCAACGTGCGGCGCTCGATGGAGCGGGTGGCCGTGTGCGCGGGCGTGATCGCGCAGCCCGACGTACGGGCCGCGGCGCGGGCGATCCTGCGGGCCCTGGGTGCAGGATAGTCCCACGCATCACGTTTTACGTTTCATGCCGTCATCCGTCGACGGTCCTCCGACGACGACGTGAAACCTGATACGTGATACCTGAAACTGCCCCCCAGGCCTACGCGTCGTACTCGAGGCTGCTCGTGTCGGCGGCGGGGCGGGTGCGGCGGCGCGTCTCCTCCTTCTGCCGGAACTCGGGCGACTGGAGGTAGTCGCGGATGCTGGAGATCTTGCGCGCCTGCAGCGGGTCGAGCTTCTCGAAGTTGATGGCGACGTAGTAGTGGCCGTTCTTCTGGTTGTGGTCGGCGCTCCAGCAGACGCAGCCGACCGTCTTGATCGTGTCGTTGAAGAGCCGCACGTTGATCGTGACGTTGACCTTCGTGCCGATCGAGAGCTTGGTCCGCGTCACGAACCGCGCGCCGCCTTCGGAGAGGTCGACCACCGCCTGCGCGAGATTGTCCTTGCTGCCGGCGCCGAAGACCTTGAAGAGGCCGCTGGCCTCCTTGATGAGCGACATGTCGCACTCGCGGGGAAGGAAGCGCTTGTGCCGGCGGCGCTCGGCGCCGCCCCCGCGGTGCATGCCCATGCCGGTCTTGGTCGTCTCAGCCATCGCCGACCGGAGTATAGGCGGGGTCCGATCCGCGTTCAAGCGGATTCCCGGCCGAGGTCGTGGTAGAGCAGCGTGGCGGCCACCACGCAGGACGGCAGCGCGACGTAGGCGACGACCGGGACGAGCACGAGGACGAAGAGCGCGGCGCCGAACCCGAGGGACTCGCGCCCGTGCCGGAAGAAGTACGCGAGCCGCGACGCGAGCGGCATGCGGTCGGCCGACTGCGGATACTCCAGGTACTCGAGCGCCAGGAACGCGACCGTGACGAGCGCCGCCAGCACCGGGTGCGCCGCCCCGACGACCGGGATGAAGAGCAGCGCCAGCAGCGCCAGCTGGATCGCGCCGAAGACGACGAGCTTGGCGAGCTGCCGGCCGACCGCCAGGAGCGCCTCGACGATCCACGGCCCGCCCGGCGGCAGCGGCCGTCCGCGCAGGTCGGCCAGGATGCGCTCCGCCAGGAAGTCGAGCAGCGGCGCGGCGATGATGTTGCCGACGATCGTGAACGAGAAGGCGAGGAGGACGGCCCCGGCGAAATACGCGATGACGCCGGTCACCCAGCGCAGCCACGTCCACGCGTCCGCGAGCCAGCGCCCCAGCAGGACGTCCTGCACGAACCACCACAGCGCCACGGCGAGGGCGGTGTAGACGACGAGGTTGACGAGGAAGGGCAGCGCCGCGTACTTCCAGAGGCGCGGCGCGCCGGCCAGGTGCGCCACACCCCGGAAGGGGTAGGCGAACGCGGCGAAGAAGCCGATCCGCATCCGGGTCAATACGGCGTGGGCGGCTTGTACTCCAGCTCGTCCATGCCGTCGGACTTCTCCTTCTTCATCCGGTGCTTCGTCTGGAGCATCTGCTGGAACTCCCTCGACCGCATGGCCTTCCGGATCTGCTGGATCTTCCCGTAGTGCCCGTCCGAGAGCGCCGTCCACTCCACGCCGGCCAGGAATTCGCCCGCGACGCGCGCGTTCGACGCGCACCACACGACGACGCACTCGCCCTCGATCGTGTCCTTGAAGACGTCGATCGTCGCCCGGATGAGCAGCTTGTCGCCGATCGGCAGCTTTTCAGGCAGCGCCAGCTGCATCCCGACCTCGCTCAGGTCGACGCCCGTCGCCTTGAAGGGCATGACCTTCTCCTTCATGCCGAAGAAGACGAAGCGGACGATCTCGATGGAGCAACGCGTCAGCGGCAGGCGCTCGAAACGCCGCCGGCTGCTCACGTTGCGGGTCGGATAGTCCCCCTCGGACATCGCAACAGTATACACGCGGGCGCACGCGACGTGGCAACTCTCCGTGATTCGACTCGCTGCGCTCGCTCCGCTTGCTTGCACTGAGCGAGGCCGACGCAGTCGGCCGAGTCGAAGTGGTTGGGCGGCCAGGATTCGAACCTGGACAAAGGGAGCCAAAGTCCCTTGTGCTACCGTTACACTACCGCCCAGCGGCACCAGAGTAGCACGAACTACGCCGTGCGGTCGACGGTGGCCTGGAGGACCGGCACGAGGTCGGCGAAGTGCTGGAAGCGCCGCGCGGGATCCGGGTGGAGCATGCTGCGCAGAACCCCCATCAGGTCGACCGGCAGGCGCACCGACCCGAAGTCGAGCGCCGACTTGTCGTCGGGCGCCGCCGCGGCCGTGCCGGTCAGCATCATCCGCAACAGCCGTCCGAGCGCGAAGACATCCTCGCCGACCGCGGCGGGCTTCGCGGCCAGCGGGGCGGCCGCGCCCGCGTCCAGCAGCCGCCCGCGGTGCCGGTCGTCGATGAGCACGAACTCCGCCCGGACCTCGCCGTGCGAGAACCCCTCCTTCTCCAGGTACTTGAGCGCGTGGGCGACGTCCAGCGTCAGCGCGACGGCGCGCGAAACCGGCAGCCGGCCCTTCACGCCGATGAGCTGGTCGAGGGTCGTGCCGCGGAGGAACTCCAGCGTCACGTAGTAGACGGCGGTCCCGGCCGAGCTGCGCAGGGGCGTCGAGCCGAACTCGTACCCCTTCACGATCCCGGGGTGGTCGAACCGGATCAGCATGCCGGCGTCGTTCTTGAAGCGGGCGACGGCCTCTTCGCTCGTGGCGAGTTCGGGATGCAGGATCTTCACGCCGATCGGGCTCGGCGTGAACTGCGGCTGGGCGGAGAAGATGGCGGCGTACGGCCCGGAGGTCACGCGCCCGGTGATGCGGTACCCCGGAATCACCTGCTTCTGGTCCACCGCGGCGGTGAAGTCCATCGTCTTCACGCGCCGCGCCGTGTCGTCCGGGATCGCCCGCATGCGCCGGAGGATCTCGACCAGCGGCGCCTGCAGGCCGAACTGCGCGATCTCGAGCTGCCAGTGCTGCGCCGTCTCGAGCGCGGCGTCCTTGAGGCCCCCCTGCGCGAAATGCCTGGCCACGGCGCGGTCCGTCGCCACGCGCTCCATCTGCAGGCTGTCCGACTCCAACGGGATCGGCGTCATCGCCGGCGGCGACGCGGACTGCTGCACCGCCTCGACGATCGCGCTTTCGTCCACCTGGACGCTGTCCGGCTCGGGCTTCAACTGCCCCTGGCAGCGCACGCACTGGTAGAGCTGGTCCGCCTGCGCGTTCACGATGTTGAATCGCAGGTTGCACTTGCGGCAGCTGTAGACCGCCTTGCGCTGGTAGCTGAGCGCGCGCTGGATCGCCTGCGGCGTCGTGTAGCCCATCGACACGAGGTACTCGCCGATCCGCATGCGCGGCTGCCCCTGGTCCCGCCCCGTCTCCTGCTGCAGCAAGGCCTCCATGACCTGCGAGTACGTGCAGACGCCCGCCATTGCGAGGAGCTGGCCGAGCTTGATGGAGTCGCTGCGCGTCGCCTCCTCGGGGATCATCCCCGGCATCGCATTGGCGGTGATGATCTCCTTCAGGCGCTGCTGGGGCAGGTAGCGCTTCTGGACGAAGATCGATCCGAGCGAGCGCACCGGCAGTCCGGCGATCCTGTCCTCGAGCATCGCGTAGAGGGACTCCAGGAGCTGCTCGCGGGAAACGTCCCCCTGCTGAAGCGCGTGGAAGGCGACGTAGATATCGTCCTGTTCGGGCATGCCGCGCCTATTATACCTTGCAGGCCTACTTCGCGTTGGAGAGGAGGACGAGGGCCCGCCGCACGCCCGCCGCGATCGCGTCGGTGAGCTTCGGATCGGCGCCCGGCTCCGCGAGCACGTCGAAGCCCACCCGGAAATAGCCGTCCCCGATGCCGCGCTTGGCGCGCTCGGGGCGGAAGAGCCGCGCGAACTGCCCATGGCAGCCGGCGCATCCGGTGCTGATCGCCTGGAGCGAGTCGTCGGCGCGCTTCCAGTCGCCCGCCCGGATCGCCGCCGCCGCCGCGCGGGCGCTCGCGGCGTGCGAGCCGGAGAGGTCGCGCAGGCGCTTGCGCTGGTCGTCGCGCAGGAACGTGAGCGCGTCGGACGACCTCGACATCTCCTCGAAGATCTTCGACAGCGCTTCCGCCTCCGCCGGCTTCCTCTCCTTCTTCAAGATGCGGTCGACGATGACGGAGTTCGCCGGCGTGACCTGGCTCATCGACGAGCGCACGTGCAGGAGCGCGCGCATGAGGAGCGCCTCCGCGTCCTTCCCCTCGGCCGCCTTCTTCTGCGCCGCTTCGAGCGTCGACACGGGCTGCTCCAGCGAACCCGCCGCGTACTCGAAGCCGCCGAGGCGCCGCAGGAAGTCGGTCGGCACCTTGTCGGCCGGGAGGCCGGCGATGCGGACGCGCGCCACCATGTGCTCGTCGAGCAGGGCCGCCACAGCGAGATCGGCCGGCCCGTGGGGCGTATCGATGCGCACGACGGTCGCCGACCACTGCGACGACGAGCGGTTCGACATCGGGTGCGACCCCGCCGCGGTCCAGACGGTCACCTCGGCGGCCGGGTCCGCGCCGAGGGCGGCGCGCGCCCGCTCGGCGTCGACGGCGCGCTTCGAGCGCCCGGGGGCGGCGCCTTCGGGCAGGACGCGCTTGACGACCTCGTCGTCCTGCCCCAGGAGCGCGTCGGAGCCGGGCGAACGGTCCAGCGGCGAGCGGTGAACGGCGCAACGGCCCGGCGGGAGCAGCAGGGCAAGCGCCAGGAGCCGCATCATGTCGACAGCTCCTTCAACGCCGCCGCCGCCGCGTCGGCCGTCGCGAGACGCTGCGCCGCGACGGGGTCGAAGAACCGCGAGACGACGGCGCGCAGCGCGGGGGGCCCGTGCAGGGCGCCGAGATCCGGGACCGCGCCCTCGTCGAACAGCTCGGCGAGGGGCTTCTCCGGCGGAGCGTCGACGGTCTGGCCCGAGAGCATCGTGTGCATGAGGCGTCCGAAGCACCAGACGTCGCGGCGGGGCCCGTCCCCTTCGGCCTTCCCTGCGAACGCGAGGTCGCAGATCCTGGGGTGCGTGCGGGCGTCGAGCAGCACCGCTTCCGGCCGCAGGTCGCGGTGGACGAGCCCCTCCGCGTGGAGGTGCCGCAGCGCGTCGGCGAGCTCGAGGGACGCGCGGATCACGGCGGCCGGGGAGAGGCGCCCGCGCGTGGCGATCCACTGCGCGAGCGTCTCGGCGCGCGAGTATTCCATGATCAGGTAGGGCACGCCGGCGCCGGACTCCGCGCGCCCCGTCCCGAACTCGTGGCCCTTGAGGATCGCCGCGTGGTCCACGCGCATGAAGAGCGCCGCTTCGGCCCGGAACCGCTCGATGGCGGCGGGGTCGTTCGCCAGGGAGGCGTGCAGGAGCTTGAGGGCGACCGCCCCCTGTCCGAACACCGGCTCCGCCGTCATGAGCGAGGTGAACGGGCCGTTGGCGAGCATCGTCGTCACGGCATAGCCGGGGACGATCTGGCGGGCCCACGCCGGGGAGGCGACGGCCTTCTCCAGCTCTGCGGAATCGGCCTTCGGGACGACGCCGAGGCGCCGCAGCACCGCCTCGAGGGGCACCGACATGCCGAAGCGGAGGAAGTCCATCTGCATCTGCTCGGCCTCGCGCACCGCTTCCGGGGGTGCCAGCGCCTTCTGCTTGAGGTACGCCGCCAGGGCGCGGTCGATCTGCACCTGGTGCTCCAGCGGGCGCTGCGGCGACGGCGCGTCCTTGCCGGCGTGCAGCACCTGCACGCCGATCGCCGGGAGCTCGTGGCTGGAGTCGGCGCGGAGATTGTCCACGGACGCGGGCGCGAGCTTCCCGCCGCACTTCTTGCAGGAGTACTGCGCGTCCAGCTTCGCGTTCGTCACGTTGAAGCGCGTCTTGCACGAACCGCAGACGAACACCGCCTTGCGGTGGTACGCGAGCGCGCGCTTCACCTGCTCGGGCGTCGCATACCCCTTCTCGACGAGCAGCTCGCCGAGCCGCTTGGACGGCTCGGCGCGCTGGAGCGAGAGACACTCGTTGACCTGCGCGGTCGTTGCGGCGCCGGCCAGGACGAGGAGCTTGCCGAGCTCGACGTCGCGCGCGGGCGCCTCGCCGCCCGGCGGGACGATGCGGGCGGAGAGGATCTCGACGAGCTGTGCCTCGGGGACCAGCCCGTGCGCCACGAGCATGATGCCGAGCGGCCGGGCGTTCCCCGCCCGGCGGTCGAGCATCATTTTGAAGAGGCACTCGCGCAGCTGGTCGCGGTTGACCAGGCCGCGCTGGAGCGCGTTCTGCGCCACGAAGAGGTCGTCGGGCTCCGCCATGGGTCACGCCTGTTTGAGGGCCTCCAGCAGTTCCTGGTATCCGCCGATGCGCATCTCGCGGTCCGCGTCGAGCATCCGCCGCAGCAGCGCCTGCAGCGCCGGGGGAGCGGCGAGCCGGTCGATCGGGGGCGCGCCGGGGCGGCCGCCGCCGAACCGCGCCTGCAGGATCTGGTCGGCCGTCTCGCCCGTGAACGGGGGCCGCCCCGACAGCATCGCATAGAGCGTCATTCCGAGCGAGTAGATGTCGCTGCCCGGGTCGAGGTCGGTCGCGCCCTTCGCCTGCTCGGGGCTCATGTAGGCGGCGGTGCCGCCGGTGACGTCGGAGGCGCCGCCGCGGACGTAGCGGTTTTCGACCGCCAAGCCGAGGTCGCACAGGCGCGCCAGCCACTGGCGGTCGACGAGGATGTTCTCCGGCTTGACGTCGCGGTGGAGGAAGCCCGCGCGCTCGATGTAGAGCAGCGCGTGGGCGATCTGGGCCGTGATGCGGATCGCGTGGCGCGGCGAGAGCGCGCCGCGCGCCGCGAGCAGATGGTCGAGCGCGTCGGCGTCGACGTGCTCCATCGTGAGGAACAGCAGCGCGGGGGCGCCCGGCTTCGGCGCGGGCGCGGTGCCGGTCTCGATCCCCTTCACGATCGCCGGGTGGTCGAACTTCACGAGCAGGTCGGCCTCGCGGCGGAACCGGTCCGCCGCCGCCGGGTCGTTCGCGCGGTCGGGGTGGAGGATCTTGATGGCGACGGGGCCGCCGAAGACGGCCTGCGCGGCGAAGATCGTGGCGGTGCCGCCCGCGGCGATCTTGCCGGTGATCCGGTAGCCCGGCACGGTCTGCCTGGCCCAGCCCGGCCCGTGAACGACGGAGGCGAAGTCGATGCGCTGGAGGTCCGCCGCCTTCGCGGGCGCGAGGATGCCGAAGCGCTTCATCACGTCGAGCAGCGCGACCTCGATGCCGAAGCGCGACATCTCCAGCTGGATGCGCTGGCCCTCGCGGACGGCCTCTGCGGGGGCGAGGGACATCTGCCGCAGGTAGAGCGCGAGGGCGCGGTCGATCTGCGCCTGCTCGCCGGGGGGCGCGGGCGCGGGCAGGGGCGCCGCGCGGCGCGGGCGGGCCGGCTCGGCGTCCGGCAGGCGGATCGACTCGTCGAAGGCGAGGTCGCGCGAGCGGCTGAGCGTGCCGCCGCAGCGCGGGCACTTGAGCGGCGTGCGCGGCGTCGCACGGGTCGCGTTGAACCGCCGCCGGCACGACCCGCACGTCAGGACGGCGGTGCGCTGGTAGGAGAGGACGCGCTGGACCTGCTCGGGCGTGGCGACGCCCATCTCGACGACGATCTCGCCGAGGCGGCGCGAGGGCTTTCCGGGCTGCCACGCGGCCTGCTGGACGGCGAGCGCGTCGTTCACCTGGTCCGGGGTGAGCGTGCCGGTGAGAACGAGGAGGCGGCCGAAGTCGACGTCCTCCGCCTGGGAGGAGGTGAGGTCGTCGCGGGTCGCGCGCACGCGCTCGGCGAGGAGCGAGAAGAGGAGCGCCTCGGGCACGTAGCCGGAGGAGACGAACATCACCCCCAGGGGCCAGCGCTCGCCGCCGGTGGCGCGCTCCTGTTCGTACATCTCGAAGAGCGTGTCCTGCAACTGCTCGCGCGTCACCAGCCCGCGCGCGACGGTTTCGCGAGCGATGAAGAGGTCGTCCTCGTGAGCCACGTAGCACCGTTCTACCGTTCGCCGTTCGACCGTTCAACCGTTCGACCGTTCGACCGCTTGCCCTCCGACTTGTCCTCCGAAGCCCTCTACACGTCGGGCACTTGCGGGCCGGCGAAGGAGGAAGCCTTGCCAACGGCGACGTGTCAGCGCGACGGCGAAGGAGGGACCGTGCAACCGTTCCGGCGTTGTGCTAGAATCGCCCCTCTTCATGATCGCCTCCGGGATCGTCGTCCATGGGGGGGTCGGCTCGCCTCCGGCCTGGGCCGACGGATGCCGCCGCGCGGCGGCCCGCGGGCGCGCCGTGCTCGACCGGGGCGGCAGCGCGCTCGACGCCGTCGTCGAGGCCGCGGTGGACCTCGAGGACGACGGGCGATTCAACGCCGGCACCGGCTCGCAGTTCCGGCTCGACGGGAGGACGATCGAGATGGACGCGGCGCTCATGACGTCGGACGCGCGGCTCGGGTGCGTCGCGGCGGTCCGGCGCGTGAAGAACCCGATCCTCGTGGCGCGCGAGGTGATGAAGACTCCGCACGTGATCCTCGCGGCCGACGGCGCGATCGAGTTCGCGCGCCGGTGCGGGTTCGGCGACTGGTACCGGCCGTCGTCCGTCGCGCAGGAGCGCTTCGAGAAGGTGCGCACGGCGATCCAGGCGGGGCGGACGGACGACTTCCGCGAGGCGTGGCGGTCGTTCGACATGCGCAAGTACTGGAACTTCGCGTCGCGGTACGAGGAGGTCTTCGCGTGCGATACCGTCGGCGCGGTGGCGGTCGACCGCGACGGCCTGCTGGCGTGCGCCAACTCGACCGGCGGGGCGAGCCCGATGCTCTGCGGCCGCGTGGGCGACTCGCCGATCATCGGGTGCGGCTTCTACGCGGGGCCCGCGGCGGCGGTCGCGACGACCGGCATCGGCGAGGAGATCATCCGCCGCATGCTGGCGCGGCAGGTGCACGACTGGATCGCGCAGGGGGAGGACGTGGCGCGCGCCTGCGAGCGCGGCGTCGCCCAATACCCGGAGGAGATCCCGATCGGCGTCGTCGCCATCGCCCGGCGCGGCCGGGCGTCGGCGGCGAACCGGGACATGGCCTGGGCGGAGGACGCGGCGTGAGCAGCTCGTCCGACCTCCTGAAGCTCCTGCCGAAGGATACGCGCACGCTCCTGCAGCGCTACCAGAAGCTGCAGGAGATCGCCACCGCGCTCTCCGAGGAGCACGACCTCGGCGCGCTCCTGCACCTCATCCTCCGGGAGAGCCGGGCGCTCACGAGCGCCGACTCCGGGTCGGTCTACGTGCGCGAGGACCTCGTCGAGCTCAACACGCAGGCCACCGGCAAGGACACGACGATCCACCGCGTGACGCCGAGCCTCGTGCTGAAGGTCACGCAGAACGACTCGCTCGCGTTCCCGTTCAAGGAACTGCGGCTGCCGTTCGACAAGAGGACGATCGCCGGCTTCGTCGCCAACAGCGGGGAGGTGCTCAACCTCGTCGACGTCTACAACCTGCCGAAGGACGTGCCCTTCTCGTACAACCGGGAGTTCGACGAGACGAGCGGCTACCGCTGCAAGTCGATGCTGGTGATCCCGATGCGGAACCGCCACGGCGACATCATCGGGGCGATCCAGCTGATCAACAAGAAGCGCGAGGCCGCGGCGCGGCTGCACGGGAAGGACGACGTCGAGAAGCACGTCACGGTCTTCGATCCGTTCGACGAGGAGCTGGCGCTCGCGCTCGGCTCGCAGGCGGCGGTCTGCGTCGAGAAGGCGAAGCTCTACGAGGAGGTCGAGGCGAGCTTCGAGGGGCTGGTCCAGAGCTTCACGCACGCGCTGGAGAAGCGCAACCGCACGACGTACGGCCACTGCCTGCGCGTCGCCCAGTACGCGATCGCGATCGCGGAGGCGATCAACGAGGCGCCGCCGGAGCAGTTCGGCGGGCTGAAGTTCTCGAAGGACCAGATGCGCGAGCTGCGGTACGCCGCGCTCCTGCACGACATCGGCAAGATCGCCGTGCCGGAGGCGGTGCTCGACAAGCGCAACAAGCTCCTGGACAGCGAGATCGACGCGATCTGCTGGCGGATGGCCTACTGGAAGGAGCGGCGCGCCCGCGAGGGGAAGCCGCTCGCGGAGATCGACGCCTGGATGGCGCACGTCCGCAAGACGAACGTCCCGCTGGGCACGACCGACGACGACGTGAAGCTCCTCCAGCGCATCGCCGCGGAGAAGTACGTCGACCTCGACGGGAAGGAGAAGCCGCTGCTGAGCGCGCTGGAGCTGGAGAACCTGACGATCCAGCGCGGCAACCTGACGAAGGCCGAACGGAAGCAGATCGAGCAGCACATCGTCGACACGTGGGAGGTGCTGAAGAGGGTGCCGTGGCCGCGCTACGTGAGGCTCACGCCGAACATCGCGGCCTGCCACCACGAGAAGATGAACGGCACCGGCTACCCGTGGGGCTTCAAGGGGGAGGACATCCCGATCGGCGGGCGCATCCTGGCCATCGTGGACATCTACGAGGCGCTCACGGCGAAGGACCGGCCGTACAAGCCGGCCATCCCGGTCGACAAGGCCCTCAAGATTCTGGACGACGAGGCGGCGAAGGGCGGGCTCGACCTGAAGATCTACCAGCTCTTCAAGGACAAGAAGATCTACATGACGTTCATCAACGAAACGGGGTTCGTGCAGCGGCCGTCGACGCCGCAGTCCTGACGGGAGGATCCATGGACGGGCTTCTCAGCGAGCGGAACCGCGAGTGGCGCGCGCGCGCGCGCAAAGCCGCGGAGGAGATCGTGCGGCCGGTGGCGGCGAAGTACGACGCGTCCCAGGAGTATCCGTGGGAGATCCAGAAGGCGCTCGCGAAGCAGGGGCTCTTCCGGGTGTGGATCCCGGAGGAGTACGGCGGCGCGGGGGGGGACCGCACGCTCAACCTCTGCATGGTGGTCGAGGAGCTCTCGCGCGCGTGCGGAGGCGTCGGCGTTCTCTTCGCGGTCAACGCGCTCGGGTCGTTCCCGATCATCATCGGCGGCACGGAGGAGCAGAAGAAGAAGTGGCTCCCGCGCATCGCCGCCGGCGAGACGCTGATCGCCTACTGCCTCTCCGAGAAGGGCTCCGGCAGCGACGCCGCGAGCATGCGCGTGCGTGCGCGGCGCGACGGCGACTCGTACGTCATCGACGGCGAGAAGAAGTGGACGACCAACGGCGGGGCCGCGAACCTCTACACGGTGTTCGCGGTCACCGACCCGAAGTCGAAGTCGCGGCGGATCAGCGGGCTGCTCGTGGAGAAGGGGACGCCCGGCTTCACGTTCAAGAAGGTCGAGGACAAGATGGGCATCCGCTGCGTGCCCGTCGTCGAAAGCCACTTCCACGGCGCCCGCGTGCCGAAGGAGAACGTCCTCGGCGGCGAGGAAGGGTACGGCTTCCGGCACGCGATGGGGACGCTCGACATCGCGCGTCCGGGGGTGGCGGCGCAGGCGCTCGGCCTCGCGCAGGGCGCCCTGGAGCTGGCGCTGGTCTACACGAACCGGCGGAAGCAGTTCGGGAAGCGCGTGATCGACTTCCAGGCGGTCCAGTTCATGCTCGCCGACATGGCGGTGAAGGTGGAGTCGGCGCGGCAGCTGGTGTACGCGGCGGCGCGCGCGGTCGACATGGGGCTCGACAACGTGACGAGGCTCTCCGCGATGTCGAAGCTCTACGCCACCGACATCGCCATGGAGGTGACGACCAACGCGGTTCAGCTCTTCGGCGGCTACGGCTACATGCGCGACTACCCGATCGAGAAGTACATGCGCGACGCGAAGATCACGCAGATCTACGAGGGCACCAACCAGGTTCAGCGGCTGGTCGTGTCGCGGGACCTCATGAAGGAGGCGACGCTCCTGAGCGACCTGCTCGGCAAGTACATCCCGCAGGAGGTGCAGTACGTGCTCGAGGAGGGGGACGTGCCGCCGGAGGTGGCGGCCGCGTACAACGTGCCGGCGGTGAAGGAGTGACCGGGGAATCCCAAATCCCAACTCCCAAATCCCAACTGTCTGACGGCTTGCCAGGCCGGGCCGTTCCGTGCCCTGCTCCGTGTCTCCGTGTCCGCGTGGGGAAGGAAACGAACTCCCTCGGGAGTCCGTCTTAACCCCCATGGAGCAGCGCCCGCTCGGCCGGACCGGACTGCGCGTCTCCGAGATCGGCGTCTGCCTGCCGCCGGACGCGGCCCTCGCCGTGCCCCTGGCGCGCCGCGCGGCGGACGAAGGCGTCACGTTCTTCGTCACCCAGGATCCGACGATCGGCGACGCGCTGCCGGACGCGATCGTGGCGGTCGGCCCCCGCAACGGCGCGTACGTCGTGGCGCCCGGGGCGATGGGGATCGCGGCCGACGAGAAGACGGACGTCGCGTCGCTCGAGGGGATCGAATGCCTCTTCGTGCCGTTCAACCTCGTCGAGCAGGAACTGTCAGTCCCGGTGATGGCGCCGGCGGCCCGCCGCGGGCTCGGCATCGTCGCCACGCGCGTGCTGGGCGGGGGCTCCTATGCGGGGCGCCTCGGCCACGCGCCCCCCGGAGCGGCCGTCGAGCACTTCCGCACGCTGATCAAGCCGCGGCGGACGCTCGCGCAGGCGGCCCTCCTCTTCGCGCTCGCCAACGAATACGTGTCGTGCGCGCTCGTGCGCGTCTCGTCGGCGGAGCACCTCATGGAGGCGCTCGGCGCGGCGGACGCGGAGCCGCTCGCGATGACCGAGCTGGAGCACATCTTCGAGACGTACGCGAACCGGTACGACCGGAAATAGCGAATCACGAATTACGAATCACGGGGGTCGCATGTTCACAGCGCTGCTCATCGCCGCCCTGGCCCAGGACAAGACGACGGTCGAGGACGTGCTCAAGCTCATGGAGAAGAACACGGCCGCGCTCCAGGACCTGACGTTCGAGGTCACCACGGGCGGGCAGGGGGCGGAGCTCGGCGAGGAGCTCTCCGTGACGGCGACGTGGAAGCGCGGCGCGGGGCTGCGCCTGCGCGTCGTCTCGCACCCCAGGAAGAAGAAGGGCGGGGGCTTCCCGATCGCGATCGGCGGATTCGAGTTCGCGTACGCGCCCGACGGCTTCTACCTCTGGAGCGGCACGGGGCAGGCGGGACGGCCGCTCGCGGTCGTCAACCAGCGCATGCCGTGGGATTCGGCGGCGGCGAAGAGCTTCGACCCCTACTTCCTGCCGACGGGGTTTCCGATCCGCCTCTTCATCGACGACGCCTTCGTCTACTACGAGCTCGATCCGCGGTTCTTCATGGGCCGCGAGCAGAATCTGTCGTACGAGGGGAAGCGCGTGGAGGGGGACAAGTCGTACCACGTGCTCTCGTCGTATCTGTCGCCGTCCGAACTCTACGACAAGCTGGACGGCGCCGAGATCCTCTTCACGTCGAGCCGCAAGGAGTTCCACGTCGCCGCGGACACCGGCCACCTTGCGCGGCTGCGGTGGGAGGTGACGGTGAAGCAGGCGATGATGGGGGAAAGCCGCGAAGAGAAGGGGACGCTCGTGGCGACGGCGGGACCGCGCGCGGAGCTCGCGGGGGGCGCGACGCTCGTGTCGGCGACCACGTGGGTGTTCATCGACGAGAGCCGGGGGCGGGGCCAGAGCGACCAGCAGATGGTGCACGGGTTCAAGGGGTTCCGCGCGAACACCGGGGTGGCCGCCGAGGCGATCCTCACGGAGGCGGAGCGGAAGGACCTCCATGCCGACGCGACGCTGCTCAAGCCGGAGGAGTACGAGGCGGCGCTCAGGAAGGACCCGAAGAACACGCAGGCGCGCTACAGCCGGGCGCTCGCCCGCGGCACGCCCTCGATGATGGAGCAGATGATGGGCGGCATGGGCCCCGCCGGCGGGAAGAAGGAGGAGGTGAAGATCCTGGACGACCTGGAGAAGGTCGTCGCCGAGCGGCCGGACGCGGAATCGGCCGTCCTGAACCTGCTGGCCGCGGCGGATGCGGAGGGCGCGGCGGAGCGGGCGAAGCCGGTGCTCGCGAAGATCGAGGAGGGCGTGATCGCGGGGGACCGCGTGCGCGTCGAGGCGGCCGCGCAGCTGAACACGAAGGGGGAGTTCGACCGCGCGCTGAGGCTGCTCGAGAAGGACCCCGCCGGGGAGTCGATGCGGCGGCGCGCGGCGGTCGAGCGCATCTTCGCGCTGTCGGCGAAGCGGGACGGGCCGGGCGCGGTCCAGGCGATGGCCGCGGAGTCGGCGCGGCGGCCCGCGACGTCCGACAAGGTCGGGCTGGTGCGCGAGATGGAATCGCGGCTGGCGGGGCTCCCGAAGGACGCGGCGCTCGAAGGGGACAAACTCGTCGCGGACGCGCTCGAGAAGTCGCCGGGCGATCTCGTGCTGCGCCTGGAGCTGGCGCGCCGGCGCGCGACGGTGGAATCGGCCGCGGCGCTCCTCGAGGCGGCGCCCGGGGACGAGGCGGCCGTCGACTTCGCCCTGGAGATCCTGGCGGACCGGACGGAGTTCAAGAAGGAGGACGCGGACCGGCTGCGGGCGGTCTTCGCGAAGGTGACCGTGCCCGACCCTCGCGCGCCGTTCCAGCTCGGGCGGGCGCTCAAGGCGTCCGGCTCGGCGGAGGAGGCGAAGAAGGAGTTCGGCGCGGCGCTGGAGAAGTGCGCGGCGATGCCGAAGGGCGCGGCGGCGTACGTCGGCGGCCTGCTCTTCGAACTGTCGGCGGAGGAGGGCCCGGGGACGGCCGACGAGTGGCTCGAGAAAGTGGTGGCGGCGATCGTGAAGGTCGCGCCCGACGGGGGAGGCGCGCCCCCGGAGATGCGGTGGGACGGCGGGAAGAACCCGGTGAACCGCCTCGCGCGTTCGCACATCGATGCGAAGCGCTGGCGTGAGTTCCACAAGCTGGCGACGGCCGTCGGCACGCGCCTGATCGTCGAGTGGGACATCTCGCAGAAGCTGCAGGGGGACCTGCGCAAGGAGTGCGCGCAGGCGGTCCGCGAGGACCTGCTGAAGTCGGCGTCGGACCCGGCGCCGCACAAGGACTACGCCAGGTTCGCGCGGCGGTTCCTGGGCGGCGAGGGGGCGCTCGAGGTGCTCGAGAAGGCGCGCGAGCTGGCGCCGAAGGACGTCGAGGTGCTGTGGATGCTCGCCGAAGCGGCCGGGCAGGCGAACGAGCGCGAGCGCGCGCTCGCGGCGCTCGAGGCGGCGCTGCCGCTGCTGGAGAAGCCCGCGATCGTCGACGGGCGCAGCGTGACGCGGGCGGACGCGCTGGTCGAGATGGCGGAGAAGCACACGGACGCGGCGAAGGTGAAGGAGATCCTCGGGAAGGTGGACCTGAAGGCGGCGGGGCTGCCGGGGTCGACGATCGAGACGATCGGCGACCCCTACGCGCGGGTGGAGGAGTGGGCGCTCGCGGCGGGCGCGTACCTGCGCGCGAAGGAGCTCGGGCTCAAGCCGAACTTCAAGCTGGGGCGGTGCCTGGAGAAGCAGAAGGACTACTACGAGGCGCTGCGGTGGTACAACCGGGACATCGCGGAGGGGTCGTCGCGGTCGGTGATGGGGGAGCAGGTCGACGTGGCGCCGCCGGCGCCGGTTCCGGTGGTGCCGGGGGAGGAGGCGCCGCCGCAGCCGCCGAAGGAGCGGGAGCCGGTGAACGGCACGGAGGCGCGCGAGCGGCTGCTGAAGCAGCTCGGACCGGACTGGCTGACTAAGAAGTTCCTGGAGCAGAAGTTCGAGCCGCTGACGGCGGAGGATCAGAAGCGGCTGAAGCGGGCCGTAGAGCTTTTCCGGAGCGAGGACATGGGCGAACGCGACGCGGGGGAGGCGGACGTGCGAAAGATCGGGCCGCGCGCGACGCCGATGCTCAAGGAGCTCCTGGAGGCGAAGGACGAGGAGGTGCGGACGCGGGTGCGCGGGCTCCTGGGTGGATGGGCGGAGCCCAGGTAGAACCCGGAACCCGGTCAGAGAATGAGGAAGCGCGCGCGCGTCCGCGCGATCTTGCGTCGCCTCGGCACAGCCGCTAAGGTACGCACGTGCACCGCATCTTCGCCGGGCTCGCGTTCTGGACGACGGCGGCCCTGGCGGGCGAGTTCGTCCTCGGATGGTTCCTGTCGCGCGCGATCGTGGAGAAGCGGGGGGTGGACGCGCAGACGCTCTTCCAGTGGCACATGATGCTGGGCATCGGGATCGGCACGCTGGTCACGATCCTCCACGTCATGACGATGTTCCACTTCATCGGGAGCGGGCGGGAGATCAAGGACCACGCGGAGATCCTGGGGGACCGCGCGGACATCGTCCGCCGGGTCCGCCGGTTCAAGGCGCTCACGTTCCCCTTCGCCACGTTCGCGCCGCTGGTCACGGGGGCCGCCGTGATCCTCGGCGGCGGGGCGAGCACGGGGACGCTGCCGGGGTGGGTGCACTGGTCGATCGGCCTCGCGGCGCTCGCTCTGAATCTCGTCGCGTTTCCCATCGAGTACCGGTGCCTGAAGCTGAATCTGGTGCTCCTGCAGCAGGTCGACGCGAAGATCCGCCGCGAGGTGGCGCCGGCGATGTTCCGCGAGGAGGCGCCATGAGTCCTGAAGAGGCGCGCGAGCTTTTCGAGCGGGCGTACGCGGCGCAGATGGCCGGGAAGTTCGACGAGGCGATCGACCTCTACAAGCGCTCGATCGGGCTGGGGCCGACGGCCGAGGCGCACACGTTCCTGGGGTGGACGTACTCGTTCCTCGGCCGCTACGGAGAGGCGATCGAGGAGTGCAAGCGGGCGATCAGGGTCGACCCGGAGTTCGGCAACCCGTACAACGACATCGGCGCCTACCTCAGCGAGGTGGGGAAGTTCGACGAGGCGAGCGTGTGGCTGCGGCGGGGGATGGAGGCGCCGCGGTACGACCCGCGGCATTATCCGCACTTCAACCTGTCGCGCATCCACATCCACCGCTATGAGTTCGAGCAGGCGATCCGGGAGCTGAGGAAGGCGATCGAGCTGTCGCCCGACTACACGCTCGCGAGGCGCGAGCTCGGCAAGATCCTGGCGCGGATGAACTGATGGGCGACGCGATCGCGATGTACGCGGCGGGGGAGGCGGACGCGAACCTCTACTACGCGACGCGCTTCCTGACGCCCGACCCGTACGTCTTCGTGCAGGCCGGGGGGCGCCGGATGATGGCGGTCGGGGACCTCGAGCTCGGGCGCGCGCGGAAGCAGGCGACGGTGGACGAGGTGATCGCGCTCGGGGCGCGGCCGCCCGCGGCCGACGAGACGATCGCGGCGATCCTGCGGAAGCGGCGCGCGCGGCGGGTCGTCGTCCCGTCGAGTTTCCCGGTCGGGCTGGCGGACGCGCTGCGCAAGCGCGGGGTGAAGGTCGAGCCGAAGGCGGGCGTCTTCTGGGAGGCGCGGCAGGTGAAGACGCCGGCCGAGGTGCGGGCGATCGAGGCGGCGCAGCGGGCGGTGGAGGAGGCGGTGGAGGCGGCGATCGGAGTGCTGCGGCGCGCGCGCGTGCGGGGATCGCGGCTCGCGCATCGCGGGGCGATCGTAACGAGCGAGAGCCTGCGGCGGACGATCGACGTCGCGCTCATGGAGCGCGGGTGCGTCTCGCACGGGACGATCGTGGCGTGCGGCGACGACGGGTGCGACCCGCACCTGAAGGGGAGCGGGCCGATCGCGCCGGGGCGGACGATCATCATGGACGTGTTCCCGCAGTCGAACGAGACGCGGTACTTCGCGGACATGACGCGGACGGTGGTGAAGGGGAAGGCGTCGCCGGCCGTGCGGAAGCTCTATCGGGCGGTGCAGGACGCCCAGGAATTCGGGATTTCGCGGGTGCGGGCGGGGGCGGACGGGGCGGCGGTGCACAGGGAGATCCAGGAGTTCCTCAAGACGGCCGGATGGCGGACGGGGCCCAGGCGGGGGAGGATGGAGGGGTTCTTCCACGGGACGGGGCACGGGGTGGGGCTGGACATCCACGAGGCGCCGTGGGTGACGACGCGGGGGACGGCGCTGCCGGAGGGGGCGGTGGTGACGGTGGAGCCGGGGCTGTACTACTTCGGGCTCGGCGGGGTGCGGCTGGAGGACATGGTGCTGGTGACGAGGGCCGGCTGCCGCAATCTGACGCGCTACCCGAAGTTCTTGGAAGTCTAAGGCCATTAGCCGTGAGCCGTCAGCCATTAGCAGTGATACTCCACCTTCTGCGTCGTCTAACCGGGTAGTGGCCAGAGGTGCAGTATGTGTCGTACCGTGAACCCGGCCGGCGCCCCACCGGTTAATGGGGCGATGGACAGGAAGGACCGCTTCATCCCGCGCTGCTTCTGGACGATGCTGGGCGCGGGCGCTCTGGGCGGCGCGCTCTACGGCGCGGGGGCGGCGTTCTCGATGCCCGCGCTGAAGACGGCGTCGATCCCGGCGTTCGTCGTGGCGGCCGCCGCGGCGTCCCCGCTCGTCCTGATTGCGGGGCTCGTGGCTCTCTTCATCGTCGTGGTTGCCGCGCTCGTCCCCGTCGCCCTGCCGGTCGCGCTGCTGCAGTACGTGAGGTTCCGCCGCGCGGCGCGCGCGATCGACGCGCTGGATGCCCGCGAGGCTTCGGAGCAGGAATACGAGGAGGCGTTCGCCCGGCTGCGCAAGATCGGCTGGGGCGCATGCTCGCTCGGGAGCGCCCGACTGGGAGATCTGGACCGGCCGTCGCGGCGCCGCTGGCTGCCGTTCGCGGAGGACGACGCCGTCCGGAAGGTCGCGATCGACGCGGGCGACGCGCTGGCGCCCTTCGCGTGGGGGCGCGTGATGGCGATCGAGGCGCCGGACGCCGAAGTGGTGCGCCGGTGGGCCAAGGCGGTCGACGCGGAGGATCCGTTCGCTGCCTGCGGCCCGCCTTCGCCGTAACCCGTTCGACTGCAGCCGCCTGCGCTCGGGGTTGCAGGCGGCTTCCGCTCAGGGTGAGTCCGCCGCAAGGAAAGGGACTTTCTACAGCGGACTCAGGCTTCGGCGGGCGCCTCGCCCGGGTGGAGGAGGGAGAGTCGGATTCCTGAAATCCCCCCGGCTTCCGATCGTCCTGTATAATAGTGGCAATGACAATCGCCTGCGCCGGCACGCCCGCGTGGTTCAACATCGTGTGCGCGCTCCTGGCGTTCACCACCGTCGTGATGTGGGCGGCGTCGTGGTGGCGCGCGGACGGCACGCTGCTGACGATCGACCGCTAGGCGATCAAGAGGGCGTTCGCGGAGATGGACGCGCTTGACGGTCGCGAGGCGCTCGATGCGGAGTACGCGCGCCCGATGGCGGCGCTCGCGCAGCCGCTCCCTCCGTGGGCCGTGAAGATGGTGATTGAGCGCGTGGCGGACCGTGAGTGCCCGTCGCGGCGACGGTATCTCGAAGTACTGCGCAGCGTGCAGATCACGGTCGAGGGGCAGCGGCTTGTCGAGATCGCGCGCGACTCGACCGACCCGATGGCGGCCGAGGTGTGGTCGTTCCTGACGGGCGGTCCCGCGGGCGAGTGGGCGAAGGCGCTGGTGGCGAGCGACGGCGGGCAGAACGAAGGGGAGTTCCTGCGCCGGGGGTAGTCGGGATGTGCAGCGCGGGCCTGGGAGACGAGCCTCGTCGTCGGCGCGGTCGGGGTGTCGGCGGGCGGGGCGATATACGGGTTGGGCCAGGCGCTACCGTGCGAGACCCTGACCGTCGCGTCCTACCCGGTGCTCGGCGTGGGCGCGCTCGCGCTGGCGCCGACGGCCATCCTGATGGCGCTCAGCGCGATCACGATCACTCTGCTGGCTGCCGTGCTGATTCCGCTGCTGCCCCCCATGATCGTCCTTTCGATCTGGCACGGCAGGACGGCGCGCCGGCTGCTCCGGCACATCGACGCGCTCGATGTCGCGGGTGGAAGCGAAGAGGAGTACGACAAGGCGTTCGCGGAGGTCCGGAAGAGGTCAGGCTACTTCCGGGAGGAAGCCGCGAAGCGGGTGCTCGAAGAGGGCTGGCCTTCGTGCCGTCGCTGGCTGGAGTTCGTGTGGGACGAGGCGACGCTGCGGGAAGTTGCGATGAGGTCGTCGTGCCCGCTGGCGCCCTTTGCGTGGGCGCGGGCGATTGCCGATGTGGGAGTCGTGGCGCTGTGGGTGAGGGCCAGCCTGAGCGACGATCCATTCGCGCTTCCGCCGGAGCTGGCGAACGGTCCGGAGGTGGAGCGGCCGCCGGACGGAGGCTGAGAGCTGAGCTGAGTGAAGCTGCCCGTGAGGCCTTCCTTGCCTGAACGGCCCCCCGCTGCTATATAGTAGATAAACCATGGGCGTCGTCCGCTGGGCTGGAGATATCCTGCGCGGCTTCACCACCGTGCTCGTGGGGATGCGCATCACCGCGCGCCACCTCACGGAGCGTCCGGTCACCATGCACTACCCGGACGAGAAGTGGGCCATGCCGGAGAACTTCCGCGGGCTCATCAAGTGCGACATGGACGCCTGCATCGTCTGCGACCTCTGCGTCAAGGCCTGCCCCGTCGACTGCATCACGATCGACTGGCACCGCGAGGCGGGCAAGAGCGGCAAGATTGCCGACCGCTTCATCGTGGACTACCAGAAGTGCATGTACTGCGGGCTCTGCACCGAGCCGTGCCCGACGATCGCGATCTGGCACTCGCACGAGTACGAGAACTCGTCGTATTCGCGCGAGCCCCAGGTGATCGACTGGTGCCGGCCGGAGAACCTGGTCCGCAACCCGAACGCGAAGCCGAAGTCGGACAAGCCGGCGGCGAAGCCCGCGCCGAAGCCGGCGGCGGCGCCCGCGGCGGCGGGGCACGCGCCCGCTCCGGCGGCCGCGGCCGTGGCGACCGCGCCCGCGGGCGGCGTCGTCGCGGAGTCGGGCATCCAGGGCATCGAGTCGCCGATGGGCGACACCGGCACCGTCACCAAGGTCTGGATCATCCCGGGCTGCATCGTGTGCGATCTCTGCGAGGACACGATCAGCGAGGTCTTCCACGTGACCGAGACGACGTCGGTCGTCCAGCTGGAAGGCCAGGCCAAGTGGGGCGAGTGGAGCGACAAGATCATCGAGGCCGCGGTCGGGTGCCCGGTCAACGTGATCAAGTACGAGCTCGCGGCGAAGTAATGCCGTACTACATCAACGAGTGGTGCATCGGCTGCACGATCTGCGCCAAGCGCTGCCCGGTCCCCTGCATCTGGGGCGGCGGCGGCACCAAAGGCGTGATCGCGAAGGCGAAGGAATTCCACATCATCGACCCCGCCGAATGCATCGACTGCGGCGCCTGCTCGAGCTACTGCCCGGTCGACTGCATCCAGAACGAGAAGGGGGGCATCGAGAGGAAGATCGACGCGAAGAAGCGGCCGATCGCGGTCGTGCGCGAGGAGAACTGCACGAGCTGCGAGTGGTGCGTCGACGCCTGTCCGTTCGGGTGCATCGACATGGTCGAACCCGACATGCCGGGGGAGTTCTTCAAGGTGGCCCGCGTCACGCGTCCGAAGGACTGCGTCGGCTGAAAGCTCTGTGAAGAGGTGTGCGTCCAGAAGGACGCCATCGTGATCGTCTGGCCAGACGGTTCCTACGCGGACGACATCGGCGTGCCGATCCGCACGACGTACCAGGCGCCGAACGATCCGGAGGTCGTGTTCGGGCTCAAGCCGCTCGACACCGACCCCCGGATCGCGCCATAGCGGCCCGCTGTCGCGAGCCGCGTTTCACGTCTCACGTCTCGAGTTTCATGTTGCGTCGCGGCTCACGCCGCGGACCCGCCGGCAGGGGCGCCCGGCGAGCGGTGCAGCACCGAGAGGACCGCAAGCCCGACGAGCGCGAGCGCCGCGCCGCCGGCGAACGCGGGCACGACCCCCAGATGCTGCCACGCGAGGCCGAACGCGACGTTGCCGACGAGCGTGGCGACGCCGTGGGCGCACGCGTAGAGCCCGTACGCGGTGCCGCGCAGGTGGACCGGCACGAGGTCGGCGACGAGCGCGCGCTGCGGGCCGAGCGAGAGCCCGCCGAAGACGCCGAACGCGAGGAGCGGAACGACCACCCATGCCGGCGGCACGAAGGCGAACGACGCCCACGCGGCGGCGAAGAGCGCCCATCCGGCGGCGATGAGCGGGCGCCGCCCGACGCGGTCGGAGAGCACGCCTCCGGCCATCGCGCTCAGGCTGCGCACGGCCGAGAGCGCGAACCAGAGGAGCAGGATCCTGCGGATCGAGTAACCGGCCGACTCCATGCGGAGGATGAGGAAGAAGTCGGCGGCCACCGCGATGTGGAACAGGAACGTCGCGACGAGGTAGACGCGGAACGGCGCGTCGAACGGCTTGAGCGTCAGCCGCACCGGCTCCGGCGCCTTCGACGGAGGCTTCTCGACGATCCCGAGGGCTGCGACGACGACCAGGAGCGTGCAGGGCACGACGGAGAAGATGAAGACGGTGCGCATGTCGGCGGTCACCCACGCCAGGAGCGCGAGGGCCGCGAGGGGCCCAAGCGCCGCACCGATGTTGTCGGCGAACTGCTGGAAGCCGAACGCGCGGCCGCGCACCGCCTCGCCGCACGAGTCGGCCAGGAGCGCGTCGCGGGGCGCGAGGCGCACCCCCTTGCCGACGCGGTCGGCGACGCGCACGAGCATCACGTGCCACCACGCCGTGGCGATGCCCATGAGCGGGCGGACGAGCGAGACGGCGTAGCCGAGGACGATGAGCGACTTGCGCTTCCCGGCGCGATCGGAGAGCCAACCCGATCCGAGCTTGAGGAAGCTCGCGAGCGACTCCGACACGCCCGAGATGAGGCCGATGACGGCGGGGCCGGCGAGGAACTCCGCCTTGAGGAAGAGCGGCAGGAGCGGGACGATCATCTCCGCGGCCAGGTCGGTGAGGAGGCTGAGGACGCCGAAGACGATGACGTTCCGGGAGAGCCCGAGCCAGACCGGGGCTTGCCCCCCGTAGCCTATGGAGGGCACGTCGTCCGGGTCAGGACGGCGGAGGGGGGCGTCGCCCTTGGACATGCGCGGGCGACACACTACAATGGACGCGAAATGCCCGTCCATCTTTCCCGACGGCGCCATGCCTGATCGACGGGTCGAGTGGCTCGAGTGGGGCGACGAGGCGTTCCGCCGCGCCCAGGCCGAGGACAAGCCGATCCTCCTCGCGCTCGGCGTCGGGTGGGACCAGTGGTGCCGCCTCATGGAGCGCGACACGTACGGCGACACAAATGTCGCGATGCTGCTGAACCGCGACTATGTGCCGGTGCGCGTGGACGCGGACCGGCGGCCCGACATCAACGACCGCTACAACGTGGGAGGCTGGCCGAGCACCGTGTTCCTGACGCCGGAGGGGGACCTGCTCTGGGGAGCGGCGTCGCTCGACCCGTCGCAGATGACGCAGGTGCTCGCGCGGCTGCGCGAGGGATTCGCGACGCAGCGGGCGAAGCTCGCCGAGGCGATCCGCGAGCGCGACACCAAGGTGCGGCTGGCGCGCGCGGGGATGGTGTCGGAGCGCGCGGTGCCCGGCGAGGAGATCATGCGGCGCACGATGCGGGGGATCGTGCGCACGTACGACCCGCTGCACGGCGGCTTCGGCCCGGCGCCGCGCTTCGCGCAGCAGCCGTCCCTGCGCCTCCTGGTGCAGGCGCTCCACGAGTCGGGCGGCGACGAGTTCCGCAGCATGCTGGAGCGGTCGCTCGACGTCATCGGGTGGAAGGGGCTGCACGACCGCGTCGAGGGGGGCTTCCACCGGCTGGCGGCGGGCGAGGGGTGGAGCGGCATCCGCACCGAGAAGCTCGCGGCCGACAACGCGGCGCACATCCGGCTCTTTCTCGAGGCGGGGCAGGTGATGGACGAGCCGCGCTACATCGAGCGCGCGCGCAGCACGGCCGCGTGGGCGATGAAGACGCTGCGCGACGGGGCGCGGGGAGTCTTCGCCGCGAGCCAGGCGGCGGACGACGAGTATTTCGGGTCCGACGCGGCGGGGCGCGCGAAGCGGACGCCGCCGGGGGTCGACCGCACGCTCATCGCGGAGGCGAACGCGGAGCTCGCGTCGGCGCTGATGCAGGCGTCGGTCGCGCTCGACGACGAGCCGCTCGGGGCGGCCGGGCGGCGGGCGCTCGAGGCGGTGCTTTCGGAGTGCCGCGACGAGGCGCGCGGGCTGGCGCGCTATCACGACGGGAAGCCGCAGGGCTTCGGGATCCTGCGCGACCACGCGTACGTGGCGCGCGCGCTCATCGACGCGTACGAGCACTACGCGGACCGGCGGTACCTGTCGGAGGCGCAGCGCCTGGTGGACGAGACGTGGGGGCGCTTCTGGAGCGAGGAGGAGCAGGCGCTGCTCGACCGGCGGCCGGGGTTCGAGGAGCTGGGCGAGCTGAGGCTGCGGCGCCGGAACGTCGACGAGGCGGCGGTCGCGTGCCAGGCGGCGCTGCGCCTGTCGCTGCACACGGGCGGGGAGGCGTGGCGCGCGAAGGCGGAGCGGACGCTGGCGGGGTTCCAGGACTACGGCGACGACTACGGACACCACACGGCGGAGTATGCTGCGGCGCTCGACTGGCTGGTGCGTCCGGCGACGGAGATCACGGTGGTGGCGCCGTTCACGGGGGGCTGGGTGGAGGGGATGCGGGTGGTGGCGATGGGGTGCTACCATCCGCGGCGCGTCGTGCGATGGTTCGACCCGGCGATGGACGCGGAGGCGATCCGGGCGCGCGGGCTGGAGGCGGGGGGCGCGGCGCGGGCGTACGTCGTGCGCGCGGGGAAGGCGCTGCCGCCGGCCAGGTCGCCGTCGGAATTGTCTCAGCAGCTCCGACGACTCTAGCACAAATGAACTGGTTCGCGACGTTCCTCCTCCTCTACGCCCTGGGCACCGCCGCCGCGGCGGCCGTCGTCCCGGGCCGGGAGATCGGGGCGTACTTCTTCCGGTTCAACGGGCTCGTCATGCTCGGCTTCGCGGTGGTGGCGTGCCTGGTGGGACGGCCGCTGATCCACGGTCGGACGCCCGCGGACATCTCGGCGGCGGCGTTCGCGGCGAGCTGCCTGGCGATGGCGGTGGGGGGGCGGCGTGCGGCGCTGTTCCTCGTGCCGGCCGTGCTGGGCGCGGCGTTCGCGGCGGCGGCGGCGTTCGCGGCGAGGCCGGGGGCGGCGGGCGCGCTGCTCACGGCGCACCTTCTCAGCGCGGCGCTCATCCTCGGGGCGTCGCTGGTGGCGATGATCCTCGGCCACTGGTATCTCGCGAATGCGGCCCTGTCGTTCGACCTGCTCCTGCGGCTGACGCGCCTCTTCGTCGCGGCCGCCGGGATTAAGATCGCGATCTCGGGCGTCTACATCGCGACCGATGCGGAGCGGCTGTGGCGGATGCTCGGCGAGCACTTCGACGGGATCCTCGCGTGCGTCCGCATCGGCGCGGGGCTGGGCGGGGGGCTCACGCTGGCGGTCATGGCGCACTCGTGCGCGAAGATCCGGTCGAACCAGTCGGCGACCGGCCTTCTGTACGTGGCCGTCGTGATCGTGCTCATCGGCGAGCTGGTGTCGATGTACCTCACGCTCGAGCGGGCGCTGCCGCTGTGAAGGTGACCGCGTACTGCGGGAGCTGCCTGAAGGGGGCGCGGTTCGAGACGGACGCGGCGCCCGCGGCGGTCGTCTGTACGCGGTGCGGCGGGCGGCGGGAGGTGAAGCTGTCGGAGCGCGTGCGGGAGGGAACGCTCGACGTGTGCGCGCTCTGCGGCTGCGGACATTTCTACGTGGAGAAGGACTTCAACGCCTGGCTGGGCGGGGCGATCCTCCTGGCGGCGGTGGCGGGGTTCGTGTGGGCGCAGTCGTTCAGCATCCTGTTGGCGTTCGGCTTCCTCGCGGCGGCGGCGGGGCTGGACCTGGCGATGTTCGCCCTGCGGCCGATGCGGGCGATCTGCTACCAGTGCCTGGCGACGTACCGGGGGGCGCGGCCGAACCCGGAGCACAAGCCGTACGACCTGGGGCTTGCGGCCAGGTATGCGGATGATTATGAGGAGAGACGGAGAAGCCGTTAGCCATCAGCCATTAGCCGTTAGCGCTCAGCCCTGTGCGCAGCTTCAGCTCGGCGCGGCTAATGGCCAACGGCTTACGGCTAATGGCTACTTCTTCTCCCACCCCTCCGTGTCGCCCATGTCGAGCAGCGTGCCGTCGTTGCCGAGGGTCGGGAAGGCGACGGTGTCGCTGCCGTCGGAGGACGGCCTGCTCGCCATGAAGATCTTCTGGCCGCAGTCGGTGCAGCGGAAGCTGGATCCGGCGGCCCCCTGGTCGGCGCGGAGCTTGAGCGAGGCGCTGCAGTTGGGGCAGGAGATGGTCGTCGCGGTCTTGGAGCGGCCGCGCGCCCGGGTGATGGCGTCCTGCGCGGCGCGCGCGTCCACGAGGGGCACCGGCACGAGCACCGGCGTGTTGCAGGCGGCGCAGTAGACCTTCGCGCCCGGCTTGCAGTCCGTGACGTCGATGGGCTCGCGGCACTTGAGGCACGTGAGGGTCGCCACGGCGGCTACTCCTTCTTTTTCATCTTCCGTCGCACCGCCTTGATCGCCTCGCTCAGGTCGAGCATCGTCTCCTCCCGGGCGGCCTCGGGAAAGGCGACCGGTTCGGGCGCCCGGGTCTTGAGGCGCACTCCACATTCGGGGCACGCGACGGCCTTCCCGGCCGGCGCCGCGAAGACCGCCCGGCATTGGGGGCACGTGATGGTGGGCACGGCAGCTCCCTCCACTCCTCAGCATGATGATACCATGGGATCGTGCGGGAGGCCATCGCGGTCCGGGCGCGCGAGCTGGGGTTCGAGAAGACCGGCTTCGCGCGGATCGAGCCGATCCCGCGGGCGGACTTCCTCGACGAGTGGCTCGCGCGGGAGTTCCACGGCGGGATGGAGTACATGGCGAGGGCCCCGGAGGCGCGCGTCGATCCGTCGAAGCTGCTGCCGGGCGCGCGCACGGTCGTCGTCGTCGCGAAGAACTACTACGCGGCGGCGGCGCAGCCGTCCGACCGGCGGTACGGCGTCGTGTCGCGGTACGCGTGGGGGGAGGACTACCACGACGTGCTCGGCGCGCGGATGCGCGAGCTGCGCGGCTTCATCGAGGGGCTGGGCGGGCGCGCGAAAGTGTGCGTCGACACGAGCGCGGTGCTGGAGAAGCTCTGGGCGGAGCGCGCGGGGATCGGCTGGCAGGCGAAGCACTCGAACGTGATCGCGAAGGAGCTGTCGAGCTGGTTCTTCCTCGGCGAGATCCTGACCGACCTGGAGCTGGCGCCCGACCGCCCGGCGCGGAACCACTGCGGGACGTGCGCGCGGTGCATCGACCTCTGCCCGACGCGGGCGATCGTCGCGCCGTACGTCGTCGACGCGCGCAAGTGCATCGCGTACCTCACGATCGAGCACCGCGGGCCGATCCCGCGGGAGCTGCGGCCGCTGATGGGGAACCTGATCTTCGGGTGCGACATCTGCCAGGACGTGTGCCCGTGGAACAAGTACGCGCGCGTGGCGCCGGAGGCGGCGTTCCAGCCGCGCGGCGGCATGGACGCGCCGCGCCTCGTGGAGCTGCTCGGGATGACGCGCGAGGAGTTCGCGCGGCGGTTCCGCGGGAGCCCGATCAGGCGGGCGAAGCGCGCGGGATTCCTGCGCAACGTGTGCGTCGCGCTGGGGAACTCCGGCGACCGCACGGCGGTCCCGGCACTGGCGAACGCGCTGGCGGACGACGAGCCGCTCGTGCGGATGCACGCGGCGTGGGCGCTCGGGCGGCTCGGCGGGCGGGAGGCGCTCGAGGCGCGCCTCGCGGAGGAGGGGGACGCGGAGGTGCGGGCGGAGATCGAGGAAGCGCTGAGTACCGCTCCGCAGAAGTCGGTGTCCATGTGCGGAAAGACCCAAGATCAAAGATCGAAGATCAGAGGTGGCCACCCCCAAACCCCCTCCGAGGGGGTCGGGGGGTGAGTGCACTTTGATCTTCGGTCTCTGATCTTTGATCTTTCGGCGTCACAGCCCGCCACCCTGGCGTCCTTGGCGTCCTTGGCGGTTCATTTTCGGGATCCGCTGTTCGGTTGCGGCTTGCCCTCCGTAGCCTTCCCACCCTGACACTGTGTCCGTGCGACGGCGAAGGAGGGTCGCCGCGTTGGGATTTGGGACTTGCGCCTCGGCGCTCGGTGTAGACTGGGGCACCGATGGCGGAGCAGGACGACCTCGATGTCGGCCGGTCGCTGCTGGAATCCGGGCGCATCACGAAGGACGAGCTGGTCGAGGCGCTCTTCGACCTGGCGATCGAGCGGCGCAGCACGAGGGGGGGCACGCGCCCGCTCGGCGTGCTGCTGGTGGCCCGCGGCCGCATCACGCGGGAGGAGCTGAACCGGATGCTGGTGGCTCGGGCGGCGCCCGACCCGCGGCTCGCGCAGGCGACGGCGCCCGCGCTCGGGAAGCTCCTCATCGCGTCGGGCGCGGCGACAGTCGACCAGGTGAGCGAGTGCCTGCTGCTCCAGGAGGGGGGCGGCGCGCGGCGGCTCGGAGAGCTGCTGGTCGAGCGTGGCTACAGCACCGCGGCGCAGATCGAGCGGGCGCTGGCGTACCACGACAAGCGCATCTACAAGTGCGACGGATGCGCGATGCAGTTCAACATCGTGGGCGCCGTGCCCGGGCACGAGTACTGCTGCGAGAAGTGCGGCGGCCCGCTCGATGCGTCGGAAGGCGGTCCGGTGGGGGCGGACGACACGAGCTCGCGCGTCCCCACCGGAAAGAGCGGGCCGCCGACGCCCAGGCCGGCGCCCCCGGCGTCGAAGAACGTGCCGAGCCTCGCGCCGGCGGCGCAGGCGGAGATCGACCGGGCGGTGTACGTCTACATCAAGCAGAAGCTCGCGATCCGCCGCGAGGCGCTGAAGGAGGCGGAGCGCTTCCAGCTGGAGATCGGTCGGTACGGGCTGTGGCTGCCGTTCCTCGACATCATGGTGAAGTTCGACGGCCTGACGTGGCTGCAGGCGGAGCAGATCCGCAAGACCGACTTCGCGAAGATCGTCGGCGGCGCGTCGTGGGCGAAGCAGGCGGTGCCCGGCTTCAAGATCGTTTCGCGCATCGCCTCCGGCGGCTTCGCGACGATCTTCGCGGCGGACCCGGTGTTCGGCGGGAAGCGCGTGGCGCTCAAGGTCCTCCACGCGGACCGCGCGCGCGACGCCGAATCGGTGGCCCGCTTCCGCAGCGAGGCGGCGCTGATGATGCGGCTGCAGCACCCCGGCATCGTCCACGCCCACGACATCAGCGAGCAGGGCGGGATGTGCTACCTGTCGATGGAGCTCGTCGAGGGGGACTCGCTCGACCGGGTCGTGTGCGAGGGGAAGGGGATGAACCCGCTGCGGGCGCTCGACGTCGTGACGCAGATCGCCGAGGCGCTGCGGTATCTCCTGGCGGAGGGG
>Ga0187892_10002795_pt1 | contig 33662 bp, 19 predicted proteins | sample MA1701073metaG_FD_139345 | JGI IMG/M metagenome (GOLD analysis project Ga0187892, IMG submission 139345) | Bio-ooze microbial communities from a basaltic lava cave in the Kipuka Kanohina Cave System on the Island of Hawaii, USA - MA170107-3 metaG ... | reverse complement strand
CGTCAAAGGAAATTGCATTAGAGGCAAACTGTACTGGGCTATTTACCCATGTTGGACTATTCTGCAAATTCCCGTTCAACCCGGGAGGATTTGTACAGGAATTACTGAGTGTCGAACCGGCGCCGTCATTACATTTATAATAAGCCACTAACCCGGTGGCGTTCACTTCAGGACCTGTGTACATTTTTTCTTTGATCTGCTGTTGCGTCAGTGCTGTATTCCATAGTCGCACTTCATCAACGTTGCCCTGCAAATAACTTGCACTGCCGGCATGTGAACCGATAAATTCATTTTCGCTGCTGTAAGCTGGTACTGAAGTATTGGTGCTAACCAAAATTCCATCACGGTAAAGCCGCATGGTGGTAGTGGCGGCATCATAAGTAACCGCCGCATGCACCCACCTGTTAAGCGGAAAACTGCCTGGATCTGTTACCAGGCTATAGCTTCCGGCCTGCCCTGCAGATAAAATACCGCCATTGATCCAGAAAGGCGTATTCAAAGATGATATGATATTTCTTGCGCCGGCTAATGTTGTTGCATATACCCAGGCCTCTTTCGTGTAAGAGCTGCCGGTGCTAAGTGGTGCTCCTATGCTGATGTATTGATTCGTTCCATTGAGAGTTACAGCGTAATTGGTTTGAGCGATAGATCCAAAGCTGATAAGTATGATGATAATGGCGGATAACTTCTTCATAATTTGGTAAATTCGGGTAAACTTATAGTAATAAAATTAACCGGCCTCCTTGGTTTCCCTCAGTTGTTAATTGCATTCTGTAAAGTCTCCGGATTCGTAGTGCTATGGGGCTAGTTTTTAAACTAATGTCTCTGCCGTTTAGCTCCTGAATCAGCTCTCAGAATTCTTCCTGCAGCATTCGCCATTATTATTTCTCATCAGCATTTACATGTTCCATCAAAATCAAATTGGAGTTGATATTACTCATTTTCTGTTCTGACAGTTAAATCTCTGAGATAACTAATAAACGCAAGTACCGCAGTCGTCACACTTATTTTAAAAAATAGTGATACATGAGATGGTTCAGCACTTAACAGGTTGGCCAGGCCGCTGAAACCCAGGAATGATGCGGATGTAACAAAAAACAACAATGTCCACGAAAAATTCTCAGTTTCTTTTTTTTTCACAGGGTTATGTTTAAAACAAATAACATATAGCCGGCAAAAATATTTTATAACTATCAAAATTTTTTATTGCTTAAGAGGAAATACTTAAATCATCTAAGAAAAACTCTTTTTTTGAATAATTGTAATTTAGAAATTTTGTTATGCCCCACCCCCGGCCTTGTTGTCTTATGCTTATGCTAAGGATTATAAATTCAAAATAACCCTTTTTTAATCCTCGCATTCTCCATTCTCTGCAAAATAAAGTGTCTTATACCGATAGTTTTAAGCTACCTTCTCTTTTCAGTTTTCTCCAAACCAGAGTTGAAATTATCATTTAATGTTTATGAATTTGGATTTTGATTTAACAGCAGCCAGTAAAGTCCTAATTGCTTCACTGCTTCGTTAAGCGATTCAAAATTCACGGGTTTAACAATATAACTGTTCGCACCAAGGCGGTAGCTTTCAGCTACATCCATTTCCTCCTTTGATGAAGTTAGAACAACTACAGGGATTGTTTTCGTTTGTTCATTCGTTTTTATTTGCCGCAGAATTTCCAGCCCGCTCATCTTTGGTAGTTTGAGATCAAGAAGAATTAGTTTGGGATTTTGCGACTCTTTCCTGTCTGCATATATGCCCTGTGAAAAAATAAAATCAAGGGCTTCCGGGCCATCGGCAATGTGTTTTAGCCTATTGGCAAGGTTATGTTTTTTCAGGCTTCTGATGGTGAGTTCAGCTTCGTGAGGATTGTCTTCTATAAATAGAATTTCAATTGGCTTCATTGTTGTCATATTAAATTGACTAAGGCTATAATTAATTTTGGCTGGCAGGTAAGCTAAAATAAAACGTTGCTCCTTTGTTTACCTCCGCATCGGCCCACACTCGACCGCCGTGCTTGTTCACTATTCTCTGAACTACTGCCAGGCCAACGCCTGTTCCCTCAAACTCATCTATGCGGTGCAATCGTTGAAATACGCCGAAAAGCTTGTCCGCATATTTCATATCAAAGCCAACACCGTTGTCTTTTATGCTGTAAACAATTTCATGAGCAATCTTGCTGGAATTGATTTCAATTACCGGTTTTTCTTTTTCCCGGGAATACTTAATGGCATTTGAAATAAAATTGATCCACACCTGGCGCAAAAGGCCGCTGTCACATTCAGCCGGTTCCAGGTTTTCAATTTTTACTGTAGCGATATTCCCGGTCAATAAGAGCTGCTCATCAATCACCGATCTCACCAGTTTATTCATATCTATATGGCGCATCATGAGTTCCTTTCTTCCTGTTTTTGAAAGGCTCAGCAGGTCATCAATGAGTTGGCCCATGCGCTTGGCATTGGATTTTATTATATCCAATAGCCTGTTGCCTTCTTCGTCTAACTTATTGTTGTAATCAGTAACAAGAATATCAGCGTAGCCATCAATAATACGCAGGGGAGCCCGCAGGTCATGAGATACGGAGTAAGTAAATGACTCAAGTTCTTTATTCGATGTCTGCAATTCTGTTGTTCGGTCAATCACTTTTTGTTCAAGCTCCTCGTTTAATTTCTCTATTTCCAGCTGAGCTTTTTTCAGATCAGTGATATCGGTTGAAATACCAAAAATGGCATAAGGCTTACCATTGGCACTCTGCAGTGTACTCTTAACGGAAATATAAGTATGTATCCCATCATCCTGTGGCGCCCTTTCTTCCCCGGTTAGTGGGTGATTGGCAGCAGCAGTTCGCACATCCATTTGCCGGAACGCACCAGCCTCTTCTTTTGAAAAAAAGTCATAGTCCGTTTTGCCCAGGACATCCGCTTCTTTGAGATGAAATAAGTCCAAAAAGCGGCGGTTAGCCAGGAGATAACGGCCCTGGAGGTCTTTAACATAAATAACCGCTGCTGAATTATTGATAATGGCCGATAACATTTGCTGGCTTTCCTGCAAGGCCTCTTCTGCCTTTTTGCGTTCAGTGATGTCACGAAAATTAGAAACAAGTGCAGCTACGGCTGGTTCATGCAGCATATTTGTAATTGTTCCTTCGCACCAGATCCATGTTCCGTTTTTATGTTTCAACCTTTGTTGCCTGTAAAAAGATTTCCCGGGAATTCGAACAATATCTGTTATTCCTTCTATAAGCCCGGCTACATCATCGGGGTGAATGAGTTCAAATGCAGGGACGGTCATAAATTCGTGGTTTTCGTAACCAAGAATTGTTGTTAGCGACGGGCTTGCATAAAAAACCTTCCCTTCAGGAGTTGCCAGGGTTTTCATGTCGGCATCTTTTTCAATCATGGCCCTGAACAGTTTTTCGCTCTTCGCCAGTTCTTCAGTTCGCTCAATTACCTTTTGTTCTAACTCATGGCTTAATTTCAGCAGTTTCTCTTCCGACTTTTTACGTTCTGTTATATCACGGATAAATCCAATGAACAAGTATTTTTCATTTACTATAGTCGGTGAAATGCTCAATGCAACATCAAATTCAATATTATTTTTTCCGATCGCTTGTATTTCGATGGTTTTGCCCAGTACAGCCCCTTCGCCTGTTTCTGAAAAATGCTTCAATCCCTTCTTATGTGCTTCCCGGTAGCGATGCGGAATGATTATCTCGCTCAGCGGTTTTCCCATGACCTCATCACTTGTCCAGCCAAAAACGGATTCAGCTTTGGGGTTCCACCTGGTAATATAGCCATGCTGATCCATTATAATCACGGCGTCTGGTGCGGCGTTAAAGATGGTTTGTATCTGTTCTTCGCTTTCCTTTAAAGCTGCTTCTGCCAGTTTGCTGTGGCGATCTCTTTTGTTCAGAAGCGTAACGCTATACCATATAGCACCCATTAGCACAATGATAATGGTAAATACCAAAAAATTTACACCAAATTCGGGTGTAAAACTGTTTGTCCAATGGCCGATCATACGTAAAAGACCGAGAAGAGCAGGTACCAATATAGCCGCAGGAATTAGCTTTCTGGCAACAATACCTCCGGCATACGGGCCTGTAATTTCTTTCATCACTCCCTGGTTGGCATGAAATAATAGCATAGAAACCGACAAAAAAAGAAAACAGGCGGCAGCATGAATCGCCATTGGAAGGTAAGTGAAAACACCATAAAATATTTTTACCTGGTACAAATAGCCTAATATAGAAAACAGGCTCATGCCGGAGATAATAAGAAGAATTATATCAGAAATGATTCTTTTGATCTTTGTTTTCGCATGCAAAAGCAATAGAGCGATACCGGTTAGCATAAAAGTAATCGCTGCAATAGGCACAATGCGATCAGACCCTAATTTATTTTGAAATAGCAATGTGTCAATATGCAGACTAATGCCACGGATGAGAGCAAGAAATTTAATTACACCGATTCCTATAACCAGCAAAGCAAAAAAATAACCGGTCTTAAGTTTAGTCGCTGTTAACTTGCCGGTGGTAAGAAAAAGAAATGAAACGGATGCAAAAATAAAAGCCAGCGCAGCAATAGGATTCATCGCCTTGCTGCCTGGTAGCGGACGAATCAGGAAAGAAATATCAAACTGCCATCCGATCAGTACGCACAGGGCTATCACTATTACGGATATTGCTAAGGAAATGGATCGCTTTGCCATTTTTTCCGGCAAGTTGGTTTTAAGAGTAGAATGTGCCATTGGATAAGGACAAATTTTAGAAGACAATCGTTTCAGTTTAACTGGCGTCTTGACCAGTGAAAGGGCAACTGCTAACAAAACTAAAGATATTTCAAATTACTTGTAAGTATGAATTCGACAAAGTGGACTGGCCGCGGAAGTTAGATACGCTGTTTGAAAACCAAAACTAATATTTACACTTATTTTTTAATAAATGTTTATTCTGCTCTGCAAAGTTTCCGGCTTTTTGTAGTCTTATTCAGGTGGTTTCAAGCCATCAATAGTTTCTAAGCCCGCTTCTGGTTTAGTCCTATGGGAATATTGCTAATGGAATCACAACTGATATTTTCACTTATTTTTTTTAAGTGTTTATTCTTAAAAACACGGGAAGCTGCTAACTGTCTGTTCACTCCTGTTTTGAAAAAGCCGGTTTGTTTGTAACTTTCATTTTGACGTTTACAAACTTTTAGAAGTACTTTTAGGCGCTCTTATGATTGCAAAAAATACAAATGAAATCGAAATATCTCCCCTGCTGGAAGCTATCTTTCAGAAATATGGATACGATTTCCGGCAATATTCTGAAGCGCATATCAGGCGCAGGATTATGAACAGGATGCTGCTGTCTGGGATGAAAAATATACCGGAAATTCAATTCAGGGTTCTTCATGATGAACTGTTTGCATCTCAGCTGCTCCTGGATTTATCTATTACTGTAACGGAAATGTTTCGTGATCCTGATTTTTATAGAGCATTGCGGGAAAAAGTTATTCCGTTGCTGAAAACTTATTCTTTCATCAAAATATGGCATGCCGGCTGTTCAACCGGCGAAGAAGTTTACTCTATGGCCATTGTTTTAGAAGAAGAAGGCCTGTATGAGAGGGTCACTATTTATGCCACAGATTTTAACCAGCAGGCGCTTAATCGGGCCAAAGAAGGAGTTTATTCCAATGAAGCAATAAAGGAATATACTGCCAACTACCAAATGTCAGGAGCAAAAGAATCTTTTTCGGACTATTATACGTCGAGTTATAATATGGTGATCATGAAACAATCTCTTAAAAAAAATATAGTATGGGGTAATCATAATCTTGTTACTGACAGTGTTTTTGCAGAAGTAAATATGATTTTGTGCCGCAATGTGCTTATATACTTCAATAGGGAATTACAAAATAAAGTGCATAAGCTTTTTTTTGACAGTCTTGTCAACGGCGGAATCCTGTGTCTTGGGGCTAAAGAAAGTTTGCGATTTAGTAATTTTTCTGATTCTTATACTGAAATTGAAAAAAAGCAAAGAGTTTTTAAAAAAAAATACGAAACTATTCATTAAATTAGTCAGAGGGTGAAGAGGCAATTACTTTTACCTTGGTCAGTTAAATTAGTAGTTCGTTCTATAATCTGTAATAAATAATTGTCTCCGGTAATCCAATATTCAAAGATAAACCTGGCCGGGCAATCATTTTTTTTAAAGGGATATTGTATAAGCATGGCAATCCCGAATACAGCAGTAAGAAGCAAGCTCAAACGTCCCAGTCTGTTATAGGCCTTTTAGTAGCAACAATAGATCCCCTGCTTTGCAGCGGACAATTTAATTGTATGCCATATAAAGCCGTTGTTATAGGCGCATCATCAGGTGGAATGAATGCCTTGAGAACCATCTTACCAGTCTTGCCTGCGGGCTTTAATATGCCCATTGTAATCGTACAGCATATCAGTGCAACTTCAAATAGTTATTGGATAGAAATGCTGAACAACTTATGTAAAATCCATATAAAAGAAGCAGACGAAAAAGAAAAAATACAAAGCGGATATGCATACATAGCTTCCCCTAATTATCATTTACTGATTGAACGGGATGAAACACTTTCTCTTTCTGCCGACAAACGGATAAACTTCGCAAGACCCTCTATAGATGTGCTTTTTGAGTCGGCAGCAGAGGTTTATAAAGAAAGCCTTGTTGGTATAATTCTCAGCGGAGCAAATAGTGACGGCACAGAGGGCATACGAAGAATAAAAGAATATGGTGGGCTCGTCATCGCTCAGGACCCGGCAACCGCTGCGTCTGCTGTTATGCCGTCTTCCGCCATTCAAAAATCGGCTGTTGATCATATTTTATCGTTGCAGCGAATCACAGAGATACTTATGGAAATAAACAAACAATCTCAATTCTAAGAATATGAACCAATCCATTAAAGCCAAATTAGCAGCAGGGTTCTCTATCATCGTATTGCTCCTTATTGTTGTGGCATTTCTTATGGCAAATACACTGTCGGAAACAAACAGAAGACTGGAGAATTTAGTGGAAATTTCAGCAAGAAGAATAAGTCTTTCACATGAACTGTTAATACAGGTACTGGATGCTGGCCGCCATGAAAAAAATATTATACTGGAAAAAGACCCCGTGAAAAAGGATTACTTCAAAGACCGTATCTATCAACCGTTGGCAGTAATTGATAAAAAAGCAAATGAACTATTTGAACTTACTGACGAAAAAGGGAAAGCATTTTTAAATGAATTCAATAACTCATGGGGCAGTTATAAAGCAGATCTTGATGAAATAATTACACTGGCCATAAAGAATGAAGATGAAAAAGCGTTCAGGATTTCTACTGAAAAAGGACTGAAAATAAGAGACGCTGCCATTGCGCAATTGCAGAAAATTGTTGAAAAGAATGAACAAAGCATGGTAAATAATAAAGCAGCCAGCGATCAAAGCTATAAATCATCGCTCAGCCTGGTGATCGGATTGATTATTGCAGCACTTATTATTTCCATTGTTATCGCTTACTGGATTATCCTGGGAATTACCAAAAGGATTTCCTCCATAGCTTTTGAAGCAGAAAAAATTGCAAGCCGTGAGTTTACAAATGAAAAATTGGAAGACAAAACAAGAGATGAATTAAAGCCCATTGTCAGTTCATTAATCAATATCAATGAAAGCTTCCGTGAGGTGACCGAAAATGCCAACAAGGTTTCATTCGGCAATTTTGCTGTCGAAATAATTCCTAAGTCTGAAAAAGACATCCTTGGCAATGCGTTAAAGAAAATGACTGTATCACTTCGTGAAACCACGGCAGAAAACGAAAAGCATACATGGCTCACCACAGGTCAAAATCGGCTTAATGAAAAACTGCGTGGCGACCAGGGCATAGAAGAACTGGCTTCCGGCACGATCGCCTTTTTATGCGATTATCTGAAGGCCAACATTGGTTCTGTCTATTTATTCAATGAAAAAGAAAATATTCTTGCACTTTCAGGGCAGTATGCATTTTCCTCTGAAAAAGGAAATGGGATAAGAAAAAAGTTTAATTCGGGTGAAGGGTTAATAGGGCAGGTTGCCCGTGAGCAAAAACAGATGATTTTAACGGACTTAAAAGAAGAAGACATACGCATTGTTTCATCCATTCTCGATACAAAACCACGGCATCTGGTTATTACCCCTTTTTCTTTTGAGAGAAAAAATTTGGGTGTAATAGAACTTGGCAGGTTAACAGCTTTTACGTCAACAGAAAAAGAATTCATCAATTCCTCCATGGAAAGCATTGGAATAAGCATTAATTCAGCTATATCACGAAAACGCATACAGGAATTACTGGAGGAAACGCAGGTGCAGAGTGAGGAGTTGCAAGGCCAGCAGGAAGAGCTTAAGCAGGTAAACGAAGAACTGGAAGAACAAACTCAAAACCTCAAACAACAACAGGAAGAGATGCAAATGACTAATGAAGAATTGGAAGAACAAACACAGGCGCTGGAAATCAAAAATAGAGAAGTAGAAGCTGCACGAGCCGATATCGAACAAAAAACGAAACAATTAGAAATAAGCAGCAGGTATAAATCTGAATTTCTTGCCAATATGTCGCATGAACTAAGGACGCCGCTCAACAGCTTACTAATTCTCTCCAAAGATTTATCAGATAATAAAAATAAAAATCTCACAGCAGAACAGGTAGAATGTGCCGGCATAATTTATAAAAGCGGCCAGGATTTGCTCGTATTGATAAATGAAGTGCTGGATTTATCCAAAATAGAAGCGGGGAAAATGGCAATTAATATAGAAAGGGTAGTATTGAAAAAATTGGCAGATGGCCTTTACCAGGATTTCAAACACCAGGCAGATAAAAAGGGCCTTGTGTTAAATGTAAACCTAAGTGAGTATTTGCCGGGGCACATTCATACAGATCCACAGCGGCTGAACCAGGTTTTGAAAAACCTCATGTCAAATGCAATAAAATTTACTGAACAGGGCAGCATTACCGTAAACATTCAGAAGTATGGAGAAGACAAAATTGCAATTTCGGTTGCTGATACAGGAATAGGAATTCCCGAATCAAAACAGTTTGCGGTATTTGAAGCATTTCAGCAGGTTGATGGAAGCACATCCCGGAAATATGGAGGCACAGGGCTCGGTCTTTCTATTTCAAGAGAGCTTGCCAAATTATTGAATGGACAAATTACTCTTATCAGCAAACCAAACGAAGGATCAACATTTGCACTTATCATTCCGCTGGAAATACAAAACAAAGAGATGGTAATTTCTCCTGTAGCGGAAGATATTGACCTGTTTAAAAAGCCGCCTGTAAAAACTAATACTTTTCTCAATTATCTGGCAATAGAAGATGATAGAAATATCATCGGCGAAGCTGATAAAATTGTTCTTATTATTGAAGACGACCTGAAATTTGCAGAAGTTCTTCTGAAACAAGCTCACGGCAAAGGTTTCAAATGCCTGGCCGCAGCTACCGGCGAAGATGGGCTCATGCTGGCAGAAAAATACCGGCCTCATGCCATAATCCTGGATATTTCATTGCCCGGTATTAGCGGGCATAAAGTGTTGACTGAACTAAAATCAAACCATTCGCTTCGGCACATTCCTGTTCATATCATGTCTGTTGAAGAACGCACCCTCGAACCTATTAAAGAAGGAGCGGTAGAGTACCTCACCAAACCAATCAACAAAATACAATTGGATGAAGCATTTAACAGGATAGAAAATTTTATTGACAGAAAGATGAAGCATCTCCTCATTGTGGAAGATGATAGTAATTCACGCAAAGTAATAAGAAAGCTCATTGGTAATGGAGATGTAAAATGTTTTGAGGCCGGAACAGGAAAGGAAGCATTGGAAATTTTTGAAGAAAATCATATTGATTGTATTGTTTTGGATATTGGCTTGCCCGATCTCAGTGGATTTGAGCTTATCCGCAAATTCGAACAAAAGAAAGAAAGCAGCATTCCTCCTGTAATAGTCTATACAGGCAAAGAGTTAACAAAAGAAGAAAATGCTGAGCTGCAGAAATATGCTGAAAGTATCATCATTAAAGGTATAAAATCGGAAGAACGGCTTTTGGATGAAACGGCTCTTTTTCTGCACAGAACAATTAGCAGCCTGCCTGAAACAAAACAACAGATTATTTTCAACCTGTATGATAAAGACATTATTTTCAAAGGCAAAAAAATATTATTGGCAGATGATGATATGCGCAATGTGTTTGCATTATCAAAAATTTTAAGAGAATATGGAATGGAAGTAATAAAAGCCGAAAATGGAATGAATGCACTGGAGATACTCGATAAGAATGACGGAATAGATTTGGTGCTGATGGACATAATGATGCCCGAAATGGATGGATATGAAGCCATGCGCCAAATAAGATTGCAACCAAAGTTTAAACATCTGCCTGTTATTGCAGTAACAGCCAAAGCCATGAAAGAAGACAAACAAAAGTGCATTGACGCTGGTGCAAACGACTACATTTCGAAACCAGTAGAAGTAGAACGTTTGCTTTCTCTTATGCGTGTTTGGCTTAGCAAATAAAATATAAAACACTTAGCAATGGACACAAAGCCAAAAATATTGATCGTAGATGATAAGCCCCAAAATTTAAGGGCTCTCGAAGTCGTTTTGAAAGACCTGGATATTGAATTGGTGCAAACTACCAGCGGAAATGATGCCCTGAAAGCAACTTTGCATAATGATTTTGCCCTGGCCTTACTTGATATACAAATGCCCGAAATGGACGGCTATGAGTTAGCAGCTATACTAAGAGAAGAAGAAAAAACGGCTCATGTGCCATTCATATTTATATCAGCCGTTTATACAGACAACCTGAATGTTTTTAAAGGATATGAAAAAGGAGCCTTTAGTTTTATTACCAAGCCTTTTCAATCTGAAATATTAATTAACAAAGTAAAATTCTTTATAGAAAAGCATCAGCAGGAAATAGCATTACACAAGCTCAATGATGATCTGAAAAAGAAAAACGCTGAGCTGGAACTGGTAAATAATGAACTGGAATCTTTTACTTACTCTGTATCGCACGATCTGCGATCACCCTTGCGGGCAATGAATGGCTATGCCCACATTTTAAAAGAAGATTATGAAAAACTATTGGATGAAGAAGCCAAACGTTTGCTCGCCAATATCTCCGAAAACGCTCAAAAAATGGCGGATCTTATTGACAGCTTATTGGATCTCTCCCGCATGGGAAAAAAAGAAATAGCAAAGCAAACTATTGATATGAACAAACTGGTCAGGGAGGTCATTCACGACCTTGAGGTAAACCGTGTCAGCAATGAACAATTGCAATGGAATATTTTCGATCTTCCCAAAGTAAAAGCTGATCCTGAATTACTCAAACGGGTTTTGGTAAACCTGCTGTCCAATGCTCTGAAATATTCCGGCAAAAGAGAAAAACCTGTTGTTGAAGTGGGCGGCCATACAAAAGAAGCTAAAACTGTTTTTTATATAAAAGATAACGGGGTAGGTTTTGATATGCGTTTTTATAATAAGCTTTTTGGTGTATTTCAGCGGCTGCATAAGCCCGGGGAATTTGAAGGCACCGGCATCGGCCTGGCCATTGTTCAGCGCATTATTTCCAAATGTGGGGGAGAAATATGGGCTGAAGCTGAGGTGGACAAAGGCGCCACTTTTTATTTTAGCCTGCCCACTGACAACACAAGTAAGATTTGATAGATGATCACGAAATAAACAATTCGGAGATATGAATGAAAACAGTCAGGTAGAAATTCTTTTGATAGAAGATAATTACAATGATGCAGAACTTGCCGTGAGGAGTTTGAAAAAACACAATCTTACCGCTAAATTAAAGCATATTGATGATGGAGCCGAAGCGCTTGACTTCATTTTTTCAAAAGGCTCTTATTCCGGCAGAGATCAGTTATCCGGTATCAAACTTATTATTCTTGACCTTAAACTGCCAAAAGTGAATGGTCTTGAAATACTCACGCAGCTAAAAACTAACGAACAGAAAAAAATGATTCCTGTTGTTATTTTTACATCATCCTCCCATGAAAAAGATGTTATCGAAAGTTACAGGCTGGGCGTAAACAGCTATATCGTCAAACCTGTCAATTTTCAATCATTCAATACGGCAATTGCCGAACTGGGAATGTATTGGCTTCTCCTGAATCATAGCCCCGGCCCGGCAAATTGAAAGGATAATAATTTTGAATCAGAAAAGTATTTCTCATCGCTCTTATAATGAAAAACAACCCTTTCCCCTGCAGTTAATTATAAAAGCTTTTGATGATTATGCACGCAGTGAATAATATTTTTCGAGAATCAGATTTAGCTTTTCAATGGTTAAAGGTTTGTTTTCAAAACCTGAAATCTCAGGTATCTCTTCTGCCTTTAATCTGTCCTCGGGAAACAGCGATGTAGTAAGCATTACCACGATCACCTTTTCCTTTACACTTAGTTTCCTGTATTCGCCAAGAAATTCCCAGCCGTCCATTGCCGGCATATTGATATCCAGAAATATGAGGTCGGGGCTTGGATAACAATGCTCGTTGCCCGGCTCTTCACTTTTTCTTAGATAGTCCAGGGCCTCTTGGGCGCTTTGCATAATCTTTACATGATCAAAGCAGCCCGCTTCTTCAAGTATGATGTTTGTAAAAAAATTGGTCGGTTCGTCATCATCAATGACCAAAACACAATTCAATCTGGTTTTCATTAGTTATTGTTTTTATGAATAGTAAAATAAAAAACGCTTCCTTTGCCCGGTTCAGACTCAACCCAAATATCGCCTCTATGCATCTCCACAATTTTTTTGCAAAATGCAAGACCGATTCCCGATCCCTCGTATTCTTTTGTTGAATGAAGCCGCTGAAAAATGACAAATATCTTTTCGCAATTTTGTTTATTAATTCCAATACCGTTGTCGGCAACACTGAATTTCCAAAAATCACCGTTTTCTTCAGCACAAATGCTCACCTCGGGAATTGTATCCTTTTTTCTGAATTTAATACCATTCGCCACAAGGTTCTGAAAAAGTTGCTTGATGGCAGTGCTGTGACCATTTATCACCGGCAATGAACTTGCAATTACGGTGGCGCCGGCTTCTTTAATAGCTATGCCGAGATCAGTAAACACTTCATGCAAAATCAGGTTACAGTCAACTGGCTTGAACTCTCTGTTATTGCCGATCCTGGAATAATCAAGCAGATCGGCGATCAGCGTTTTCATTCTTTCAGATGCCTGGCTGATATAGTTCAGATAAGTATCTGCTTTTTCATCAAGTCTTCCTTTGTATTGCTTTTGAAACAAGTCAATAAAGCTTGAAGTAGTTCGCAGCGGTTCCCGCAAATCATGAGAGGCGATATACACAAACTGTTCAAGTTCCCTGTTCTTTTTTTCAAGCTCAATATTGGCCTTATCTGCTTCCCGGCGGGCTTTACGTTCTTCTTCATTTAATAATTTTAATTCGGCCGTTTGCTTTACTACTTTTTGCTCCAGTATCCTTCGTTGCCGCTTTATGGCATTGATACGTATAAAATAAAAACCACCTGCCGCTCCGGATATTATGGCTACTGTTGCAAGTTTAAACCACCAGGTAAGCCAGAACGGCGGTGTGATCACAAGCCCGATCGTTTTTATTAAAGGCGACCAGTTTCCTTCATTATCCAATCCCTTCACTTTAAAAATGTATTTTCCCGGATCAAGATTGGTATAAGTTGCGATATGTTGTGTTCCCGTTTCATTCCAATCCTTATCAAAGCCCTCCATCATATAAGCATATTTCTTTTTTTCCGGCTTGCAATAATTGAGAGAAGCAAAAGCAAGTGAAAAAAATGAATTTCGGTAAGAAAGCTTTATTGTTTTTGCTTCAGTAATATTTTCTTGTAACGAAGATGAATGACCATCGTTTGAAGAAACAGGAACATCCTTATTGAAAATCTGGAAATGAGTAATAACCACCGGCGGATTGAAGCTAACCGTTTTTATATTTTCCGGAAAAAATACATTAAAGCCGTTGTTGCCCCCAAAATACATAGCGCCGTTTCTGCTTTTACAAAAAGCCTGTTCTTTAAAACGGTTTGATTGTAAACCATCTGCAATGCTAAGATTTTTAAATGTTCGGGCTGTGATATTAAAACATGATATACCATTGTCAGTGCTGATCCAAAGATTGCCTTTACCATCTTCCAATATGCCAAATACTTCATTGCCGGCAAGGCCGTTATCAGCCGTATAAGCAGTAAAGCGGCTATTTTTTTTATCAAAGAAATTTAATCCGGCCGATGTAGCGATCCACAAGTTGCCACTCCTGTCTTCATATAAACTGTTGACGTTTGCGCTGCTGATGCTGTTTGTTCCTGGTTCCGGCATAAAGGAAGCAAACTTGCCTGTTTTTTTATTAAAGCGATTTAGACCGCCCCCGCTCGTACAAACCCATAAATTACCATCTCTGTCTTCATGAATTGAATTTATCCAATTATCACGGATCCCTTCTGTATTTTTTTCATCGTATTGATAACTGGTAAATGTATCATCCCATGGGTTGAACTTATTCAATCCGCCGCCATAGGTACCGATCCAGATATTTTTATCACTGTCTTCAAATATCTTCCAGGCATTCTTATTACTCAGGCTCTTGCTGTCTTCTGCATTTGCTTTAAAATGCTTAAACTTCTGATAGGTCCTGTCCATTACAGTTATTCCGTCACCCCATGTACCTACCCATATATTTCCTTTACTGTCTTCACATACGCTCAAGACATAGTTTCCGCAAATGCTCTTTTTATTATTTTTTTCATGTTTGAAATAAGTAAAATGTCCGGTTTGCGGGTTAAACAGGTTAAGACCGCCGCCGTCCGTTCCTATCCAAATATTTTGTCGGGAATCTTCATAAATGCACAGCACCTTATTATTACTGACACTGTTTCGGAGAGAGATATGCCTGTAATGGCTAAGCCTTGCTGCATCAATATTTACCATATCTATGCCGGCATTGAAAGTACCGATCCACATGTTGCCTTTTGTGTCCTTATAAACACAATTGACAGAATTACTGCCAGGGCTCGCATTGTCAAATTCATCAGTTGTATAGTTGTAAAATATTCTTTCGCGGATATCAAAAATACTTAGACCGCCATTTTCTGTTCCTATCCAAAGCTGGTGATTATTATGTTCGGCTATTGAGCGAACAGAGTTGCTGGCCAGGCTGTTATTATTTGCAACATTATATTTAAAATGAAAAAATTCTTTTTTCTCCCTGTTAAATAAATCCAGCCCGTTTTCAGTTGTTCCTATCCACAAACGGCCTTCACTGTCTTCAAACATTGTAAATACATCATTGCTGCCGATAGATCTGTTATTTTCTTTGGAATGTTGAAAACGGGTAAAGGTTTTGCTGTTTTTGTTATACAAATTGAGACCACCTTTGAAAGTTCCAATCCAAATATTATGATTACGGTCTTCAAAAATTTTTCTTATATAGTCATCACCTATGCTGGTACTATCGTTCCTGTTATATCTGTAATGAGTAAATTTATTCTCTTCGGAATCAAAATGATCCAGCCCACCCATAGTGCCTATCCATACGTTGCCTTCACTGTCTTCCAGCACAGTGTATACCTCATCCGCCGCAAGGCTATTGCTGTTTGAGGGATTGTTTTGAAAACGAATAAAGCGATCCTTCCTGCGATCATACCGGCACAATCCTCCGCCGGATGTACCTATCCACAAATCGCCATTCCTGCTTTCGGCAATACAATGAATAAAATTGCTGCTGATGCTTTCAGGTTTGTGTTTATCGTTTCTGTAAGCTGTGAAAGTATAACCATCATATTTATATAAACCATTGCCGGTGCCAAACCACATAAAGCCCCGGCTGTCCTGAAGGATAGACAGGATATTGCTTTCTGATAAACCTGTTTCAGTTCCAATATGCTCAAACTTCACCTGCCTTAATTGCGGCCAGGCTGTAAAACAACAAACCTGCACAAAAAGCAGCGCAGCATAGCGTAATGATCTTTTACCTGTAATCAGGTCGCCAGCCTTTATATTTTTAAACAATCGTTTCATTTCGTCGTCAGCAACAAGTATGCATTCAATCTTTGTTTCATCAACTGTTTATATTTTGCGGAATGCCTGTCTGTCCGGTAGGCAGGGTAAAATAAAAAGTAGTGCCTTGGCCCAATTCTGATTCCAGCCAGATTTTTCCTTTATGCAGTTCCACTATTTTTTTGCAATGTGACAAGCCAATACCGGAGCCTTTATATTGATTGCGTGTATGCAACCGCTGAAAGATGATGAATATTCTTTCGTTGTTTTCTTTTGATATACCGATCCCATTGTCGCTAAAAGAAAATTGCCATTCATCTTTTTTTTGCAATGCTTCAATTTTTATTTTCGGCGGGATATCCTTTTTCCCAAACTTAATGGCGTTACATGTCAGATGCTGAAAAAGCTGCCTTATCTCCGTTTGATAACCGGTAATCATGGGTAATGGTTGTGCTTTGATCTCAGTACCCGTTGCCTCAATTGTTTCGTTAAGTTCATTTATTACTTCATTTAACACAGCGTTGCAATCAACGGGTTCCTTTTCCTTTCTGGCGCCGATTCTTGAGTATTCCAGCAGATCGGTTATAAAAACATTCATTCTTTCAGATGCCTCAACAATATAGCTGAGATACTTATTTCCTCTTTCATCCAGTGTGGCTTTGTAATGCTTTTGAAACAATTCGACAAAACTGATAGTGGTTTGCATAGGTTCCTGCAAGTCGTGTGATGCTACGTAAGCAAACTGTTCGAGCTCTTTATTTTTTCTTTCCAGCTCTTTATTTTGCATTTCAAGATTAGCATCTCCCGTTTTCAGGTTTTCCCGCATGGTGATAAGCGCCTTGCCCAATGTGTCATCGTCACTGAGCGGTTGAAAAGGCATATCGAAATTTCTCATCCCTGTCTCATGTGCAAAGCTGGCGGTGGATTGCAGGCTGTCTGAAAGATTGTTGACCGAATGGATCATGCTTCCAATCTCATCATCGCTTGCATTGTGATCAATTTTCCGGAGCATACCTTTACCAAGATCATTGATCATGCGGTTAATCTTTTTTACCGGTGCAATGATCACTTTGGCCAGGTATAAAGAAAGAAAAAAGCCGGCGCCGATCGTGGCAATAGCCAGCAACGTTGTAAATATTTTCAGGTTAGAAGACGACCTTTCGAGCTTTACATTTTCGGCAAACCTGGCATCTGACAAACGATCATAAATTCTATTTAAAGAGTTCATCAAAGCACCAGTACGGGGAAGAATATCATCTTCCACCTTTCGTTCAGCTTCAAGCTTCACCACCGGGTTATCATAATCCTTAAAGGCCTGCAGGGAGAGCATGATCTTTTTTTCTATTTCTATCAATTCTTCAAATTCCGCGAACACTTTCTGCATACCGTCAATCCCAGCCTTGCTTGTCTCGGGGTTTGAATAAGAATTAATGCGTGATTTTAAAGCAGCATAATCCCGGTTATGCAATTTTTTCAGTTGTCTTTTATCTCCTTCTTTATATCGCAGAAAAACCCAGTTGGTGGTGTACATTTTTGATTCGAGCAGCATCATTTTAAAATCATCGAGGGCTTTGAGTGATGGGTTCAACTCCTTTGAAATACTATCAGATAGCCTGTTGTTATTGCGCAGGATGATATTGGTCATTATGGCATTTATCATAAACAGGCAACCCAGCAGCAAAAAGCTCAGGTGTATTCTCTGTTTTATGGTCATTCCGGTTTTCATAGATGCATAGAAATAGAATACGTGATGCGTCAAAACTCATAATACAAGCCTGCCATCAGCATAAAGGGAGCCTTATCGGCTCCGAAAAATTCTCTTGATTTTTGATTAAGAATATTCTTTGCGCTGCAGGAAATAGCTAATCCTTTGGCTGCCTCATAAAATACACTTGCGTTGACAATACACTTTGCTTTGATCTGATCAATGCCTCTTACACCATCGTAAAATGCAATATTGGATGCATGGTAATAAGTTTGCGACGTATAATAGTAGGTGTTAAGATTAACATTGAGCTTTGTTGAGGGCAGCCAGTTAAACGATGCTCCTCCAAAAACAGCCGGCGTGCCTTTATGAAGTATTTCTGTCCCTATTCCGGAATAGATGTTATTTTGAGTTGGGTTATCCAATAATGGCCAGTCAGCATCAGGAGTATTAAGAAACGGAGCATAATGTTTTATCCGGGATCGTTGAAATGTAATGAATGGTTTTATCTGGGCCTTTACCAACTGAATAGCTACTGATATCGTAATACCTTGCTGATGCAGAATTACTGGGAGATTGGTAGCAATAAGAGGAGTTGCCAAAATGGTATCGTTGCCAATAAGCGTTACATAAGAAGAATTTGTGACAAGACTGTTATAGTTTTTTGAGCGAATATCAAATACTTCTGCTTCAATAGTTAGTCTTTTTGCAATTGTACCCCTGTACCCGAATTCAAGCATATTAGCTTCAAGCAGTTTGAGATTTTTATTTCCTTCAACGGTCAGCATCATGTACTTCTGATAGCCAATCGGGTATTTGGCTGCCATCTGGTCAACATAAGTATCGTAAATGATAGCGGAACGCGGCGCCTGCGAATAAACTGCCCTGAACAAATGCTTTTTATTCACTTTATATGTGGTTGCCGCCTGGTAAGAAATATATGTTTCATCAGGAAAATTAAATTTATTAGCAGCAATTCCTGCTATCAGTCTCAGTTTATTGTCAAGCATTTTATATTCTCCCCGAAGAGAAACCGTCTTTGTAATGATTTGTCCGCGGGCATTAAAGATTCCGTTTTTACTTACAATATCAGAATATTTAGTATCATCATAAACTGCGCTTCTGTAGCTGAAGCCCGGTTTAAGTGAAAGACCGCCTTTTGTGTAGTTATATTCTATATTGGCATCAATAGTATTAAAATCATACTTGTTGCCGGGATAAATTGGGGTTTGTGTGCCTTTCAACAAGGTAAACTGCGCTGATAGTCCCTTTATGTTAGCTCTTATATCTGCATATCTGCTATCAGATGCAACGGTGGATAAAGGTGTAATTCCATTTTCAGTGGAAACTTTTTGCACTACGGAATGTTGTATGCCCGCAGACAAAGTAAATTTTATTTGGGCGGCGGCATCATAACTCAAAAAAATGTTGCCCGCATATTTCTTCATTGCAAGGCGTGCATTCGGATTGGGCAAACTGTGCACCGTGTCCCCTAATATATTTATTGAATATGCCGGTTGTTCGAGCCAACGGTTTCTGAAAAATTCGAAGTAAGATGTTTGCGACCTGTCCCGGTGCTGATAGTTGCCTGACGCTGTCAAACTCCACTTATCCGATTTGTAGCCAACAGATGCATTATTAATAAATGTATTGTAGCTGCCATGCTGAGCATTTGCTGTTATATTCAACCCTTTTTTTTTCAACTGACGGGTGATGATGTTTATCACTCCGTTTACAGCATTAGGCCCATATAAAGCCGCCGCAGGCCCTCTTACTATTTCTATTTTCTCCACATCATTGATGTCAACTGGCAGCGCTTCCCAAAAAGTACCGCCTTTAAGATAATTGTATATCGGCCGGTTGTCAATCATTACCAATGTTGTGGTGGCACTTCCGTCAAATGGTGCATTAGGTGGCACATTATCCATTCCCCGCAGGTGGATATCATAATTGCCATTGCTTTGTTCTCTCACTATCATGCCGGGCACCAGCCGCATTGCTTCCATTACAGAAGTACAACCGGCTTTTTGTATGTCCTCGCGGGTTACCACAGATGCAGATAAAGGTGCATCCATAAGCGATTCTGTTTTTTTTGAAGCAGAGTTAATTTTTATATTCAGCAATTCCTGCAGGCTAAAACCAATATAGCTGTTTCTTGCCGTGTCGGTCTGGCTCCAGCCATTGGTCTTAGCTGACATTGCTATTACGAAAAAAGCCAGTAAAGTTTTCAAATTCTTTTTCACGGTATTGGATTAAAAATTATTTATTAAAAAAATAAATCAGATTGTATCTTCCGGTTTAGTATAATTTAATTTTCGTTCTGGGAACTGTGGTTTTTATTCTCGCTGGTCTCAGATCATTTTACAATTTTACCCAACCTGATCAGTTCCGAAGCTATGCTCAGGCTTCTCTGCTCAATGTTTTCTTTATTAATTTCTAATACCAGCCTGTCTGACACAATACCGAAATTTATACAAGCGCCTTTTTTGGCCAGCCCTTCTGATTCGGTTACCAATAAAATGGGCATTCCGGTTGTACGGGCTGCAACTTTTTTCAGGCTTCCGCTTTCATCTTCGCCTATAAAAAGAATATGACAGTTAAAGGAGACAGATGAAACTGATACTTTCTTCACCACAATTTTTTGCTCACCTGCCATTTTATTGGCAATATTTTTTTTTAATTCATCATATAAAGGCGAATCGCCAATCACTCCAATAACAAAATCACCGGATTTCATAGAAGAAGGCCAGTCTATGTATTTTGTAAAATGGTAGATGATATTCGCATGTATAGCGTAGTCTGTTGCCTGCTGTGCTGCAGAAAAATAAACGCCAAACAACAAAACAAACAGCGGGCAAAGAAAACGAGACCACAGGCCAGTAAAGAGTTTTTGAAGTTTGTTCTTTATTGCTGGCAATGCATCGTCATTGCCTTTTCTGGCCGAAAAAGGTGTTTTAAGGAACAGTGTTTTGGTGCTAAGGCCAATGTGAGGTTTTGAAGTCATGATTACAGTAAAAATTAGCAGTCAACACCCAACTGGTTTTTGTTAATACAATTTATTACGGCAGCCGTATTCTTTACATTTAGCTTTCTCAAAATATTATAACGGTGAACATCCACTGTATTTGTTGAAACCATTAATGAATTGGCTATTTCTTTGGATGAATATCCTTTTTTGAGAAGGCCGATGATTTCAAGTTCCCGCGGCGAAAGCGCATTCACACCACCCTGGCTTTTTTTCTCGCTGATCATTTGGTCTGTTAAAATGTCCCTGACTTCCCTGCATATATATTTCCGTTTGTTTTGAACTTCGGTAATAGCCATATACAATTCTTCGCAGGAAGAACTTTTTGTAACATAACCCAAAGCTCCATGCTTAAGCATTTTAAGAGCATAGGTGGGTTGTGAATACATGGAAACACCAAGAACCTTTGTAGCGGGTGAAAATTTTCGTATAAGTGAGGTAGCTTCAATACCGCTCATTCCGGGCAGATTAATGTCCATGATGACTATATTGGGACGAAGCTGGTTTGTTTTTTCTATAGCTTCTTCGGCGGAGCCGGCCTCAGCTACTACCTGGAACCTGGGATCGGCATTTAAGAACATGCTCCACGTTTGCCGCACCAGTGTATGGTCGTCGGTGACAAGAATGGTTATTTTTTTCATAGCAATTGGAATTTTGGCTAATATGAACCAGGGCATACGATTTTCCATTGAAAGGCTCTGCCCCGGCGCATACTAAACAGAGTACGGTTGGTAATTAAATTCTACAGCGAAAGTCGCACTTTGTTTTCTCTCTTCTTGTAGTTAATTTTTCGAATTTGTTGTAGTCAAAAAAAAAGTAAGTCTTAAGTAATTCCACTTAGAGTAAAAAGCAACCCCTTATAAACGTAGTTGGCAGGGAAGGAGGTTTTATAAAAAGATTTAATAAGTCAGGCCGGCGCTGCTTTGTAATCCACTTATACCTTAAATTCCAGCGTTGCGACGGCGCCTTTTCCTTCCCCGGCACTGGTAACATAAATGGAACCTTCATGGCTTTCCATGATGGTACGGCTGCTATAAAGGCCCAATCCGCTGGCTCCTGTTTTGGTAGTATATCCTTTTTTAAAAAGCTGGTCTGATATTTCTTTATTAAATCCATGGCCGCTGTCCTCTGTCTCTACTATTAGTTTCCCGGCTTTTGCATGGACAATGATTGTAATGACTTTTTCGCGGCTGTTGTTATCAATTGCTTCAATACTATTGCGAAGTACATTAAGTAAAACCTGTATTAATTTGGTGCGATCTCCCTTGATGATAGGAAGCTCCTGAGAAATATTTAATGAAACTTCAATTCCTGTTTTTTCAACAGAAGCAAAAAGCATTGATAAGCTGTCATTAATAATATGACGCATATTCACTGGCTTTCTTTCCTGCGTTTCATGACCGGTTACATATTGCCGTTGAATATTAAGTATCTCCTGTATATTGGAAATAATATTTAATTGTTCGGTAATTGACTGGTTAATTTCCGCCTGGTTGGCCTTTTGGGTTTGCGCCATCGAGTTAAGCATTTTTACCAATGCATTCGCCTTGGCCTCACCAATAGCTATAGTAATAGCAGCTCTTTGTTTTTCAAAAAATTTTGCGAGGTTCTGCAAATTATCGCTCCGCTCTTCATATTGTAAGCGGCGAATACGGGTCAAATAGGATCCGAAGCCTACCACTGCATTGCCAATATCATGCATAAAATCGGAAGCAATTTCAAACTTTCCCTGTGCCACGGCTTTTTCGAGTTCTGCATCATGTCTTTCCTGTTCCAGCATTTTTATTTTTGTCACATCTCTTGATATGCCAAAAGTGCCTGCAACTTCTCCCTGTGGGTTAAATAAGGGCAATTTTGTAGTAGTTACCCAGCGCTCCGTACCATCCTTGCTTATCTCCTTCTCTATATAATCAATTTTGGGTTTCCCCGTTTTTTGAATTTCCTGTTCATCTTCGTAAGCTTCCCGTGCATGATGCTCATCCTGCAAATCAAAATCAGATTTTCCAATAAGATCATTGATGGCAGCTCCGGGACGATCGCCCAGGTGCTTATTCACCATATACTTACTTACCCTAACGAATTTACTTTCCTTATCCTTAAAATAAATGGCGTCGGGCATGTGATTCATTAGTGAATCAAGCAGATATTTTTCCTGCTCCAAACTTTCCTTTAATGAGGCTAACACTTCTACATGTTTACTCAATTCTTTTTGTTGCGCAACGACTTCTGCCGTTCGTTCTTTTACCTGCTGTTCAAGTATTGCTTTTTGTTTTGTAATTGTTTTTACCCTGATGCGGTAAATGGTGATAAAGCACCCGATTATAAACAGACCGGATAAAGTTTTAAACCACCAGCTCAGCCAGAAGGGTGGTGTAATTGTAACTTTTAAACTTGTTACCACTTCAGACCAGCTTCCGGCGTAATCTAAACCCTTTACCTTAAAAATATAGATGCCCGGATCTAAATTGGTATAAGTAGCTGTACGTTTCGTCCCTATGTAGTTCCAATTCTCATCAAATCCTTCGAGCATATAAGCGTATTGCTTTTTTTCCGTTGTGGTATAATGCAAGGAAGCAAATTCGAATGTTATGACTGAATGTTTATACGAAAGGAGCAGCTCTTTTGTCTCTGAAATGCTTTTTGTCAGGGGAGAGATCGCTGCATCATCCGAAATCAATACTTCTTTATTAAAGATCTGAAGGGCGGTTAAAACCAGCGGAGGCGCGGCGTGATTATCCTTGATACTATCCGGGAAAAATTGATTAAATCCATTGGTGCCGCCAAAGTACATACTGCCGTCACTGCTTTTACAAAAAGCCTGTTGTTTGAATTCGTTGGATTGTAACCCGTCGGATATTCCAAATTTTTTAACCTGTTTACGCACCGGATCAAAACATGCAATTCCTTTATTCGTGCTGATCCAAAGTAGCCCCTCGCTGTCTTCCAATATTCCAAATATTACATTATTGGGAAGCCCGTCCTTCGTGCTGTAATTGATGAAGCGATTGGTCTTTTTTTCCAGGCAACTCAGGCCGTCCATAGTTCCTATCCATAAATTTTTATTCCTGTCTTCAAAAATGGTGGCTGCGCTATTATTGCAGATACTATTTTCCCTGTCACTGTGAACAAAGCGGGAGAATGTTTTATTTTTTTTGTCAAACAAATTCAATCCGCCACCATCTGTACTTACCCATAGTCTTCCGTCGCTATCTTCAAAGATGAATTGAATATTATTGCCGGATAGGCTTGTTTTATCTTTTTCATTAAACTGGAAGTGTGCAAAACTGTTAGTACGCGGATCAAATAAGTTCAGCCCCCCACCATAAGTGCCGATCCAGATATTTTTTTCTTTATCCTCCATTATTTTCCAGGCATTATTATTACTTAAGCTGGAGCCGTTGGCAGGATTATTTTTAAAATGCAGAAATGTATGTTTCTCCCTGTTAAACACGGTTACCCCATTTCCCCAGGTGCCTGTCCATATATTACCCCTGCTGTCTTCACATATACTCAATACATAATCGCCGCAAATACTATTCTTATCGGTTGGCTTATGACGGAAATGAGTAAACTTCCGCGTTTTCGGATCAAACAAATTCAATCCGCCACCATCAGTACCGATCCAGATATTCTTCTTTGAATCTTCAATTATACTTAATACATTATTATCACTCAGGCTGTTTTTGGAAAGAATATGTTTATAGTGAGCAAACTTTTGTGCGTCGGGGTCCACCTTATCTGCTCCTCCGCTGAAAGTGCCAATCCACATACTGTTTTTTTTATCCTTATAAATGGCATAGATGGAGTTATTGATGAGGCTTGCATTATCTGCCGCGTCATTTTGATATGTATAAAATATTCTTTTTTGCGGATCAAAAATGCTTATCCCTTTGTTTTCGGTCCCTATCCACAAATTGTGCTGGTTGTCTTCATTTATTGCAAACACAACATCGCCCGCTAAACTATTTTGATTGTGATCATCATGGCGAAAATGATAAAATTCACCGGATGACCGGTTCAACAGATCTAATCCGGCATCGTTTGTTCCAACCCATAACCGGTTTTTGCTGTCTTCAAACAGTGTGTATATATTATTACTGGCAATGGATTTACTGTCATTTTCACTGTGCTGAAAACGGGTGAAGGTTTTGCTTCTCCTGTTGTATAAGTTAAGTCCGCCGTCAGCAGTACCAATCCACAGGTTATGCTGGCGATCTTCAAAAATGGTTCTGACAAAAGACCCGCCAAGGCTGTTTTTATCATTTGGTTTATAAGTAAACCGGATAAATTTGTTTTTTATTCTGTCAAACTTGTTCAATCCTTCTTCCGTACCTATCCAAAGACCTCTTTCGCTATCTTCAAATATGCTGGTTACTACATTACTTGAGATGCTTTTGTCAGTGGCCGGGTCATGCCTGTAAGAGTAAAAGCGGTTGGTATTACGGTCGTACCTGCACAGGCCTCCGGACGTGCCTATCCATATATCCCCGTTGCAGCCTTCCATGATAGACCTGATAAAGTTGTTGCAAAGGCTGGTAGAGTCGCCTGCATCATTTTTGTACACGGTGCATTTATAACCATCGTATTTATTCAGTCCATCCCGTGTTCCAAACCACATAAAACCCCGGCTATCCTGTAAAATACACATCACATTACTTTGCGAAAGGCCCTGGTCTGTTCCGAAGTGCTCAAACTTAATGTTTTGCTTCTGACCAATGGCGGACAAACAAAAAACCTGTAAAAGGAAAAAAAGCCAGGTTGGTTTCATAGGAGGGATATTTTGGAAATCATTTGATCCAGTTCGCAGCGTTATTGGTGCAAAGGCAAACTAATTGTAAATACTGCTCCGTTTTTATTTTCTGCTTTTACAGTGCCGCCATGGGCCGTGATATATTGTTTTACAATGGCAAGACCCAACCCTGTTCCGTTTGTTTTTTTCTTAGTAACAAAAGGATCAAACAAGGTTTTGAGTATCTCCTGCGGAATGCCGGGACCATTATCACGAACAGTTATCACCACGGCATCCGAAGCTTTGTCCTTTTCGGTTTTAATATGAATGCAGGGGTCGTTGGTTTTAGAATCGAGCAATGCCCCAATGGCATTACTTACCAGGTTCATGATTGATCTTTTCAATTTGCTTTCATCACCGTTTATTGTCAATTGATCCTGGCCCTCATTTTTAATAATCACCTTGTTTTCGATATTTTTTTCGGCTGATAGTTTGACACCTTCTTCTATCACCTTGTTTATGCTTACCGGCAATTTCTTAACAGGCGTTTCCTTAATGAAATCAAGAAAATCTTCGAAAATTTCAGAAGCCTGTAACCCACATTGGTCAATCATATCCAGCCATTCATTGGAAGGAAGCTCCGTGCGAAGCATATCAGTCAATACCTTGATATTTTTGATCGGCGCCCTCAGATCATGCATCACCATGCTGACGGCGCTGCCTATTGCCGACAATTTTTCCTTACGCAATAATTTTTCATGCAGTTCAGCATTATGAATCGCTTTTGCCGCATTCAATACAAACAATTTAAGCAGGTATAGTTTTTCTGTTTTTAATTTTTCCTGTTTTTTCAATACAGCAAAAATGGTATAGTTATCCAGCCGGGCAAATATCACATCGTCAGATTGCACTACTTCTTCGTCATCCAACGGAGTTACTTTCAACCGTGCTATCAATTCATCAAGATTGATCTTTTCCTCAATGGAACCGATTGAAAATATCTTTTCATATACATAGTCGTCATGCAATTTTCCCAGTAAAGCCATATCCGTTTCAACATAAGTAGCCAGTTGATCCAGTATATTTCTCAATAAAGAATTAAGGTGCTGTTCATCGAGGCTGATGGAAGAAATTACTTCAATTAATTTTTCAAGATTGCGTAGCTTGTTATAATCAGACACAGCCTTGGTAGCTATTTGAGTGATCTCTTCTGCTGCATATGGCTTACAATGATATCCTACATTTTGACCAGCCCTGGCGATAATATCATCAATAGAACGATCGCTGAATGCTGTTACAAAAATGATCTCGGCTTTGCTGTCATATTTCCTGATCTGTTCGGCAGTTTCCATTCCATCCCATCCCGGCATGCGCATATCCAAAAAAATCACGGCGTAAGGACGCCCTTCTTTCACTGATTTTTTTACCAGTTCAAGACCTTCCATTCCATTGGCAGCTTTGTGCACAGTAAAGTTGGGAATATTGCTGGCCCTTGGAGCAAGAACAGAATCCGTCGGTGCATCAAACAACACGCTGGCTGCAAGATCAAGGGTGGCGCTTTCATCACTCACCTTTCTCGGAATAAGTATTTCTTCAATATTATCTCTTACGAGTTCTTCGTCATCAATTACAAGTACGGCTGTATTGGCGGCTTCTTTCATCTGTTTATTTTTTATTTTATTGAATAGGTCAGATGGAATGCCCAACAAACATTTTCCTGTATGTCAAAATTTTGCATGGGCATTTCATAAATGTTTCATTTTATATTTTAAAACTGATAATAGTAAGTGCTCCTTTTCCAAACCCTTCGCTGCTCATGTTGATAGTTCCGGTATGACTCTCGATAATGGCCCTGCAGCTATTTAATCCCAATCCCGATCCTGACGCTTTAGTTGTAAAACCTCTTTCAAAAAGCTGGCCGGCCGTAGCTTCATCAAAACCATGACCCGTGTCTTTTATTTGAAGCACAAGCTCATTATCATGATGGGCTGCTTGTATTGAAATATTTTTTTGTTCTGCGCTCATATCAATAGCCTCCATGCTATTTTTCAGAATGTTCAGTATCACCTGCATCAATCGTGTACGGTCGCCATTAAAAACAGGCAGCTTTTCCGGAATATTTACTGACACCCGGATATTTCTTTTTTCGAGCGACGCAAAAAGCATAGACAGGCAATCGTTAATAATGCTTTGCAGCCTGATGGGTTTAGTTTCTTGCACTTCGTGACCATTAGCGTACTGCCGCTGGATATTGAGTATTTCCTGTATATGCGTGATGATGTGAAGTTGCTCAGCAACAGACCTTTTAATTTCATCCTGCACTTTTTTTTGCGCTTCTGTGATGCTGCCAAGCATTTTTACCACGGCACCGGCCTTAGCTTCTCCTATTGCCGCTGCCATAGCTGCTTGTTCTGCACAAAAAAAATCGGCCAGCTTTTGAAGATTGAGTGTATTATCTTGTTCAAGTGACCGCTTGATGCGGGTAATATAGGAGCCAAACCCTACAATAGCATTTCCTATATCATGCAGAATATTCGAGGCTATTTCAAATTTTCCGTGCGCAACGGCCCTTTCGGAAATAAGCTCAAGAATAGCCTGCTCCTTTTTATTTTTTTGAGTAAAATCATCAAAGCCGATAATGATACAGTCGGTAAATATTTTGGCGACTGTAAAATTGTAGTGCCTTTCAATTTCTTCACCGCCAAATGACAGAAAAAAACTGTATGGCTCATCTCTGAGAATGAGTCCGGCATCGTCTGCTGTGTTTTTAATCTTTTCAGTAACAGGCGGCGCTATATATTCTAATACCGGGAAAAGATTATTTTCCTTAATATCATTTGCAATTAAAACAGGCTTTAAAAGCGATTTGGCCCTGGCATTGAGATGAATAATTTTTCCATCCCGGTCTATTTCTGCAAAGCCGGTACCGGCATGCTGCATGATTATTGACAATTTCTCCTCTGTCCTGTTTTGAAGATTTTCCATGGATATTTACAGATTAAAAACAATATTTCCTGTCAAGTCAATAGAAATAAGCGAAAAAGGAGCCACGCACTGGTATATTCAAAATAAGTGGCACAAAGCTTAACGCAATATTGTATCGTTTATTTGGATTGCTGATAACGAATTGCAAAAAATAATAAGGAACTAATAAAAACTTCTAAACCTCAATAACGGTTTTCCATTAGTTCCAAAAAAAAGAAAACAATCTTTCGAATAAAAAATGGTTTCTGCGTTGTTATAATGATAATATTATAACAACGTCTGTTCGAAATCCGTACTGTTATCATTATCCGTTACCAACTGCTATGAAGAACCAGCTTTCAAAGAAGATCAATGTTTTCTTGTCGCTTGATGAGCACATCTTTACTGGCTATTTTAACCCCCAGGATCCGGCACCAGTTTATAAACGACAGCTAAGTCATGAATTTGAACAGTATATCATGACCTCTATCCGCTCTGCAAAACGGGAGACTACGTTCAGTTACACAATCAACTACAGAAACGAGAACGATTGTCAATATGCCGGGCCATTAGTTTATGCTATAAAGGGTCATTTTTCTGAAGCAAAAGCAATTGCCGTAGCATCATTCGAAAAGTTTAAACGACGAACCTATGTTCTTTTGTTTTGCAGCATGGCGGTTGTAATGGTTTGCCAGGGATTTTTGCCCATGCTGCTATTTACAGAAGAACACAGCATAAAATCAGGGCTTATGAATAGCCTCGATGTATTGTGTTGGGTAATACTATGGAAGCCCATTGAAAGACTGATATTCTACTGGAACCCGTTTTTAAAAGATATTTCAATACTTGACAGGCTGGAAAAAGCAGAAGTAGTTGTCACAAAAATTGAAGATTAACCATTAAACAGGCGCAAACCGATCAATAAAAATCTATGAGAAATTTTTATATCATCCTTTTGACCTTGCCCATACTTGCGTTTAGCTTATTATACCTTTCTATCTGGTGGTGTATTGCAGGATTGGGATTGCTAATGGGCTTTATTGCATATCGCATCTATGCCTCCCGTCTTCAAGCTGCTGCGGCAAGGGTGGAAGTTCTGGAAAATGAACTGGACGATATGCATGTAACATTGGAAAAATCATTTTTAAAGGAACAAAAGGCTATTAAAGAAGCAGCGCAAATAAGAGAATCTAAACAACAATTGTTATCTGTTATCAGCCACGAAATACGTACACCCATGAATGGTGTAATGGGAATGGCCCTTTTGCTTGCAGATACACCGCTCACAAATGACCAGCAGGAATATGTAAACACTATACGCAGCAGCGGAGAAGGGCTGCTGACAACGGTCAACAATGTATTGGCAAACGATATATTGGATTTTTCCAAGCTGCTGCAGGAGGAAGGCCGTCTGGAGTATAAAGATTTCAGCCTGCGTGATGCTGTGGAAGAAGTGCTGGACTTATTTGCTGGCAAAATAATGAAAACCGGACCAGAACTGTTATTCGATATTGAGGCAGATGTACCGCTGCAAATCATTGGCGACAGTAAACGCTTGAAACAGGTGTTGATAAACCTGGTACAAAATGCCGTGCAGTTCACACATCATGGTGAAATAATCGTAAGTGTTCATCACTTATCGCATAACAATGCAGGCTATCCGCCCGAATTATGCTTTGAAGTAAAAGATACCGGTATTGGTATCGAAAAAGATCAGCTCAATCAATTGTTTAAAGGCATTCCCGGTAAGGATCGTAAAACGGATGATAAAAAACAGTCCGGACTGGGATTGGTTGTATGTAGAAAGCTGGTAGAATTGATGGGAGGCCGCATTGAAGTAAAAAGTGAATTGGGACAGGGCAGTTGTTTTAGTTTCACAATACCCATCACTCCAAGTCTGAAAACAACAAAGAAGCACGATGCAGCCAGCCTCGAAGGTAAACGCATTCTTATCATAGCTGGTAACGCAAGCTGCGGCAGTATTCTATCAAAACAAATGAAGGCATGGAAAATGTTACCGCTTACCGCAGGGTCAGATAAGCAGGCGATGGAAATTCTTTCAGCCAACAACGGCTTTGATCTTATACTCACTGATCTCAACCTGCCGGGTGCAGATGGCCTGCAATTCGCAGGATGCATCAGGAATAAATATGCAGCAATACCGGCAATGGCAATGGCTTATCCCAACGATGAAAGCTATAAACAACAGCCCGAACTATTCTCATCTGTTTTGCTAAAACCGGTAAGGCAATTTTTATTAAGAGATCAGCTTCTCGCCTTTTTTACAAAAAATACCAGTGAAAACCAAAGTGCTAATCATCCTATGTCACAAAATTTTTCAGAGCAATATCCCCTGCGCATACTTGTAGCAGAAGATAATCTCGTCAATCAAAAAATCATTCTTACCATACTAACCAAACTCGGATATCAGCCGGCATTGGCCAACAATGGCAAAGAAGCATTGGAAATAGTGAGCAATGAACAATATGATATCATTTTGATGGATATACAAATGCCAGAAATGAATGGCCTTGAAGCAACCCGCATGATCCGCACCTGCCTGCAGGTTCAGCCTGTCATCATCGCTTTAACAGCCAATGCCATGCAGGGCGACCGTGACGAATGCATCCAGGCAGGTATGGATGCTTATTTAAGCAAGCCTATTGAACTGAAAGATTTATTAAGTCAATTGCAGAAGTGGGCACTGGTGATCGGGGAAAAAAGAAATGCAAGGGCATAAAATGTTCAAAGAGCCGCGACAATCGGAAAATGAAACCATCGCATGAGCAGACATTTATTTTTAGTGACGCTGGCAATAATTGTTAAGCATACTCTTTTTGCACAATCAAAAATGCTGCTCGAAAACTATTATTATAAAAAGGAAGATTATAGCACCATCATGCCTGTGTTTCATTTTCAAACAAACAACAATTGGTATGCGGAGCTGCGCTATAACTATGAAGAAGTGAGAACAACTTCATTTTATGCGGGCAAAACCATTACAGGTGGTGATGCATTAGGCTACAGCATTACTCCATTAATTGGATATGCCGTCGGTCAGTTCCGCGGTTTATCTTTTGCCGTAAACGCAGAAGCCGAATGGAAATCTTTATTTATGTCATCGCAAAGCCAGTATAGCGTTAGCAACCGCACCTGTGCAGAAAGTTTTTTCTTTACGTGGTCGGAAGCAGGTTATAGTTTATCAGATTATTTTTTTACCGGTCTTGCTCTCCAATATACAAGGTTAAGCAATGAGAGCTATTTAGAACCTGGTTTTTTTGCAGGGCTTGATTTTAAAAATTTTTCTTTTCCCTGTTATGTATTTGACCCGTTTCAGCAGCCTTATTTCGTGATTGGATTGAATTATGAAATTAATTTTAAAAAGAAAAAGGACTGATTCAACTAATGGTTTTTCATTATTAAAAAAAGGATAATCTTATAAAAGAAGAATATTTTTTTGCGAACAATTCAGAATTGCATCCTTATATGCGTATTTAGTTTTTAGACCCAATATAAAATCCGCTTATGAAAAAAATTTTTACTATTCCCATCGTCTTGCTCACGATGCAGCTCCATGCGCAGGTTAAGATAGGCGACAATCCCAACACCATTAATGCAAATTCTTTACTGGAACTGGAAAGTGCAGACAAAGGTTTTCTTCCTCCGCGTGTGGCACTTAACAGTACAGCTTCTGTTGCTCCTTTAACGGGAACCGTTCCATCCGGTATGCTGGTATATAGTTCAGGCGGTTCATTGACCGATGGCTATTACTACTGGAATGGCACCCAATGGAAACTTATTGCCGCCACCAATCTCAATACAGCAGTGAAAATGGCCACTGCCACACTTACCAAAACTGAAAACTTTGTACTGGCAAGCAATGATATAACGCTTACATTACCTGCTATTACAGCTTCAGATAATGGATTGGCCATTACAGTAAAAAATGCAGGAACACATACTGACTTAATTACTGTACAGGGCAATGGCGGGGCTACTATTGATGAAGGTGCCACTGCAAAGCTGACACGATATTGTGCACATACTTTTATAGCAAGCGAAGGCAATTGGGTAATAAAAGATAAAAGAAGAGATACGGAAAACCTGCTGGACGTAAGCGCCAACAGTAGTTGGACCACCATACAGGAAGTAATAGAATACCTTGACGTACACATGTCGGGTCCAACCGTTGTAAGATTGGGTGAAGAGGTATATGATATCTCAGCGACAATTGCAGTGGATCTGCCTTACTCACTTACTTTCCAGGGATTGTCTTATGGCAACTCAACCATAAGTGCAGCAGCAGGTCTCAGTGGTAAGCCAATGTTTCGCTGTGTATCTGATTGTTATTTTAAAATGCTGCAGCTCGATGCAACAAGTCTGGCGGGCTTTGGAACCTCGGTAGGCGAAGATGCTATCAGGTTTGTTGGGGGCGGTACCTATAATGAAATAAAAGATTGCACATTCGATAGATTCTATAACGCCATAACAGACTCCAGTGATGCAGAGCTTTGGGTATTTGAAACAGATATTTCCAATGCACAAAACAACGGAATATTAATACATAGCAATGCCTCGGGAGCAATTGTAAAAGTGGCTGAAACCGATTTTATCGGTTGCAATGTAGGTGTAAATCTGAGCAAAGGCACTAATGCAACCATCCAGTTAGCATCAGGCGGATATTACAACACCGGTGGCACAGCCATCCTGTACCAACCCGCGACTTTTACAAATTTTACCAGTATTTCAATAACAGGAAATTCATGGAACAATTCCGGCATTTATATTTCGGGATTTGATTTTACCAGGTCAGATGGAAGAGATGCCAATGCCATATTGGAAAGCAATGCAGGTATGGGAGATCAGAAACCAACTTGTTTCATCAATGTTTTGAACAGCACTACAGCCAAAACATTAACTACCAAAAATGTTTGGTATAAAGCAGACTGGGGCGCAAATACCTCTGCGGAAACATGTAAATGGACAATATCCGGTAACAGGATAACCTATCAGCCAACTAATAAAAGAAATGGCATGATCACCGTTGCGGGAAATCTTTCTGTAAGCAATACAAACCAAAATATTTCTATCGGCATTGTAAAAAATGGTAATACGGCAGTAAGATACGGTCAAACTACACTTAGGGTAACAACAGCAAACCAGCCGTTCCAGTTTTCATTTATTGCAAACCTCGACAATATATCTATCGGTGATT
>Ga0187892_10002794_pt1 | contig 33679 bp, 30 predicted proteins | sample MA1701073metaG_FD_139345 | JGI IMG/M metagenome (GOLD analysis project Ga0187892, IMG submission 139345) | Bio-ooze microbial communities from a basaltic lava cave in the Kipuka Kanohina Cave System on the Island of Hawaii, USA - MA170107-3 metaG ... | reverse complement strand
GCAGGTCGCGGACCTGCCCGCCGATCATCCCCTCGATCCCCGCGGCGCGGGTCAGCTCGACCACGAGCGTCGCGCGCGTCGCGGGGGCGGGACCCGGGGCCGCGGCGACCTCGAAGGCCAGCGTCGCGAGCGCGTCGCCGGCGAGCACCGCCACCGCCTCGCCGAAGGCCTTGTGACAGGCGGGCCGGCCGCGCCGGAGCTCGGCGTCGTCCATGCACGGGAGGTCGTCGTGGATCAGCGAGTAGGTATGGAGCAGCTCGAGCGCGCAGGCCGCGGGGAGCGCCGGCTCCTCGGGGAGGTCCAGCGCGCGGGCCGCGGCGAGCGCGAGCAGCGGACGGATGCGCTTCCCGCCACCGAAGACGGACCACCGCATCGCCTCGGCCAGCGGGCGGGGCTCCGCGGCGGCCGGCGGGAGCCGGCGGTCCAGCTCCCGCTCCACCAGCGCGCGCCGGCTCGCCGCGAACTCCGCGAAGGTCTCGCGCGCCGTCATTCCCGTTCCAGCTCCTCGGGGGGTTCCTCGCGTCGCGGGCGGGCGCGCGGGTCCGAGGCCTCGAACGGGAAGGGCACGGGCATCTCCTCGCCGGCGGCGCTCCGCGCCAGGATCTCGATCCGCCGCTCGGCCTCCTCGAGGATGCGCATGCACGACTTGAGGCGCGCGATCCCCTCCTCGTAGCGGCGGAGCGCGGTCTCGAGCGGGAGCTGCCCCCCCTCGAGGGCGTGCACGATCGTCTCCAGCTCCTTCAGGCACCCCTCGAAGGCCAGGCGGCCCGGTTCAGGCGGTTCGCTCATGCACGTCCCCCACCTCCGAGGAGAACTCCCCGTCGGCGAGCCAGGTGGTCACGCGGTCGCCGGGGCGGAGCGCGGCCACGCTCCGCACCACGGCGCCGTCCTTGAGCGTCATCGAGTAGCCGCGCTCGAGCACGCGGCGCGGATCGAGCGCCTCGAGCTGCGCGCCCGCTCGACCGAGGCGCTCGCGGAGGCGCGCGGCCAGGAGGCGCGGCGCCTGGGTGAGCCGCGCGGCCAGCTCGTCGAGCCGCTGGTGGTCGAGGCGCACCCGCTCGAGCGGCCGGTTCAACCCGCGGCTCCGGTGGAGGAGGTCCAGGCGCCGGCGGAGGTGCTCGAGCCGCATGCGGAGCGCCCGCTCCATCCGGCGGGAGAGCGCGCCCAGGAGCTCGAGCAGGTCGGCCTGCACCGGGACCGCCCGCTCGGCGGCCTCGGACGGCGTGAGCGCGCGCAGGTCCGCGGCGAGGTCGGCGAGCGTGACGTCCACCTCGTGGCCGACCGCGCTGATCACCGGGACGCGCGACGCGGCGATGGCGCGCACGACGATCTCCTCGTTGAAGGCGGCCAGGTCCTCCGCGCTCCCGCCCCCCCGCCCCACGATCAGAACGTCCAGGTCGCCCCGCCGGTTCATCCGCGCGATCCCTTCGGCGATCTCGGCCGCCGCGCCGTCCCCCTGGACCCGGACCGGGCAGAGGAGGATCGCGAGGTTCGGGAAGCGCCGGAGGAGCACGCCGATCATGTCCTTCACCGCGGCGCCGGTGGGCGAGGTTACGACCCCCACCCGACGCGGCAGGAACGGGATCGGACGCTTGCGGGCCCGGTCGAAGAGCCCCTCCGCGGCGAGGCGGCGCTTGAGCTGCTCGAGGCGGAGCGCGAGCGCGCCCAGGCCCTGCGGCTCGAGACGGTCCACCGTGAGCTGGTAGCGGCCGCGCGGCTCGAACACCTCGAGCCCGCCGAGCGCGAGCGCGCGCAGCCCCTCCTCGGGGAGGAAGCGGAGCCGCGCGGCGGTGCTCCGCCAGATCACGCAGGGGAGCACGGCGCCCGCGTCCCTGAGGTCGAAGTAGAGATGTCCCGGCGCGCTCTTCTTGAGCCCGGAGACCTCGCCTTCCACCCAGAAGCGGCCGAGCCCCTGGCGGAGCGCCTCCTGGATCCGGCGGGTCAGCTCGGTGACCGTGAAGACGCGGACGCCCGGACCGGGCCGCGGGCCGGGCCCGCTCCCCCTGGCCGGTCCGCCCCAGAGCGCCAAGCGCCTACGGCCGCGCCCGGCCGTCCTCCCCGTCGCCCAGCACGATCCGCCGGATGCCGGTCGCGCGTCCGGACTCCGAGTCGATGGTGAGGAGACAGCCGCAGGCCTTCTCGTCTCCGTGGGCGAGGTCGAAGGGCGCGGGCATCTGGGTCGTGAAGCGGTGGAGCACCCGGTCCACCTGCCGGCCGAGCACCGAGCGGTAGGCGCCGGTCATGCCGAGATCGGTCAGGTAGGCGGTGCCCCTGGGGAGCACGCGCTCGTCCGCGGTCTGGATGTGGGTGTGGCTCCCGACCACGGCGCTGACCCGGCCGTCCAGGTACCACCCCATCGCGACCTTCTCGGAGGTCGCCTCGGCGTGCATGTCCACGATCACGACGCGGGCCCGGCCGCGGATCTGTTCGAGCAGCTCGTCCACGGCGGCGAACGGGCAGTCGACGGGGTCCATGAAGACCCGCCCCTGGAGGTTCACCACCGCGATCGGGAGGCCGGGCCGGGACTCGCGGATGGTCCAGCCGCGGCCGATCGCCTTCTTCGGGTAGTTGGCCGGGCGGATCACGCGGGGGTCGCGCTCCAGGAAGGGATAGGACTCCTTCCGCTTGTAGATGTGGTCGCCGGAGGTGAGCACGTCGAAGCGGAGCGCGAACAGCTCGTTGGCCACGGACTCGGTGACCCCCGAGCCTCCGGCGGCGTTCTCGGCGTTGGCGATCAGGAAGTCGGGCGATTCCTTCTGGAGGAGCGCCGGGAGGTGCTTCCGCAGCACCTCGCGGCCGGGCTCGCCGACGATGTCTCCGAAGAACAGGACCTTGAGCTCCATCCTCTGCGGGGGCGCTCGGGGCGCGCACTCCAAAGTCTGCTTGCGCGTACTGCGCGGCGGATTATAGCCGGGCCGGTAGAAGCTGCTTCCGTGTCCCGAAAACCCGTTTGTGCTTTTCTCGAGCGCCGTCCGCGAATCCACGGACCAGGATCAAGAGGAATCGAGGAGGTGAGTGGGGGAGCTCCGCTCCCCCAAATCCGCGGACGGTGCCTGGAACGGGAATGCTGCGCATTCCTGTTCCTGGACACTATTTCGCGTACTCGACCGCGCGGCTCTCGCGGATCAGCGTGACCCGGATCTCGCCCGGGTAGGCCATCCGCTCCTCGATGGCCTTCGCGATGTCGCGGCAGAGCTTCATCGCCAGCCGGTCGTCCACCCGGGCGGAGTTCACGATCACCCGCACCTCGCGGCCGGCCTGGATGGCATAGACCTGCTCGACGCCCTCGAAGCTCCGGGCGATCTCCTCCAGCTTCTCCAGGCGGCGGACGTACTTCTCGTAGGCGTCGCGGGTGCCGCCCGGGCGCGCGCGCGAGATCTCGTTGGCCGACTGGGTCACGATCGCGTAGAGCGACTCGGGGGGGACCGCGCCGTGGTGGGCGGCGATCGCGTTCACCACGTCCTTGCGCTCGTCGCAGCGGCGGGCGAAGTCGGCGCCCGCGGCGTCGTGCCCGCCCTCCATGTCCGCCTCGACCGCCTTGCCCACGTCGTGAAGGAGTCCGCAGCGCCGCGCCACCGCCGCGTCCAGGCGCAGCTCGCCGGCGAGGAGCCCCGCGATGTGGCCCACCTCCATCGAGTGCTGGAGCACGTTCTGGCCGTTGGAATGGCGGAAGCGGAGCTTGCCGAGCGCCGCGATCAGGCGGGGATGGACTCCGTGGAGGTCCAGCTCGAGCACCGCCTTCCTCCCCGCGTCCCGGACCTGGTCCTCGACCTCGCGGCGGGCGCCCTGGACCACCTCCTCGATGCGCGCGGGGTGGATGCGGCCGTCCAGGATGAGGCGCTCGAGCGCCCGCCGCGCGATCTCGCGCCGCACCGCGTCGAAGCCCGAAACCACGACCACGCCCGGCGTGTCGTCCACGATCACGTCCACGCCCGTGGCCTTCTCGAAGGCGCGGATGTTCCGGCCCTCGCGGCCGATGATCCGGCCCTTCATGTCGTCGTTGGCGATGTCCACGGTGGCGATGGAGCTCTCGGCCGACTGCTCCGCCGCGCAGCGCTGGATCGCGAGCGTGACCTGTTCGCGCGCCTGCTCGTCCGCGGTCCGGCGGGCCTCCTCGACCCGGCGGGCGATCAGCGCGCCCTCCTCCTGCTCCAGCTCCTTCTCGAGGCGCTGGAGCAGGAGCCGTTCCGCGGCCTCGCGGTCGAGGCCGGAGAGGTTGAAGAGCGTCTGCTTCTCCTCCTCGATGAGCTTCTTCAGCTCCTCCTCGCGCTTCTGGAGCTGCTCCAGGCGGCCCGCCAGGCGCCGCTCGGTCTCCTCGATGTAGGTCTCCTTGCGCGAGAGCACCTCGGCCTTCTGGTCGGAGCCCTCCTCGCGCTTCAGGAGGCGCTTCTCCTGATTGCGGAGCTCCTGGCGCACCCCCTGCGACTCCTTCTCGAAGGCCTCTCGCTGGCGGAGCACCATCTCCTTGCCCGAGAGGTCCGCCTCCTTGCGGATGCGCTCGGCCTCGCGCTCGGCTTCGTCCAGGATCTGGCGGCGGCTCTTCTCGATCAGGCCGCGGCGGAACTTCAGCTCGAGGAGGCGGATCAGGTAGCCCAGGACCAGGAGGCCCAGGATGAAGAGAAGCAGGGTCGGCGTGTCGAAGGTGAGGCCGAGCACCGGGACGAGCGCGGGCACGTCCTTCACGAATCCCCCGTCCTCGACCTCACCCGCCGCGTCCCTCCCGTGCCTCGCCCCCGCGGCGAGAGACGGCTGACGTCAGGCTGCGACGGGCTGGTCGTCACGGTCCCCCCGGCGAGGGGGAAGAGAGGCGAAGGCGCGCGCCGCCGGGAAGGTCTGATCGACGCGGCGCCGCGAGGCGCCGACGTCCGGGAGGCGGAAGCGCCCACGCTTCCGCGACCCGCTCCTTCTTCGTCCGATATCCAGACCCCATCGGGGTATGACGTTCTGAGCGGCGGGGCCAGTGGCCCGACCTGATCCGCGCGATCTATCGCCTGCTCTCCCCCGGCGATCCCCGGTCCACCGGGGTTCCCGGAGGGACGAGCCTGTTCACGCTATTCCGCCCAAACTCTTGCTGCCTGAGTTCTTGGGCTTTGGCCGGACGGGCGCCCATTCTAGGAACCGGGCGATGGAAGTCAACCGAGCGGAGAAAAACGGGCTCACCGCTCGGGTCCGGCGCCGCCCCGGAGCGGCGCCAGCGCCTGCTCGCGGTCGGGCCGGGAGAGGAGGCGCTCCCACTCGTCGCGCGAGACCTCCCCGCGCGTGAAGCCGGCGATCGCCTGGCGGTCGCGCAGCAGCGAGACCCCCCGGACCCGGTCGAATGGGACCGGGCGCGGGAATGCGACCATCAGCCGGAGCGCGGTGAGCGGCGGGAGACGGACCGGGTGGCGGTCGGGAGCCAGGACATCCAGGACCGCGGCCACGCCCGCGGGCACGGGCTCCTTCCGCTGCGCGACCAGCTCGGAGATCGGCACGCTCTGGCTTTTCTCCGGCTCGAGCATGAGGTGGTCCCGCCGCGGGTCCCACTCGCACTCCCGGTCGGTGCTGCAGTTGAGGATGGTGAGGAGCCAGAGCCCGGGAGGGTTCCCGGGCGCGCCCAGGAACGGCGTCAGCGTCTGCTCGGTGAAGCCGGTGCGCCCCTCCCCCGTGTAGTAGGGGCGGAGCAGGAGAATGACCGGACCGGGATGCTCCAGACGGAAGAGCGGCACGGCCTCCGCGGCCTCGATCGATTCGCCTCCGTCCGGCGGGAAGGCGGGCCGGGCGCGGGAATGGAGCTGGGACCAGAGCGTCACGCCCCCCGCCACTCCCAAGAGCGCGAGGAACACGGCCCGGACCGTCCAGGGCCCCGGCCGCCCGAGAGCCCTCATCGGCTCCGGGCCCGCCGGTCCGACGTCAGTTCCACTTCTTCTTCTTGGCGTCGTTGAACCACTTCCGCCAGTCCAGCGAGTTCTGGAAGGTCTGGCCGGTGAGGTTCTTGAGCGACGCCAGGATCGGCTGCTCCACCGCGTTGTACTTGGCGACCGCCGCCGTGTTCTTGTTGTCGCGCGAGGAGCCGTAGGCGCTCTCGAGGAGCCCGACCAGCTTCTCCACGATGAGCTTGCGGGTGCTTTCGGGCGCCTTGTCGAACCCGCCCAGCGCCTTGCAGGCGGCCGCGATCACGGCGTTGTCCTTGTCGTTGAGGAGCTTGACCAGGAGATCCGCCGTCTTGGGGTTCGCGAGCGTCCCCAGCGTCTCGATCCCGGCGGTCATCGACTCAACGTGCTTGCGGACGCTCTTGTAGTCGAGCGCCTTCTCGACGACGAGCGCCGCCTCGGCGTCCAGCTCGGCCATCCCCTTCAGCGTGTAGGCGGTGACGCCGTCCCAGCGGCTGGTGACCGCCGAGGTCCCGAGCACCTTGAGCAGCTCCTTCTTCTCGTCCGGCTTGGCGTCTTTGTAGCGCTTGAGCGCGGCCTCGACGGCGCTCCGGAGGTCGTCCTCGCGAAGGCCCTTCGAGGTGGCCACCACCTTGTCCGCGACCTCCTTGATCGGCGCCTGGTCGGCCGCGGGCGTCGCGGGCGCGCCTTCCTTGGGCATCTCCCCTTCGGGAGGCTTGCCCCCTTCCTGGGCCAGGACGGGGAGCGCGCCCACGAACAGCACCCCGATCAGGACGGTGGCCAGCAACCTGCGCAGCATCGGGTCCTCCTTGACGAGCGGGACGACTCCGGCCCGTGGTCCGGATTTCCGCAGAATGTTACTCCCGTCGCCAAAAACGTGTCAACGCGAGCGCGCCGCTACAATGGGCGCCGCCATGGAGGCCCAGGTCGATCGGTTCCTCGAGCACCTCCGCCACCTGAGAGCCGCGTCGCCCCACACGCTCGCCGCCTACGCGCGCGACCTCCGCGAGCTCATGGAAACCGCCGCCGCGCACGGCTGGCGGGAACCGGCCGCCTTCGACGCGCTCGCGCTCCGTCGCTGGATGGCGACGCTCCGCGAGCGGAAGCACTCTCCCGCCACGGTCGCCCGCAAGGTCTCGGCCGTGCGGAGCTTCTTCCGCTTTCTCAAGAAGCGCGGCCTCGTCGGGTCCAGCCCGTTCCTGAGCGCGCGGCCCGGGCGGCGGGAGCGTCGGCTCCCCCGCGTCCTCCGCCGCGAGGAGGCCGCGGCGCTGGTGGAGGCGCCCGCGGGCGAGGGCTTCGAGGGCGTGCGCGACCGCGCCGTGCTCGAGACCCTCTACTCGGGCGGGCTCCGGGTCGCGGAGCTGGTGGCGCTCGACCTCCCCGACCTCGATCTGGCGGCCGGGTGCGCCCGCGTGCGCGGGAAGGGGAAGAAGGAGCGCCTCGCCCCGCTCGGGCCACCCGCGATCCGGGCGCTCCGGGGCTGGCTCGCCCTCCGCGCGGCCCGGCCGGGCGCGGGGCGGACCGCCGCCCTCTTCCTGGGCCGGCGGGGCGGCCGGCTGCCGGACCGGACGGTCCGCCGCCTGGTGGCGCGGCATGGGTCGCGGATCGGCCTCCCCGGGCGCGCGTCCCCCCACACGCTCCGTCACTCGTTCGCCACCCACCTCCTCGACGCGGGCGCGGACCTCCGGGAAGTCCAGGAGCTGCTCGGGCATCAGCACCTCGCCACCACCCAGATCTACACGCACGTCTCGCTGGAGCGCCTGAAGCGCGTGTACGACCGGGCGCATCCTCGTTCTCGCTGAAGCGCTCGGGCCGGGAATCGCCCGGTTCCGGTATACTCCCGGCCCCGGGCACGACGGTTGGCCCTGAAGGAGTGAGTCCATGGAGAGCGTCGTGGGAGTCTTCCGGACCCGCGAGGAGGCGATCCGCGCGGCCCGGCGCCTGAGCGCCGCGGGCATCGGCGGGGACCGCATCAACCTCTTCTTCCCGGGCACGACCCCCGAGGAGCTGGTCCAGCAGGTGCCGACCACCGGCGGCGAGCAGAAGGGGATGGGGCAGGTGATCGGCGGGACGCTCGCCGGAGGCGTTGCCGCGGGGGTCGCGGCGACCATGCTGATCCCGGGGGTCGGACCCGTCACCGCCATCGGCCTCGCGGCCGGAGCGCTGCTCACGGCGGGCGGGATCCTCGGCGGCGCCGCCGCGGGGCGCGCGGTGGAGAACGCCCTGACGGACGGGCTCCCGGCGGACGAGCTGTTCGTCTATGAGGACGCCTTGCGGAAGGGCCGATCCGTCCTCTTCGTGCTCGCCCAGGACGAGGCCGGGGCGACGGTGGGCCGCCGCGTCCTGAGCGAGGAAGGCGCGGAGAGCCTGGACGCGGCGCGGGAGGAGTGGTGGGTCGGGCTCCGGACCCCGGAGGAGGCCCACTACACGGCGGGCGGCGGGGACTTCGCGCGCGACGAGCGGGCCTACCGGCGGGGATTCGAGGCGGCGCTCAGGTCCCGCGGCCGGCCCTTCACCGAGGCCGGGGAGCTGCTCGGCGAGCTCGGGCCCGACGAGGCCGCGCAGGAGGCCTTCCGCCGCGGCTACGAGCGCGGCTGCACCTGGCCGGACCGGCGGCGCGGCGACCGGCCGCCTACATGAACGCGGGGAGCTGGGGGCCGAAGCGGCGGTTGAAGGCCCGCTCGAACGGCCAGCGGAACCAGCCGGACCGGAGCCGGAGCCGGGCCAGCGGCGCGAGCACCAGGGCGTAGAAGCGGTCCCGGAGCGAGCGCCCCCAGCGCCCGTCCATGTAGTAGCCGAGCCGGATGTAGAAGAAGTAGGCCATCCGCACCCGCTTCTCGTGCTCCTCCCCGAGCCAGAACATCGGCTGCTCCTCCTCGGGGAGCCGGATTTCGAAGATCTCGTCCAGGTTCCGCGGCGGCTGCCCGTCGTGGCCACGCTGGCGGAGCCCCCAGGTGCTGGCACCCATCGAGGTGCCCGGGATCGGGACGTAGCGATAGAAGCTCCAGTAGGGCCGCGGCCGGATGCGGCGGAGCCGTTGGAGCAGCCGGAAGGTGGCGCGGAAGTCCTGGAGCTCCTCCCCCTGAGCGCCCAGGATCACGTTGACCCGCGCCCGGATCCCCGCCTCCCCGAGGCGGTGGATGGTCGGCTCGATGTCCTCGACCTTCGTCTGCTTCCGGTGGATGTCCAGCATCCGCTGCGAGCCCGACTCGACGCCGATCTCGATCTCCTCGCACCCGGAGCGGGCCAGCAGCCGGAGCTCATCGAGCGGATAGTCCTTGAGGTTGTAGATCCGGCAGGCGCACTTCCACCCGACCTTCAGGCCCGATTCGGCCAGCGCCCGGGCAATGCCCACCGTGCGTTCCCGGTCCGACGCGAAGTCGGTGTCGATGAACTCGAGGCCCTGCACCGCGGGGCAGCGCTCCACGAGCTGGCGGACGTCGTGCACCACGCGCCCGGGCGTGAGCCCGGTCCATCCCTGGTGGTAGACGCAGAAGACGCCGCAGAAGCGGCACCGCCCCGGACAGCCGCGGCTCGTGAAGAAGTTCAGGCGGCCATGGGAGTTCAGGTGCCGTTCCGCGTCGATCAGGTCATAGGCGATCGGCGGGAAGCAGTTCACGTCCTCCAGCCGCCGCTTCGCCGTCCCGCGGGTCTCGCCCCCCTCGCGGTAGCGGATGCCGGGGATCTCCGAGAGCGGCCGGCCCAGTGCCAGCGCCTCGGCCAGCTCCACGATCGTGGCCTCGGCCTGGCCGATCACCGCCACGTCGAAGGCGCTCTCCTCGAGGGAGGCGTCCGGGAAGATCGAGGGGAACCATCCCCCGAGCACGATGGGCACCTCCGGCATCGCGGCCTTGAGCCGGCGCGCAACCCCGACGCAGTTCTTCGCCTGCGTGCCCACGTGGGCTGAGAGCCCCACCATCAGCAGCTCCCCGCGCGCGGCGATGATCCGGTCCACGGCGTCCTCGCGGACGCGCTCGTCCAGGAACAGGACGGCGTAGCCCTGGTGCCGCAGGTTGGCCGCCAATGCCAGCACCGGGAGCGGCGGTTGCATGGGGACCTGCGGCCAGAAGAGCTTCGGGAAGAGGAGCGCCACGGCCCTCCGGGTCGGCGCATCGGTGCGGGGAGGATCGGAGGGCTGCCAGGGCCGGTCGTACGTGACCGGCTGCCGGGCCGTCCCGCGGACGGGCATGAGGGTCTGCATCGCTTTTCCCGGGGCGTCCGAGACCGGACGGATTCTATCGGTGGACCCGGTCGGGTCCATGCTTGCGCGGCCCCGCGGGCGCGCTATAACCGGCCGCGTCAGGTACAGCCAGGCGGAGGACAGCGCGTGGAGCAGCCGACGACTCGTCCCGTGCCCCGGGGATCGGTGGACGTCGTCCTGGTCAACTACAACTCCACCCGTTTCCTGCTCCGGTCGGTCGCGTCGCTCCTCGAGCACGCGACCCCCTACCTGGCCCGGGTCGTGGTGGTGGACAACGCCTCGCGGCCGGACGAGGGCGCGTCGCTCGCGTCGCTGCCGCCCGGGGTGACGCTGGTCCGCGCGCCGCGCAACCTGGGCTTCGCCGCGGCCTGCAACCTGGGCGCGGCCCGGGGAGACGCGCCCACGCTGCTGTTCCTGAACCCGGACACGATGGTCCTTCCCGAGACCGTCCCGGGTCTCCTGCGCGCGCTCGAGCAGCACCACGGCGCCGCCCTGGTTGGGCCGCGCCAGCACCCGGATCGCAGCCGGACCATGACGGTCTCGCCGCTCGTGGGGACCTCGCTCCTGGCCGACGCGACGCACGCGCTCTACGAACGCGGCTGGCTGGGCGAGCGCTCGCTCCACCTCCTGCGCTGGCGCGCGGAGCTGCTCCAGGCCGCGGAGCCGGTCCGCGTCCGCGGCCTCTCGGGCGCGGCCCTGGCGATGGGGCGCGCGGTCTTCCAGGCGCTCGGGGGCTTCGACGAGCGGTACTTCCTGTACGTCGAGGACACGGACCTGTGCCTGCGCGCCCGCGACCGCGGCGTGGCGATCCTGTACCTCCCCCACGTGGGCGTGGTCCACTTCATCGACCAGAGCGCACGGCAGGACCGGCAGACGGCCCTGGACGCCGCCGCTGCGGGACGCGAGGCCTTCTTCGCCAAGCGCCACTCCCGCATCGTGCGCGCCGCGGCGCGCGCCGCGGCGGCGGCCGCGACGCGCCTCCCGCTGCGCGGCCACCGCGCCGACCGCGCCGTGCCCCACGACCCGGACGGTCCGTTCCGCTTCCCCGCGTCGCCGCGGGGGCGCGGGGTCTTCGAGCTGGCCCGCTCGCCGCTCTTCGACAACTGCCTCACCGCCTTCTTCCGCGGAGATGCCTTCCGCCTCCCGGACGACGTGCTCTCCCACCTCACGGCCGAGCCCTGCTTCGCCCGCCTGGCGGAGGAGACCGGGCCCGGACGCTGGGAGGAGCGCGCGCTGTTCCGGGTGGAGCGCAGGAGCACCGGCTCCCGCGCGTCGGCGGCGGGAGCGGCGTCGTGAAGGTCCTGTTCCTCTACGTCTCGACCAACATGTGCCGGGACGGCGACCTCTGGTACTACGACGAGGGGTTCGCGAGCGTTGTCGCCTGCCTCCGCCGGGCCGGCCACCGCGCGGCCTTCTTGATGGTCGGCGGCGGGGACGACCCGGATGCCATCCTGGCCTGGGTCGCACGGAAGCGCGAGGAGCGGACGCTGGTGGTCTTCCTGACCTCGCTCCTCTTTTCCGCCTACGGGCACGACCTGCCCGAAACGCTTCCCACGGTGGCCCGGATCAAGCAAAGCACGGGGCTCCCGGTGGCCTTCGCGGGGCTCTGGGCCACGATGAACCCCGAGACCGCGATCGCGTACCCGGGCGTGGACTTCGTCGGGCGCGGCGAGCTCGACGAGGCGCTGGTGGAGCTCTGTGACGCGCTCGCGGCGGGGCGCCCGGCGCGCGACGTGCGGAACTTCTGGGTCAAGGAGGACGGCCGCGTCCATCGCAACGAGCTGCGCCCGCTGGTCCCGGACCTGGCCGAGCTCCCCTTCCCCGCGCGCGACCTCGCTCCCCCGGCAAAGCTCGCCAACGAGTGCGACGGCATCCTCACCGTGGTGGCGCTCCGCGGCTGTCCGATGAGCTGCGGCTTCTGCTCGAACGTCGTGATGCAGCGCCTCTACGCGGGGCGTGGACCGTACACGCGCGTGAAGCCGGTTCCGTATCTCATCCAGGAGATCCGGGCCGCGCTCGCGGCCGACCCCGGCCTCCGCGCCGTGTTCTTCCACGACGACATCTTCGGCCTCACCGCCGAGTGGACCGCGGAGCTGCTCGAGCGCTACCCGGGCGAGGTCGGGCTCCCGTTCGGCTGCAATCTCGTGATCGGCCAGGCGCGCCCGGCGTTCGCGCGCGCGCTCCGGAGCGCCGGGTGCCGTCAGGTGCAGATCGGGGTCGAGAGCGGCTGCGCCTACCTCCGGAGCGAGGTGCTCGGGAAGCAGATCGCGGACGAGGAGATCGCCCGGGCGCTCCGCGTCTTCCGGGAGGCGGGCATCAGCGTGAAGCTGTTCGCGATGACCGGCCTCCCCGAGGAGACCCGCTCGCGCTACCTGGAATCGGTGCGGACCTTCGCGCGGCACCGGCCGGACATGATCCAGATCCAGGTCTGGGAGGCGCACGAGGGGTCGGACCTCCTGGACCGCGACCCGGGGGCCGCAGTCGTCGCACGCCGGCACTACCGGCCGGGCTCCGACCGGCGCGCCTGGCGGATCAAGTTCTTCTTCCACCACTTCCATCGCATCGTGGCGCTCTTCGAGGCGCTCGAGGCCCGGGTGGCCGCCGGCTCCCGCCGCGCGATCTGGGCGCGGCGTCTGGCGGACCTCCTGCTCCGCTTTCCGTGGCTCCCCGAGGTCGTCCAGCCCCGCGACTGGGACGGCCGGGCGCGGTGGCCGGCGCGCCTCATCGAATCCGGCTGGACCCGCCAGCTCGCCGGGCGGGTGCTCGGGCGGTTCCTGGCCGACGTGCGGGACCGGGAGCGGCGGCTGGCGTCGGTGGTCCTCTGGCCCGAGGACGTCGGGCCGCCGCCGGAGGGGTCGCACTGGCTCGGCGCGGGCCGCGTGGACGGACGGGGAGCGCAGGCACAGGCGGGAAGCAGGAAGGCAGGGGTACCCCGTACGGGATTCGAACCCGTGTTGCTGGATCGAAAATCCAGTGTCCTGGACCAGGCTAGACGAACGGGGCACGCAAGCGGCTGGTGAGGCCAGGTGGATTCGAACCACCGACCTACTGCTTAAAAGGCAGTTGCTCTACCGACTGAGCTATGGCCCCACGCCAGCGGCGGGGATTGTACCTTCCCGCCCGCGACGGGGACTCATCCAGGTTCTCTCCGGCTTCCAGCTTCCGGCTTCCAGCCGCTCTCTCAGATGGTCATGATCTCTTCGGTCTTCCGCTTCTGGATCTCGTCCACCCGCTGCTCGCTCTTGTGGGTGGTCTCCTGGATCTTGTCGCGCAGCTTCTTCGCCTCGTCCTCGGTGAGCTGCCCGCTCTTCTCGGCCTCGTCCGCCTGCTTGTTCGAGTCGCGGCGGAGGTTGCGGATCGCAACGCGGCACTTCTCGGCCTGCTCCTTGACCACGCCCGAGAACTTCCGGCGCTGCTCCTCGCTGAGCGCGGGGAAGGCCAGCCGGATCACCTTGCCGTCGTTCTGAGGGGTCACTCCGAGCGACGAGGCCAGGATGGCCTTCTCCATCGCGCCGAGCACGGTGGGATCGAAGGGCTTGAGCAGGATCATCCGCGCCTCCGGGATCGAGACCGCCGCCATCTGGTTGAGCGGCGTCATGGTCCCGTAGTACTCGGCGCGGATGTTCTCGATCAGGGCCGGCGTCGCGCGGCCGGTCCGGATGCCCCGGAGCTCCCCGGTGAGGTGCTCGAGGGCCTTGTCCATCTTGGTCTCGGCTTCCTTGAGGATCTCTTGGAACGACATTCAGCTCCTCCCGCTCCCGCTCCAGACCAGCGTCCCGATCGGTTCGCCCCGGACCGCCCGCTCCACGTTGCCCGGCTTCATCATGTTGAAGACCAGCACCGGGAGCGCGTTCTCCATGCACAGGGCTACGGCGGCGCGGTCCATCACCGCCAGGTCCTTCTCCAGGATCTCCCGGTAGGTCAGTCGCTCGTAGCGGACCGCGCTCGGGTCGCGGAAGGGGTCGGCGCTGTAGACGCCGTCCACCTTGGTCGCCTTCAGCAGCACCTCCGCGCCCACCTCGGTCGCCCGGAGCGCCGCGGTCGTGTCCGTGGTGAAGTAGGGGTTCCCGGTCCCACCCGCCAGGATCACGATCCGTCCCTTCTCCAGATGGCGGATGGCGCGCCGCCGCACGAAGGGCTCGCACACCTCCTCCATGGCGATCGCCGAGAGCGCCCGCGTCTCCACGCCCAGCCCCTCGACCGCGTCCTGAAGGGCCAGCGCGTTGATCACGGTGGCCAGCATGCCCATGTAGTCGGCGGTGGCCCGGTTGGTCCCGCGGCGGCTGAGCTCGGACCCGCGCACGATGTTCCCGCCCCCGACCACGACGGCCAGCTCCACCCCGTGGCGGGCGAGCATCACCAGGTCCTCGGCGATCGCGCGCGTCCGCTCGGGATCGAGCCCGCCCTGCCCCTCGCGGCAGAAGCCCTCCCCCGAGAGCTTGAGGAGGACCCGCCGATACTTCACGCGGCTCCGCTACTCGCCCACGGCGAAGCAGGAGAAGCGCTCGATCGTGATGTTCTCGCCCATCCTGGCGATCAGGGCCTTCACGTGGTCGGCGACCGAGACCTTGTCGTCCTTGAAGAACGGCTGGTCCAGGAGGCACTGTTCCTTGAAGAAGCTCTCCATCTTCCCGGCTACGATCTTCTCTGCGGCCTGCGGCGGCTTCCCCTCGGCCTTCACCTGCTCCGTGTAGATCTCCTTCTCCTTCTCGACGACCTCGGGAGGGACCTGGGTGCGCGCGAGGAACCGGGGCCGGCTGGTCGCGATGTGCATGGCGAGCTCCCGCGCGAGCGCCCGGAAGTCCTCGTTCCGCGCGACGAAGTCGGTCTCGCACCTGAGGTCCACGAGGCTGCCGAGCATGAGGTTGTGGTGGATGTACGAGCCGATGATCCCGGCCTTGGCTGCGCGGCCGGCCTTGCTCTCGGCCGTCTTCGTCCCCTTCTTGCGGAGGTACTCGACGGCGCCATCCAGGTCGCCCTTGCTGGCCCGGAGCGCCTCCTTGCACAGCATCACCCCGGCCCCCGTCATCTCCCGGAGGCGCTTCACCAAGTCTGCGGAGATCTCCATGTCCATGTTCGGGCCTTCTCTCCGGTCCGCCGGGCGGACCTCAAGTTTCCACGGATCGTGACTCGGCCCGGATCAGGCCGGGGGCTGCTCTTCGGGACGCGGGGGGGCGGCCGGCCGTTCGCGGGCCTGGTCCTGCTGCTTCTCGAGGTCCCGCTGCATCTGCTGATGCCGCTCCCGGGCCTTCTGCATGGCGGCCTGGCGCTGCTGCTCGCGGGCCGCGCGCTCTTTCTCCTCGGCCTCGACGACCGCCGTGTAGGACTTGCTCCCCTCGAGCGCCGCTTCCGCCATCTTCTCGCAGACGAGCTGGATGGCGCGGATGGCGTCGTCGTTCCCCGGGATCGGCACGTCCACGACCGTCGGGTCGCAGTCGGTGTCGAGCAGCGCCACGACCGGGATGCGTAGGCGGTTGGCCTCCTTCACGGCGGTCTCCTCCCGCCGCGGGTCCACGACGAAGAGGGCGCCGGGGAGCTGGTCCATGGTCCGGACGCCGTGGAGGTTGCGGAGCAGCTTGCGTTTTTCGCGGTTGAGCGCCGCCTGCTCTTTCTTGTTGTAGAGGGCGAGGCTCCCGTCCGTCTCGATCTTCTCGATCTCGAAGAGGCGCTGGAGGCGGCGGCGCACCACCGAGTAGTTGGTGAGGAGCCCCCCGATCCAGCGATCCGAGACGTAGGGCATCTTGGCGCGCAGGGCCTCGGCCTCCACGATCCCCTTGGCCTGGCGCTTGGTCCCGCACAAGAGGACCTTCTTTCCGCCGGCCGTGAGCCGCGTGACGAAGTTGGTCGCCCGGATGAGGCCCTTGAGCGTCTCCTTGAGGTCGATGATGTGGATCAGGTTGCGCTGGCCGAAGATGAACGGTCGCATCTTCGGGTTCCACCGGCTGACGCGATGTCCGAAATGGACGCCCGCCTCGAGCAGGGCGCTCACCGAAACCGTGGCCACTCCATCACCTCCTGATCGGGAACCGGGCGGACGACCATGCCCGCACGACGGTGGTTCGAAACCAACAGCCCTGGAATCTTGAAAGGGTTGCGGATTATACCTTTGCGGTCGCGCCGGTCAACGTCGTTGAAGCGCGTCCTCCTCCCCGTAGAATCCGCCCGGCTCTCGACATGGAACGCGCAGCCCGACTCTTCCTCAGCGCCGGCGAAGTCTCCGGCGACACGCACGGAGCGGCACTCCTCCGCGAGCTGAGGGAGCTCCGTCCCGACCTCGAGGCCTTCGGCTACGGCGGCGAGCGGATCAGGGAGGCCGGGCTGGACCTCCGGTTCAACCTCCCCGACCTCGCGATCATGTGGATCTTCCACGTGGTCCGCCGGGCGCCGACCCTCTGGAAGCTGATCCGCGACACCGCTCGCCTCTTCGAGCGCGAGCGCCCCGATCTCGTGGTGCTCATCGACTATCCCGGGCTCCACCTCGTGCTGGCCGGACTGGCGCGGCGCCGCGGCATCCCGGTGGCCTGGTACATCGCGCCCCAGCTCTGGGCCTGGGCCCCCTGGCGGGCGCGGAAGATCGCCGCACGGGTGGACCGGGTGCTCTCGCTGTTCCCCTTCGAGGTCGAGTTCTACCGCGGCCGCGGAGTCCGCGCCGAGCACGTCGGGCACCCGCTGTGCGACCACCTCGCCGAGGTGGAGGGGACGCCCCCCGCGCCGGTCGTGCCGCCGGGCGGCGGGCCGCTGGTGGGCATCCTCCCGGGGAGCCGCGCGCAGGAGATCGAGCACAACCTCCCGATGTTCCTCCGGGTCGCCCGCCGCATCGGTGGGACGGTCCCGGGGGCCCGCTTCGCGATCGGTTGCGTGTCCGGGACCTATCGGGGCGTCATGGAGCGGATGACCCGGGAGGCCGGGGTGGACGCACCAGTGCTCGTGGACCGGACCTACGACCTGATGCGGACCGCGCGGCTCTGTCTCGCGGCCTCGGGGACGACCACGCTCGAGCTGGCCTGGTTCGGGACGCCGATGGTGATCGCGTACCAGTGCTTCCCGCTCTCCTATCTCCTCTACCTGGCGATGAACACGGCACCTTTCATCGCGCTCGTGAACATCCTGGCGGGGCGGATGGTCTGCCCGGAGTACCTCTGGGTGCGCTCGCCCCACGAGCAGGTCGCGAGGGACGTGGTGCGGCTGCTCACCGACGAGCCCGAGCGGTCGAAGATGGTCGCGGAGCTCCGGCGCGTGCGCGGGCTCCTCGGCGAGCGCGGCGCCTCGCGGCGGGCGGCCGAGGCGGTGGCCTCGATGCTCCCGCGGCCGGCCGCGGCCCCGTCGCCGCGGTGAGAGAAATGGTGCCACTCTTCATTTCCGCGGCGGAAATGAAGAGTGGCACCATTTCTCTGGAAATGAAGAGTGGCACCATTTTTCACTCCCCGTATCGCTTCACGTAGGCGCGGATCTGGGCGGCGATCTCGTCGGCCAGCTCCACCGCCTTGAGTCCGTCCTCGCCGGGCACCGGCGGCGCCCGGCCGGCGCGGATCGCGTCCACGAAGGCCTCGAGCTCCGCCTTGAGCGGCTCGGTCTCATCCGCGAGGTCCAGCTCGCGCACCTTGGCCAGCCCGCTGAAGGGATCGGGGCCGGGCAAGAGCGGCGGCGCGCCCGGCGGCGGGCCGAAGTCCTTCATCGAGAGACCGGGGCCACGTTGGATCAGCGTGGCCTTGCGCGCGACGAAGTCGAGCGAGACGTAGGCGTCGCGTGAGAAGAACCGGAGCCGGCGCTCGACCTTGAGCGCCACCCGGCTCGCGGTGAGGTCCGCGACGCACCCGCTCCGGAAGTGGAGTCGCGCGCTCGCGACGTCCTCGCGCCCGGTCAGGATGCCGAAGCCGAAGGCCTCGACCCGCTCCAGCTCCGAGCGCACGAGGTGGAGCACGATGTCCAGGTCATGGATCATCACGTCGAGCGCGACCCCGACGTCACCGGAGCGCCAGCGGAACGGGCTGACCCGCCGCGCCTCCAGGTAGAGCGGCTCCGCGGCCAGCTCCTGCACCGCCTGGAAGACCGGGTTGAAGCGCTCCACGTGCCCGACCATCAGGGGCGCGCCGTGCCGGCGGGCCAGGTCGGTCAGCTCGCGCGCCTGGGCGGGGTCCGAGGCCAGGGGCTTCTCCACCAGGCAGGCCATCCCGCGGCGGAGCAGCGGGACCGCGACCGCGTGGTGATCGCTGGTCGGCACCGCCACGCTCACGGCGCGGACATCGGAGGGGAGCGCGGACCCATCAGCGAAGGCGGGCGCGCCCACGCGCCCGGCCACCTCGCGGGCGCGCTCGGAGTCCACGTCCACCACGCCGACCAGCTCGACGCCCGGGAGCGTGGAGTAGATCCGCGCGTGCTCCCGGCCCAGCCGGCCCACGCCGATCACAGCCACGCGGAGCGGCGGCGCCACGCTACTTCGGCTCACGGGCGCGGCCGTGGCGCCCCGCCATCTGGCGCTCCAGGAAGCGGGCCAGGCAGAGCACCTCGGGGACGGGGTTCCCGTCCACCAGGATCGCCTGGAGCGCGCGCTCCTTCTCCACCTCGGTGCGGAAGAGGCGGCGGTGCGCGACCTTCAGGGCCTCGATGACCTCGTCGCCGTACCCGTTGCGCCGGAGCCCGATCACGTTGACCCCGCGCACCTTGGCCGGGTGCCCCTCGACGATCATGAACGGCGGGACGTCCTGCACGATCCGGGTCAGGCCGCCGACATAGGCGAGCCGTCCGACCGTGGACCACTGCTGGAGCGCCGCGGCCCCGTTCAGGATCGCGCCGTCCTCGACCACGATGTGCCCCGCGAGCAGCGCGCCGTTCGCCATGATGACCCGGTCGCCGAGCACGCAATCGTGGGCGACGTGGGTGCAGGCCATGAACAGGCAGTCGCTGCCGATCACGGTCGCGCCCTGGTCCTTGTGGGTCCCCCGGTTGATCGTGGCGAACTCGCGGACCTGGTTGCGGTCCCCCATCCGGAGCCAGACCTCCTCGCCGCCATAGGAGAGGTCCTGGGGATCGGAGCCGATCACGGAGCCGGTGTAGAAGCGGTTCTCGCGCCCGATCAACGAGGGGCCGAGCATCGTGACCCGGTCGTCGAGCCGGCAGCCGGGGCCGATCTGGACGCGCGGCCCGATCAGGCAGAAGGGCCCGACCACCACGTCGTCGGCCAGCGCCGCCTCGGGGGAGACCACCGCGGTCGGATGGATCTGCCGCATCAGTCGGCGTCCATGAGCATGAACTTCATGAACGCCTCGGCGGTCAGCTCGTCGTTCACGAGCGCCCGGGTGTGCACGTAGCCGAGCCGCGTCTTGACCTTGAGCGCCTCGGCCTCAAGGCGGAGCTGGTCGCCGGGCATCACGGGCCGCCGCAGCTTCACCTTGTCGATGCTGAGCAGCACCGCGACCCGCCCGGTGTTCTCCAGCTTGCGCAAGAGGAGTACGCCGGCCATCTGGGCCATGGCCTCGATCTGGAGGACGCCGGGCATGATCGGCTGGCCCGGGTAGTGCCCCTGGAAGAAGGGCTCGTTGATCGTGACGTTCTTGATGCCGACCGCGCGCTTGATCCCCTCCACCTCGATCACGCGGTCCACCAGCAGGAACGGGAACCGGTGCGGCAGGATGCGCATGATCTCGCGGATGTCGATGCCGGTGTCGCGGGGGAGCAGTCCGCGGTTCTCGCGCTCGCGCATGAGCTTCCGGAGCTTCTGCACCAGCGTCGCGTTCGCGCGGTGCCCGGTCTTGGTGGCGACGATCTGGGCCTTGAGGTCCACGCCCAGCAGGAAGAGGTCCCCGACCAGGTCGAGCAGCTTGTGCCGCGCCGGCTCGTCCTTGAACCGGAGGCCGTTCATCGCCGCGGCGTCCCCGAGCACGACCGTGTTCTCCGGGGTCGCGCCCTTGCCGAGACCCCGGCCGCGGAGCTCGTCCACCTCGGTGGCGAGGCAGAAGGTGCGGGCGGGCGCGATCTCGCGGGCTTTTTATTCTACTGACAGGGCGACCACCGAGAAGAACTGGGGTGGCAGTCCGGCCTGGCGCCCGTAGTCCAGCGTGTAGGCGAGCGAGAGGCGGTCGGGGCAGGGCATGGCGACGAGCGTGGCGTCCCCCTCGGCGACGGCCACCGGCTCGTCCAGCGTGAAGTCCTTTCGCGCCGCCTTCTGGTCCACCACGCCGGCGCCGCGGAGCGCGTCGTAGAACGGGCGCGCGCTCCCGTCGGCGCCGGGGATCTCCGGGCCCAGGACCTCGATCTCGAGGTTGTCCACGCGAAGCCCGGCGAGCGCCGCCAGGAAGTGCTCGACCGTGTGGACGTTGCCGCCGTCGTTCTCGAGGGCGGTGCGACGGGCCTCGTCGCTGACGTTGTCGATGGTCGCGGGGATGCGCGGGGAGCCCTGCAGGTCCGAGCGGACGAACACCACGCCGGTATCCGGCTCCGCCGGCCGGATCCGGAGGGTGCAGGGCTGCCCGGTGTGCAGGCCCACGCCGGTGATCTCCACCGGCTCACGGAGGGTCCGCTGGTTCCTCATCCTGGGGAATGCGGCGAAACCATAACCGCCGCCGAGGGCTCCCGGCAAGCCACGGTCACTTCTGCCCGTCCTTCTTCATGGCGCCCCCGTTCGTGGGCGCCGGCGCCGCGGACGGGGCGTCCTTGTTCAGGAGCTTCAGCACCTCCTGGGTCACGTCCAGGCTCGGGTCATGGTAGAGCACCGACTGGCTGATGATGAGCGTGAGCAGCTCGCGCCGGTCCTCGGGTTTGAGGTCCCCCCGCCTCGCGAGGATCGCGGTGTACCCGTTGGCCCTTCCGTACTCCTCGACTTTCTTGACGATCTCGAGATACAGCTCCCGGAGCTTGGCGGTGTGGTTCTTCTGGTAGCGCTTCTCCAGCCGGTCCTGCTCGAGCTTGATCCGGTGGATGTCCATCTGGGTCTCCAGCTCCCTCAGGTCGCGCTCTGTGCTTCCGACCTCGAGGATCTGGATCTCCTGGATCGTCTCTTCGATCTTGGCTCTGCGCTCCCTGAGCTTCTTGAGGTCCTCCTCGTAGTCGCTCCTGAGCTTGGCCTCGCCCTCCTGCTTCTTCTTGTAGTCCTCGAGCACCCGGTCGAGGTCCACGAAGCCGATCTTGAGCGGCGTCGTCTGGCCCCGCGCCCCGACGGCCGCCGCCAGCACGGTGAGCCCCGCCATCATCCACTTCCGCATGTGAGCCTCCTTGTAGGACAACCGGTTCAAGCTTGGAAGTTGAAAGTCGGGGGGGAACGGGCATCGTTCTCTTCTCCGGCTTTCAACCTTCAACCCCTCACGCCCGAGCTGCCCGCCTTCGTCCTAGAAGATCCGCCCCAGACTGAACGAGACCAGCTGCTTGTCGTCGTCCCGCTCCTTGAGCACCGGGAAACCGAAGTCCACCGCGAAGGGGATCGGCCCCAGGAACGGGATGCGGACCCGCACGCCGGCCCCGAGCCCCACCCGCACGTCGCCGAAGCTCCGGTCGGAGAGGTCCTCGCCCACCGCGCCGGTGTCCACGAAGAGGATCCCCTGCAGGATCCGCTCGTAGACCGGGAACTGGAACTCCGTGCTCATGAGCCAGAGGGCCTCGCCCCCCGTGGACTCGTCGTTGCTCTTGGGGCTCACGGTCCGGTACTTGAATCCGCGGAGCGATGAGCCGCCCGCGAAGAAGCGCTCGTAGATCGGCACGTCCGGAGAGTCGCCGTACTCGCGCGCCACCCGGAACTGGCCATGGAGCGAGAGCACGTGATGACGCCCATCGCGCGTCTCGTGGAGCGAGTGCGCGTTCTTCAGGTCCACCGACCAGCTCAGGAAGTTGTCGTCCCCGCTGAGCGGGCCCCCAGCCGCCTCGAGCGCGGTCTCGGCGTGGAAGCCGCGCGAGGGGAACAGCGGGTCGTCCGTGTTGTCGTAGCTGAGCGAAGGGCGGAAGCTCATCAGGCGGTTGTTCCCCTCCACGGCCGAGGCGTTGAGGGGCGCGTCGTCGAACTCGTCCACGTCGACCCGGATCCGCTCGATCCGGAGGTCGAGGCGCCCGATCAGCGGGTTCTCGAAACCCAGGTCCCGGTTGAGCCGCCGGAGGAACCCGGTGTTGATCCCCAGCCGGTCCTCGGACCAGTCCTCGTCGAAGTTGCGGTAGGTCCGGAAGAGGTTCACCGACCACCCCCACCGGGTGTCGAACACGTAAGGCTCCTGGAAGGCGATCCGGAAGGTGCTCACCTGGGAGCCCGGCGCGGCCTCGAGGATGAGCCGCTGCCCGGCGCCGGTGAAGGCGGTCCCCCCGAGCATGTCGGAAAGGGACTCGGGGAGATCGGCGATGTCGAAGTTGTCCTTGATGAGCGAGACCGATCCCAGGAGCCCCGCGTCCGAGCCGACCCCGATCGCGAAGCTGAGGCGGCCGGTCTCCACCTCCTTCACGCGGAGGATCATGTTCTTCACCCCGGGGCTGTCGGTCTCCTCCCATTCCGGCTCGCCCAGCTCCTCGAAGTAGCGGAGCGCGCGGAGCCGGGCCAGGCTCTTCTCGACCTCGCGGATGTCCACGTACTGCCCGGGCGCGACCGCCAGCTCGCGGAGGATCACCTTGTCCTGGGTCATCACGTTCCCGACGATCTTGACCTGTCCCAGGATCACCTTGGGCCCCTCGTCCACCGTGTAGATCAGCTTGACCCGCGGCCCCTCGAGCGAGATCACCTCCTGCGGCGGGAAGGGGATCTTCACGTTCAGGTAGGCGTGCTGGCCGTAGTGGCGGCGGAGCCGCACGGTGTCCTCGAGCGAGCGGCGGAGCGACCAGGGCTCCCCCGGCTTCAGGCGGAAGAGCGCCAGGATCTCCTCGGTCGGGAAGACCCGGTTGTTCTTCACCTCGATCGACTCGATCGTGTAGGAGGGGCCCTCGTCGATCCCGATCACGATCGTGACCCGGCTGCGGTCTCCGCTGGTGCGGAGGTCGAGGAGGTAGACGTCCACGTCCTTGTAGGACTCCTGGCGGTAGAACTCCTTCAGCGAGACCAGGTCGGACTTGAGCAGTTCCTCGTCGAAGAGGCCGCGCACGAGGAGGCTCGTCTCCTCGAGCCGCATCTCCTTCCTCAGGCGCGCGGCGTCGAAGGCCCGGTTGCCGTGGAACTCGACCCGTTCCACGCGGGTCTTCGGCCCCTCCACGATCACGAACCGGAGCGTGTTCCCCTCGGGACCGGGAAGGAGGGTCGCGGTGACCTCGGCGTAGCGGTGCCCCTTCTCGTGGTAGAGGTCGCGGATGGCCCGCTCCGCCGAGAGGATCGTGTACTCCGAGGCGAACTTCCCCTCCCCCACCCCCAGGACCTCCTTGAGGTCCTTCTCGTCCAGGTCGTCCAGACCCTGGAACTCGAGCCGGCGGATCAGCGGGTTCTCGATCACCTGGAGGGTGAGCTTCACGCCGCCCTCGACCGGCTCGACCCGCGGCGTCACGTCGAGGAAGAAGCGGTGCACGCTCACGAGGTCCTTGAGGTCCTGGGCCAGGACCTTGAGCGAGAAGGGGCGTCCCTCCTTGGTCTCCATGCGGGAGAGGAGCGCCTCGCGGCTGACGCGGAAGTTCCCGGTCACCTCGATCGACCGGATGATCCGTCCCTCGTATTCCTCGGGCGCGGGGGCGCGTCCCGGCTGCCCGGACGCGGCGGCGGCGGCCCAGAGCAGGACGGGGAGCGCCCGGTTCCCCATTCAGAAAGGCTCGACGCGGCTCGTGAGGGGGCGGAAGCGCATGTGCGAGGCGGCGAAGTGGAGCTGCACCGAGCCGGTCGGACCGTTCCTCTGTTTGGCGATCAGGACCTCGGCGCGCCCGCGGTTCTCCTCGCTCTCCTTGTAGTACTCCTCGCGGAAGAGGAACAGGATCAGATCCGCGTCCTGCTCAATGGCGCCGGAGTTGTGAGAAACCAATCCATCGGCGAGCCAGCACTCGGTGCCGGGCACGGTCAGATCGTAGACCTCCTCGTTCCCCGCCGACTCCACGCGCACGACACGGTCCCAGAAGAGATCGCTCGTTGCAGCCTGCCGGAGACTCTCGTCCTCAAGGAGTTCCCCGTGCTCTGCCACCAGGGATCTGGACGGTGCGAGGGGGAATTGTGACGTGCCTCCAGGGGAGGTTCCACGAACCGCGCACATCCGTCGCCTGCGTTCGTTCCAGGTGATGGCCCCCCCGGACTCGGGCAACCGTCGCGCAATCGCTGCGCGATCGCCTGCTCGCAGGTCCTGGACTCGAACCCAGCCTGACGCACCGTGAATCCGGTGAAGGGCGGTCGCACGAAGGGATCGCCCGCTCGCGAGCCGGACGTCGAACACGGACCGGCTCCCCACCTTCCAGACCGCCTCGCACGGACGCGCCTCCAGGCGTCCCTCACTGATGGACCAGACGCGGGGAGTCTGGCCCACGAGATCGCGGATCGGAACCCGCCGGCCGTCCGCGAGACAGACCAGCGTGTCCCCCGTCACGCACTCCCGCAGGTCCGCCATCCGCGGGCGGTGGTCCTCGCGGGTGTCGGCGGCGCGGTTGAGCTGGGAGATCGCGATCACCGGCACGTGCAGCTCGCGGGCCAGCGACTTCAGCGACCGGCTGATCTGCGTGATCTCCTGCTGGCGGTTCTCGGCCTTGGGCCAGGACGCGTACTCCAGGAGCTGGAGGTAATCGACCACGATCAGCGCCAGCGGCTGGCGGCGGTGGAGGCGCCGCGCCTTGGCCCGGAGCTCCAGCGCCGTGAGCGCCGAGGTGTCGTCGATCAGGATCGGCGCGTCGGAGAGGATGCTGGCCGTGTTGACCAGGAGCTGCACCTCCGAGTGGCTGACCATCCCCTTCCGGAGCTTCATCGCGTCCACCTCGGCGTGGGAGCAGAGCATGTTCTGCGCCACCTGCTGCTTGGACATCTCCAGGCTGAAGAGCACGACGTGCTTGTGGAGCTGGGAGCCGACGTGCTCGGCCACGTTGAGCGCGAACGAGGTCTTCCCCATGCTCGGCCGCCCGGCCACCACGACCAGCTCGCCCGGCTGGAGCCCGGACGTGAGGTCGTCCAGGTCCGGGAAGCCGGTCTCGAGCCCCGTGAGGCGTCCCTCGCGGCCCTGGAAGACGTCCAGGCGGTCGAAGGTCTGGTGGAGCAGGTCGCGGAGTGTCGCCGCCTCCCCGGTCTCCGCCTCGCGCGACACCGCGAGGATGCGGCTCTCGGCGAGGTCGGCGAGCTGCCGGTAGGTGTAGGCGCCCGAATGGGCCGCCCGCACGACCTCGGTGCCCGCCTCGATCAGCCCGCGCAGCACCGCTTTCTCGCGCACGATCTCGGCGTAGTGTTCCACGTTCGCCGCGGAGGGGACCACGTCCATCAGCCGCACCAGGTACTCGGTCCCCCCCGCCTTCTGCAGGAGGTCCCGGCGGTTCAGCTCCTCCTTGAGGATCAGGGGATCGATGGGCCGGTTCTGGTCGTAGAGCTCGACCATGAGCCCGAACAGGAGCTGGTGCGCCGGACTGTAGAAGTCCTGCGGCTTGATCACGTGGACCGCGGTGGCGGTCGCCTCGTTGGAGAGGAGGATCGACCCGAGCACGCTCATCTCGGCGTCGAGGTTCTGCGGGGGGATCCGGTCCACCGTTTCCCGTTCAGCCTGTGCCATGGCCGGTCTCCTGGCGCGCTTCCATGTCGGCGGGGCCGGGGGGAACGCCCACACCCCCGGGACGATGCGACCGTCTTAGCCTTCGCGGTCCCCAGCGTCAACCAAGCGGGCCGGGGACGGGAGCGCCGGGCGCCGTCGCCGTCCCCGCGGCCCAGGACCCGTCAGGTCCGGGCCTCGACCACCCAGACCTTGGTGGTGCACTCCACCTCGGGGTGAAGGCGGATCGCCACCTGGTAGACGCCCAGCTCCTTGATGGGCCGGTCGAGCACGACCGACTTGGGCTCGATCACGACGTTCTCCTTCTTGAGGGCGTCCACGACCATCTGCGCGGTCACCGAGCCGTAGAGGTGTCCCTCCTCGCCGGCGTTGACCTCGATCGTGCAGGAGAGGTTCGAGAGCCGCCCGGCGAGCTTCTGGAACTCCTCCTTGCGAGCCATCTCCTCCTGGACGAAGCGCTGCTTCTCCACCTCCAGGAGGCGGATGTTCTCCTGGTTCACGGTGGTCGCGAGCCGGCGGGGAAGAAGGTAGTTGCGCGCGTAGCCGTCCTTGACGGTGACCACGTCACCGCGGTGACCGAGCTTGTCGACGTCGGTGCGAAGCAGGACCTCCATGGTCGCCTCCGATGGATCAGTTGGCCACGTAGGGGAGCAGCGCCAGGTGGCGGGCGTACTTCACCGCCTCCTTGACGCGCCGCTGGTGATAGGCGCAGTTCCCGGAGCGCTTCCGGGAGAACAGCCGGGCCTGGTTCGTGCACAGCTTCTGGAGGACGCCGATGTTCTTGTAGTCGACCTCCTCCTTCGACCGGCAGAAGCGGCACCGGCTCTTCTCGCCGAACTTCTTGTAGCGCTTCTTGCGGTCCGCCTGCGCCTTCCCGCGCGGTCCGCCGCCGCCTTCCGAGCCTCTGGGCCGCCTCATCTTCCGGTCCCTCCCTCAGCGTCCAGGTCGCCCTTGGCCTCGGTTCCCATGAGATCGACTCCCTCCATCTCCCGCGCGGCCTCGGGCCCCGGGCCCGCCGGCGGGGCCCCGCCCTCGGAGCGCGGAGCGTAGTCTCCGCCGAACGGCCGGTCGCCGTCGATCTCGCTGTAGAAGTGGATCGTTGCGGGGATCTGCTCCACCGCGAGGATGAGCGTTCGGAGCACCGCGTCGTGGAGCTGGAACTCCCGGCGGAGCGGCGGGATCGCGTCGATCGGGGCCTGGATGTAGGCCAGGTAGTAGATGCCCTTCTTCTGGCGCCGGATCTCGAAGGTCATCTTCTTCTCGCCCCATCGGGCGGAGCGCACGACGGTCGCGCCGTGCTTCTGGAAGGCCGCGTGGAGGTCCTTCTCCAGGGCCTCCCAGTCCTTCTTGGCCGGACGCGTGTCCAGCACGAACATCACCTCGTAGTTCTTCACTCGTTCACTCCTTCCCGGCGGTCCCTGGCCGCTTTGTTTCCAGGCCCGCGCGGCGGCTCGCCGGGTTCACGGTTGGTCCGGGCCATCAATCGGTCCAGTGGCTCGCCTCGGAGCCACGCACTCAACACATCCGCGGCCCGCTCCAGGGCCGGCTCCACCAGCTTCCGCTCCTCGGCCGTCCATGGGCCGAGCACGTGGTCCACGGCCCCGGCCTCGGCCTCCGGCGGCCCGATGCCGACCCGGAGCCGCGGGAAGGCCTCCGTGCCGAGCGCGGCGATCACCGAGCGGAGCCCGTTGTGTCCGCCGTCGCTCCCCGACCCGCGCAGCCGGAGCGAACCGGCCGGCAGCGCCATCTCGTCGGAGACCACCATGAGGTCCGCGGGCTCGAGCCCGAACCGGTCCAGGGCGCGCCGGGCCGCCTCGCCGCTCAGGTTCACGTAGGTCCGCGGCTTGAGCAGCGCGTACGTCGGACGGCGCGCGACGAGCGACCGGAGCTCCGGGTCCTCGCGGAAGCGCACCTTGAGGAGCCGGGCCAGGCGGTCGGCGACCTCGAAGCCGGCGTTGTGCCGGGTCCCTTCGTATTCCGGACCCGGATTTCCGATCCCAAGGATGGCCTTCACGACGCGTCAGCGGCCCGGCCGGTCCCGGTGCGCTACTTCTTCTTCTTCTCCTCCTCGGGGGGCTCCTCCTCCCGCTTCTTCTCCGTGATCACCTCGGGCTCCTTCATCTCGGTCTCGGGCACGGGCGCCGCCTCCGGCTCCGCGGCCTGGAAGGTGACGGCGGCCACGATCAGCTCGGGGTCCCCCACCGGGCGCACCCCCTCCGGGAACTGCAGGTCCTTCAGGTGCAGCGCCTCGCCCAGTTTGAGCCCGGCCACGTTCACGCCGATCTGATCGGGGATCTCGGTCGGGAGGCACTCGACCATGAGGTCGGCCATGACGTGCTGGAGCACGCCCCCCTCCGCGAGCCCCTTGGGGGTCCCGGTGAAGCGGAGAGGGACCTTCAATTGGATCTTCTTGTCCAGCGGGACCCGCTGGAAGTCCACGTGGAGGATCACGTCCCCGAGCGGGTCGAACTGGACCTCCTTGATGAGGGCCGGCTCGGCCCGCCCGCCCCGGGAGAGGTCCACCATGCGGGCGCCCGAACGGTACATCTTCGTCACGTCGGCCTCGGGGAGGGTCAGCGCGATCACGTCCCTCTTGTCGCCGTAGAGGATCGCCGGCACCTTCCCGGCGGTCCTGAGGCGGCGGACCGCCTTCTGCCCCAGCTCGCTGCGCTGCTCGACGCTGTAGACCTCTCGCTTGGCCATGGTCGGTTCCTCGGGTTGTGTCGCCGTCCCGGAGTCCCGCCCCCTGCGGAAGGCGGTTTGCCGGGGGCCCCGACGGGGCCCGGCGGCCCGCGGGGAAAAGGCGGAAGATAGCAGAGGGGGGATCGGGCCTCAAGCGAGCGCTCGCGTGCGGAGAGGCGCAGGCGCGGCGCCCGGGCCGCGCCTCCGCGCGGGACGCTCTCCGATGATGATCCTGAGGCGGTTGCTCGTGCGGAACACGTGCGCGGCGCAGCCGCCCGCGCTCACAGCCGTTGGACTTGGACACCGACGGCTGCCGGTCGATCGTGTTGACGGAGTTGTCGATGCCGCGGCGGTCAGGCGAACAGGCTGCTCACCGACTCCGAGCCGTGGATGCGCCGGATGGCCTCGCCGAGCAGCGGAGCGATCGACCGGACCTCGACCTTCGCCTCCGGGCGGGCCGGGATGGTGTCGGTCACGATGACCTTCTCGATCGGCGCAGCGCGCAGGCGCTCGAGCGCCGGGCTGCAGAAGACCGGGTGGGTGGCCGCCACGAAGATCTGCCGCGCCCCGTGGTCCTTGAGGATCTTGACCGCCTCCACGATGGTCCCGGCCGTCGAGATCATGTCGTCCACGAGCAGCACGTTCTTTCCCGCCACCTCGCCGATGACGTGGAAGACCTCGGCCACCTCGCCGCTGACCCGGCGCTTGTCCACGATGGCGAGTCCGCTGCCGAACCGCTTGGCGTAGGCACGGGCGACCTTGATCCCGCCGACGTCCGGCGCCACCACGACCAGGTCGGGGATGCGCTCCTCCTTGATCGCGTTGCTGAGCACGGGCGCCGCGAAGAGGTGGTCCACCGGGATGTCGAAGAACCCCTGGATCTGGGCCGCGTGCAGATCCACCGTCAGCACGCGATGGGCACCGGCCGTGGTGATCAGGTTCGCCACCAGTTTGGCCGTAATCGGCACCCGTCCCTCGTCCTTGCGGTCCTTGCGCGCGTAACCGAAGTAGGGGACGACCGCCGTGATGCGCTCGGCGGAGGCCCGGCGCATGCAGTCGATCATGATCAGGAGCTCCATCAGGTTCTCGTTGACGGGCGGGCAGGTGGGCTGGACCAGGTAGACGTCGGCCCCACGCACGTCGTGGTTCACCTTGACGTTGATCTCCCCGTCCGGGAAGCGGCCGGCGCTCAGGTCGCCCAGGGGGACGTCGAGGTAGCGCGCGATGTCCGCCGCGAGGCGGGGATGGGCGCTCCCGGTGTAGACCTGCAGGTGATCCTTGGTCTTCACGCCGTCACTCCTTCCTCCCCGAGGCCCGTCGTTTCGACGCCGGCCTCGCGGACCGCTTCGCCGCCGTCCGCCGCCCGGGCGTCGGCTCCACCCGCGGCGCGTTCCGGTTCTCGAGCCGCCGCGCCGGGACGCCGACCCAGACCTCTCCGTCCGCCACCGGGGTCCCGCGGCGGACCACGGCGCCGGCGCCCGTCACGGCGCCGACTCCGACCTCGACGGGTGCGATCAGCACGGTCCCGCTCCCGATGAAGGCGCGGTCGCGGACCAGCGTCCGGTGCTTCGCCTTGCCGTCGTAGTTCGCCGTGATGGTCCCGGCGCCGATGTTGACGCCGCTTCCGATGGTCGCGTCGCCCAGGTAGGTCAGGTGCTTGGCCTTGGATCCGGGTCCGAGCACCGACTTCTTCACCTCGCAGAAGTTCCCCACCTCGGCACGGTCCTCGAGGACCGCCCCCTCGCGGAGATGGGCAAAGGGCCCGACGTGGCAGTTGCGCCCGATGGTGACCGGCCCCGTGATCACCGTGAAGGGGTGGATCACGCTGCCCGGTCCGATCGTCACGTCCCCGGTCAGGATCGTGGTCCGCGGATCGAGGAAGACCACTCCCGAGGCGGCATGCTCCGCGAGCGCGCGCTCGCGGAGGCGCTCGGCGGCGCGCCACAGCTCGGGGTGGGAGTTCACACCCTGCGCCTCGGAGGGGTCGGGCGCGACCACGGCCCGCGCGCGGAGCCGCCGCTCGCGGGCGGCGGGCACCACGTCGGTCAGGAAGTACTCCCCCTTCCGATTCTGCCGGCCGATGCGCCCCAGGACCGCGGAGACCGTCTCGCTCCGGAAGCACCAGGTCCCGGTCGAGACCTCGCGCACCTTACGCTCCGCGGGGCCGGACAGCTCGGATTCCTCGACGATCCGAACCGGCTCCGCGCCGTCCGGGGAACGCAGCACGCGGCCGTAGCCCGTCGGATCGTCCACTTCGGCCGTGAGGAGCGTGACGTCGGCCGCAGCGGCGCGGTGCGCGTCCAGGAGCCGGCCGAGCGTCTCGGCCCGGAGCAGGGGCATGTCGCCGCAGACGGCCAGGAGGTCTCCGCGGAACCCGTCCGGCAGAGCGCCCAGCCCGGCTTGGAAGGCATGCGCGGTCCCCAAGGGCTCGACCTGGTCGGCCCAGAGGATGCGCCGGTCTGGGAAGGCGGCGCGGACCTCATCCGCGCGGTGGCCGACCACCACGACCACGTGCGCCGGGTCGAGCCCGCCGACGGCGCGGAGCACGTGCTCAAGCAGGGGGTGGCCCGCCAGAGGCTGCAGCACCTTGAGGCGCCCGGCGCCCATGCGGACGCCGCGGCCGCCGGCGAGGACGACGGCGGCCATGGGACGTTTCGAAGTCTGGCTACGCTCCACTTCGGTACCCGTGCGCCGCGACCATCCCCGAGGCGCCCGCGCGGTCGCAGCGCGCCCGTAACATACCGCCGCGCGCTGGGTCCTGGGAAGGAGCGAGCGACCCGCCGCGGCGTGATCCCTGCGGACGCCTTCGCCCTCCCCTCTTGACGGCGTTTACTCTGCAATGCAGAGTAATTGTTGTCGACATGAAATATCGGGGCCAGGCGCATTCCAGGCCGGAGGGCGGGCGACGCCGCGTGGAGTCTTTCGCGTGGTGGCGGGGTCTCCCCCGCTCGGGAAGGGTTCGGGCGCCCGCTCCTCCGGCCTCGTACAGGAAAAGGGGTCAGGACCCGCAGCGGCTCCTGACCCCTTCGTTTCCAGCTCCGTTCCGGTCTTCGCCGGCTTCCAGCTTCAAGCTTCCAGCCCGTCCTCTAGACCAACTAGTGTCCCGTATCAGAGATTCGCAGCATGTGTCTGGGCCAGGACACCGGACGCCGCAGGCGGCCGCGGCGCGCGAGGCGCGCCGGTGGGGGCCGCGGACGCGCCAGCCGCAGGCTGTCTCCGGCCGCGGATTTGGGGGGACTGAAACTCCCCCACGCACCTCCGGATTCCTCTGCTCGTCAGCTCGAGCGATCCGCCCCGATCGAGGACCCCCTTCTTCAACGAATCTCTGATACAGGACACCAGTCTAGAAGCTCACCTCGCGGACCTTCCCCTCCTCGACCAGGATCTTGGTGCCGGTCGCGTTGATGAGCCCCATCACGTCGAACTTCCCCGCCTTCTTGATCGGGAGCACCAGGTACTCGCCGGGCGGGATGTGTTCGAGCTCGAAGGCCCCCCGGTGATCGGTGGCCACGCGCCGGTCGAAGGGTTTGTCGGGGTTGGGGCTCGTCACCTGGATCTCGGCCTCGGCGTCCGGCTTGCCGTCCGGCCGCACGACCTGGCCGCGGATCCCCCCCCCTACGAACAGGAGGACGTCGTCCAGGACCGTGTCGCGGCCGCGGTCCACCATGACCTCATCCACGCGCCGCGGAGCGAAACTGTCGTGCTCGATCCTGAGCCAGAAGGTTCCGGCGCGGAGGTTGGAGACCCGGAAGTTTCCTTGCGCATCGGTGGTCGTGCGCCGGTCGCTGACGTCCACGTTCCCCAGGATGATCATCGGGCTCGTCCCGCCGAACTTGGAGTTCATCACCACGACGGCGGCGCCGGCCAGCGGCTTCCCCTCCACGGCGCCCAGCACGCGACCCGTGAGCGTCCCGCCGTGGTTGAGCGTCAGCACCACCTGCGTGGTCGGAACGCCACGGATCACGTCGATCTCGGGGCTCTCGGTGATCGCGTGATCCCCCGAGGAGCCCTCGAGCACGTACTTCCCCGGCTCCAGGTCCTCGAGCGTGAACTCCCCCTTGGCAGTCTCGAAGTCCTTGCGCAGGCCTGTGCCCAGGATCCGCCCGTTCCGCGAGCGTCCCCAGCGGACCGTGAAGCCTCGGACCGGCTCGCCGGTCGCCTCGTCCACCACCCGCCCCTGGATGGAGCAGTTGGGCTCGAGGCGGATCTCGATCTCGCTCCCGCCCGGGAAGACCGAGACGCGGTTGGAGGTCTGGTAGCCCCTCTTCGAGGCGACCACGTTGTATTCCTCGCCCGAGAGGTGGCGGACCTCGAACCGGCCATCCGGTCCCGTCCGTGCCTCCCCCGGCGCATTCGAGGTGAAATCGACCGGCGAGGCCAGGACTCGGACGCCTTCCAGCGGACCGTTGTCGCCGCGGACCGTTCCGATCACGGACTTGCCCGGGGTCACCTGGAAGTCGACCCCTCCGGTCTCCTGTCCTTCCTGAACCTCCACCTCGTAGCGGCTCTGCTGGGCCAGACGCTCGCCGCGCACCGTCACCCGGACCTTCCCGGACGGGACGCGCGTGACACGATAGCGCCCGTGATCGTCGGCTTTCGTGCGCAGCTCTTCGGCGTCGTTCCCCATGCTGAAGAGGCTGAAGGGCGCAACCACCACCTCGGCCTTCGCCGCGCCCGGGTCGCCGGTGATCGTCCCCGAGACCGACCCGCCGTCCTTCAGGAAGATCGTGGGGACCTGGGTCTCCTCACCTTCCCTCACGACCAACCCGGTGAACTTGGCCGGCGCGTGCTCTTTCGTGGTGACGAAGAGGTGCACGTCCCGTCCGGGCGGGACGCCGGCCAGTACGAACTCGCCGGTCGCGTCGGTCCGGCCGGTCCCCAGCGGATCGCCGTAGCTCTGGAAGCCGAAGAGTTGCGTGTCCTGCCTGCGGGCCACGACCGTGGCGCCGGCCATCGGCTGGCCCGAAGGCGCCATGACCCTCCCGCGGATCGTCCCGTCCGATGCGGCGGCCGCGGGAGCCGGCCGCGCCGGAGCCGCCAGGGATGCACTCTCAGGAGAGGGGACCGGGGACGGCGGAGCGCTCTCGCGGATCGGGCGCTCCACGGGGGAGGGTCCTCCGAGCGACGTCGGAGCCTCCTGCGGGGGCGCCGCCCGGGCCGGCGCGTTCACCTCGGGCGACGGGGCCTGGGCCTCGGATTGGAGGTTGTAGAGCAGGAACAGGACGAGGCCGACGCCGGCGACGCCCACGACCAACCACAGTAATCGGTTCATGTTCCACCTGAGGAATCCGCGGACCGAGGACGGCCGCCAT
>Ga0187892_10002793_pt1 | contig 33680 bp, 33 predicted proteins | sample MA1701073metaG_FD_139345 | JGI IMG/M metagenome (GOLD analysis project Ga0187892, IMG submission 139345) | Bio-ooze microbial communities from a basaltic lava cave in the Kipuka Kanohina Cave System on the Island of Hawaii, USA - MA170107-3 metaG ... | reverse complement strand
TTAAGCTTACGGACCAAGTGCACCATGCTGCGTTTTGTCATTCTGTTCGCGCTACAGCAAACACAAGCGACGCAAGCGTCACTTCCGCCCTCTCCGGTTGCACGGTTAGTCGTCACACCTGCGAACCCCGTCCTCAATGCCGGTGATACGCTGCGCCTGAGCGCGCAAGCGCTGGATGCGGACGGGAAACCCGTACCTAACGCCGTCGTGCGTTTCCGCGCCGCGGGCGGCGGATTCGAGGCGGAAGTCGATTCGTTAGGCCTCGTCGCCTCGGGAGCAACCGGGAGCGTCCCCGTGGCTGTCGTGGCGACGGTGAGCGGCGCGCGCCCGAAAGTAGAGATGGTGACTGTGCGCATGCTGGCCGGTCCGGCCGCGCGCGTGGTGCCCTCGGTGAACGAGGTGCGGCTGGCACCGGGGCAACGCTTTCGCCTCGACGCGCGCATTTACTCGCGCAGCGGCGACGAGCGTACGGGAGAACGCGTGATGTGGACGAGCGCCGCGCCTAACGTGGCGCGCGTGGACGCGGACGGCACGCTGGTCGCTGGAAATGCTGCGGGACGCACGATGCTCACGGCTCGCGCTGGCGGTGCCTCGACCAGTCTACCCGTGGAAGTTGTCGCTCAGCGAGTGTCGTCGCTCACGTTGGAGCCGGCCCGCGTCGACGCGCGGCAAGGTGACGTCATCACCTTCCGTCCGGTCGCGCGCGGTGGGCAGGGCAGCGAGATTCGTGGACTGAGCACGAGCTGGAGCTTCTCACCTGGCGAAGGGATGATCGACCAGCTCGGCAAGTTCGTCGGATATGAGCCTGGCGAGTATCTCGTCACGGCAACGCAAGGCGGGCGCAGCGCGACAGCGCTCGTTAGGCTGGCCGATCGCGACGTGCGGCGACCGATGGAGGTCGTCGGCCGACTGCCGCGCACGCGCTTTCGAACCGAAGAGCTGTGGATCCATCCGGACGGGAAGCACGCCTACCTGGGCTCGGGGCGCGGCGGCGACGTGATGTACGCGATCGACATCAGCAATCCCGCGAAGCCAGTCGTCACCGATTCGATCATCGCGAATACGCGTCGCGTGAACGACATCATGACGACGCCGGACGGGAAGTTCCTCGTCTTCACGCGCGAAGGGGCAGCGGATCGCAAGAACGGCATCGTCATCTGTTCGCTGGAGGATCCAAAGCACCCGAAGCCGATTTCGGAGTTCACCGAGGGCGTCACGGCCGGTGTGCATTCGGCGTTCGTATATGCTCAGCCGGCGCATGGCACGCACGTCTACCTAACGAACGACGGCACGGGCGCACTGCATATCGTCGACATCAGCGACCCATACCATCCGAAGGAAGTCGCGCAGTGGCGCACGCCAAAGCCGTTTGGCGACGCGGGACGATCGTTGCATGACATCGACGTACAGAACGGTCTCTTATACGCGAGCTATTGGAACGACGGACTCGTCGTGCTCGATGTTGGGAACGGACTCAAGGGCGGCAGTCCGAACAGTCCGCAGCTTGTATCGCAATTCAAGTACGACCTGAACGCGCTGTACAAGGATGTGGAACAGACCGGCGGTCCCGGATTCATCCGCGGTACTCACACGGCGTGGCGGCACAAGGACTACGTCTTCATCGCGGACGAAGTCTTCGCCGCGCGCGAAGTACAAGGGGCTAAGGACGCGTCGGCGACGCGCGCTTATGGTCGGTTACAGGTGATAGATGTGAGCGACCTCGAGCATCCGCGCTCTGTCGCGTGGTACGAACCGGAGTATGGCGGCGTGCATAACGTATGGGTCGCGGGCGACACGCTCTACATCGGAGCGTACGAGGCTGGCTTCCGCGCGTTCGACGTGTCAGGCGATTTGCGCGGCGACCTGCGCGCGCAGGGGCGCGAGATTGGGCACGTGAACACGGCTGACATGGACGGCAAGGTGCAGAACGCCTCGCGCGTGTGGGGTGTCATCGTCCGCGACGGCCTGGCATACGTGAACGACAATCAGAACGGGCTGTGGGTGATTCGCATCCAGCCTAAGACAAGAGTAGTTCCGTAATGTATTAACCAAACCGTGTGCATCACGGCATCGAATGGATAGTTCCAGGCTCAGTGACCAGTCACCTAACGAGTACTTCATGAAACGCTTCCTTTCTGTTCTGCTGATCGCGTCGCCGCTCGCGGCGCAGGAACCCGCGGCGGCGCGCATCGTTGTGACGCCGGCGAATCCGGTCGTCACGGCTGGCGATACGATCCGCCTAACGGCGCACGTCGTCGACGCCTCGGGCAAGACAGTCGAAGGCGTCAAGGTGCGCTTCCTGCAGCAGGGGGCGCGATTCGAGGCGCAGGTCGATAGCACCGGCCTCGTGATCGGCGGCGTGACCGGCGTGGTACCGGTGGCGATGTCCGCGGTCGTTCCCGGCCAGCGTCCCATCGCGCAGCGCGTCGACGTAAAGATCGTGGCTGGTCCCGCCGCGATCATTGAGCCCAGCCCAGGCACCGCGAAGCTCGCCGTCGGCCAGCGCATCCGCTTCGGCGCGACAGTCAAGTCGAAGACGGGCGACGTGCGCACTGGCGATGCCGTGACGTGGCGCTCGTCAGCGCCTAACGCGGTTCGCATCGACAACGATGGCATGGCGACCGCAGTCGCAGCCGGCCGCGCGACGCTCACGGTGACGAGCGACGCCGCCAGCGGAACCGTCGCTGTGCAAGTCGTGACGGCAAGTGTCGCGACGTTCGAGCTCACGCCGTCGCGCATCGACGCCCGGCAGGGCGATGTGATCCGCTTCAAAACGACGGCCAGGAGCAGCAGCGGCGCCACGATCGATGGTCTGTCGGTGAACTGGTCCTTCGCGCCAGGGCAAGGCGCGATCGAGCAGGACGGTGCGTTCGTCGGCTATGAAGTAGGAGACTATGTCGTCACAGCCTCGTTAGGCAGCCGCACGGCGCAGGCCGTCGTGCACCTCGCCGACCGCGAAGTGCGCCGGCCGCTCACGGTCGTGGGCCGGCTCCCTCGTACGCGCTTCTCGACCGAAGAAGTCTGGATCCACCCTAACGGTAAGAACGCGTACCTCGGCAGCGGCGGCGGTGGCGACGTGCTCTACGCGCTCGACGTCAGCAATCCAGCCAAACCTGTCGTCACCGATTCGCTCATTCTCAACACGCGCCGCGTGAACGACGTGATGTCGGATCCCGACGGCAAGTTCATCATCTTCACGCGCGAGGGCGCGTCGGATCGCAAGAACGGTCTTGTCATCGCATCGATCGAAGATCCGGCGCATCCCAAGGTGATCTCCGAGTTCACTGATGGAGTCACGTCAGGCGTGCACTCGGCATTCATCTATAAGGATCCGAAATACGGAACGCACGCGTACATCACGAATGACGGCACGGGCGCCCTGCATGTTGTCAACCTCGACAACGCCGCGCAGCCCAGAGAAGTCGCGCAGTGGCGCACGCCAAAAGCGTTCGGCGATGTCGGACGCACCCTGCACGATGTCGATGTGCAGAACGGCTTGCTGTATGGATCGTGGTGGAACGACGGACTCGTGGTTCTCGACGTCGGCAACGGGGTCAAAGGAGGAAGTCCGAGCAGTCCGCAGCTCGTATCGCAGTACAAGTACGATCTCAACGCGTTATACAAAGACGTTGAGCAATCAGCCGGACCGGGATTCATCCGCGGGACGCACACGGCATGGCGCCACAAGAACTACGTCTTCATCGCGGATGAAGTCTTCCCGGCACGCGGCGTACAAGGCGCGAAGGATGCGAGCGCTGGACGCGCATACGGTCGCTTGCAGGTGATCGACGTCAGCAACCTCGAGAAGCCACGATCGGTCGCGTTCTACGAGCCCGAATTCGGCGGAGTGCATAACGTGTGGGTCGCCGGTGATACGCTGTACATGGGCGCGTACAACGCCGGCTTCCGGGCCTTCGATATTTCCGGCGAGTTACGCGGCGATCTGAGGGCGCAGGCGCGCGAGATCGGTCACATCAATACGGCCGATATGGACGGTCGCGTGCAGAACGCGGCGATGGCGTGGGGCGTCGTGGTGAAAGACGGCCTGGCCTACGTCAACGATATGTACAACGGGCTGTGGATCGTGCGAATAGAGCCGAAGGCTCAGGTGGTACCGTAGCGAATCGGAAATCGGGGGCCGGTAATCGGGAGTCGGCACTGCCTAACGGTTCTTCCGATTCCCGATTCCCGATCCCCGACTACCGCGACGTAATTAGTATCGCTCCGCCATCGTGTCCCGCCCCAAATCGGCTCTTGGCATCGGTTGAGTTCAGGACCTGCACTGACTTGACGGCCGACGCCTGAACGGATTGCAATCTCAATGGATCGCCGAGCCACTTGCCGTCGAGATACACATTTATTGTTTCGCCAGCAGCGCCGGCTTCGGCGGGGGCTCGCGTCGGTCACCGGCTCAACCGAGCGGCGCGCGCGCACCATGTTGGGACGCAGTTGCTGAATCACGTCGTAAATCGAAAGACCTGCCGAGGCGATCTCCGACTCGGTGATGAGGTAGTGTTACGCACCGCAGGCGCGCTTGTTGCTGACGTCGAGCTGCCACGCGCACACGCACAGAGCAGCAGGAATGCGAGGAGGAGGCGAGGCGTCGTTTTGGTCCCAGCGACTAGGTGTTAGGGGATAGGGTTAGCCTAACGACACTAACGGACTAATGACTAACGACTAAGGACTATTTCAACGTCACGAGTATCGCCCCCGCATCGTTTCCAGTCCCGAACCGCGTCGTCGCATCTGAAGAATTGAGGTACTCCACCTGCTTGACAGTGGACGCCTGAATCCCGCGCAGCATCGTGATGTCGCCGATCAACGTTCCATTCTGGTAGACCTTAATGGTGCTCATCCCGGCGCCTGATCCACCGCTAGCCGCGCCGCTCACGCGCCCCATTTGACCGCGCGTGCGCATCATGTTGGGGCGCAGGCGCTCGATCACTTCATAGATCGTCTCGAGGTGCGCGCCTTCGATCTCGGCTTGCACGATGAGATTGGCGCTACCGCGTCGCGGTGCGGTGCCGGTGCTGGCGGCTGCCGTGGTTGACGGGGCTGCAGCTGGAGGCTTCGAGCCGCCGCTCGCGCACGCGGCGAGGGCTCCGATCGCGAGAACGCCCACGAATGAACGCAATGTCATGGGGACTCCTGTGACTAGGGGATAGGGATAGGGGGTTAGGGGATAGAACTACAAAAACGACATGCCCTCCACTTCTGGCGGGCAGGCGATGCCTAACGCGTCGAGCGCGCTCGGCATCAGGTCCACCGTGCGGCGCGGTATGCTGTTTGTCACACGATTAACCAGCAGCGGAACGAGCATGTGATCGCGGTGCAGCGCGCCGTGCGACGAAACGTGCGGAATCGGCTCGTAGCGTCCGCGGAAGTCCCACCCGCGCGCCGCTGAAAGCACGACGTCGCCGGAACGCGCGCAGGCGGCTATCCGCGCGGTCTGCACGAGCGCGTCCGGATAATCGCTGTAGAGCGTGATGTCGTGCGCTTCCTCCTCGGTCACGCCATGCTCTGCAACGTCACCCAGCCCGAGCGGGTCGCCCGACTGCGGCCGGTACGAATGCCACTTACCTAGCGACTCGACGATTGCGCTGCCGCGTTCGCGTGAGTGGATCGCCACTTTGCCGTCGCCGTGCGGCAGCAGCACCAGGTCGATCGATCGGCGCTCCAGCAGAGCGTCAACGAGCGCGCTCCATTGCGATGTCAACGCCGGCCAAAACGCGCGCTCGCGACGGGCAAGATCGAGGTACAAATGCGCCATCGCGTTTCCGCTCACCATGACGGCGACGTTCGCCGACGCGCGCCGCCGAGTGGCGAACGTCCATGGGTGCGCGAGGACCGGCCAGCCCAGCGAGCGCAGCAACGCTGCGATGTCGTCGTGCGCTCCAACCGGCGAGTGCCCGTGATCACTCACGATCCAGATGTGCATCCCTTCCCAGCGTCCGTCGCGCTCGGCGTCCTCACGAATCCGGCGCGCGGTCGCGTCGACGGTTTGCAGCGCTTTCAAAACCGCGGGAGCGTCGCAACCAGCTGCGTGCGACGTCTTGTCGATCCCGGTGAGCGCGACGAACGCATAACGCGGCCGCTCGCGCGCGATTCGTTCGATGGCACGGTCGGCGACGTCACGGTCGATGGCGAGCCATCCTTCGACGTCGCCACGGAAGTGAGTCCAGCCGGCACGCGCGGCGAATCCCACGCTTCCGCCGATGCGCGCCTTGCGCGGCAATCCGCGCGCGATGACGCTGAGCGCACCTAACGAAGGTCGTGCCAGCTCGAACATCGTGGGCTGCGTGGCGTCGAGATCGCGATCGACTTCCCGGAACTCGATCCCCACGTAGCTGCGCGCATTGCCGCGCAGCCGGCTGATCCTGCGGCTGCGGTCGTACCAGCGCAGGCCTGGAAGTCCAACGCTCCCAGGGTGGCGGCCGACGAGAAACGGCGCGTACGCCACTCCGGTTACCGACGGGAATGCGGTAGTGATGCAATGCAGTCCGCCTTCGCTGCGAAGTTGCGCGAGGGTCGGTACGTCGCCGCGCGCGATGGCGCCGGTGAGATCGTCGTGCCGCAAGCCGTCGGCGACGAGCACAACCACTGAGCTTAGCGCGTCGGCCACACCCGTCCCTCGCGCCGATGCGGGGGCGCGCGACTGTTGGATGCTCAGCGCTGCAGGAGGCGTGGACATGAGTGAGTCGCTAGCGTTGGGCGCCATGCGGTCGGTAGACTCAACCCCTTTGCCCAGCACGGCGACACGAACCTCAAGTTGAGTGCTCGCATGGGAATTCGAAAGAGAAAACGCTCGGCCCGCACGGCACGCGGTACTCCTGCGACCACCGAGCTGCTCCGCAGCGCGGAGCAGGAGGCGCTGGCATTTCTGCGCGAGCGCACCGAAGAGGGCCACCTGCGCGCGGGGCGCACGCCACCGTCGCAGTCATCCGACGTGCGCACGAGCGGGTCGCGCAAAGTGGATACATCCATCCGCGACGACTTCGTCCTCACAGAAGACGCCAAGCTTCTGCAGACAGATCCGCAAGCGCGCGCCGGGGCGAACGGTGCCGATTTCACGCGTTCCGATCCGTGGCGACTGATGCGCATGATGAGCGAGATCATCGAAGGATTCGACACGCTCGCGGATGTCAGCAAAGCAGTCGCGCTATTCGGCTCGGCGCGCACTGGACCTGATGACCCGATGTACGCGAAGGCGCGCGAGACCGCGCGGCTGCTGGGCGAGAAAGGGTTCGCGATCATCACCGGCGCCGGCCCCGGAATCATGGAAGCGGCGAATCGCGGTGCGCGCGAAGGTGGCGCGCTCTCGATCGGTTGCAATATCGAGCTGCCTTTCGAACAGGGAGCGAATCCGTACCTCGATCGGCTCATAGAATTCCGCTACTTCTTCGTGCGCAAGACGATGTTCGTGAAGTACTCCGCGGCGTTCGTGATTTTCCCGGGCGGATTCGGAACGTTGGATGAGCTGTTCGAGGCACTCACACTCATCCAGACCGGGAAGATCTATCAATTCCCGGTGGTGCTGTTCGGACGCTACTACTGGGCTGGGCTCGTTAGGTGGCTTCAGACCAAAGTGCTGGGTGAGCGGAAAATCTCGCCGGGCGACATGGACCTGATGCTGCTCACGGACGATCCGGAAGATGCGGTGCAGTCGATCCTCGCGGCATACGCATCGCAGCAGCGGACCGGTCCGACCGTGCCGCACTTGGAGAAGATATAGATGGCGAAGCCTAACGAGAATGGCGGCAGAGAGCGCGGCGGCTTCAAGGCCTCGCGTCACGGCGCGCGGAAGCGAGCATCTCCGGGCGGCCCGAAGGCAGCGCAGAAACACGCCGCGGAGGTGCGTGAGGCCAAAGGCGTCGCGCACGTCGCCGGCGAGAAGAGCGCGTATCTTCGCGGCCCGCGCATCGAGCCGGAGCAGATTTCCGGGCACGAGACGGTCGCGGAGCTCATCGACAACGCCTTCCTCGCGTACAACGCGGGGCGCCTGCGCGAGGCGTGCATGCTCTTCAACCAGAAGATGCTGGAGCGCGACGTGACAGTCGGCCTAACGCTTACAGGCGCGTTGACTCCCGCCGGACTCGGCATGGCGGCGATCATCCCGCTCATGGAGGCCGGCTTCGTGGACTGGATCATCTCCACGGGCGCCAACCTGTATCACGACACGCACTTCGGGCTCGGCCTCACGATGCACCGCGGCAACGCGCACGAGTCCGATGTCGTCCTTCGCGAGGAAGGGGTCGTTCGCATCTATGATATCTTCTTCGACTACGACGTCCTGTTATCGACGGATGCGTTCTTCCGCAAGATCATCGAGGGGAAGGAGTTTCAGCGGCCGATGTCCAGCGGCGAGTTCCACTACCTCTGCGGCAAGTACGTCGCCGGACGGGAAAATGCGTTAGGCATCCGCAGCAAGTCGCTGCTCTCCGCGGCGTACCGCTTCGGCGTGCCGATTTACACGTCGTCACCAGGCGATTCCTCCATCGGAATGAACGTCGCAGCTCTGGCGCTGGACGGGAACAAATGCACGATCGATCCCAACGCCGACGTGAACGAAACGGCGTCGATCGTCTATGCGGCAAAGCAGGGCGGCGGAAAGAGCGCCGTGATGATCTGGGGCGGCGGAAGCCCCAAGAACTTCGCGCTGCAGACCGAGCCGCAGATTCAGGAAGTGTTAGGCATCGACGAGAAGGGACACGACTATTTCCTGCAGCTCACGGACGCGCGTCCCGACACCGGAGGTCTTTCAGGCGCGACGCCGGCTGAAGCAGTGAGCTGGGGAAAGATCGATCCGGATCGTCTGCCGGACGCCGTCGTGTGCTATGCTGACTCAACGATCGCGGCGCCGCTTCTTACGGCGTACGCGCTCGCACGGCACAAAAAGCGGCCGCTCAAGCGGCTCTTCAGCAAGCGCGAAGCGAACATGAAACGCCTGCTCGCGGCGTACCGCCGAGCGCAGAAATAGTCAGGCCCGTTCCAGCAAGTCTTCTCTGCCACTAGGCACGACCGCGGACAAGCGCTGGGAACGGGCTTAGGCAGCAGCCTGTCGCGCGGCGCGCACGAACGTCGCGCGCGAGTAGTGTCCCCACGAGACGCGGCCGGTGAGCTCCTCGCCGCCCATGATGTCGCGTACGATACGCGCGTCGCTCCAGCCTTCTCGTGCGCGCTGTCCGATTGTGGAGATTGTCTCCTCCAGCCAGTCCGCCTTGGCCAACAGCGCTGACGCCGCGTTAGGCACGAGCCCGCGATGGCCGCAGAACATCCGCGCCGGTTGCATGGCCGCGCACTTCCGCAGCGAGACGAGCAGCTCGCGAAAATTTTCGTCGTGGTGCGCGATGCGCACTTTGACGCCGAGAAAGAGATCGCCGGCGAAGAGAGTGCCGCTGTCGGGCGCCCACACCACGTGGTGATCCGGCGAATGCCCCGGCATCGGGATCACCTCGACACCACTTGGCGCGAAGGGAATGAGCGAACCTTGTGGCGTCGGGAATGAACCCCACGTGAGGCGACGATACATCTCCAGCGGCGGAGCTTCACGCACGCGTCGCTCGGTCTCAGGATGAATCGCGAGCGGCAGGCCCAGAGCAGCCAACTCGAAGACGCCCCCCGAGTGGTCCTCGTGCCAATGCGTGACGATCCCACCCGAAAGTTCAGCGCGACGAGCGGCCACCCAGGCAGCTAGTTCGCTCGCGACGCGCGGGAAGCCGGTGTCGATCAGCACACCGCCGACCACGTACGCACTCACGGTGTAGCCCAGCTGCCGGCCGATCCAACTCGACAGTTCGAGCCGAGTTACGTCGCCGTGGCGCTCGCTTCGAAGCATGGAGAAGCCTAACCGGACCGCAACGGATTGCGTCTGCGGGCGCGGCCGAGTCGTTGCCCCTCGCGCCGGTAGCTCGTTAGCTTACTTGTCAGCTCGGGCGCCCGGCCGCTTCAGGTCGGGCGCTCACTTTTCCCCTCCACAGCCCAGGCGAAATGATTGAAGCACTGAAGCAGAAGCTCGGGCAGGAGGTGGAGCGTCTGCAGCACGAGCTCAATGTCGTCCTGCCGGCCGAAATTCGAAAAGCCGTCGAGTTAGGCGACCTGCGGGAGAACAGCGAGTACAAGGCTGCGCTCGAGCGCCAGCAGTTCGTGCAGGCGCGTCTGGGTCAGCTGCGCCAGCGGCTCAGCAAGCTGTCGCAAATCGATCTCGCGCAAATTCCCACGGACCGCGTTGGTCTTGGCTCCAAGGTCGTCGTCGAGTGCCAAGACACGCAGGCCCTCGAGACATACAAGTTGGTGTTCGGTGAGGATGAGCTCGAGGACGGACACGTGACGATGGCGTCGCCGATCGGTCGCGCTCTCGCTGGCAAGGCTGTCGGAGAGCAGGTGTTTCTAAAACTCCCAGCGCGCACGCGACGCATGCGCGTGGTCGAGCTTGTCACCATTCACTCCGCAGCGAACGGCGAAGCCTAGCTCGTTAGGTGGTCATCGCCTCAGCGCGATAATGGCTGATCCCGCCAGCCGTCGCCAATAAGCCGAATAAGCGCAGGCCATTGCGACGGGCGCGAGGCGCCCTCAAAGTTGATGTGTTAACAGTGATGCGTTCGCGGGGTTTAGCCGCAGTTGCACAGATCATCACGCCAGCTTCGAGGACCAGAAAAATGCGACTTCTACGTGTGCTCGGTGTGGGAGCACTTCTAGTGGCCGCCGCGTGCGGCGGCGGTGGTGGTGGCGATGGCGGTGCAGGCCCAGGACCGCAGCAAACGCTCGCCGACATCGTACCATCTGTGACCAGTCTCGCTCTCGCCGCCGGTCAGTCTGCAACGGTCACAGTTACCGCTCGCAATACTTCGGGCGGCACAATCAGCAACGCGGGCACACCGACTTTCACGTCACGATCGACTACCGTTGCGGAAGTTACGCTTCAGGGAATCGTATTCGCCGTTGCGGCAGGAACAACAACGATCGACATCTCGCTCACTTTCGGCGGCGTGACCAAAACGGCGAGCGTTACGGTAGTTGTCACGGGAACGTTGGGCACATCCGCAAGCGTCGCAGCCGGCTCAGCTGCCAACAACTTTCAGCCTCAGGTCGTCGGCGTTGCGCGAGGTGGGATGGTGACGTGGAGCTTTGCCGCGGTGGAGCATAACGTCACTTTCTCGGGTGGATCCGGTGCGCCCGCGAATATTCCAAACACTACCAACGCGAGCGTAAGCCGCACGTTCAATACGGCTGGGAACTTCGCCTACGACTGCTCGCTGCACGCTGGAATGGTCGGAACGGTCATAGTTCGATAGGCACCGCGTAACCACACTACGTGACGAGTGACCTACAATAACCACGTGCTTGAAAAGGAACGTCTGCATAGCTGACGTTGTTCAAGTAGATCACTCGTCACGTCGTGACAGGTTGCTCTAGGGCACGGCGTCACACGGTCAGGGGAGGACTTATGCGGCGAATAGGCAGCCTGAGTGTGTTCACTTTGGCCACGGCCATCGCTGGGAACGAAGCACGCTCGCAAGAGCTGCGCGCCGTCGCACTCGATCGCGAGAGCAAGAAGCCCGTCGCTGATGTACGCGTCTCATTACTAAGTCGCAAGCGAGAGGAGCTCGATAGCACGCGCACCGCAGTCGACGGCACGTTCACGCTGCGCGCGAAACAGGCTGGCAAATACTTCATCCAGGTGCGTCGCGACGGATCTGCATCCGAGGAGAGCGACGCGATTTTTCTCGAGAGCGGAGAGACTCGCAACGACACACTCTATGTGACACCGGCCCGCCTGCTTCAAGCTGTTGATGTCGTAATAGGCCGCGAGGTTTTCCGGATCTTTGGCGTTACGATCTCGAGCATGTCACCCCGCTCGCTCATCCTTCCCGAAGCGATCGATGAGGTACGCGCGAGCGCGCGCACGGCGGCAGACATCGTTATGCAAAGAGGGCCCCCAAACTTACGCGTGCTCGGCCTGGGGACAGGACGCATGTGCTACCAGATCCAGGGCGGCGATTGCGCCCGCGTCTATCTGAACGGGCAACAGATGCAGACGAGTACGGACATTCCGGCGGAGGAGCTGGAAGCCGTCGCCGTCATCTCGCCACGCAGCGCTCTGGTCGCGTTAGGCGTCAACACCGGCGCCGTGATGCTCTGGACGCGAGGAATGCTCAAGACGGCGCGATAGCTAGAGCCTGTCCGGCGCACAGCAGACGATGCCCCAGTAGGTGTAACACAAGGCAGCGAACATCACGGCGAGGATTAGCATCCCGCCCTTCATCCACCAGCTCTCTCGCCGCTTGAACGCGATAACAGCGCGCAAACTACAAATGAACGCCGCGAGGCCATACGACAGCGTCGCGATTCCACTCTTGGCCGCTTCGCGGAACGCACCGTTGTCGGACGTGGAGATGAAAACGCCGACTGCGATACCGAGCGCGATCACCCCGATGACGAGCAGTCGCCTGCTCTTGGGTAGATCGGACCAGCGCTGTCCAGCTGCCATACCAGATCTCGCGCAATCTGCACTGCACACGGATCACTCCCCGCTAGTCGATCGCGAACTGCCGCTCGACCGTCGCCTGGTAGTCGCGAACAGCTGCCGCGACATCCGCTGAGCGCCAACCGAAGCGCGCGGATAACGCACCGGCCAGGTGCGTCGCGAGTTCCAACCCATGGTCGCGCTGCTCGAATGCGACGGGCAAGCGGCGGATGAGAACATCGGCGAGCGTCATCGCGAGCTCGTACTCGATTGAATAGAGTGCCTCGCCCGCGAGATACGGCGCTCGCGTTGCGAGATGCCCGGCGGCCGGACCTTCAGCACGCACACGAGCGATGACGCTGGGCCAGCGCGAACCATACGCGTGCACAAGACGCTCGGCGAAAGGCTGATCTCCGACTACTCGGCAAACCGCTTCGATCGCAAGGCGTGAATCGGGCAGCTCGCCGCCGGGCAATGGCACGCGGTGCGTCACTGTGTCACGCAATCGCGTCCGCAACCGTTTCGCCACGCGATCGACAACCTCCTCCGCCATCGCGCGAAAGGTCGTGAGTTTTCCGCCAGTCACGACGAACAGCAGCGGCTCCGTCTCGACGATCGCGTGTTCGCGCGATGCCGACGTGAGCGCACCTGCCCCGTTAGGCGATGTCGAAGGCGCGACAAGCGGCCGAACGCCCGCCCACGCTGCGACGACGTCCTCGTATCCGAGGTTCGCAGCGGGGAAATAGTGATTCACCGCGCTCAACAGGTACTGCACGTCGGCTCGCGCCGCGCGGGTATCCTCGGGGGCGTGTCGGGCCTGAGTCTCCGTCGTCGTCACAATCGTTAGGTCTTCCGCCGGCAGCACGAAGAAGACGCGGCCGTCGACAGGCGCGAGCAGCGTGAGGGCGCCGGCATTGTGCACGTGCCGCCGGTCCACGGCGATATGCGCGCCGATCGAGCCGAGCACGCGGGTCGTCGGCGCCTCACGCCCGATGATCTGCGCGACGTCGTCGCTCCAGGGGCCGAGCGCAAAGACAACGGCGCGCGTACGCAACTCGTGAACCGCGCCAGTCACCGCGTCACGCACGTCAACGGTCCACGTTGCGTGCGTCTCGTCTTTCGCGCCGACTCGCTCGACAGCCGCGTAGTTGAGCGCGACCGCTCCCTGTTCGGCAGCAGCGACAACATTTGCAAGTACGAGCCGCGCGTCGTCCGCCGCCGCGTCGTAGTAGCGCGCCCCGCCGCGCAGTCGATCTCCCAGCAGGTACGGTTCGTCGCGCAGCACTTCGTCTGGCGCGAGGCGCTTGTGCGGAGCCACATTGCGAAAGAAGGCCAGCGCGTCGTAGAGAGTCAGGCCGGCCTTCACTTTCCACAGCGGGATGCGCGCGCCCGCATACACCGGCCAGGTGAAGGCCAGAGGCCTAACGAGATGCGGGGCAATGCGCAACAGCCGTCGCCGTTCGCGGCTCGACTCGAGCACCAGATGCAGATGCCCGTGCTCCAGATAGCGCACGCCACCGTGCACGAGGCGCGACGATCGGCTGGAAGTCCCGTTGCCGAAGTCCCCGCTGTCGAAGAGCCCGACACGAAGTCCGCGCAGCGCTGCGTCGCGCGCGACGCCTGCTCCGGTGATTCCGCCGCCAACGATGACGAGATCGAATGGCCGTTGTGCAGCGCGCGCCCACGCGGACGCGCGCCACGGCGCCGGGAACCAGGCGCATGAGCTCTCAGCCGGAGCCGAACTCACGCGCGGATTGGAATACTCGTTATGCGGCGCAGCGCGTTGACGAGAAGAGTCCGTCGCGCTGGATCGTCCAGCAGTACCGCGCGCTCGCGAGCGCGTCGCTGGTATGCGATATCGCGGGCGGTGCTGGGCGTCACGCCGCTCCGCTCGTCGCGCAGGGGCATCGCGTCGTGCTGCTCGACTTCGCCGAAACAGCCGTGCGTGACGCGCTCCGCCATTCGCGCGTGACATACACTGTCGTCGCCGACGCGCGGGCGCTCCCGCTGCGTGACGGCGGCTTCGACGCCGTCGTGGTGACGAATTTTCTCGATCGAGATCTCATTCCCGCATTCATCGCGCTGCTCAAGCCAGGTGGCCGTCTGCTGTACGAAACGTACACGACTGAGCACGTCACGTTAGTCGCAGCCGGGCTCGCGCGCGCGCCGCGCAGCGCGTGCTTTCTGCTGAAGCCGGGTGAGCTACGCGCACTGGTGTCGCCGCTCACGATCGTTGACTATCGCGAGGGCGAGATAGTTGATGAGGCGGGAAGAAGAGCCTGCGCCTCTGTGCATGCGATAAGACCAGTCCTTAATCCTTCGGCCATAGTCCATCGCCCATAGGAATACTTCATACGGATTGTTATGGACTAAGGACTACGGACTAAGGACTATTTTGTAAGCATGCTCAATGGCAAACGCGTCGCCGTAATCGCAGGCCTTCGCACCCCCTTTAGTAAATCGGGGACCCTGTATCGGCGCATAACGGCGGTCGACCTGGCGCGGTCCTGCGTCGCCGAGCTCGTCCAGCGCAGTGAGCTCGACACCAGCTCGATCGACGGCGTTGTGTTCGGCACCGTGGTGCCATCCGTGCTCGCGCCGAACATTGCGCGCGAAGTCGCCCTCCTACCGCATTTCCCCAAAGGTGTGCAAGCGTACACGGTTGGTCGCGCGTGCGCATCGGCCAACCAGGCGATCAGCGACGCTGCCGATCAAATCACGTTAGGCCACGCCCACGTGATGATCGCCGGAGGCGCCGAGTCGCTTTCCACGGTCCCGATTCTGCACTCGGCGCGTTTTGCCGAAGCGCTGATGGGCGTGTCCCGGGCGAGGTCGTTAGGCGGGCGCATCAAGGCGCTGGGGCAGATCCGGCCGCGCGATCTCATTCCCGTCACGCCCGCGATCGCGGAACCATCGACAGGCGAGACGATGGGCGAATCCGCCGAGAAGATGGCCAAGATCAACGGCATTTCGCGCGAGGAGCAGGACGAGTTCGCGCTACGCTCGCATCGTCTCGCGGCGGCAGGCACGGCTGACGGTCGCCTGACGGCGGAAATGACACCACTCTGGATCCCGCCCAAGTACGAGACGACGGCGACGATGGACAACGGCGTGCGCACGGACACGACGCTGGATCAGCTCAAGGCGCTCAAGCCGGTCTTCGATCGTCGCTACGGCAGCGTCACGGCGGGCAACAGCTCGCCGCTCACCGACGGCGCCGCCGCCGTCCTGCTGATGTCAGCTGAACGAGCTGCGTCGTTAGGCTACGAGCCGTTAGGCTACATTCGTTCGTATGCATATGCGGCGCTGGATCCCGGCGAGCAGCTGCTGCAGGCGCCCGTGCTGGCGGCGCCCGTGGCCTTGCAGCGCGCGGGCCTCGCACTCAGCGACATCGACCTCGTCGAGATGCACGAGGCGTTCGCGGCACAGGTGTTGTCGAACCTGCGCGGCTTCGAGTCGCCGGAATGGGCAGCGCGCGCGGGGTTCACATCGCCGGTCGGTAAAGTCGATCGCGCCAAGCTCAACGTCATGGGCGGGTCTATCGCCATCGGTCACCCCTTTGGGGCGACCGGAGCGCGCATAACGACAACATTGCTCAACGAATTGCGCCGGCGCGACGGACAGTTCGGGCTCATGACAGTATGCGCCGCAGGCGGCATGGGCTTCGCGATGGTGGTCGAGCGGCGATGACTCTGACCTCAGACCTCAGACCTCAGACCACGGCGGCTCTCACTGTCGAACGCCAGGACGAGATTGCGATCATCACGTTCGACCTCCCCGGTGAGTCGATCAACAAGATCACCCGCGGAGTGCGCGCTGAATTCGTCGCGCTGTTCGACGAGTTGGAACGCGACACTGCGATCAAGGCTGTCGTCTGGCGCTCGGGCAAGCCTGACAACTTCGTCGCCGGCGCGGACATCGAGGAGTTTCTCGACTGGCGCACGCCTAACGACGCGATGCGCGCCAGCCGAGAAGGCCACGCGCTGCTCGATCGATTGGAGCGCCTGCGCACCCCCGTTGTCGTCGCGATCCATGGCGCGTGCCTCGGCGGTGGGCTGGAAGCCGCGCTCGCGTGCGCCTATCGCATCGCCAGCGATGACTCCAAGACGGTACTCGGTCTCCCCGAAGTGCAACTGGGATTGATTCCGGGCGCCGGTGGCACGCAGCGATTGCCGCGCGTCGTGGGTGTGCGCAACGCGCTGGACATTATCCTCACGAGTCGCAATGTGCGCGCGCGCAAAGCGGCGCAGATCGGACTCGTACACGAGGTCGTGCATCCAGCGATTCTCTTGTCGACAGCGCTGCAATGTGCAAGGGCGCTGGCCGACGGCAAGCTGTCCAGAAAGGCCAGTCCTCGCAAACGCACGGCAACCGACCTGGTTCTGGACCACAATCCGATCGGCCGCTCGATCGTGATGAAACAGGCGCGCGAGCGCACGTTCGCCAAGACAAAGGGACATTATCCCGCGCCGCTCGCTGCTATCGCTGCGGTTGACGCCGGCTTCTCGTTAGGCCGCGATCGCGGTTTCGAGGAAGAGGCGCGCCTCTTCGGTGAGCTCGCGACAGGCGCCGTGGCTCGTGAGCTGATTTTCCTCTTCTTCGCGACCACGTCACTCAAGAAGGACGCGGGCGTTCCGCCGCCGGCGCCACCACCGCTGGCCGTGCAGAAGGTCGCTGTGCTCGGCGCGGGCTTCATGGGATCGGGGATCGCCGCCCTCGCCGTGCAGCAGGGGACGCTCGTGCGCCTCAAGGACGCCGATCATGCGCGCGTGGGGAAGGGTCTGGCGAGCGTGCGCCAGGTCCTGAGCGATCGCCTAACGAAGAAACAGATCACGCGCCAGCAGTTCGAGGACTACCTCTCACTCGTCGGCGGGACACTCGACTACTCTGGCTTCGGCGACGCAGATCTCGTGATCGAGGCCGTCTTTGAAGATCTCGCCGTGAAGCACCAGGTGTTGCGCGAATGCGAACAGGTCCTGCCTCCGCACGCCATCTTCGCGTCGAATACGTCGACTATCCCGATTGCCAAGATTGCGGCTGCTTCGGCGAGGCCAGAACGCATGATCGGGATGCATTTCTTTTCGCCAGTGCATCGCATGCCACTACTGGAAGTGATCGTTACTCCAAGGAGCGAGCCGCAGGTCGTCACCACAGCCGTTCATTACGGTCGCGCGTTAGGCAAGACTGTCATCGTCGTCAACGATGCGCCGGGCTTTTACGTCAACCGCATTCTTTCGCCCTACATCGTCGAGGCTGGCCGTCTGCTCGACTCCGGCGCACCGATCGCGACGATCGACGAGGCCCTCGTTAGGTTCGGCTTCCCGGTCGGCCCCATCACGCTGCTCGACGAGGTGGGCCTCGACATCGCCGGCAAATCCGGCGCGGTCTTCTATGAAGCCTTTGGCGAGCGCATGGCGCCGGCTCACTCGCTGCGCAGAGTCGTCGAGGCAGGACGACTCGGGCGCAAAGGAAAGAGCGGCTTCTACATGTACGACGCGGAAGGGAAGAAGGGCGGCGTTGACGAGTCCGTGTATCGTCTCTACTCGTCGGGGGTAGTTCGGCCCGACGTGTCTCTCGCCGAGACCGAGTGGCGCTGCGTGTTGGCGATGGTGAACGAGGCCGTGCGTTGCCTGGAGGAAGGGATCATCCGTTCACCGCGCGACGGCGACGTGGGCGCTGTCTTTGGAATTGGCTTTCCGCCATTTCGTGGCGGGCCGTTTCGTTATATCGATGCCCTCGGAGCGGATAGAGTCGTCAGGGAGCTGGAGGAATTGCATGGTCGGTTCACGCCCCGCTTCGCCCCAGCCGAGCTTCTGGTCGCGATGGCCCGTCGGGGAGAGCGGTTTTACAGCGGGCCGAAATTGTCTGATTTGCCTTCAAGGCCGGCGTGATGCTGACTCCGTTGTGATCTAACTCACATTCCTCTAAACGTTACTTGGATAAGAAGTTAAGGCAGTCCCCACTGACGACTTGCCGGTTCCACACCCTTTTTTCTTCGTTGATTGGTTGACGGATGGCTGAATTGCAGGGTCTACCTACACAAGGCGACACCGACGCCGCGGTAATCGCGAATGTCCAGGCTGGAGACAGCTCAGCATTCGCAGTCATCGTGGCGCGATACGGGACCCAGTTCGGCCGCTATGCGGTACGAATGCTCGGGAACCGGGAAGATGCGGAGGAAGCACTGCAGGACGCTTTCGTCCGCGCCTTCAGGTCGCTCGAGACGTGTGAAGACCCAGCCAAGTTCGGCTCGTGGTTCTTCCGCATTCTCGCGAATCGTTGTCGAACGGCGGGTGCGCGGCGGGGTCGCAGGGACCGAACATTCGTGCGCGATGAAATCGCGCTTACGGATGCCTCGGAGGAGCACCCGGCAGAACGGGACGCGTGGCGCGAAGAAATCGAGCGTGCACTCAAGTTGCTCGATGATGATCAGCGCGAGGCGTTCCTTCTCAAGCACGTTGAAGAGTTGGGGTACGAAGAGATGTCGGAGCTAACTGGCGTCGGCGTCTCAGCACTCAAGATGCGGGTCAAACGGGCGTGTGAACGCCTGCGGGCAATGCTTCAAGAGGTGCAAGGTGTCTGATCACGAACACGACGCGCTTATCAACGAAATCTCCTCCGAGCTCAAGCGACCCGTTCGCTTGTCGGAGAATTTCGACGCGCGCGTTATGTCCGCGATCCGCACGTCGCACCTAACGGTTGTGCGCGGTGAGCGGGGCGCAACTCGTGCGGCGCCGGGGAGCCGCCGTCTGTTCGTTCCCGCCATCGCCTCCCTCGCCGCAGCCGCGGTCTTTGCATTCTTGGTGATTCGCGGCTCCAGGGAATCACGCAATCAAACCGTTGCTTCAGATACGCCCCTGCTCACACAGGTGGCGGACCGTGGCGAAGAGCGAATCATTCTGCAGGAAGTCACGCTCTCCGTGTATCTGCCCAAGGCCAAGAGTGTCGGTGTCATGGCCGCGTTCAACGATTGGGATGCAACGCGCTCTCCCATGACGCGCGGAGCCGATGGAAACTGGACGATCACGCTACGGCTTCCGCCCGGCTCGTACGAATATCAGTTCCTGACGAACGGCAACACGCGCATGACCGATCCAACCGCGCCGGCAACCGACAGCGAGTTCGGTGAAGCGAACTCGGTGCTGACGGTGACGCCACGGCAGGGGATCCAATAATGCACCGCGGTAGGTACGCCGCCTGGTTTGCCTCGCTCGCGTTTGCCGCGAGTGCGTCCGCCCAGCAGACTGCCGACGAGCGTCTCGCGGGTCGCCTCGACGGCGACACACGCGGGCAGGTCGTGGCACTCGTCGATTCGCTGAGGCGCGAAGGGCTGCCGACAGAGCCAATCGTCGATCGCGCGCTCGAAGGGGCGAGCAAGCGGGCCGACGGTGTGGTCATCGTCAAGGTCGTGCGCAGCTTCGCGACACACCTGAGGGTCGCGCGCCAGGTGCTTGGCGCCGCCTCAAACGATCGAGAGATCATTGCCGGTGCCAACGCGCTCAAGGCGGGGATCAAGACCGAGGAGCTTGTACGGATTCGCGCGGCGCGTGAGGGTCAACGCTACGCCGTCGCGTTCGACGTGCTGACGGGTCTCAAGAGTCGCAACGTGCCGAACGACACCGCGGTTCGCGTCATCAGCTCGCTCGTCAAGCTGGCGGCCAACGACCAGCAGTACGTGACGCTGCTCGATCAGGTAGCGCGTGCGATCGCGGCTGGGACGCAGCCCGCGCTCGCCGCATCGGAGCAGGGTGTCACTATCGAGCGTGCGGTTTTGGCAGAGGGACCGAATAGCGGGGCTCCGGGAGCCTCATTACCTTCCGCCCGCGGCGCACTGCGTGACCCATCGGTTTCGGGTCCTGCTACCGGAGCGGCGGCAGGTATCCAGCCCGAAGGTCAAGGCGCACCCGCGCCGAGAGGAAAGACTCAGCGACCACGCAAACCCTAACGCCGTATTCCAGTGATTCGCGCGCGCGGCGGGGCGGTTGCCCTCGCCGCGCTTGTTTTTGCCCTGGCTGCAGCGACTGCGCGTGGCCAGCCTACGCGCACTCGCGACGTGGGGTTTGCCGTCGTTCGCTACGATAAGAACGTCACGCAGCATGCCGGGGCCGATCGAGCGCTCGGCGCCATCACGCTAAACGAGGCGCTCTACGCGCAGACGGCGCGCTCGCTGTCGTTCGCGAACGGGCTCCTTTCGATGTTCGATGACGGGCGCTTCAGCCTTCAGGGGACGCTCGCCGGCGCGCGGTACTCCGCCCCGATAGCGGCGCCGCAGGTGCTCAACAGTGCGTTCAAAGCTTACCAGGGCGACTTCACCCTCTCGGCTGCGACGACTGCGCAAGACGGCTTCATGCCGACACTGCACCTGGTGCTCGATGGTGGCGTCACACTGGCGTCACAGCGGCGAGCCGTTCGTAACGCGATCGGCATGGCGCGGACGTTCGATGGCACGCGCTGGCGCACAACTGTCCTTGGAAGCTCGCGCTTCTGGATGGAGCAAGGCCGCTCTCGGTATGCGCTGCACGCGACTCCTGTGCAGCTGCAGGGGGGCGACATTCTGAGCGATTTCGAGGGAACGTGGTCGTGGGAGGGCGGGGCCGGCCGCTACGAACTGATCGGCGGGCTGCGCACCGGCGAGGGGATCGTCGGGAAAAGCACCTGGAGTGGCTTCTCGGCGAGTTGGCCGATTTTCGGAGGTGCTTACCTCGCCGTCAGCGTCGGGAGCTATCCGGTCGATCTGCTGCAGAGTCTCCCGGGCGGCCGTTACGCGGCGCTTTCAGTCCGAGTGCCGCCGAAGGGCTTCTCACTCCGGTCACGCGCGGCGCCTCGCGTGCCGGTCGCGCCGCCACCAGTGTTCCATCCGGAACTGCCGACGCAGTATCCGATCGCTATCGTCGTGGGTGAGGCCTACGATTCTCTGTACTTGCGAGAGGTGCGCGTTTGGGCGCCTGGTAATCCGCTTGTCGAGCTGTTGGCGGACTTTACTGAATGGGTTCCGGTCCCGCTCGTTAGGCAGCCCGGCGGCGACTGGCTCGGGTATTATCGTGTGCCACCTGGTGCGCGGCGCGTCAATCTAAGGTTGAATGGGCGCGAGGTCGTGGTGCCGATGAACATCTCCGAGATCGATGATGAGTTTACCGGGAAGGTGGGGGTGCTCATTGTGAAGTAGCGGGGCTCGGGGAGTGGGGAGTCGGGCTTCGGGCATCGGAATTCGACCTGCCTAGATTCCTCACCTCGCTCTGTTCCTCTGTCTCATACGTCCAAGCAGCCGAATCTCGAATCCTGAACCGACTCGCCGCCCTTGGCCCTCTTCCTCCAACCCGATCACTCGAAAGGCGACGCCAATACGATCGGCGGCTACATGGCCGTGCACGGTCGTCCGGCGGCGTTTGAAGGATCGGATGGGATGTCGTACAGCGTGGCGATCGAGGGTCAGGCAACCGGTGAGGCCAATCGTCCATGGGGCGCGTACTTCTTGTTCATGCGCTGGCGCCGCATCGGGCCTCAAGGAGTCGAGGGTCATCTGGAAAGCGATTTTCTGACGTTCGCGGATTCGGCGGCAGAAGCGAAGCAGGCGTTAGGCAGCCTGCCGCTCACCGCCGTGCGCGCCGAGCTGGAGCGCCTCATCGCTCAGCGCGCCGCGGCGGAACCTCCGGCGCGGAAGTGGTGGGACGCGATGCGGGACGAGTAATGACGCAGCGCGGCGTTGTGCTTTCGGGGACGGGTGGCAAATGGCGCGTGCATACTGAAGACGAGCAGATCGTATGGGCGGTGCTGCGTGGGCGACTCAAGCTGGCTGGACGAGCGGAAAAGCTCGCCGTAGGCGACGCGGTCCGATTGGGCGCACCAGGCACCGGTGAAAGTGGCGCCGCGTATACAATCGAAGAGATCCTGCCACGGCGTTCCACGCTCGCACGACGAAATCCGGAGACCGGCGTCGGCGAGCGCATCGTCGCAAGCAACGTCGATCAGGTGCTCATCGTCTTCGCGGCCGCACGCCCCGAGCCTAACGAGCGCGTGCTGGATCGCTTTCTCGCCATCGCCGAGGGGAGTGAGTTGGCGGCGCGCATCGTGATCAACAAGATGGATCTCGTCGCCGACAGCGCGACGCGCGAGCGGTTCGCGCTGTACGAGCGGCTCGGCTACCCGATTCACTTCACGAGTTGCAAGCGAGGCGATGGCCTCGACGCCGTCGCGCCAATTCTCTCCGATCGTACATCGGTGCTGGCAGGGCCGTCAGGCGTAGGGAAGTCCTCACTCATGAATGCGCTGTACCCGGCACTCGACCTACGCGTCGCCGAGATCAGCGAGTCGGTGAACAAGGGGCGGCACACGACAGTCGGCGCCTACATTCATCCGTTGCCTAACGGGGCCTACCTGGTGGATACTCCGGGGCTGCGCGAAGTCGGTCTCTGGGGCCTCCCGGTGACGGCGCTCGATACGTGTTTCCCGGAATTCCGTGAGCACCTTGGCAACTGCCGCTTCGGCGATTGTGCGCACGACGCCGAGCCCGACTGCGCCATTCGCGAAGCGACGGTGTCAGGGGCGATCGACGCCGGGCGTTACGAAAGCTATCGCCGCATGCGCCAAGAGCTGGTCGAAACGGAGAAGACCTACTAGCACTTACCCTGTAGGTCTTACGTCTTAGCTTTTTTCGAGCTCTTGTCTTAAGGGGACGGGGGCCCATGGCCTAAGGCTAAGGACTAAGGACTCAAACGATCGATTTTCCACTGCTGACCGCTGCGTGAATACCGAAAGCGATCATGCAGTCTGTTCTCCCGCCCCTGCCAAAATTCGAACTCGTCAGGCACCAGACGATAGCCACCCCAGTGCGGCGGCAACGGGATGTCGTCGCCAGGATACTGCGCGTCGATGCGAGTCACTTCGCGCTCGAGAATCCCGCGGTCTTGCAGCTCAGCGCTCTGCACGGATGCCCACGCACCGATCCGGCTGCCGCGCGGGCGGGTGCGGAAATACGCGGCCGATTCCTCCGGCGTGACAAGCTCGACGTCGCCTGTAACACGCACCTGGCGCTCCAGCTCTTTCCAGAGAAACGCGACGGCGGCGCGAGAATTCGCGGCAAGATCGCGCGCCTTGCGGCTGCGATAGTCCGTGAAGAACACGAGACCGCGCTCGTCGATGCCCTTGAGCAGCACGACTCGCGCCGACGGGTGACCGGAAGCGTCGGCCGTCGCCAGCGTCATCGCGTTAGGCTCGAGCAGTTGCGCACGTTCGGCGTCCGCGAACCAGCGCTGAAACTGGGCGACAGGGTCGTCGTCGAGGCTCGAGCGATCGAGGGCGGCTGTCGCATACTGCCGCCGCAGGTCGCCTAACGAACCAATCATTGCTGTTCGACCAGCCGCCTGAGGCTATCGAGGTCGTAGGGCTTGCTCACCACGGCGGCGACGGCTAGCACTTCATCCGAGCGCAGCTGTTCCGTTGTCGTGGAATCACCGGTTGAGAGTATGAAGCGCGCGCGGCGGCACGTCGGCAGCTCACGCATCTGCTTGACGACTTCGCTCCCGCTCAATCCGGGCATGCGCAGGTCGCAGATCACCACATCGAATTGCATTTGCGCGGCGACGTTGAGCGCCTGCGTTCCGTCGGCAGCGTGCATCACCGCGTGCCCGCGCGACGTGAAGGCGCGCTCGAGCAACGAGCGGATGGCGCTCTCGTCATCCACCACGAGAATGTCCAGTGGATTGGGATCCGGCTCGGCGGCCGGGAGTGCCGCGGCTGCCGTCGTGTCGCTCGGCTGCCAACGTGATGTATCGCGCGGCAGCGAAACCCGGAAGTGCGAGCCGTTGCCTAACGTGCTTGCGACGTCGATCGCGCCACCGTGTTGCGTCACGATGCCGTGCACCACGGCGAGGCCTAACCCGGAGCCCTCGCCTTCGTCCTTCGTCGTGAAAAACGGATCGAAGATTCGCGGCAGGTCGGCCGCACCGATGCCAGGGCCGTTGTCCTGTACTTCGATTGTGACGACGTCGCTCTGCACGCCGGTGCGTACGCGGATCGTCGGCAGCGCGCGCGGATCACGCGGTGCGTCGCGCTTGTCGATCATCTTCTCGAGTGCCTGACGAGCATTGACGACCAGGTTGAGCACGACCTGCTCCAGCTGCGCCGCGTCGCCGCGGACGATCGCCGGGTCGGATGCGAACTCGGCGATGATTCGGATGCCGTGCGTGTCCAGCGCATACCGCTGTGTGTCGACGATGTAGCCGACGATGGCGTTGACGTCCACGGCCTGCGGCTCGTGCGATTCCTGGCGCCGCGCGACAGCGAGGAGGTCTTTCACGATGCGCGCGGCGCGCTGCGCTTCGTGCAGCATCGTGTCCAGCGCGTGGCGCTCCTCCTGTGCCAACGGGCCTTTGAGCAACAGCTGCGCGAAACCGGCGATAGCGGCGAGCGGATTGTTGATCTCGTGCGCGACGCCGGCGAGCGTGCGCCCGAGCGCCGCCATGCGTTCGCCGCGGCGCACCATCTCTTCTCGCCGCAAACGCTCGGTCACGTTCTCCGCGATGGCGTCGCAGTAGAGCATGAGGCCCTGACCGTCGCGCACCAAACGTGGCGAGACGCGCACGCGCACCGGCGTGTCGTCGCGACGGCGCCACGTGAAATCGTACCAGTCGCGGAGCCTGCCTAACGCCAAGTCTTCACGCCAACGCGAGCGTTCTGCCGGCTCCACAAAGAGCGTTTCGAGCACGTCCAGCTCTTGCAACGCCTCGACCCGGTCGTAGCCGAGCATCTGGAGCATCGCGGGGTTCGCCTCGATGAAGCGGCTGTCACGACCGCATCGATAGATCCCGTACGCCGCGTGATCCACGAGCGTCCTGAGGCGCTCTTCCGAGCGGCGCAAACGCTCCTCGCTCGCACGCAGCGTTTCTTCCACATCCTCGCGCTGCTCGATGTACTCCTGCAGGATGCCACGCAGGCTATCGAGCGAGCGCACGGCGTGGTCGCGCTCGGCGACGAATTGGCGCCGGTCTCGGCGAACGCGCTGCTTGATCCAGGCGGCGGCGAGGATCGCGCCTAACGCGACGCCAAACCCGACCCACAGAAGCACCGTCATGCAAAGTGCTCCTTTGGCGAGCCGTACCGTCGGCATCGAGGCATGCTCGCGAGTCTAGTCGTGCGCGGTATCTTTTGGCACCCCGGCCTGGGCTTCGCAACCCGGCCGACCATTCCGGGAACTGGCGCGTGACTCTGAGCCTACGTCAAACATCGTGACGCCCGAGGAATCGCAGTCCTCAGCGACGCCAACCGCGGGCTCCAACCAGCGGCGCGACGCCGAGTTCGAGCGCGTCGCTCTCCCATGGATGAACGACGTGTACCGCTTCGCGTACTCGCTGACGCGCAATGAAAGTGATGCCCAGGATCTGGTCCAGGAGACGTATCTCAGGGCCTTCCGGTCATGGCACACCTTCCAACCCGGAAGTGATGCTCGACGCTGGCTGTTTACGATCTGTCGCAACGCATTCCTGAGATCGCGCGAGCGGACTCGACACGAGGTCGATCTCGAGGACGGCGACACAGAAGCTTTGGCGCTCGCTACTAGGCATCGCGACATGCTCGTTGACGGAACCGATCGCGCGTTGGCACAGATCGATCTGCGCCCGGCTTTGACCTCAGCGCTCGAACAATTGCAGGAGCCATTTCGATCGGCAGTGATTCTGGTGGACGTGGAGGATCAGTCATACGACGCCGCAGCCGAGATACTCGGAGTGCCGATAGGCACCGTGCGATCGCGGCTTTTCAGAGGAAGGCGCCAGCTACAGGAGCGCCTCGCGCTGTACGCCAAGGATGCTGGATTTGCGAGCGCGGGTACCGCGAAGGAGAAACGGTCGAATGACTAGTACACCTCCAAGCAGACCGAGCGTCGGCTCGCACAGCCATCCGGCCGACGTGAATTGTACTCGAGCGATGCAGCAGCTGTGGGACTTCCTCGATCGGGAGCTGACTGACGATCAAATGGGCGCGGTGCGCCGGCACGTGGAGGGCTGCGCATCCTGTTTCCCGCACAAAGCGTGGGCCGAACGCTTTCTCGACGCACTTCACTCGCTGCGCGATGAACGGCTCATGCCTCCCGAGCTCAAGGCGCGAGTGATGGAGCAACTCAAGGCCGCCGGGTACGCCGGTACGCAGTAGGTAGGCCGCGGCGGGATTGAACTAGCTCCGCTCCTCGCTAGATTCCCCATACCCCTAGGGGGTATCCGACTTCGAACGGGAGGAGCCCAAATGGAGCAGTTCCACCTCGAAATAGAAGGAATGAGCTGCCGCGGGTGCGTCGCCGCTGTGCGCGCTGCCTTGAGCGTCGTTCCTGGGATTCGCGTGGATGACGTGAGCATCGGGAAGGCGAGCGTCGCGATCGATCCGGCCACGGCAAGCGTTGCGGCGGTGATCGACGCGGTACAGGACGCGGGGTACGACGCGCGCGAGGCCGCCTAACCACGCTCGGCGTCTTTGCCATGACAACGAGCACTCGCGAGAAGCCCGCCGGAGCCAGCGGCGAAGCGGAGCGCCTAACCCTTTCCGTTGGCGGCATGAGCTGCGCCGCGTGCCAGGCCACGGTCCAGCGCGCGCTCGCGCGCACGCCGGGTGTCGTCGACGCGAACGTGAACCTGATGACGAACAGCGCGGCCGTGACGTACGATCCGCGCGTCGTCGCTCCGGACGCGCTCGTCGACCGCATCCGCCAGACGGGCTACGGCGCCGAGTTGCCGGCGGCCGGTCGCGGCGCGATTGCGGCGCAAGTGGAGCAGGACGAGAGGCAGCTCCACGAATACCGCGCGCTCCGCGGTCGCGCGATCGTGAGCCTCATCATCGGTGTTGTCGCGATGATTGTGTCGATGCCGCTTATGGCCGCGGCGGCACACTCGAGCGGACATGCGCTGGCCGATCCCGTGATGCGTTGGGCGATGACGCTGCTCGATCCAACGCTGCGCGCTGCACTACCGTGGCTCTATTTACTGCCGGCGGCCACACTCTCCTGGGCGCTGCTGTTGACGACGACGTTCGTGATGCTCTGGGCGGGGCACCAGATCTATCGGCGCGCGTGGGTGGCACTGCGCCATCGCGGCGCGAACATGAACACGCTGGTCGCGTTAGGCACTGTCGCAGCATTCGCCGTCTCCGCGGCAGCCACGCTGTTTCCATCATTCTTCGCAGTGCGTGGCGTGGTGCCTGACGTGTACTACGAGGCCGTGATCATCATCATCGCGCTCGTGCTTTTGGGGAACGCCCTGGAGGCGCGCGCGAAGACGCGCACAGCGGCGGCCATTCGGCGGCTGATCGATTTGCAGCCTGAGTTCGCGCGCGTTGTGCGCGGCGACTCCGAGGTTGACGTTCCGGTCGCGCAGCTACGCTCCGGCGACGTGATCCTGGTGCGCCCCGGTGAACGGCTTCCTGTCGACGGCGAGATCGTGAACGGCGCAAGCGCCATCGACGAGTCGATGTTGACGGGCGAGTCGATTCCCGTCGCGAAGCAGCGCGGGGATCACGTCATCGGCGGCAGCGTGAACGGCAGCGGCGCCTTCCGCTACCGCGCGACGACGTTAGGCAGTGACTCCGTACTGGCGCGCATCGTGACGCTGATGCGCGAAGCGCAAGGGTCCCGCGCGCCGATTCAGAACCTCGCGGACCGAATCAGCGCTGTCTTCGTTCCCATCGTTGTTGTCATCGCGATCGTGACATTTGGCGTTTGGTACTTCGCAGGCGGTGAAGGGGGGGCGCTTCGCGCGCTGACAGCTGCGGTGTCCGTGCTCGTCATCGCGTGCCCGTGTGCGATGGGGCTCGCGGTGCCAACAGCTGTCATGGTCGCGACCGGCCGCGGCGCGGAAGCGGGGCTGCTGATCAAAGGTGGCGACGCGCTGCAGCGAGCTGGCGCTGTCGACACGATCGTGCTGGACAAGACGGGAACCGTGACCGAAGGCAAGCCCACTGTCAGCGAAGTCGTGCCCGCGGCCGGAGGTCTGGACGAGGGCTCGCTGCTCTTACTCGCCGCGTCTGTCGAGCGTCAATCGGAGCATCCCCTCGCGGCGGCGATCGCACGGGCTGCCGTCGAGCGCGGCCAGCGCCTAACGCAGCCACAATCCTTTCAGTCCGAGCCTGGGCGAGGCGTTAGCGGCGTCGTGGAGGGTCGCGCTGTCGTTGTCGGCGGCGCCGAGTGGCTTGGGCGTTGGAGCATCGACATCAGGCCGCTCGAGCGTGCGGCCTCCGAGCTCGCGTCGAGCGGGCACTCGATCGTCTACGTCGGCGTGGACGGCGAGCTGGCCGGCTTGATCGCGGTGAGCGATCCGATCAAGTCCACATCCGCCGCCGCGGTCGCAAGGCTGCGCGCGTTAGGCACCGACGTAGTCCTTCTCACTGGGGACCATGAACGTGCAGCGCGAGCGGTGGCCGCTCAGGCGGGCATCGAGCGAGCGATCGCGGGCGTCTCTCCAGCAGGCAAGGTCGAGGCGATCCAACGCTTTCATGAGCAAGGGCACGTCGTCGCGATGGTCGGTGACGGGATCAACGACGCGCCTGCACTGGTGCACGCCGATGTCGGCATTGCCATCGGCTCGGGAACGGATGTCGCCATCGACGCGAGCGACGTGACCATGATGCGTGGTGACTTACATGGCGTCGCTGACGCGATCGTCTTGTCGCGCCGCACGATGCGCATAACGAAACAAAACCTCTTCTGGGCGTTCGCCTACAACAGTATCGGGATTCCGGTCGCGGCCGGAGTGCTGTACCCCGTGTTCGGCATCCTGCTCAGTCCTATCCTCGCGAGTGCCGCGATGGCGCTGAGCTCCGTCAGTGTCGTCTCGAACTCTCTTCGCCTGCGGCGCGTGCGCCTGGCCTAACGAGCATGCTTGACTCCAACCACGACCACACGGCCGCGTGCGGTTGCGGCGTTGCGGATGCCGAAGGGCGCAAGGCCGCCGCCGTCGATCCCGAAGCGAAATCGCGCAACCTCGTGCGCTTGCGACGCATCGAGGGGCAAGTCCGCGGTCTACACAAGATGGTGGAAGACGATCGCTACTGCGCCGACATCATGACGCAGATTTCGTCCGTACAGGAGGCGTTGCGCGCGGTCGGCCGCGAGCTGCTGCGGAATCATCTGCGGCACTGCGCCGCCGCAGCGATCAAGGGGAGCGACGAGCAGGCAAACGAGATGTACGACGAGCTGGTCGATCTCTTTTATCGCGGCAATCGCTAGACAACCGCGTTACGCGTGATATTAAGAAAGACCGTCACCGAGCTTACACGACCACCGTCGTTAGGTCGCTTACGCAGCGCACGAAGCGCTCACGCAACAACGTTGTGTCAGTAAATCACTCATCACGTGGTTGCACTGAACCTTTGGCGTGTCGATGCCCCGTAACGTAGACGCGGCCGACTTGCCAGAAGGCAATCACGTAAACGATCACGCCACACGTCGCCGTGAAGGCCACCAAGTAGTTCGGCGCGTAGCCGCGCGTTAGGCGCACCAAGGCTTCACCGGCAAGCCCGACGAAAATGAGTGCGCTCGGTAGCATGGCCGCCAGCGCGGCGAGCAGTTGCCATCCGCGCGCGCTCGCCGCCCAGAACAATCCAGCCTGAAAGAGCGCGCCGATCGTTAGCGCCCGCACGAGGAGGACAACGAGCGTGAGTCGTGGCGTGCCTTGCAATCCGAGCTGAACGAGCAGCAGCGCTGTTGCGAGCGCCAAGAGAACCGCGGCCGTGCGCAGAACGCGGCGCTGCACGTCTTACGCGGCAGCGCGTTCGACGTACCCCCGATCCGCCCATACTGCCCACGGTACCGTTATCCAGCCGCCCACGAGTGAGAACCAAGCGATCACGTTGACCAGCCTAACGAGGTCTTCGGGCTCGCTTGCTTTCTCGGCAGCGCAACCGCCAGGTGGCCGACGAACATGCGTCACCTCGGAATCGAGAATCGCACGTAAGCAACGTAGCGCGCCGCCGAATATGCCGCGAACCTTCTCGTGCCGGAAGGATGCGAGCGATTGCTTGCGGCGGAGCCGCTGCCTAACGCCGGACGTGCAAGCCCGAAATCAAACGCTCGAGAGCCTGCGGATTGACCGGTTTGGTGAAATGCTGATCGAAGCCGGCTTCCTGCGCCGGAATGCCGATGCCGCTGTCACGCACATTGATGACGATGTCGCGTCCGTCGAGCGTGGCAGTCAGCCACAGACGGCCGCCGCGATCGGTGTACTTCGCCGCGTTGTTCAACAGGTTTGAGAACACCTGCGCGAGACGCATCGGATCGGCGTCCAGGTAGACAGGGTGCGCTGGCAATGAGACTGTCAGCGAATGGCCCGCTGACTCAATGATTGGTCGGGTCGCATCGACAGCGTTGCCAATGACGGTCGCAAGCTCGACGCGCTCCTTGCGCAGGTCGAGCTTACCTCGCGTTATGCGGCTCACGTCCAGAAGGTCGTCGATGAGCCTCACCATTTGCCGCAACTGACGCTCCATCATCGTGCGCGCCTGATCGATCGCGGCGCTGTCGTCCTCCGCGAGCTGCATGATGTGCAAGGCGTTGCGGATCGGCGCGAGCGGATTGCGCAGCTCGTGCGCCAGCGTCGCCAGGAACTCGTCCTTGCGGCGATATGCGTCACGTAGCTGGCGGATCAGCCTAACGCGCTCATACGCGGCCGTCACATAGTGGCAGATCGTCCGCATCGAACTGATCCCGCTGGCGGCTGGCGAAGGACAGCGTCCCGAGCAAGCGCTTCTCGGCGAGCAGCGGATGGCATGCATATGCACGGAAACCGCGTGTTTTCGCCAAGTGCAGTCAGGGATCAGTGCAGCTCTGCATGTTAGACGCGACGAACGATTGCCACTGCTGTGCCACCAGTCCCGACACCGCCTCCCCCAACTCCAAACGCTCGGAGGCGCGTGCTTCGTCGCTGGAAATGCCATCGAACGACTCGAGCCAGAGCACGTCACCGACGTCGTTGAGCCTGTAGTTGAAGTAGGCATCAAGCCCGAAATGCGTCGCGACCTTAGCGTACAGCGCGTGCATCATCGCATCCGGTTCGTCGGTGGAGAGCAGAATCGCGGCCGCCTCTCCCAACAGACGTTGACGCTCGCTCTTGATTCGCAGCGTTGCTGCCGCGCGCTCGAGGTCGACGAATTGATCGCGCAGCTCATACTGTCGCCGGCGAGCACGAATCGCTGTGCGCACGGCGCTCGCGAGCGTCGTTAGGCGCACCGGCCGCTCCAGCACCGTGATATTCCCAAGCAGCTCGATGGCCCAGGCGGCGGCGGCAGAATCGGCGCCCGCACCTGACAGCAAAATGACCGGCAGGTCTGACCACGGCGGCTGACGACGCAAGGCTTCCAGCAGCCTCGGCACATCCGGCGCTACGAAGACTTCCTCTGTCAACAAAACAGCCGCGACCGTGTGGTCGATCTCTAGGGCCAGCGCGGTAAGGCTCCTAAAGGAGGACGATTCGAGACCAGCCTCCGTGAGAATCAGTCGACTGAGTCCGGCGTCCGCACTGGTCGGCGCCAGCACGAGCACGCGCTCATTATTGCTTGCTGGCATCGCTGCGACTCAACGCGCCTAATTCCGCAGCATTGTTGACCAGGAGCTGCGGCGTACCAGTGAGAACTCCCTGGAATGACACGATCGGCTCACCCGCGGTGATGCCGTCTTGGATCTTCAGCTCGCGAATTGTGCGCTCGTGCTTTCCCGTCCGTGTCTTGAGGACCGATATCGCTTTACGGATCTCGCCGAGTGCCTCGAAGTAGCGCAACAAGAAACGGTGTCAACGACATAGCTGGCTTCGATGCCGTCCGTGTCGCCGAGAAACCCGCGCTGCGTCAGGATCAACAGTGTCGTCACGCCGCGCTGGCCGAGGTAGGTCAGCAGCTCGTGCAGGTGCAGCGTGAGCATGCTATCGGTCGGCATCGCGTTGAGATCGCCCGTTAGGCTGTCGATCACGATTATCGAGGCACCATCCACTTCCACGGCTTGGCGCACGGCATGACTGAACTCGCCTGGCGAGAGTTCCGCCGGATCCACCTGGCGGAGGGCTATCATCTTGGACTCAGCGAGTGGCTGAATATCCAAGCCGAGGCCCACCGAACGCTCGATTAGCGTTGCGATGGACTCGTCGAAGAGAAAGACTGCGAACAGGACCGTCGATCGCTGTTTCGAGAAATGCTGTTTGAGCGCGAGGATCTGTCTTCGGTAGCGCAGCGGATGCTCCGCGAGCAGCGACAGTTCCGATTCATCACGGCCTTCTGCCAGTCGCAGCGACCTGTAGCAAACTGCGTGCTCTAGAGCACGCTGACTGGCGAGCTCGACTCTACTGAGCGATCAGAGGCTCCACATCGCGCCCGCAGTGCTTGCAAACCTTCGCCCGTGCAAGAATGCGCTCGGCGCAATACGGGCAATCGCGTTCCTCTCGCGGGCCACTTTCGGCAGCGGCGATCGGACTAGCCTGGACACTTCGCGCACTGTCCACAGAACTCACCTGACCCTGAACTTGGCGGCGGAATTCCAGTGGGCGTGCGATGTTGGGGAAAGGCTCCTTGGTTCCACCGGTTCCGGTCACCGTAATGGTGCCGAATCCAAACAGGCGGCCCAGGATTCCCTGTTCCACACCGATCCCCTCGACCTTGCCTAACATTGTCTCGAGCGTGCGCCGCTTGATGAAGCCGACCTTGATGATGACGCGCTTGTCGGTCACGGCGAACTCGGATGACGTGTACTTGATGAGCGTGATGAAGAAGGGGAGCGCGCCTAACACGAGCAGCGCGAGCCCCAGCCAGGCGTTACTCGCCGCGAACGCGACGACGGCGCCGATGATCGTGAGCAGAGCGAACAGTCCGGGCAGGATGAAAATGAGCTTGTGCAGGTGCGCGCGATGCTTCACACGCTCACCGGGCAGCAGCTGGTCCTCGACGTAGCCCATCGTCAAATTCCTCTCGTTAGGAACGACGTCGCTGCGCAAGCCTAACGCAGTTGATCGGTCATCCATACGCGCCGCGCGAACAGCCAGTTCCGCATCGCGTTGACCTCCCCGTCATAAGATCCAGTGACGACACGATTCGGCCAGACCCAGATACCGAGGATCGGCCAGCGCTCGAAGTTGCGCGTCTGCACTGTGTGCAGGAACGCCGTGCGCGCGGAGATGTAATCGCCAAGTTTGTTGAGCGTATTATCGGCGACCATCTGATTCCAGCGCGCCTTTACCCGTGCAGCGAAGACCGGGTCCTG
>Ga0187892_10002792_pt1 | contig 33685 bp, 21 predicted proteins | sample MA1701073metaG_FD_139345 | JGI IMG/M metagenome (GOLD analysis project Ga0187892, IMG submission 139345) | Bio-ooze microbial communities from a basaltic lava cave in the Kipuka Kanohina Cave System on the Island of Hawaii, USA - MA170107-3 metaG ... | reverse complement strand
CGTTCATCGGATGCGTTGCGGTCGGCAGCAGTCTGATCGCCGTCGAGATTCTGCGGCAGAAGCGAGCGCGATCCGCGGCGGAAGCGGGACGTACCGCGGTGCAAGACATTACCGCCGCGGTCAGCCACGACATGCTCAACCCTCTTTCGGCAATTCTCGGGCTGGTCGAGAATCTGCAAGATGACCCGAACGAGCCATTGACTAGCCCGCAGCAGGAGTCATTGGCGCGAATCACGACCAACGCACGTCGCATGACCGGGTTGGTCCGCAATCTGCTCGACAGTGAAGCCCTCGAGCGTGGTACGCCGACCCTGGTTCTGCGCTCCGTCGACGTCAACGCGTTGATCGAGCGCTGTATCGACGCAAACGCCTGCGAGTCAGCGACACGAAAGATCGCAGTGGAGGCGGATCTCGATACCGACCTGCCACGTACCATGGTCGACGAGCTGTTGGTCGAGCGGCTGCTCAACAATCTGCTGCACAATGCGCTGAAGTTCACTCCCGGCGGCGGGAGCATCCGCTTGAGCACACGGCGTGGAGCGAGATCGTTCCAGATTGAGGTATGGAACTCGGCCGCGCCAATCGCCGAAGAGCTCCGCCCGGTGCTGTTCGAAAAGCACACCCGCAGCGCCGGCAGCTCGGGCATCGGCTTGGGACTTTACATCTGCAAGCTCGCTTGTCGCCTGCATGATGGCGACATCACCCTACACCATCCGCGCACAGGCGGCGTCGCATTCGTTGTCGAGCTGCCGCTTCGGCGAGCACCGGAAGTCGCCAAACCACGGCTTGCATTGCCCGCCATCATCCCCGGCCAGCAAGCGGCCTGATTTGCTAGCGCTCTACCAGGTCCCGCCAGACCGGCGTGCCCTCCAGGAAGCCGACAGTCCAGTCGCGCACTGTCGTGTCCTCGAGCTCCAGTTCAAAGAACTCGGGTGATAGCAGAACCGTGTGCGTCATCCCCTCGGGGAAGAATCGCTGGAAGCGTTCGCCTTGGCGCGAGTGGAGATCGTCCGTGACTTCGAGCAGCAGGTTCTGGAAGGGGTCGGCGCCGAGACCGAGGAAGAAGCGCAGGACACCGTCTTGTAAGTAGTTGAAGAAGGCAACTCGCAGATCCGGATCGCGCTCGAGTGACCACTCCGTCAAGTAGGTGATCTGCTCGTCGCAGCGCGTGCAGGTTTCGGGGATGAACTGCCTGAACTGCCAGCTCTCGTCGCGCTGAGCCATGTCTTCGATCGCCGCGTGGTTCTGGATACCAGGGCCGGAATCATCGAAGACGAGTATGTGGGTGTCGGGGTAGGCGACCCGGGTGACACCGTAGCCGGTGAAAGTGCCGTAGCCACCGGCGCTGCTGCCAGCCACTACGATCAGCTCAGGATCGGGGAACGCTTCGAGCATTTGTGTCAGCGCTGCCGAGAGATTCTGAACGCCGTGATGATAGGCGAGACGGTTTCCGTACATCACGTCATTGTCGCCGCTGAACACCGATCCATCGCAGTACGGTGCGTATACGATGTTCCAGTCGGCGAAAGGATTGTCGTCAAGTGAAGGATCGAGGATGCCCACGCTCGGCGCCGAGCCGGCAGACCCCTTAGCGAGCGGCGCAGGGCCGAAGCAGTTGCTCGCATTCCAACAAGCACCGCCACCTTCGAGATAGAGCAATACCTTGTTGACCGTGCCGGGACGGATGTTCACCTGATAGGGCATGCCGGTGTAGCAGATCGCTTCAGCGTCGGCCTTGTCGTACATATACTCGGTCCACGCGCCATTGGTCCGAGAGCCCGACGGTTGAATCGCTCCGAGGTAGCGACCGACACCGGTGGCGGCAATCTCGTCGGCGATCGAGTTGCCGCCACCGCCGTCATCTTCACCGCAAGCGGCGAGAATGAAACAGAATGTGACTAGTAACGTCGATGCACTGGCGCGACGGATCATAAGGAGCTCCTTTGCCGGGAGTGAACTTTGGTAAGGCGCTGTAGCATCGTGGAGAGCGCCAAGGCAAAGGGCACGATCCGCCTGAATCAGCCTGCCTACTTCAAGGAGTGAAAAGATCTGGGCAGGGGTGCGCCTGACATCGGATTTGCAATTGGTTACTCTCCTCTCGAGACAATCCTTCGAGGAAAGAGTCCGGTGCAAAATGTTGGTGAACATTCTCACCTCGTCGATCGGACGCAAGGTGCTGATGGCCCTGACCGGGTTGCTTCTCAGCGCTTTCCTCCTCGTCCATCTCGCCGGCAATCTGTTGGTCTTCACCGGGCCGCGAGCCTTCAACGAGTACAGCGAAAAGATGCTCAGCAATCCGCTGATCTACGTCGCTGAGATCGGCCTATTGCTTCTGTTCCTGGCGCACTTCGCTTCCGGGATCCTGGTCTATCGGCAGAACCGCGCGGCACGGCCGGTGGCGTACGCGAAGAAGGAACCCGCCGGCTACACGAGTCACAAGAGCTTCGCTTCTTCGACCATGATCTTCAGCGGGCTATTTCTCTTCGCATTCGTTCCGTTCCACCTCGTCACCTTCAAGTTCGGCTCCTACTACCAAACCGCGGGTGACCATCCGATTCGCGACCTCTATCGACTCATGATGGAGGTGTTCTCACAGCCAGGCTACGTCGCGTTCTACGTCGCCGCAATGACGATCGTCGGTTTCCATCTGTGGCATGGAGTCGGCAGCGCCTTCCAATCGTCCGGCATCTACTACCGCAAAGGCTTGCGTACTTTCGGCCAGATCTTCGCCATCGCCATCGCCGGGGGCTTTTTCGTCATACCGATCCTGCTCTATCTGTTCGGAGATCGCCTGTGATCCTCGACGGCAAGGCTCCGAGTGGCCCGCTCGAAAGCCGGTGGGAGCGCCACAAATTCGAGATGAAGCTGGTGAATCCGGCCAACCGCCGGAAGCACACCATCATCGTCGTCGGCACCGGCCTCGCCGGCGCCTCGGCGGCCGCGACTCTCGGTGAGCTGGGTTATAACGTCTTGAACCTCACCATCCTCGACAGCCCGCGTCGGGCTCACAGCATCGCCGCGCAGGGCGGCATCAACGCGGCGAAAAACTACAAGAATGACGGCGACTCGATCTATCGCTTGTTCTACGACACCGTGAAGGGCGGTGACTTTCGTGCCCGCGAAGCCAATGTCCATCGGCTCGCCGAGATCAGCGTCAAGATCATCGACCACTGTGTCGCCCAGGGTGTGCCCTTCGCGCGCGAATACGGCGGACTGCTGTCCAACCGTTCCTTCGGAGGAGCTCAGGTCTCTCGAACCTTCTATGCCCGCGGCCAGACCGGACAACAGCTACTGCTCGGCGCCTACAGCGCACTGATGCGTCAGGTCGACCTCGGTCAGGTCACGCTACTGCCGCGACGCGAGATGCTCGACTTGGTGATCGTCGACGGCAAGGCGCGGGGCATCATCACCCGCAACCTGGTGACCGGCGAGCTCGAGCGCTATGCCGGCGACGCCGTGCTTCTGTGCACGGGGGGCTACGGCAACGTCTATTTCCTGTCGACCAATGCGGGCAACAGCAACGTCACCGCGACATGGCGCTGTGCTCGTCGGGGCGCATATTTCGCCAATCCGTCGTTTGTGCAGATCCATCCGACCTGCATTCCGGTCACCGGCGACTACCAGGCAAAGCTGACCCTGATGAGCGAGAGTCTGCGCAACGACGGGCGCGTGTGGGTTCCGTCGAAGAACCAGGATGAACGGCGACCGCGCGATATTCCGGAGGGCGAGCGCGACTATTTTCTCGAGCGGCGTTATCCCAGTTTCGGCAACCTGGTGCCGCGCGATGTTGCATCGCGCGCCGCCAAGGCCGTCTGCGACGAAGGCCGCGGTGTCGGCTCCAGTGGCCGTGCGGTGTACCTCGATTTCGCCGACGCCATTCACCGACTCGGGCGGAAAGCGATCGAAGACCGCTACGGCAATCTCTTCGACATGTACAAGGAGATCACCGGCGAAGACCCGTACGACGGCCCGATGCGGATTTATCCCGCGGTACACTACACGATGGGCGGCCTCTGGGTGGACTACAATCTGATGAGCAACATCGCCGGACTGTTTGTCCTGGGCGAAGCGAACTTCTCGGATCATGGCGCCAACCGGCTTGGCGCCAGCGCCCTGATGCAAGGGCTCGCAGACGGTTACTTCATCATCCCGTACACTCTGGCCAACTACATCGCGATCGAGAAGCCAGCCACCGTCTCGACCGATCATGAGAGGTTCGATGAAGCCGTCTCCGCGGTACAGGATCGCATCGACAAGGTTCTTTCAGTAAACGGCAGCAAGACGGTTCAACACCTGCATCGCGAGCTCGGTCACGTGATGTGGGATCAGGTGGGCATGGCCCGCACGGAAGCGAGCCTGAAGTCGGCGATCGAACGCATCCGCGACTTGCGCGAGCAGTTCTGGACAGACGTGAAGGTTCCCGGCTCGCCCGACAATCTGAACAAGAACCTGGAGCTGGCGATGCGACTCGCGGATTACATGGAGTTCGCCGAGGTGATGGCGATCGATGCCCAGCACCGAACCGAGTCGTGTGGTTGCCACTTTCGCGAAGAGAGCCAAACGCCTGACGGCGAAGCCAAGCGCGACGACGAACGGTTCTCCTACGTCGCCGCCTGGGAGTACAAGGGCTCGAACGAAGAGCCGGTGCTACACAAGGAATCGTTGCAGTTCGAAAGCGTGCACCCGTCACAACGCAGCTACAAGTGACAGCATGAGTCAGACCGAATTGACATTGAACCTGCGCATCTGGCGCCAAGCGAACGCGATGGCGCAGGGAAGACTCGTCGAGTACAGGCTTGCACGTGTGTCGCCGGACATGTCCTTCTTGGAGATGCTGGACGTGCTGAACGAGAAACTGATTCTGCAGGGCGATGTGCCGGTGGCTTTCGACTACGATTGCCGCGAGGGCATTTGTGGCTCTTGTGGCGTGGTCATCGACGGCGTGCCACACGGTCCGCTTCCCGGCGTTGCGACCTGCCAGCTCTACATGCGCCATTTCAAAGATGGCGCGACGATTGTCGTCGAGCCCTGGCGCGCCAAGGCATTCCCTATCGTGCAGGATCTCGTCGTCGATCGCGGCGCCTTCGATCGCATCATGGCGGCGGGCGGGTACATCTCCGTGGATACCGGCAGCGCACCGGAGGCGAATGAAGTTTCCATCGGCAAAGAGGTGGCCGATGCGGCGATGGACTCGGCTTCCTGCATCGGCTGCGGTGCCTGCGTCGCCGCTTGCAAGAACGCGTCGGCTGTACTCTTTGTCGGCGCCAAGATCGCTCATCTCGCTTTGCTGCCTCAAGGCTTCCCCGAGCGCGACCGCCGTGTGCTGCGAATGGTCGAGCAGATGGAAAAGGAAGGCTTCGGCGCCTGCTCCAACGAGGGCGAATGCGAAGCGGTCTGCCCGAAGAAGATTTCACTTTCGAACATCGCTCGTCTCAATCGCGAGTATCTGCGCGCCAGCCTCAAGCGTCTGGTCAGCTAGTCCGCAGCCGCCTGTCGGCGTCAGGCGTCAATCCAGCACCTGCGAAACCCGTTATTTTATCGGCTCAGGGGCGTAGTTCTGCGCCCCCCTGCGCCAATCGGCGTTTGGCCCGTCGGTTGCACCTTTCAACCTCCGGTATTTGTGCATGGCATCTGCCAGTTATCCATCGCGTGGGAGCGATCGCCCGGTCCAGAGCCAGGGTACGATTCACGAACGTGCCGTCTCGCTGGCGAACATGTCGCTCACCGAGCTCTGGCAACTGACCAACACACCGCGGCAGATCAATCCTCGGCAGATGCAGATCGCCTGCACCATCCTGCTGTTGGCGATGATGATCATCGCCACCGTGTTGTATCAACCCGAGCATCCGACAGCGACGCTGACACGCGGCTTGATCTGCTTGTACGCCGCTCTCGGCATCCTGCTCGCGCCGCGAACGGGTTGGGGCGGCATCAGGATCTACGTCGTCGCCCTCACCTTCCTGATGCCGTTACAGGCTTCCTATACGGCATCGTTGAGACACGACCCGATATCCGGGCTGGCATTGATGGGACTCGCGACCTTCATTCCGTTCGCGTTCCTGCTGACGGGGCTCGATATCGTCGTGATGGCCATCGCCCTTGGCGGCCTTCATACATTGCTCGCTATCTTTCTCCCACCGGTCAACGTGGCGCCGGTGATCATGACCATTGTCCTCGGCGGATCGGTCGCAGCCGGCGCCGTCGCGGCAACGATCTTCACCATTTCCAAAGCCGGGATAAACGCGACGGCACGTTGGTGGCAGTTGGCTTGCGAACGCGAGCAGCTCGCGTGCGAACGCGAGCGGCGATTGCGCCGTTTCACCGAGCTGGCAGCCGGACGCCAGCAGCTCGATGAGATGCTGCAGCCGTTCGCCGACGATCTTGCGGCTGTATTCGACGCCGGGCGTTGCGCGATCTTCATCCAGGACGACAGCAGCGTCTACCGCATCGCGGCAGTTGCCGGCCTTTCGCGCCAAAAGAAATCCCTGTTGATCGGTAATCCGCTGGCAGCGCCTCTTGCCGGGCTGTTGGCCGAAACCTTCGAGAGCCGCGCGCCCGTGGTTCGCGAGAATCTCGACGGAGACCAACGGGCGCAACTCACCAAGGGCTTGCCAAGCGGGCTGATTGGCCCGCGCCTGGTCGCTCTGCCAATTCTGGTCGATGAGGAGGTTGTCGGCGCCGCCCTCGTCAGTGGCGACGGCAACGCCGCGGCGGCCAACGAGGACGTTTTGCTGCTCGAGGCGATGGGCCGTCAGGTTGGAATCTCGATTGGCAAGGCGAAGTTGATGGAACGCTTGCAGACCGCGCTCGACGCGAAGAGTGAGTTCGTCAACACCATGTCCCACGAGCTGCGCTCGCCGCTGAGCGTGATCATCGGCTATGCCGACGTCCTCGGTGATGGTGAGCTCGATACGAACTTCGTTGCCGGCCGCATCCGTGACAGCGCTTTGGAGTTGCTGCAACTGGTCGACAACAGCCTCACGGTGGCACGGCTAGGCACCGGCAAGCTCAGACTCAATCTCGAAGAATTCTCGTTCAATTCTGTCGCCGCGGACGTCAGCGAGGCGCTGCGTGCGCTACCGGAAGGCCGCAAAGAGATCCCGGTCGTATGGAATATCGATCCGGCGCTACCGCGCGTCGAGCTCGATCGTCTGAAGGTAAAGCAGATCCTGCAGAATCTGGTCTCGAACGGCCTCAAGTACACCGATGCCGGCATCGTCACCGTAACCGTTGGTCGCCAGGCCGAGCGGCTCTGGATCGAAGTGCGGGATACAGGGCGTGGCATTCCGCAGGAGGCCCAGTCGCGTATCTTTGAGATGTTCGAACGGGTCGAGGCAATTGGCGACAACCCGCCCACCGGGGTCGGACTCGGTCTCTATATCGTCAAGAATCTTGTCGATCTGATGAACGGTACGATTCAGCTCGTGAGCCGGGAAAGCGAGGGGTCGTCCTTTACTGTCCGGCTACCGGTACGGCTGACCGCCGCCAAGGCGGAGGCATCGGAGGATCCGAAGAATCAGCTGAATCCGCGGTCACCGAATATCGGCTACGCCTCTTGATCGAAGCCCGAATTGGCCGCCGGGGCCCCTGCCCAGCGCTGCCATGTTCTGTGCGTCATTCGCTGTAAGTACTGCAGAACTTGTGGTATTGACCGCGCCGTAATGCGGTCTGGGGAGACTCGGCGCGTGGCGATCACAGGCATCGGTGTGATCGCACCGACAGGAATTGGACTGTCGCCCTTCTGGCAGGCGTTGATCGATCAACGGGCCGCGATCCGGCGTCTCACACGCTTCGACCCGACCTCCTACTCATGCCAAGTTGCAGGTGAAATCCCCGATTCCGTCGAGCTCGACGAGCTCGTTGAGCCGCGCAAGAAGAGGGCAACCTCACACGCCACTCGCCTCGGCCTCGCGGCCACCGAGCTCGCTCTGCGCGATGCGCGTCTATCGCCCTCCACATGGACGCCTCACCGCGCCGGCGTCAGCATCGGAACAGCACTTGGTGGATGGCTCGACGGTGAACAACAGTACGCCATTCTGCTCGAACGCGGCGCCAGGCGGGTCAACCCGTTTGTTGCCAACAGCTCCGCGCCATACGGCACGGCGGTGGACATCGCCTCGACGATCAACGCACAGGGGCAACACGCCACCTTCTCGAGTGGCTGCACGGCGAGCCTGCAGGCGCTCGGTCATGCCGCCTCACTGGTCGCCGCGGGCCGGATCGACATTTGTATCGCCGGCGGCGCCGAGAGCCCACTGTCCCCCCTGGTCTTCGCCGGCATGTGCCGCACCCTCGAGCTGGCTTCGGACCACGGCACACCCGAGCTGACCTCCAGGCCTTTCGACCGTGCCCACTCCGGGATCGTTCTCAGCGAAGGCGCGTGCATGATGACGCTCGAGCCCCTCGATCGTGCGCGCCAACGCGGCGCAACCATCTATGCCGAGATTCTTGGGGAAGCCTCATCCTGTGATGGGGCGGGTATCTACAACGTCGATTCTAACGGTGATGCTGGCGGACGCGGTCTACGAGCAGCACTCGACCTGGCGGGTGTCGGGATCGATCAGATCGACTACGTCTGCGCTCATGCCAATTCGTCACCGACCTTCGACCGCAAGGAAGCCAAAGTGCTCGGCGCTGGGCTTGGCGAATACGCCGCGACGGTGCCCATCAGCTCAATCAAGGGCGCAATCGGTCACCCGTTCGGCGCTTCCGGGGCATTTCAGGTCGCCGCCACCGCCAGCGCGATCCAGAAGTCAGTGGTACCGCCGACCACGAACCTCGAAGATCCGGATCCAGAATGTGCTCTGCACCATGTCCGTGGCGAAGCGCTGCCACGGGAGATCCGCACGGCGCTCGTCACCAGCTATGGCTACGGCGGGGTGAACGACTTTCTCGTGCTCGGACATCCGGATCGCTGAGCTCACGTAACCGTTTCTGCCAGGTTTTTGGGCATTTCAGCCCTTGTCTGCCGCGTTCGACCGCAGAGACCTAATTGATTCTTCACGAACTGCGTGCGATAATCCGCCCTTCTGTCATCCCATGAAGCGGAGCCAGGGAGGAAAGCAGACGATGTTCAAAGTCGGCGAAAAGGTCGTCTACCCGGCTCACGGGGTGGGTGTGATCAAGGGCATCCAGACCAGAACCATCTCAGGGACTGAAAAAACGTTCTACATGCTTCAGATCCTTGAGAACGGCATGACCATCATGATCCCCACGGAAAACGTCGAATCCGTGGGTCTGCGCCGTATCATCGGCAAAGATATGGTGAGCAAAGTCTACAAGATCCTGCGGCAGCGCCGGGTCGAGATCGATCAGCAGACCTGGAACCGCCGCTATCGCGAATACACCGAGAAGATCAAGACCGGTTCGGTCCTCGAAATCGCTACCGTTTTGCGCGACCTCTTCGTCCTTAAGGGCGACAAGGAATTGTCCTTCGGCGAACGCAAGATGCTCGACACGGCGCGCAATCTGTTGGTCAAGGAGCTTTCGATCGCTCGCTCCCACTCGGAAGAGAAGATCATGAAGGAGCTGAGCGAGATCTTCAGCATTTGAAGGAACCGGCACGATGACGAATGAGGGCCGCTGGCGACGACGCCAGCGGCCCTTTCTGTTTGAAACGTGAACCTATCTGCCATTCTGGTGGCCGCGGGACGCGGAGCCCGTATGGCCAATCCGACGCCGAAGGCCTTTCTTCCCGTCAACGGCCAGCCACTCTTTACATTCTCTCTCCGGACGATCGCTCGGCTCCCCTCGCTGCAGTCCTTGATCCTGGTCGTCGCTTCCGAATGGCAAGCGAAGGCGCGCGAGATCAGCGACGCTCTCAAGCTGCACATCCGCTTGCGGGTCACACCGGGCGGCGAGGAACGCCAGGACTCGGTCGCCGCGGGCTTGGCGTTGGTTGAAGAAAGTGACCTGGTACTCGTCCACGACGCCGCTCGACCGTTTGCGACGCTCGACCTGTTCAACCGCTGCATTGCAGCCGCGGCCGAAAGTGGAGCCGCCATCGCGGCTATTCCAGCAAAGGACACGATCAAACTGGCGGGCCCTGAGCAGACGATCCGAGAAACCATCGACCGCTCCGGTGTCTGGCTGGCGCAAACACCACAAGTATTCCGCGTCGATCTGCTGAAACGCGCCTATGAACGTGCTCGCAGGGACCAGATTCTCGGTACGGATGAGGCCGCACTGGTCGAGCTCCTTGGCGCTCCCGTACGGTTGGTCGTCGGCGAGGAAGCGAACCGGAAGATCACCACGCCCGACGATCTCGAATGGGCAGAGTGGCGCGCTCCAGAGTTAGTTGGAAGTCAAAGGTTCAGAGTGAAACGTTGAGGTTGCCGCCTCTGCGGTGGCGGGTTCGAAACAACCCGCGTCGCAGACTCGCCGTCAGCGGTTCAGTGCTTCGTTCAGACTGCCGCTGCGGAAACCTTGGAGATCGAGGGTCACCCAGAGAAACCCAAGCTGTTTGAGCTGCTTGACGATCTCCTGGCGCACTTCCGGCTGAATTAGACGCTCGATCTCGGCTACAGGCACTTCGATGCGGGCAACCTGGTCGTGATATCGCAGGCGGCACTCGCGGAAGCCGAGGCGCCGCAGCAGCCGCTCCCCCGCCGCAACCTTGTCCAAGCCTTCGCGCGTGATCTTGGTGCCGTAGGGAAAGCGCGACGACAGGCAGGGACTCGAGGGCTTGTCCCAGGTCGGCAAATTGAAACGCCGGCTGAGATCGCGGATGTCCTGCTTGGTCATGCCAGCGTCGATCAGCGGATGCCGGATGCGGTGCTCAGTCGCCGCAGTAAGGCCTGGCCGATAATCCGCCGTGTCGTCGAGATTGGCGCCGTCGACGATCTGTTGAATCCCCAGCTTTTCCGCCTCCGCGGAGCAAATTTCATAGAGATTGCTCTTACAGAAATAGCAACGGTTTGCCGGATTCTCGGCGTAGCCGGGGATCTCGAGCTCATCGGCTTCGAGGACGATGTGTTGTGCGCCGATCTCATCGGCCAAGCGGACTGCCATCTCAAAGTCATCGTCGACCTCGGTAGACGACCGCGTCGTCAGCGCGACGGCGTTATCGCCGAGCTCGTCGACGGCGACGCGCAAGAGGAAACTGGAATCGACGCCGCCCGAGAAAGCGACCAGCGTTCGGCCCATGCCGCGAAGATCGGCGCGCAAGGCCTCGAGCTTGGACTCGAGCGTGCCGGAAGCCATCAAATTCCTTGTCCCTCAAACAAGTCGGTCGTCAGATACCGCTCGCCTGTGTCGCAGAAGACGGTAACGACGACCTTTCCCTTTCCCATTCTGTCGGCAACACGCAGCGCGGCGGCGGCGTTGGCACCCGACGAAATTCCCAATAGGAGACCTTCTTGCTTTGCCAGTCGCCGAGTCACCGCGGCGGCATCGGTGTCGCTCACGCGAATCACGTCGTCGTAGATGGTTGAATCGAGAATCTCGGGAATGAAACCGGCGCCGATCCCCTGAATGCCGTGAAAATCGGGCTCACCTCCCGAGAGTACCGGCGACGATTCAGGTTCGACCGCATAGATCTTCACGTTGGGCATGCTTTTGCGCAGGATCTGGCCGACGCCGGTAATGGTTCCACCGGTACCGACACCGGCGACAAACGCGTCGATCTGATCGAACTGTTCCAGGAGCTCCTGCGCGGTGGTGCGCCGGTGTGCATCGGGATTGGCGGGATTGTTGAACTGCTGTGGCATGAAGTACTCGGGGTGCTCGTCCAACAGCTCCTCGGCCTTGTGGATGGCGCCGTGCATTCCCTTGGTATCGGGAGTCAGGATCAGCTCGGCGCCGTAGGCCATCAACAGGCTGCGACGCTCCTCACTCATGGTGTCGGGCATCGTCAGAATCAGCTTGTATCCCTTGATCGCCGCGACCAGGGCGAGGCCGATGCCGGTATTGCCGCTGGTGGGCTCGATGATCGTATCACCCGGTTTGATACGCCCGGAGCGCTCGGCTGCCTCGATCATGCTGAGGCAGATGCGATCCTTGACGCTTCCGCCCGGATTCAACGATTCGAGCTTCCCCCAAACCTCGGCCGAGTTCGCCCCGGGCAGCCGATTCAGTCGGATCACTGGTGTTCCGCCGATCAGCTCGGCACAGGATTGCGCTGTACGAACTTGCGCGGAAGGCATCTCGTTGGCGACCATAACGGCGAGGTATCGGCAAGTCAATTTCGTGCAGCGTGACGTGAAATGTGAAGCATTCTAATCAGCCTTGGCCGTTCTGATACACTCGGCCCGATCATGAGCGATGCTTCACGTTTCACGTTTCACGCTTCACGTTTCCTTGTCTTCTTCCCCGGAGCGCTCGGTGATCTGATCTGCTTTCTGCCGACACTGGCCGCTCTCATCCAACGACACGGGAGCGAGCCCACCCTGGTAACCAAGCCCGAATGGCAGGAATTGCTGGCTGTCCCGAATGCGTCGACGGTCTCGATCGATCGCTCGGAGGTCGCGGACCTGTTCACCAGCGCGCGACCGCTGCGCGAGTCCACCAAGGATCTGTTCGGCGCGCATTCCCATGCCTACTCGTGGACAGGTGCGAGCGAGCCAGCGTTTGCCGAACGGCTTGCGGCGGTTGTCGGCGGTTCGTCCAGTGTGTACCGATTTCGGGGGATGGCAGCCGGCGAGCACGCGGTCGACTACTACGCGCGCTGCGCAGGCGTCGATCCGCTGCCGTTTGCGCAGTTTCTTCGAGTCGACACGGACTGGTTCGCCAGCTTCAGGCAGCGGCACGATCTCACGGGCCGTCTTCTTGTCGTCCATCCGGGAAGCGGGTCGCCGGCCAAGAACTGGACCGGTTTCGCCGACCTGGTCGGTCGCTGGCAACAACGACCAGGGGAACGCGATCGTATCATCGCCCTGCGTGGCCCGGCGGAGGAGGGCGTAGACAAGTTCGAGTGCGCTCTCCCATTGGGTAACCTCACCTTGCCGCAAGTCGCCGCGCTGCTGAAGGGCTGCGATGCCTACGCGGGTAACGATTCCGGAATCAGTCACCTCGCCGGTGCCGTCGGTACAAGGGGCGTCGTGCTGTTCGGGTCAACGGATCCCGACACATGGGCTCCGCGCAACGGCCGCTTGAAGGTCATCCATGCACCGGCGACGTGCGCCTCGTGCGGGCCGTCTCGATTCTGTACGCACCGGCTGAGCATCGATCGAGTTGCAGCGCTCCTCGATCTTCGAGAATAGGGCTGCCGGGCCTAGCCCTAGCCCATGCCCATCGAATTGGAGGGGCTCGGGCTGGGGCTAGGGTTGGGGTCGTGCCCACCCCCCCGGGGGGGCCAACTCCTCCGCCGATGGGTTTTTGCGTGACACGGCGAAATTCCGCTGGAAGTCCCCCTTCCAAGTACGTTAGATTGCCCGGACCTTATCTGGGGTGGTGCGTGTGATCCTGCAGCTGCAATTCGCCGACCGCGCGTTGGTCGAATGAGTCCTCTCGACGAAGGCGACAAATACGCGCAGCGTCCTAGATGATTCGAGTGACAGCCAGACCGTCGGAGAAGTCGACGGCGTAGTTATGATGATGGGAGGCGTGATGCCGAGTCGAGCGCCTGTACGAATAAAACTGATTTGCCACGTTGTCGGCGTATGCGCCGCGCTTTGCCTGGCATCGAACGCAGCAGCCATAGTCATCAGTGGGGGACCTGTCGCGGCACCGCCGGGCGGCGGCAGCTGTTCGGTGAGCGGCTCACCCAATGTCGGGGCTGGTGCCACGGTTACCTGTTCCGGCTTGAACCTGACCGCGGTTCGTCACTTGTATTACGGCATACGCGTCGACAGGGGAGTGAATGGCGACGCGCTCGACAACACCGAGCCGACGGCACTCGAGATCTTCCGATACTCGAGCAGCACGCCGACGAGCATTCGCTACACCGGTCAAACACAGATCTTCAACTCGATCACAAACGGATTCCAGGTCGTCAGCACCGAAATGCGCCTCGGATTCCCGAGCAGCGGCGGCGCTTTGATCAGCGGCGATCCTGTTGTTCACGCGCTCAACGGCGCCAACGGCGACGTCGAGATCCTGTGGGAAGTGGGCAGCACGAGCTACGCCGTCACCGCCAAGACGAATGCCTTCAACGGCAGCACCTTTGTGGCCGCCGCCTCATACTTCGATTTCATAAACCAGCCGGCGTCGCACAAGAACCTCGACCACGTCGATATGGGTTTCTATTACGACACCTGCGGCAACTCGGTCCGAGAAGGCACCGAACAGTGTGATCTCGGCGCCGCCAACGGCACCAGCACATCGTGCTGCGACTCCGACTGCAGGTTCCGTCCCAGCGTCTTCATATGCCGCGTCGGCGGCGGCGCGCCGTGCGACTTAAGCGAGACGTGCTCCGGAACCGGCGGCACCTGCCCCACCGACGACGCCTTCGCCAATGCAGGAATCACGTGCCGGATCGGTTCCGGCGATGTGTGCGATCCCAACGAGATGTGTCAGGGCACGCCTGGCGTCGCCTGTCCTCCTGACGTCGTTGCCTCGACGGCGGTCATCTGCCGCGCCGGCGCGGGAAGCCCCAACGGTGGCAGCGAATGCGATGCGCAGGAAATGTGCTCAGGGGTTCCGGGCGTCCCCTGCCCGAACAACTTCTTCAACACCGCCAGCACGCCTTGCCGTGCCGGTTCGGGTGATGTGTGCGATCCGCAGGAGTTCTGCCCCGGATCCTCGGGTGGGGTGTGTCCGACAGATGTCGTCTCGCCAACCTCGACCGTATGCCGCGCCGGTTCCGGAGATCCGACTGGCAGCGGTGTTGAATGTGACCCGACCGATCATTGTACGGGCATCGCCTCCGAGGCTTGCCCAACGAACGTTCCGCTGACGATTACAACCGTGTGCCGCAGCGGCTCGGGCGACATATGTGATCCCGACGAGAAATGCCCTGGCACGGTCGGTGAACCCTGTCCGGCGAATACCGTCGCCAATCCGTCGACCGTCTGCCGGACGGGATCCAACGACAGTTGCGACCCGAACGAAACCTGCACGGGCGTTGCGAACCAGTCGTGCCCGCCGGATGTCGTAGAGCCGGCCGGCACCGTTTGCAGGCCGCCCTCGGAGCCAACCTGCGATCTCGAAGAGCAATGCACCGGTAGCGTCGGCGAACCGTGTCCGACTGACCTGTTCACTGCAGCCGCGGTCCCGTGCGATGCCGATGGTGACACCTGTACGCTCGACGAGTGCGATGGCAGCGGCCTGTGCGTCGCCGATTCGGTGATCTCGTGCGATGACGGCAACGCCTGCACGCGCGACACCTGCGACGCCGAGCTGGGATGCGAGCACATCGACGCTCCGGCGCAGACTTGTCAGGCGGCGATCACCGCGACCTTCAAGCTCAAGGGAGGCGATCTGACCGACGAGACGAAGGACCGCTTCGGGTTCAACTGGAAGGGTGGCCCGGTGCTCGTCAGTCATCTGGGTAACCCGACGCAAACAACGCAGTACGACGTGTGTGTCTACGACGGCAACGGCGTGAAAATGCACATGACCGTGCCGCCCGGAAGCGGGTGGTTCACGCTCGGCAGCGCGAGCGAGCCGAAGGGCTACAGATACCGCGATCTCGACGCGAGCGCCGATGGCATCACCTCGATCAAGTCAAAGACCAGCAGCCTGAACAGAGCGACGCTGAGAGTGTCCGGCAAAGGCGCAAACCTACCGGATCCGTCGATACCGCTGCTCTACCCGGTGACGGCGCAGCTGTTTGCCAGCGATGGCTCGTGTTGGGGAGCCGAGTTTGGTCAGCCGGACACCCGGCGCAACGATCAGACGAACTTCAGGGCGGCTTTCCGCAATCGGCCGACGCCCACGTCGACTCCGACTCGTACGAGGACGTCGACTCCTACGTTCACGTTGCCTCCGCCGACGGACACCCCGGGTGGTCCTACGCGAACGCCGACGGTCACGCCGACTGAAACGAACACCAGAACGGAGACGCCAACCAGCCCACCCACGCCGACGCAACCCTCGACTCCAACAGCTACGGTTACGCCGACTCTGACAGCGACGCCAAGCATCGAGCCCGGCACCCGCGTCCTCATGCTTCCGGGAGGTGGGTCCGCCGGCTCCTGCCGCGGTAGCTGCGTCGGCGGCAGCACTCCTGGCGCTTCGTGCTCCTCGAACGCCAACTGCGGCGGTGGCGGCACCTGCTCCAGCGTCAAAGCCTGCGCGGGTGGACCTTATGCGGGAATGTCGTGCAGCAACTTCTCCGACTGCAACGGATGCGATCCAAACCAGGTATGCATCGCCTCCGGCACACCGCTGGCCTGCTGCACCGGCAACAACGCCGGCACTTGCCCTGTCGCAGGCAGTTGCGTCCTCATCCAGGGTTCGCTCACCATTCGCGTGCCGGTCAACGGCGTCTGCGTGCCCCGCGTCGCTCCCGATGTCCCTTGCTTGAGTGACGTCGAGTGTCCGTCGGGTAAGACCTGTCGGCTGCCCGAGCTGCGGCTCCTGACGGATACGCCGGACGGCAATGGCGAGGCAGATCTGACCATTCCGCAGAGCTCGGTCGTGTTCAATCCGGCAAGCGTCGGCGCCTTGGGCACTGTGTGCCTGAGCGCGGAGGGTGACGGTTCCGGCGTCGTCGATTGCGACGGCGGTCTTACGGGTATCAATATCGCCGCGCGGCAGGACCACAACACGACTCCGGGCGGGTCCGGCAACAGCGGCTCCGCCAGCGGTCTTCCCGACGACCCCGGCTGCAACGACAGTTTCGTGCAACCGGACGGCTCGGTGAGTTATGCATGTCCCGAGGGAATGACCACTTGCTCTGGCGGAACGAACGCTGGAGCGGTCTGCTCTGGCCCGGGCGATTGCCCCGGCGGTTCCTGTCAGGCTTGTAACAGCTCGTCGCCCCATCCGGGGGCGTGCAACAGCCCCATGCAGATCACGCTCTCCGGCGCCTTTGCGGCCGGCGACATGCTGGTCACCTTGCCGGTAGGTATTGCCCTTCTCGACTCTTCTTCGCTGTTCGGACCCGACGCCTTGCCGTGCACCAGCGACGACACCGGCGGCACATCGGCGGCAAACGTGCTCCTCAGCACGGGAACAGCAACGATCAACGTTTACGATGCAAACAACGTAGCCGGGTCGACCCGCTCTCCACAGGTGATCGGAAATCGCCTCACCTGCGCCGCGCTCAACAGCGGTACCATTACCGGTCTGAAGATCGGTGGCGGGTTCCCGGGTCTGGATCAACTAATCGGTGACGCGCCGACGACGTTCCAGTTTGTCGCGCAGTGACGACGATGGCAGGCGGAATCCTGAAGGCAGGTGAGTGGCGGCAACCGAGGAGGGACGGAGCGATGTTGAATCGTGTCAGGGCGATGGCAATTTTGACCGCGCTCGCGCTGGGGGCAATCGGCATTCCCGCAGTCGCGACTGCCCAGTTGAGCCGGGACAAGCAAGACTGTATCGCCGCGTTTGCCAAGGGAATAACCCAGGTGCGCAAAGCACAGGGAACCACCATTCGGCACTGCTTGAAGCGTTTCGCTTCCGGCACTCTTGTCTCCACGACTCCCGAAGCCTGCTTGTTGGTCGATAGCCGCAACAAGGTCATGAGAGCCGCCGACAAGACAACGACGGCAGAGCTCGGCATCTGCGCGCAGTCGGCGCCGGGGTTCGCCGTGTCCGCCTCGCCGGCGGCAATCGTCATGGCAGCCGGCAGAAACATCGAGCTGGTGCGACGCATCATCAGCTCCAATCTCGACACCGGCCTGGTGCCGGTGGCAGCGGATGCGCGCTGCCAGGTGCGCGTCGTGGACGCGGTGCAAAAGTGCGTCGACACGCGCATGACAGAGTACAACAAATGCCTGAAGGACGGCATGGCCGATGGCGTCATCACCAACGCCGCAACGCTGCAAGCGAACTGCCTCGGCACCAGCAACGCGACGCAGCTCGATCCGAAGGGGCGAATTGCCTTGCGATGCGAGAGGAAGATCGCCCTCGTCCTCGAGAACTATTGTTTCGGCATCGATCTCGGTCGTGCTTTCCTCGGCTGCCAACCGACCGACGCGCAAAACCTGGCAACCTGCCTGAAGCGCGAGTCGGCCTGCGAAGTCTGCCAACTGCTCAACGCGGTGAGCGGATTGTCGCGCGAATGCGACGCGTTCGACGACGGCGACCCCAGCAATGGAACGTGCGGCGACGAGTGCTCTGACGGCATCGTCCAGCTAGGCGAGGGCTGCGATGACGGCAACACGAACGACGGAGACGGCTGCAGCAGCGAATGCAAGGTCGAGGTGAACTGGGGTTGTACCGGTCAGCCGAGTACCTGCACGCTCAATTGCGGCAACGGCGCGGTCGACAGCAGCGACGGCGAACAATGCGACGACGGCAACCTCGTCAGTGGCGACGGCTGCTCGAGCAGCTGCCTGACGGAGAGCTGCGGCGACAGTACGCTGGACATCGGCGAGACGTGTGACGACGGCGGCTTCGACGACGAAGATGGCTGCTCCGCGTTGTGTCAAACCGAGCCCGGTTATCTGTGCACCGGTCAGCCGAGCGTGTGCGAGTTCGTCTGCGGCAACGGCACCTTCCAGGGCGTTGAGACCTGCGATGACGGCAATATCGCCGATGGCGACGGGTGTAGCGGCGTCTGCAAGACCGAGAACGGCTATACCTGCGCGGGCCAACCGAGCGTCTGTAGCGCCGTCTGCGGCGATGGCCGGCTGCGTCCGGGCGAGGGCTGCGACGACGGCAACCTGCTGAACAGCGACGGCTGCGCGAACTCATGCAACGCAGAGACGGGCTATCAATGCTCCGGCGAGCCCAGCGTCTGCACCAGCGTCTGTGGCGACTCTCTGGTGCGCTACCCTGAAACGTGTGACGACGGCGACAGCGCCGGCGGCGACGGCTGCTCGGCAAGCTGCCAACCGGAACCGAATTGGTCATGTACGGGCCAGCCCAGCGTCTGCCAACCGACGTGCGGCAACGGAATCGTCAATCCGACTGAACAGTGCGACGACGGCAACGCCGTCAGTGGCGATGGCTGCGGTCCGTGTACGATCGAACCCGGATACGCATGCGCCGGCCAGCCGAGCTTCTGCTACGCCATCTGTAGCAACGGGCGCATCGAAAGCTCCGCGGGCGAGCTGTGCGACGACGGCAATGTCGTCAACGGCGACGGCTGCTCCGGAGCCTGCTTGATCGAGCCGGGCTTCGTATGCAACGGCGAACCGAGCGTCTGCGGGCTGACCTGCAGCAACGGTTTGGTCCAACCATCGCTCGGCGAGCAGTGTGACGATGGAAACCAGGCGATTGGGGACGGCTGCGATAACGACTGCCAGGTCGAGTTCGCCTACGCGTGCGTCGGTCAGCCCAGCATGTGTCACGTGACTTGTGGCGACGGAGTGACCGAGCCCGCGCGCGGCGAGCTGTGCGACGATGGCAATACCATCGACGGTGACGGCTGTGATGCTGCGTGCATCACCGAGCCGGGCTGGTACTGCTCGGGAGGCGCCTGCGAGGAATTCGACGTCGTCATCGATTCTCCCGCACACGGCGCATTCAACGCGGGCGCCACGGCGGTAATCTCCGGCCACTACACTCAGCTGCCGGGCAACCAGGTGTCGCTCCTCATCAACGGCGTGCCGCCCAACACGAGCTTCAACCCGGAGACTCGTACGTTCGCACACACCCTGACGCTGAACCATACGATTGTCTTCAATCCGGTCACCGTGCTGGCCATCAATACACAGACGGGCGACGACGTCCGCGCGCGCAGCGTCGTGATCGCCGGAGGATCCGTGGCCGACGGCGGCTTCTCACCCGAAAGCGTCGCGTTGCGCTTGAACGAGTCGGGGTTGGCCTCGGTGCAACCGCTGGTCGCCGACCTGGCGGGCAGCGGATTCAATATTGCCGCCTTGATGCCGAGCAATACGACGCTGGTCGATCAATGCTTCATCGACGTCGGCTTTCTCGGCTGCTGGGGTCGGGCACGCGTCGGCATAGCGGATCCGCCACCCTCGGTCGGCGGCATCGGGTTGACCACCGACGCACGGCCCGGAGTTGTCCATGGCGACATCAGCGTGAATAGCCTGCGCGTCGACATTGCAATCAACGGCTCGGGATTGGTACCGAGTTGTGGGCTGCGGCTCAGCGCCGACCGGATGACGATCGGCGGCGACTACGCGCTCGAGCCGGCAGCGATGGACCCGTCCCACGTCGATGTCAATCTCGTCGGCCCGATGAGTGTCAACTTCGCCGGCTTCAACCGACGCTTCACGTGGGGCATCTGCACGTGGCCCATCATCGGCGACATCATCGGCGCGGTCCTGCCGAACGTGGAGAACATGGCGAGCTCAGCCATCCAGGGCTTCTTGAATGATCCGGATGGCAGCGGACCGCAGAAGAGCCCGGTGGCAGAGGGCATCGAAAGCGCCCTCGACGGCGTCAATCTTTCCGGAGCGGTCGGCCAGGGAGTAGGCCTCAGCTTCGACGCGCCTTTGTTCAAGATCGAGGAAGACCACGCCGGCCTGACGCTCGGAGCCCACTCGCGCTTTCAGGTGAGCATTGGCACAGGGCTGGGGCAGTGCAACCCGCCTCCGGGGGCGCCGGATCTCAGCGCGTCGTATTCGAAGTACGAGCCCTTCCCAGCTCTTGGGGCGAACACGCCGCAGGGTGGCCGTCCGTACGGCTTGGGCATCGCCATCTCGACGGCCGGCTTCAATCAGCTCTTGAAGGGCCAAACCGAATGCGGGCTGATGCGCAGCTCTCTCAGCACGATCGATATCGACGGCCCGGGTGGCTCTCCGGCAGCTGCGATCACATCGGATCTGCTCTCCCTGTTCGTTCCCGAGTTCGCGGAGCTGCCCCCGGGGACGCCGCTGCGCATCGACTTGAGTCCGACGTTGGCTCCGATCGTAACCGGCAACTACGGCCCAGGTGGCGAAGTCGCCGAGCTGCGAATCGCGCAACTGGCGGTCAACATCGTCCAACCGGGCACCGGAGACGTATGGCTGCGGGGCGCTTTTGACGCACGTTTGGGAATGGACCTCGCCTTCTTACCCGACGGCTCGGGGCTGGCAATCACGATCAACAAGCCTGCTATCGACGACGTGACGATCTCGGTCGTCGACAACCCGTTGGGAGCTGACGAAGCCTCCATCGAAACCGTGCTGCCGAACATCATGGCACCGATGATTCCGAGCCTCGCCGGAGCGTTGTCGGGATTCCCGCTGCCGCAGTTCTTCGGCTTGCGCATCCAGGGCGTCGAGGTGTCGCGCAGCGGCCAGTTCCTCTCCCTGTTCGCCAACCTGGTGCCGTAACCGAGCGCTCAGGATCGACTAAACTCAGTTCCTCGTTCCGAATCCCAGCGTCCAGATTCCAAGATGTCCACTTCTTGGAACCTGGACGTCTTGGGCTGGATAGAGAGTTCCTTCTCGATCGCCGACCTAGAGACTTCCTTCGCGTTAATCCGCGTCCATCGGCGGTTTCGATTTCCGCCGACACCTACGATGCTGCCGGGCAGCCGTGCAACGCATTGATGACTGCGACGACGATCTCCACGACGGTGACATCGTCTACGGCAGTTACAGAAGTGCACGAAGGCTGAGGCAGTTGACCCAATGCGACACTGATCAAGACACCGATCTCATCGACGGTGACGCCGCCACTGTGGTTGCAATCGCCGAAGCATCGCGATGCAAAGGGACAGGCGCCGATGCTCAGTCCGATTGAATCAGAGATCTCGAACTCGTCGACGACAGAACCGCTGGATAGGTCTACCGCCAGGATGCCGCTATGTGTTCTCGTGTATCCTCGGGGTCTCTCGCTCTCTACGACCATCTCTCCCGCAACCACATCGATCGTTCGGAGCACCTGGTTCGTGACTGAACTGATCACCGCGATACCCCTGCTGCTTGGAGCGTAAAGCTCATCCGCTCGTATCGAGAGGTTTGCGGCTCTCACGGAGATTTCCTCACCAATCTCGCCGCTTGGGTTCGCGATCACTCGTATACGAGAGAAATTGCGGAGTGTGACGAAGAGCTTCGTTGAGTCGGTGGAGAACGCAGCGTGCAGTGTTTCCAACGATACGGTCTGAACGATTTCATTCGTGGTGGTATCGACCAGAGACACTGTACCTCTGCAGTCAAACCCACAAAAGGCTGTGGTCGCTGCCACCCATCGGCCATCCATGCTGACTGCCAGACCCATGGGCTGAGGTTCGCCCTCGTCGATGCCAGGAGGACAAAAGCCTCCCGCGTTCTGCAGTGGAACGGCGCGTTCAACGGTTTCGGTTGCCGTGTTCACGACAAACAGTTTCGATGCAACATTATCTCCTACGTAAAGACGTATCCCATCGGGGCTAATCGCGATGGCGACAGCCCCTCCAGGAGCATCCAGTGGAATATCCCTGAGCGTTTCTCCGGTGTCGGCACTCATGACCTTGACGCCACTGGCGGTCGGACATCCTCTTGAGTTCAATGTGGTGAACGCCCCGTATAAAAGCTTTCCGGAGGCGCTTGGAACGATCGCTGAAGTAAGGCCGGCAACCGGAAACTGCCGGCGTTTTCCGTCGGCGGTGTCGATCACAACGACTTCGAGTTGCCCAGCTGGGTTCGCAACCGAGACAAACAGGCAAGGGTCGCTTGTAGTCGCTGCCGCGCCGCGCGCAAGTCCGAGGATGAGAGCAATCGCTACCGAATGATCCGCAACTGCCCGACTGAGTTTTCCCATCACAACCCCAGTCGAAGCTCGACCGGGCCGCGCAGGACGATGGAGCGTTTCCACAAGACCGGGCCGAGGGGACCGCGCAGGTCGGGGAACGTCGCCAGCAGGCTCTGAACCGCCACCTGAGCTTCGACGCGCGCCAGCTGCGCTCCGAGGCAGAAGTGAACGCCGTGCCCGAAAGCTATGTGCGGATTCTCCTGACGGCCAAGGTCCAGCCGGTCCGGTTCGCGGAACTGCTCGGGATCACGATTGGCTGCCCCGAGAATCAACGCAACGAGATCACCCTTTTGGATACGATGACCGTCGATCTCGACGTCTTCCTTGGCGACCCGATCGGTCAACTGCACGGGGCTGTCGAACCGCAGGAACTCTTCGACTGCTGTACGGATCAACGATGGATCGTCCTGTAGTCGCCGGCGCTCCTCCGGATGATCGAGCAACGCGCGGACGGCGTTGCCGATGAGGTTCGTCGTCGTCTCGTGCCCGGCGCCGAGAATCAACGTGACCAGCGACAGCAGCTCGGCCTCGTTCAACTTTTCCCCGTCTTCCTCGACCTGAACCAGCGCGCTGATCAGATCTTCGCGCGGGTGCTCGCGTCGTTCCGCGAAAATCTTGCGCATGTACGAGCTGAGCTCGACATACACGCGTTCCGCCGGCTCCATCCCCCCCTCCGACTGAAGAGGATCCAGCAACACGGTCAGCGTATCCGACCACTCTTTGAAGTCCGCCTGATCCTCGGCCGGAACGCCGAGCATCTCCGCGATCACCGTCACCGGTAGCGGGTACGCCAGGTCGGCGACCAGGTTCATTTCGCCGCGCCCCTTCGCCCGATCGAGCAGACCGTCGACGATCTCCTGGATCCGCGTGCGCTGCTGCTCGACGACGCGCGGCGTGAACGCCTTGTTGACTAGCCGCCGCAATCGCGTGTGGTTCGGCGGGTCCTGCATCAGCAACGTGGCGAAGACGACGGCGCTGAAGTCCGGGCTCAACGCGTTGAAGAGGTCGAGCTTCTGGAACATTTTCGACTGCGTGCGATCGACACTGAAACGTGGGTCCTGCAACACGCGCGCGATATCGGCATAGCGACTGAGAAACCACCCACGGAATGCAGGGCTGAAATAGACAGGAGCGGTTTGCCGCAAGCGGTGATAGCGCGGGTATGGGTTCTCGCGATACTCGCGCAGGAACGGATTGAACTTGCCCAGCAACGGACTGACGAGGCGAACCGGCCATTCGAGCTGGATGAGCTTCTGAAGCAGGCGCAGCACGGTCTCGAATTAGCATGCGCTTCCGCCGTTCCCAACAACCGGGCCTGGTTGGGTGCCGTAGGTGTCTCGGAGGGACTACAGGGAGGATTTGAACTTCTTTTTCCACGCCCTCCCCTTGAACTAGACCCGCACGGCGACGACGATGCTCGGAGCCCAGCTCTCCAGGACGGAGGAACGTATGGTCCAACAACAGATTGTCGACCCGTCGGTTTCACGCAATCCGATTCCGTCGACGGCCAGCAACCTCCCTACGGTCTGCGTTCTCTGCAGCCACAACTGCGGCTTGCGGGTCGACGTCGAAGACAATCGCATCACCGAAGTGCGCGCCGACGAGTCCAACCCCGTTACGCAAGGTTACGTCTGCAACAAGGGCTTCACGATCCCATCGTATGTCCAGCACGAGCAGCGTCTCAAACACCCCTTGCGCCGTCGCAGTGACGGTACCTTCGAGCGCATCAGCTGGGACGACGCTATCCGGGAGATCGGCGCCAAGCTGAATGCCATCCGCGATCGCCACTCACCGCGCTCCATCGGCCTCGTCGGTATCGGCGGGCAAGGCAATCACATGGACGGCCTCTACGGCCTCAGTGTTCTCGGCGGAATCGGCTCGAAGCGCTTCTTCAACGCCTACGCGCAGGAGAAGACGCAGCACAACCTGATCGACTACTGGATGCTGCGGGCGGCTCCGGCGACGATGCTGCATCCCGACCAGAAGAACACACGCGTGATGATCATCATGGGTACCAATCCAAAGGTGAGCCATCGCGGCCATTGTCCGACGGAAAGCCTGAAACACTTCGCCGCGGACGAGTCGAAGACCCTGATCGTCGTCGATCCGCGGATCACCGATACGTCGCGCTCAGCCGCAATCCACTTGCGCCTCAAGCCGGGTACCGACGCATATCTGCTGCTTGCCATTGCCAAAACGATCCTCGATCGGCAGCTGTACGACAAACAGTTCGTCGATGCGCGCACATTCGGCATCGACGATGTCGTCGCCGCTTTCGCGCGCGTCGACGTCGCCGAGATGGCGGCTCGCTGCGGCATCGGCGTCGATGCCATTGTGGATGTCGCAACGCGTTTCGCAACCTCCGAAGCGTCGTCGATCTTCTACGACCTCGGCGTCGAGCAAACGCGTTTCTCGACGCTGATCTCGTATTTGATCCGTCTGATCCTGGCGTTGACCGGCAACCTTGGACGAAGCGGCGGAAACGTTTTCTATGAGAGCGTCGTCCCACCCGCGGCGCTGGGCGCCGAGCGCAAGCGTGAAACCGAGAAAGCGTTGGTCTCGGGGATCCATGCGATCCGCGCCCTCGGCGACTTCGCCATGTTCTCCCCTTCGCTAGTACCCGAAGAGATTCTCGCCGACCATCCGCAGCGATTGCGGGCGCTGATCGTCGAAGGCTCGAATCCGCTGCTGTCGTACTCCGACAGCAGGCGCTGGCGCGAAGCGGTCGAGCAACTCGAGCTTCTGGTTGTCATCGACCCGGCGTTCACCGAAACAGCACGCCTGGCACACTACGTTCTGCCCACCGGTGTGGGCTACGAGAAGTGGGAGTTCGCCATCTTCCCGCGTTCCTATCCGGAAGTGTACGCCCAGGTTCGCCCACCGGTGATCGCACCGCCGATCGAAGCGCTCCCGGAGCCGGAAATCTACGTTCGCCTCGGTGAAGCGATGAACCTCTACGGTGAACCACCGGCGATCATGCGCAAGCTTGCCGCCAAGGCTCATCTGCCTTTTGTCCGAGCGTTGTATTTCATCGCCGGCACCTTTCTCGCGCGACGACAAGCGACCGGCCCGGGAGACGACGGCCGCAGCCGTCTCCTGTTCTGGATCTATCGAACGCTTGGGCCGACGCTTCCCTCGCCTGCCTTGTCGGCGATCTATCTCCTCTGCCACGCCAACGCGCTGACGCGGCGCCAGGAGATCTTGCGGACGCTCGGCCGCAACTGGCGCTTCCGCTCGCCCTTCGCTCTGGCCGCCGAGCTGTTCCGCCGCATCCTCGATCATCCGGAGGGCATCGAGATCTTGAAGCTCAGCACCGACGACAACCTCGGCGACCACATCCAGTTCGCCGACAAACACGTCCGCCTGGCGCCGCAGCCGCTTCTCGACGAAGTCACTCGTGCGGTGCGGGCGCGACCGCAGCACGACGCGCGCTACCCATTCGTCATGGCCACCGGCCTGCGAACGCGCTGGACGGCCAACACCATTCAGCGCGACCCGAAGTGGCGCAAGGGCCGCGGTCCGCATTGTACATTGAGCTTGAGCCCGGCGGACGCCGAACGGCTCGGCGTCAAGTCGGAGGACATCGTGCGGGTCGAAACGCCGCGCAATGCGGTCGAACTGCCGGCGTTCGTCGACGATCGCCTGCAAGAAGGTCACGTCTCGATCCCCAACGGCTTCGGCATGATCCAGAAGCAGGAAGGTGAGCGATTGGTTCTCGATGGGGTGAACATCAACGAGCTCACCGATGCCACCGATCGCGACCCGTTCACCGGCTGCCCGCACCACAAATACGTTCCGTGCCGGGTGGAGAGAGTGTTTAGTTGATAGTGTTTAGTGTCTAGTCGCGGACGCCGCCTTCGGCGGCGTCCTAGCTAGGAGGATGCGAAAGCGCGAAGCCTCCACAACTAATCACTAAACACTCAACACTAGAAACTGCGTTTCCTGACGTCCGCTCAGAAGTAGTACGCCAGGCTCACCTGAAAGAAATCGTCTTTGTTGATCGCGGCAAAGAGCGTGTCGTTGGAAAGGTGGTCGAAGATGCGGAGGTCGGCGCTGAGCCTCCAGTGACTGCCGATCCGTCGCGAGGCTTCGACATTCCAGAAGCGGCTGGTGTCGATGGCGTCGATGATCACCCCGGCCAGGAGCTCCGTCGTCTGCTCATCGTTTGGTGTGAGGCGGAATCCGGTAAAGACATCGTGCTCAAACGGGCTGGGTGTACCGAGAAATCCCGCTCCTTGCAGTTGGTTGAAGCAGTTGGGCGGGATCTGATCCGGCGGCGGCAGCGTGCCGCTACGCAAGCACTTGACGGGGATATCGGGATCGAAGCTGTCGTAGTGCCCCTCTACGAGCCAGCCGATGTCGGCTGCGGTGTCGAAGACGCCGTAGAAGGTGTACTCGAAGCCGGCGACGAACGCGCCGCGATAAGTGCTCTGTCCGTCACGACCGAAGGCCTCGAGCTTCAACAGAATGTTGTCGCCGGTGTACTGCACCTCGAGGCCCGTCTGGTTGATGATGTCGTAGCGCGGAATGAGCCGCTGGCGGATGAGATCGAGAAACAGTCGCGGGTCGCGACTGGTACCGTAGAAGTGTGACAACGCCACGTTCCACGCGCCGAAGGTCTCACTCCAGCGGCCGGCGAAGTCGACGTGCGCGTGCCCCAAAGACGAATCGAACTCGGGATCGTCCTGCGCGATGACCAGCTCGGTCCGCAGCCTGCCGCGTTTTCCGGGGAATGTGCGATGGCGAAAGCCGGGAAGTGTGAAGAGCTCGAAGGCACCCCAACTGCTCGGTACGGTCAGATGGATCATCGGCTGACCGAGCTTGTCTTCTCGGTCGACATCCTCGACCCCATCCGTCTGGTTGATGATGTCGACCAGGTGATTGGACTCGGCAACGCCCCAGAACACCTTGGCGAAGCCGGCGCGTACTTCCCAACCGTTGCCGACGTGGAGGTAGTTCAGCTCGCGTAGATCAAAGTGAGTGCGCTTCTCGTCCGTAGGATCAGCATGAAAGAAGGGCACGAAGAGGACGGCATCGTCGCCGCCGCTCCATTCGTAGTACCACTCGGGTTGCAACACGAAGCTGCCGACGTTGCTCCAGCGCAGCTGATCGGGAAATTGCTCGTCGGCCAGAAAGACGCGGCTCTCCGCCGCGATAAAGCCGCTGATCTCGCCGGGGATGCTGTCGTTGCGCTGTTGCGCGCCGACCTCTGTCGAGGCACCCAACAGCAGCACAAAGAGAAACAGCCACCAGCCACCAGCCACGGTCACCGTCCTTCACCGCATCCGCTTCAGTGTCGTTTCAGTGAAGTCTTCGTCCGTCAGTCCAACCTTGAATTCGTAGCCGCTCCAACTCAGCGTCGTGCTCTTACCGGTCTGCTCGTTGACCATGGTGAGTGTGTGCGCGCGCCAATGCTTGGCGAGATACTTCTTGTAGTCGGTGAGCGTCAGCGTCTTCAGCAGCTCGTTCTTACGGTCGTAGTACTCGACCTTCTGCGGGCGGTATTCGTCCCGGTCGATCCAGACAGTTTGCCGTGTGTAGCCCGAGTTTTCGTACAGCGGATAGCGTTCGACGACGAAGCACGTCAGCGACCCGCAAGGCTCTTCGCGCTGCCATTTGTACGAGTACTTCTCTACCTCCTGCGATGTGAGGTCCTCGTACGCGAACTCGCTGCCGACGAACGGACCGCTCTTGTTGCTCGAGCTGATGCGCTTGACGCGCTTGAGAGCGGGAAGGAACAGCCACTGGTCGTCGGGCACGAGGATATGCGTATAGGTCATCAGCGCCGTGCCCTTGACGTCGCGCGGCTCGTCAAAGATGACCATGCTCTTGTCACCTTCGTCAGAGCTGGGATTCTCGAGCCCCTGCATGCGCAGCTGGCGCTCGCTGACCTGACCCTGTTGGTTCTTCAGGACCATTTTCATGTTGCCCCTGAAGTCGCCCCACCCCAGGTCACGACGATCCGCCTCCTCGGCGATCTCCTGTCCCTTCTCCTCCGGCGTCTCCGCCGGCACCGCCGTCGCAAGAAAGACCGCGCAGAAAAGTACGCCTACCGCCAGGCAGGCACGCAATCCGACCCCCCCTTCCCGTCGCGGGAAGGGGGTTGGGGGGTTAGGTCTCATGCATCAATCCCGATCCAGCAGCATCAGTAACGGCGGCAACATCAGAAAGTCGGCGATCAGTGCGACGGCGATGGTGATCGCCGTCAGCAGCCCCATGGTCGCGTTCGGCCAGAACTGACTGAACGCCAGGGCGCCAAAGCCGACGACGAGGATGAGTGAATTCGCCCACAACGCGTTGCCAACCGTCCCGAAGGTGTAGCGCACCGCCTCGACCGTTCCCAGCCCGCGCTCTTTACGCGCCCGCTGGTAGGTGGCGAGCCAGTGAATCGAATCGTCGTCGATGATGCCGAACGCGACGCCGGTGACGATCGAGATCGCGAAGTCGACTGTGCCCCACATCAGCGCCCAGATGCCGAACGCCATCGCGATCGGCACGATATTCGGGATGATGCTGATCAAACCCATCTTGACGCTGCGCAGCGCGATCGTGAGCGTCAAGGAGATGAGAACGAACGCGATGATGCTACCGCTGGCCATGGAGCGGATGTTGCGTTCGGCGATGCTGGCGAACATCACCGCCGGACTGGCCCCTTCCGCTTCTCGCATTGCCGGCAGTCCGTTCTGTCGCAACCATCCTTCGGCTTCTTCCTTGAATTCCTTCAAATGCTTGAAATCGACGTCGGTGTTGACGATGGACACCCGCGTGGCGCTCTTGTCGACGTTGATTTGATCGTTGAGATCGAGGCCGTACGGCAGCGACATTTCGTAGAGCAGCAGATACTGCGCCGCCAGATCGCGGTCGGTCGGAAGGGTGTACTGGGCCGGATCGTCGCCGTGCATGTTCTTGTTGAGACGCTTCATCGTATCGGCGATCGAATCAACGTGCGCAACGTCGTTGCGCTGTCTCAACCAATCGATGAAGCCGGACACGACCGCCAAGTACTTGGGGTCGTTGATGCCGCCGGGCTCGCCAGACGGCAAAGAGATATTCATACCGTAAAAGCCGGTGAGGTCGCGCGTCATGAACTCGGTCGCCTGGCGAAACGAATTGCTGCGGCTGAAATACTCCGTGGGCCGATCGTTGATCTCAAATCGAATGACGGCCAGAGCCAGAATTACGGCGGTGGCGCTCAGAGTGCCGAGCAAAGCCCAGCGCCGTCGGATGACGAACTCGGCAAGCTTGTCCATCGACAGCGACGCATTCAAAGCGAGGTCGCGTCCGCGCACCGGCAGAACGGCTACCAGCGCCGGCAGAAGAACAAAGGAATAGGCCCAAGCGAGAGTGACACCCAGAGCCGTGATGTTGCCGAGATCCCACATCGGCGGCGCGTCGCCGAAGTTCAAGCTAAGGAAGCCGACCACGGTCGTCAGGCTGGCCAGAAACACTGCCCGGGAGTTCACGCGCATGCTCTCGACCAGAGCATCCACCTTGGAATAGCCCTCTTGCTGCATCAGCTCGATCATCGCCAGAAGTATGTGAACCGAATCGGCGATCGCCAGCGTCAGGATGACCGTCGGCGCCGAGACACTGACGCCGTTCAGTTGGACACCCATCCAGCCGGCGACCCCCAACGCGCCGCCGGCGGACAAGCCGACCAGAACGACGGTCACGAACACCAGGCTGACAGAGCGCAAGAAGATGAACAGCATGACGATGAAGATGGCGTACATCACCGGCAGCAGGAACTTCACGTCCGCTTGCGGCGCTTCGGCGAAGGCGCTCGAGAGCATCGTCGTGCCTGTGAGCTCGACCCGCAGATCGGGATAACGCGAACGCAGATCGGCGGCGAGCTTGCGCGCATAGGCGACCGCTTCGGGAATCTCTCGTTGGTTCCTGCCCGGCGGGTAGATACGCACGAAAACACCGGTCGTCGAACCGTCCACCGCGATCATGCGCGCGCGCAGCAGCGGCTCGTTGATAGCGATCTCACGCACCTCGCGAAGCTGCTTGTCACTGAGCCCAGCGGGATCGGGAATGAGGTCGGCGACCTCGATGTCGTCGTTACGCGCGCGGGTGTGTTGGAAGTTGATGATCGAGTCGACTCGCGTCGAGTGAGGAATCTGCCAAGCGGCGTTGGTCAGCTCCTTCAGTATCCCCAGCGTGCGCCGGGTAAATACGTTGCGGTCGGCGGGTTGAATGACGAAAAAGATGTTGTCGTTCTTGGTATAAACCCGCTCGAGGTCTTCGAATGCGTGCAGCTGGGGGTTGTGCGGACCGAAAAAGACCCGGTAGTTGTTGCTGAACGAGAGGTGTCCCATCCCGGCGGCCATGATCGCCGTCAATCCGAACATCACCAGGATCACGACCCATCGCCAACGAACCACCCCCCGCACGTAGCGCGCTACGCCGCTGTCTTTGCTCGCGCTCATCAACAAACCACGACCGGGTAAACAGGTTGGGCTTATGGCATATCGGCATCCGCGTTGCGATACCTTGTCCACCGTCCCCGGGGTGCGATAGGACGCCTATCGAGGTGAATTCAATGATGCGACCTTTGATCATCCTGCTCCTCGCGCTCATCGCCGCACCCGCTGCAGCACGGTCGCCGGGTGTCGTCGCGCAAATCAACGGCAAGCCCGCGGTCGAACGCAACGGCAAGACGGAAGTTTTGCAGCCCGGCGCCACCCTCGAGGTCGGCGACGTGCTCGTCACCGACGCACAATCCAAGATTCGCATCGTCCTCGCGGACGATTCCGTCCTGACGCTGGGGCCCAAAACCCGCCTTGCGGTCGACGCGTTCACCCTCCATGCGAAGGGCCGACAGGGCCGCCTGCGCGCACTCGCCGGCAGCTTCAAAATCGCCATCGCCAAATTGCTGTCGGGTCAAACCGACTACGAGATTCGCACCACCACCGCCGTCATCGGCGTACGGGGAACCATCGTTTGGGGCGATGTCGAGCTCGACTCGATCTGTTCACTCGACGGCAGCGTCGAGGTTCGCTCCCTCGTCGGCACCGAAACGGCGAAACTGGTCGCCGGGCAGTGCGTTCGGCAGATGGGTCGCGGTGAGCCGCAACCTCACACACCAAGCGCGACGGAGCTCGAAGAATATCTGAAGGCAGTGACGCTCGACTAGGCGCGGCCTATGCCGAGCTCTTCGCCGCGCGCATGAGCGCGACGCCGATCACCGCGGCGGCGATACCGATCCAGACACCCGGCGCCATCGGCAGTTCCGCTAGCGGTGCGGCGCGCGCCATCCGGAAGAAGATCGCACCAAGAGTGATCACGACACCGCCCCCGAGGAGAATCGTTCCGAGCCCACGGCAGAGTTGTCGCAACGCACCGACCTCGCCGCGCAGACGCTCCAACAAGGCCGCTTTCTCGTACGAAACGGCGACATCGCTCGCCAGAGCTTCGAAGAATTCCAGATCATCCTTCGAGAAGTTGGCGAGCGTCGGATTGACCAGCTCGATCACACCGATGTTGCCGCTCGATGTGCGCAACGGTGCCGCCAAAATGCTGTGCGTGCGTGTCTCGGTCTGCTTGTCGACGTCGCTGTAGAAACGGGGGTCCTTCGATACGTCTGGCACCCAAACAGCCTGATCGTTCGCCAACACCCAACCGGCAACGCCGCGGTCCGCGGGGAACCGTATCTCCGCGAGCTGGGCGGGAGTCACGTGGCTGCCGGCGCTTTGGCTGGCGATCGGGAAATAGAACTCGTTGCGGGAAGGGTCGAGAAGAAGGAGCGAGCCGCCTTCGGCGTTGAAGATCTCGCGCGTGCGGCGGGTGATGTAGATCTGGAACTCAGCCGGATCGTTGAGCGTCGTCAGACGACGGTTGAGCTCGTACAGCAGATGCAGTCGGTTCTCCGCCGTGTTCACAGACCCGTCGTATCAGTTCCAAATTCCAAATTCCAAGTTGGCAGCTGCGCCGCGGCTGTCGCGTGAATTCGCCGCCCGCACTCCGGAGGCCTCCGGCGGACGTGTTGGCTCACTGCTGACTGCCATCGCAAGCTTCTCTGGGAAAGTCCGGCTTGACTCCCAGCAATGCCGTTGCCAGAGAACAGGGCATGCTGTCACTCGTCGCCGTCGGATCGGTCGTCTTACTGGCGCTCGGCTATCGCTTCTACGGGCGGTTCGTCGCCTCGCAGTATCGACTGAACGATTCCACACCGACACCGGCAGTGACGTTCAACGACGGCGTCGACTTCGTTCCGACGAAGCGGTTCTATCTGCTCGGACAACACTTCAGCGCCATTGCCGCCGCCGGGCCGATCGCCGGGCCCATCCTGGCATGCCTCACCTTCGGCTGGCTGCCCTGCCTGCTGTGGATCGGCCTCGGAGTGATTTTCATCGGCGCGGTGCACGACTTCTCGAGCTTGGTTGCTTCGGTGCGCCATCAAGGCCGCACGGTCGCCGAGATCGTCAAGGAGAATCTCGGCGAGCGCGCGTGGCTGGCGATCATGGCGTTCATCTGGATCGCTCTGATCTACGTCATCATCGCTTTCGCCGACATTACCGCCAGTACCTTCGTGACCGGCGGCGAGGAATTGGCTGGCAACGCCACCGCCTTCAATCCCGGCGGTGCGGTCGCAGCAGCGAGTGTCATGTACCTGGCCCTCGCCCTGCTGATGGGTCTGGTGACGCGCTGGCTGAATCCGCCGCTCTGGCTGCTGACCGTCATCTTCGTCCCGGCAACGTTGGTCGCCGTCTGGCTGGGAACTCAGATGTCGACGTGGCTCGTGCTCAGCTCACGTACGTGGGCTCTGTTGATTCTGGCCTACTGTTTCCTTGCTTCGCTGGCGCCGGTGTGGGTCTTGCTCCAACCGCGCGGCTACCTCGGCGGTTTCGTCCTCTACCTGGCGCTGCTCATCGGCATCATCGGCGTCTGCTTCGGCGGCTTCGAGATCAAACAGGAAGCCTTCAAAACCTGGCACGCCGCGGGCCCGACCGGAGCGCTTTGGCCATTTCTCTTCGTCACCATCGCCTGCGGCGCGTGCTCGGGT
>Ga0187892_10002791_pt1 | contig 33685 bp, 27 predicted proteins | sample MA1701073metaG_FD_139345 | JGI IMG/M metagenome (GOLD analysis project Ga0187892, IMG submission 139345) | Bio-ooze microbial communities from a basaltic lava cave in the Kipuka Kanohina Cave System on the Island of Hawaii, USA - MA170107-3 metaG ... | reverse complement strand
GCGCGTGCACCAGAAGCTGCGCGCCGCGAACGGCCGCATCGACAGCCAGCAGCAGTTCGGATTGCTGCGCGTGCTGAAGTTCTTTCACGATTTTTCGCATGGGGAGATCTGGGAGGTCCTGCGCGCCAGCAGCTGGCAGGACTACACGGACGCGGAGGAGATCGTCAAGGAAGGCGAGATGGACGATCGCTTCTACATCATCGTCAGCGGCAAGGTGGCCGTGGAACGCCACGGCAAGCGCCTCGGGCGCCTCGAGACCGGCGACTGTTTCGGCGAGACGAGCTACGTGCGCGGCGCGAAGCGCACGGCGACCATCAAGGCAGATGGCGACGTCACCGTAATGAAGGTGAGCTCCACGCTGCTGGAACAGGTGTCGGCCTCCTGCCAGCTGCGATTCAACAAGGTCTTCCTGCGCAGCCTCATCGCGCGCCTGCAGAGTAACGAGCGCGAGCGCACCACCGATCCCACCGCGACCGGCACTATCAGCTGAAACTTCCGGGTTGACTCTTTCCGGGCTGACACTTCCGGGCTGACTTTTTCCGGGGCTGACAGTTTCCGCGGGTTGAGCGCGCTGGAACGTTCCGGTACCTTGAATGGCAGCAGGGCAGCGGCCGGAAAAAACCAGAACGACGGGACCTCGCATGAGATCGCACCAACTGCGCAGCGGCGCTTGCGCCGGCACTCTCTTCATCCTTGCACTGGCAGCGAGCGTCGTGTCCGCCGCGGAACCGAAGTGGATCGAGCTCGAGACGGATGCATTCCGCGCCTACAGCCAGGTCAGTGAGCGCAAGTCCAACGAGATTCTGCGCGAACTGCAGCGCTTCCAGGCTCTGCTGGCCAGCATGACGAACCTGGATGCCGTCCCACCTCGAGTACCCACGCGGATCTTTCTACTGGAACAGGAGGCGTTCGCGCGTGCGATCGCCGGCAGGGAGGACGTCGCCGGATTCTTCCACGCCGAACCGTTTCGCAACGACATCGTGGTCGACGTGTCGCGCTCCATGGACCGGTCCCTGTTCATCATCTATCACGAGTACGTCCACTTCCAGGCGCGCAACCAGGGTCACCACGCGTTGCCCGTGTTCTACGAGGAGGGTCTCGCCCAGTTCGTCCAGTACTTCATCAACCAGGGCGGCCGCTACCGTTTTGGATTCTTTCCGGACGGCGTGCAGGACGATGCCCGCAGCGAGGCCATGCCACTCGCGCGCGTGCTCGACGTGGAAGTGGGCTCGGTGGAATACCAGGAGCACGAGTTCCGGCGGCCTTTCTACATGCGCTCGCTCCTGTTCGTGCACTACTGCCAGATCGGCACCGACGGCTGCAGCGAACCGCTGCGCCGGTTCATCGCCCGGCGCGTCAATGGCGAGCCTACCGAGGCTGCATTCCATGCGGAGTTCGGCAAGTCCACGCAGGAGTTCGACCAGCTCCTCGATGCCTATTTACCGCGCGCCATAGGAGTTCATGCCTGGCGACCGGCGAACTCCATTCCGCGCACGGTGGCGCCACGTGTGAAGCCGATTTCGCAGGAAGACGCCAAGGTAGAGTACGCGGCGCTCCTGCTGCGCGTGAACAGGGCACACGAAGGTATCGACGCCTTGCTCGCACCCCGACTGGCTTCGTCGCCGGACCATGGTCCGAGCCTGGTCGCGCTGGCCGAATGGAATGAGCGCCAGGATCGACGTGTCGACGCGAACAAGCTCATTCAGCGCCTGGAAGCCTCCGCGCAGGCCGATCCGGACGATTTCGCCCGTGCGGGATCCATCCTGCTGAAGCGCGCCCGCGGAAATGCCGAGGGCATGACTGACGCGGGAAGAAGGACTGCCCTGCAGCACGCACGGCGGCTGTTCGTGCGTGCGCTGTCGAAACAGCCGGAAAACCTGGAGGCCGCGTACGGCTATGGCGTCACGCAGGTGACCCAGCCGGATGACCTGCAGCGCAGCCTCAACATCGTGGGAGCCGCAACCAGGCGATTCCCCGAGAGCGGCGAGCTGCAATTGCTACTGGCTACTCACTTCGAAATGCTCGGCAAACCCGATGATGCCCGCACCCTGATGCGCAGGGCTGCGTGCCGCGCGATGGATTCAGACCTGCGCGACCTGGCCAGGAAAGAGCTGGGCGAGCTCACCTGCGTGGAGGCTCAGTAAGCCATGGCAACGCCACGCGCCCGCATCCCGCGTACGGTTGTGTTTCTGCTGTGCACATTCGTGACGGCGACCGCGCTCGCGCGCGAAGCGAAGTGGGTGGACCTGGAAACGGACTCGTTTCGCGCCCTGAGCCTGGTGAGCGAGCGCAAGTCGCGCGCGATTCTGCGGCAGCTGCAGGTGTTCCAGGCCGCTCTCAGCCAGATGACCAACCTGGCGCAGGCGCCACCGCGCGTGCCCACGGTCATCTTTCTCCTGAACGAGGCGTCATTCCGCCAGGCTAGCGCCGGAATGGGAGATGTCGCCGGCGTGTTCGTCGGGCAGCCGTTTCGCAACGACATCCTGATCGACGCTTCACGCGACACACAGCTGTCCCTGTTCTCCGTGTATCACGAGTACGTTCACTTCCAGTCGCGCAACCAGGGACACCTGTCGTTGCCGGCGTTCTACGAAGAGGGGCTGGCCCAGTTCGTACAATATTTCCGCCTGTCGAAGGGCAAGTACGAGTACGGCTTTTTCCCCGGAGGCATGCGTTCGTACGCGCGCAGCTCCACCATGCCCCTGGAGCGGGTGGTTTCCGTGGAAGTCGGGTCCGATGAGTATCGCGACCACAAGTTCCAGGCGCCGTTCTACGCTCGCTCGCTGCTACTGCTGCACTACTGCCAGATAGGCAACCGCACCTATCACGAACCGTTGCTCAGGTTTGTCGTACGGATGGCCAACGGTCAGCCGGACAAGGAAGCATTCGAGAAAGAGTTCGGCAAGAGCATGGCGGAGTTCGACCAGGAGCTGGACGCCTATCTGCCCAAGGCTGAGCGGACGTATGCCACGATGCGGGCGGAGTCCATCCCCGAGCCTCGCGCGCCCGGCGTTCGCGAAATTTCCAGGGAAGACGGCAACGTGCAGTTCGCTTGGCTGCTGTTGCGCACGAAGACATCTCTCGACGGCATCGACGCATTCCTCAAGCCGAAGCTCGAGGTGTCTCCCGACGATGGGCCCGCACTTGGTGCGTTGGCGCTGTGGCACGAGCGCCAGGATCGCAGCCAGGACGCGACCGGTTTGATCGAGAGACTGACGGCCTCCCCGACGGTAGCCGCGTCTGACCTCACCGGTGCCGGTTTTATCTTTCTCGGTCGCTCTCAGGTCGCTGGGCCGGAAAGAACCCAGGAAGAACGCGCCGCGATGGTGCAGCAGTCGCGGCGTCTCTTCGAGCGAGCGCTCGGCCTGTCAGTGGGCAATCCAGAGGCGTCGTACGGGTATGCCGTAACGCAGATGTTGTCGCCTGATGACGTCGAGAAAAGCCTGCTGATCCTGACGATGGCCGTGCAAGGCTTTCCGGAGAGCGGCGAGCTGCAGATGCTGCGCGCCGCTCACCTGGACTACCTGGGGAGAACGCAGGAAGCACGCACGCTACTACGGCAGGCGTCGTGCCGGGTCATCGAGCCAAATCTGCGTGCGTACGCGAAACGCGAGCTGGGGAAGCTCACCTGCACCAGGGCGAAGTAGCGCGCTGGCGGGATCGACGTCCCGCGCACTAGCCCTTGTCCTTCCCGTCCTTGTCTTTTTCGATGAGGGCGTATGCCGAGTGATTGTGGATCGATTCGAAGTTCTCCGACTCGATCACGTAGGCGCGGATGCGATCGTCCGCGTTCAGGCGCACGGCGATGTCGCGCACCATGTCCTCGACGAACTTGGGATTGTCATAGGCGCGCTCGGTCACGTACTTCTCATCCGGCCGCTTGAGGATGCCGTAGAGCTCGCAGGACGCTTCCTTCTCGGCCAGGTCGATCAGTTCCTCGATCCAGACGTGCTCGCGGATCTTCGCGGTGATGGTGATGTGCGATCGCTGGTTGTGCGCGCCGTAGTCCGAGATTTTCTTCGAGCACGGGCAAAGGCTGGTCACCGCGGTCACCACCTTGATCCACAGGTCCGTGTGATCCCTGCAGCGCTCGCCGATGAGCGAAGCCTTGTAATCCATCAGGCTCTCGACGCCTGACACCGGAGCTTTCTTCATCACGAAATACGGAAAGCTCATCTCGATGTGCCCGGCCTCCGCATCGAGGCGGCGCGTCATCTCTTCCATCATCGCGCGGAAGGAATCCACCGAGATCTCGCGTTCGTGGTGCAGGATCTCGATGAAGCGCGACATGTGCGTGCCCTTGAAGTTGTGCGGCAGGTTCACGTACATGTTGAAGTTGGCGATGGTGTGCTGCTCGCCGCCCGAGCGATCCTTCACGCGCACGGGGTAATAGACGTCTTTTACGCCAACCCGGTGGATCGGGATCGCGCGCGTGTCCGCGCGATTCTGCACGTCTTCGATGGCCGGATTCGCGGGGGCTGGTTTTCGCTGGGCTGGCATGTCCATCACTGCGTACTCAAGAGGGGGGCGCTGTCCGTATCAGGCGGAGGCCGGCGTGCGTCGGGCGAGGCCGGGGCGTTGCCAGAAGCGCTCGATCGCTTCCGCGAGACTGGGCACGTCGAGCCCGGCCATGGTCAGACATTCCTCGCGCGAGCCATGTTCCACGAAGCGATCCGGGATGCCCAGCATCAGCATCGGGGTCTGCAGGCCCTCGGCGGCAAGCGCCTCTGCCACGGCGCTGCCGGCCCCTCCGGCGACGACGTTCTCTTCGATGGTCACGATTGCGTCATGCCGGCCGGCGATGCGAGTAACCATTTCCGTATCCACCGGTTTGACGAAACGCATGTTCACCACCGTCGCGTCGAAGCGCTCCGCCAGTTTCTCCGCGGACGCGACCATGGTGCCGAAAGCCAGGATTGCAAGTCCGCTGCCGCCTTCGCGGCGCAACTGCGCGCGGCCGACGGGCACGGCCTGCATCGTTTCCTGGACCTGGACACCGGGTCCCTGGCCGCGCGGATAGCGAACCGCGGCGGGCCCGTCGAGTGTCGTCGCGGTGTACAGCATCTGGCGGCACTCGTTTTCGTCCGCCGGTGCCATGACGACCATGTTCGGAATGCAGCGCAGGAACGAGAGGTCGTAGCTGCCCTGGTGAGTGGCGCCGTCACTGCCGACGAGGCCGGCACGATCGAGCCCGAAGACGACGGGGAGCTTCTGCAGCGCCACGTCATGGATCAGCTGGTCGTAGGCACGCTGCAGGAACGTGGAATAGATGGCCACGACGGGCCGGGCACCTTCGCACGCCAGGCCCGCCGCAAATGTCACCGCATGCTGCTCGGCGATCGCCACGTCGAAGTAACGTTCCGGGAATCGCTTCTCGTACTCGACCAGGCCGGAGCCCTCGCGCATCGCCGGCGTGATCGCGACGATACGCGCGTCGCGCTCGGCCATGTCGCACAACCACTGTCCGAATACCTGGGAATAGGTCGGGCCTGTCGCCTTTTCCTTGTAGATCGTGCCGGTGAGCGGATCGAAGGGGCCGGGCCCGTGCCACTTGATCGGGTCGGCCTCTGCCGGTGGATAGCCTTTGCCTTTGCGCGTGACGATGTGAAGGAGTTGCGGGCCGTGCAACCCGGAAAGATTTCGCAGCGTCCTGGTGAGCGCCTTCAGGTCGTGACCGTCGATGGGTCCGATGTAGTTCCAGCCCATCTCTTCGAACATCGTTCCCGGCAACACCATGCCCTTGACGTGTTCCTCGGAGCGTCGCGCCAGCTCCCACACGGTGGGCATCTGCCGCAGCACTTTCTTGCTGCCCTCGCGCAGCTGCGCGTACATCTTTCCCGAGAGCACGCGCGCGAAGTAGTTCGAGAGCGCGCCGACGTTCTCGGAAATCGACATGTCGTTGTCGTTGAGGATCACGAGCAGGTTCACGTTGAGACTGCCCGCGTGGTTCAGCGCTTCGAAGGCGAGGCCGGCGCTCATGGCGCCGTCGCCCATCACTGCGACAGTGCGGCGCTGTTCACCCGCCTGCGCCGCCGCGATCGCCATTCCGAGCGCCGCGCTGATCGAGGTGCTCGAATGACCCACGCCGAACGTGTCGAACACGCTTTCGGCTCGTGTCGGAAACGGCGCCAGGCCGTCCTTCTGCTTGATGGTGTGCAGCTTTTCGCGGCGGCCCGTCAGCACTTTGTGCGGATAGGCCTGGTGACCGACATCCCACACGATGCGATCGACCGGCGTGTCGAAGACATAATGAAGCGCGATGGTCAGCTCTACCGTGCCTAGCCCAGCCGCAAAATGCCCGCCGCGCGTCGCGACCGTCTGGATCAGGAATTCGCGCAACTCGCGCGCGAGCGCCGGCAGCCGCGAGGCGGGGAGTTTCCGCAGATCGGCCGGTGAGCGGATCGTGTCGAGCAGCGGATAGGTGGACGCGGAATGCCCGGAAGCCATGCCCGCAAGTGTACCGCAAGGCGTCAATGCTCGCGGGAGATGACGAACCCGGCGAGCCAGCGCAATTCGTCTGCTCCGTCGCCGAAGTTGCGCAGCGTTGCGATGGCCTGGTTGTGCAGATCGAGGCAACGACGCTTGGCTTGGGCCATGCCGGCAACGCTTGGGTAGGTTGGCTTGTTGCGTGCGTGATCGGCGCCCGTGGCCTTGCCGAGCGCGTGCGCGTCGCCTTCGACGTCGAGAATGTCGTCCTGGATCTGAAAGGCGAGGCCGATGTGTTGCGCATACTCCTGCAATTGTGCGAGGCGTTGTGCATCGAGAGCCGGCGCTGCTGCGGCCGCCATCATGACGCTTGCTCCGATGAGAGCGCCCGTCTTGCGCAGATGCATCTCTTCCAGTTCGGCGACGTCCAGTGTGCGGCCAATGGCGCCCAGGTCCATCGCCTGTCCGCCGGCCATGCCGTCGGTACCGCTGGCTTCGGCCAGTAGCTCGATCATGCGAACGCGGATTTCAGGCGCGGTATCCATCGACGCGTCGCTCGCGAGGATGCGAAACGCCAGCACCTGGAGCGCATCGCCGACGAGTATCGCCGTTGCTTCGTCGAACGCCTTGTGGCACGTGGGACGTCCCCGGCGCAGATCGTCGTCGTCCATCGCGGGCAGGTCATCGTGCACGAGCGAATACGCATGGATGAGCTCGACAGCTGCGGCAGGCCCATCGAGCTGCGACTGTGGAACGCGCAGGGCGAGGCCGGTCGCATAGACGAGAACGGGCCGCAGGCGCTTACCCTGGCCCAGCACGCTGTAGCGGATCGCTTCATGCAGTCGTTGCGGCACTCGCTGCGGCGAGGGCAACCAGCGATCGAGTACAACCTCGATGCGGTCGCGAAACTCCGCAATACGGGCAGGGAGACCGGAAGCGGTGTCCAAGGAGTCAGTCGCCGTTCGGCTCGAAGTCCTCGACCAGCGGCTCCGTGCCTTCACCGGAGGAGCGCTTCAGCAGGACCTCGACTTTCTGCTCGGCTTCCTTGAGGGCAGCCTGGCAGGCGCGCGTCAGCGCAACGCCGCGCTCGAACTGCTTGAGCGCTTCCTCGAGCGGGAGATCGCCCTGTTCCAGCTTTTCGACGAGCGCTTCCAGCTCGCGCATGGACTGTTCGAAGTCGGGGATGCGGGACTTTTTCATGACGGCGCCGTGGAGGGAGCGGCGTAAGGTACACAGCGCTTCGCGGCCGGGCAAACGGACCCTCGATCCGGGAACGATTGACAGGCCGCGCTCCGGGCGACTAGATTTCGCCCTCACTAGAATCATTCTAAGACCGGGTTCCCTATTCGATCGAGCAGCAGGCGGAGGTACGGCACATGACGCTCAAGGGCAGCAAAACCGAGAAGAATCTGAAGGATGCATTCGCCGGCGAATCCATGGCGAATCGCCGGTACCTGTATTTCGCCGCCAAGGCGGACGTGGAGGGGTTCAACGACGTGTCGGCGGTGTTCCGGTCGACGGCCGAGGGCGAGACGGGTCACGCTCACGGGCACCTCGAGTACCTCGAGGAGGTGGGCGATCCCGCCACCGGGCTCCCGATTGGCGAGACGTCCAAGAACCTGAAAGCGGCGATCGCGGGCGAGACGCACGAGTACACCGACATGTACCCGGGCATGGCGCGCACGGCTCGCGAAGAAGGCTTCCAGGAAATCGCCGACTGGTTCGAGACGCTGGCCAAGGCCGAACGCTCCCACGCGAACCGTTTCCAGAAAGCGCTCGATCAAATATGAACCACCCGAGAAACCACCCCGGAAAGTTTGCCGGAGACGGCAATACTTTCCGGGGGCCCCGCAAGAAAAAGCCGAAGAAAAGATTTTGAAAGAAAGGCGGGAAGGTAGTCTCGAGGCGCCGACGCGCCATGCCCTCGACTGGCGCGCGCCCGAGTTCTACGACGAGGACGCACTCACGAAGGAACTGGCGCGCGTCTTCGACATCTGCCACGGCTGCCGCCGCTGCTTCAGTCTCTGTAACGCGTTCCCGACCCTGTTCGATGCCGTCGACGCTTCCGACACCGGCGAAGTCGACGGCGTCGACCGCAAGGTTTTCTGGGAAGTCGTCGACCACTGCTATCTCTGCGACATGTGCTACATGACCAAGTGTCCGTACGTGCCGCCGCATCCGTGGAACGTCGACTTTCCGCATCTCATGCTGCGCGCGAAAGCGGTGAAGCACAGCCAGGGACGCACCAGCCTGCGCGACCGGATTCTCAGCTCGACCGAAGCAGTGGGGCGGATTGCCGGTATCCCAGTGGTGGTCGAAGCCGTGAACGCGGCGAATCGCAGCCGTGCCGGGCGCAAGCTCCTCGAGAAAACGCTGGGCGTGCATGCGAACGCACCCGTACCGACCTATCACAGCAGGACGTTTCGCAAGCGCGAACGCCGGCGCGCGAAGAACGGGGCGGTATCCGCCGAAATCCGCTCGACGCCCGAAACCACCGGTCGCGTGGCGCTGTTCGTGACCTGCTACGGCAATCGCAACGAGCCGGAGCTCGCCGATGACCTGCGCGCAGTCTTCGAGCACAACGGCATCGAGGTGAAAGTCGTGCCGCAGGAGCGCTGCTGCGGCATGCCGAAACTCGAGCTGGGCGACCTCGAAGCCGTCGCGCGGCTTGCGGAGCAGAACATCCCTGTGCTCGATCGCCTCATCGATGAGGGCTATGACCTGGTCGCGCCCATCCCGTCGTGCGTGCTCATGTTCAAACAGGAACTGCCGCTCATGCTGCCGCAGGACGAGCGTGTCGCGCGGGTGCGCGATCACTTCTTCGATCCGTTCGAGTATCTGTCCTTGCGGCACAAGGCCGGGCTGCTGCGCACCGATTTCAAGGCGCGCCTCGGAAAGGTCGCCTATCACGTTCCCTGTCATCTGCGCGTTCAGAACATGGGGCTGAAGACCCGGGACGTGCTGCGCCTGGTGCCGGACACGACCTTCGAGGTCATCGAGCGCTGTTCCGGTCACAACGGGACGTACGCGGTGAAACGCGAGTTCCACGAGGTCTCGATGAAGATCGGCCGGCCGGTGGCGCAAAAAGTGGCCGCGGCCGCTGCCGATCACTATTCGAGCGACTGCCCGATGGCGGGGCACCAGATCGAGAAAGGGCTGGTGAACGCAGCGGCCGGCCCGGCGCGCGAGCCCGAGCATCCTCTCAAGCTGCTTCGACTCGCCTACGGAATCTGATCCAGGGAAGCGAAGATGACCAGACTGACCCCAGCCGACCTGATGAACCTCGAGAAGTACGCGCGCGAGCGGAACGGTTTTCGCACTCGCGTGATCGCGCACAGGCAGCATCGCCAGTTGTCCATCGGGCCTCATTGCCGGTGGAGCTTCGAGGATCGGCTGACCGTCCAGTACCAGGTGCAGGAGATGTTGCGCGCCGAGCGCATCTTTGAGCCCGAGGGGATCGCGGAAGAGCTCGAGTCGTATAACCCGCTCATCCCCGATGGCTCCAACTGGAAAGCCACCCTGATGATCGAGTTTCCCGATGCGGACGAGCGCCGCGTGCAGCTTGCGAAGCTCAAGGGAATCGAGGATCGCTGCTGGATAAAGGTGGAGGGCTGCGAGCCCGTGTTCGCCATCGCGGACGAGGACCTCGAGCGCGAGAACGAGGAGAAAACCTCGTCCGTCCACTTTCTGCGCTTCGAGCTGGACGCGGCCATGCGCACGAAGCTGGGGCAGGGCGCCCGGCTCGAACTGGGTATCGATCATCCACAGTACCATCACTCGGTCACTGCCCCGGACGGAATCCGGCGGTCGCTGGTCCGCGACTTCGACCAGGCCTGAGGACAAAGACGGCGCGCGCACCTGCCCTTCGCGGGCGCGTTGTTATATTCTCGCGCGCGTTCTCGGGCGACCCAGGTCACTTCACGCAAACGATGGCCCAGTCTTACACCGCATCCGACATCGAGGTCCTCAGTGGCCTCGACCCGGTCCGCCGCCGGCCGGGCATGTACACCGACACTCGCACTCCGAATCACCTCGCCCACGAAGTCATCGACAACAGTGTCGATGAGGCGCTGGCCGGGCATTGCAGCAACATCGAGGTGACGGTCTACAAGGACGGCTCTCTGGAAGTGGCGGATGACGGGCGCGGCATGCCCGTGGATATCCATCCGAAGGAGAAGATCTCCGGCGTCGAGCTGATCCTCACGCGCCTGCACGCGGGCGGCAAGTTCTCCGACAAGACGTACCAGTTCTCCGGCGGCCTGCACGGCGTCGGGGTCTCCGTCGTCAACGCGCTGTCGAAGAATCTCGAGTGCTGGGTGCGCCGCGGCGGGAAGGAATACAACATCAGTTTCAGGGACGGGAAGGTCAAGTCGAAGCTCGAGGAGGTGGGTACGGTCGGCCAGCGCAATACGGGCACCACCGTGCGTTTCTGGCCCGATCCGCAGTTCTTTGATTCCGACAAGTTCTCGGTGCCGCGTCTCAAGCACGTGCTGCGGGCCAAGGCAGTGCTCTGCCCCGGTCTGCACGTGCGGATGAAGAACGAGGCCACCGGCGAGAAAGAGGAGTGGCTGTATACAGGTGGCGTCAACCAGTACCTGCTCGACCAGCTGAAGGACAGTGAATGGATGCCGCAGGAGCCTTTCAGCGGCGACTTCAAGAGCGAACACGAGGCGGTGGAGTGGGCGCTGGTCTGGCAGCTCGAAGGTGAGCACCTCACCGCGGAGAGCTACGTAAACCTGATTCCCACGCCCGAGGGCGGCACACACGTCAACGGATTGCGCGGCGGCATCTCGGATGCCGTGCGTGACTCCTGCGAGTTCCGCAACCTGGTGCCGCGCGGCGTGAAGCTCGCGCCCGAAGATATCTGGGACCGCATCTGCTACGTGCTCTCGGTGAAGATGCAGAATCCGCAATTCGCGGGACAGATGAAGGAAAAGCTCGGCTCGCGCGAAAGTGCCGCGTTTGTCGGCGGCGTCGTCAAGGATGCGTTCGCACATTGGCTGAACCAGCATCCGGACGCGGGTGAGCGCATCGCGCAGTTCGCAATCGCCAACGCGCAGGCGCGCATGAAGGCGGCACAGAAAGTCGCGCGCAAGCGCGTGACGGCGGGTCCGGCGCTGCCAGGCAAGCTGGCGGACTGCGCCAGCCAGGACGCGGACCGCACCGAGCTGTTTCTCGTCGAGGGCGACTCTGCCGGCGGTTCGGCAAAGCAGGCGCGTGACAAGGATTACCAGGCGATCATGCCGTTGCGCGGCAAAATCCTGAACACGTGGGAAGTGGAGCCGGGCGAGATCCTCAAATCGCAGGAAGTGCACGACATCGCCGTCGCCATCGGCGTCGATCCCGGTTCGCAGGACCTGGGTGGACTGCGCTACAAGAAGATCTGCATTCTCGCGGACGCCGATTCTGACGGACAGCACATCGCCACGCTGCTCTGCGCACTGTTCCTGCGGCACTTCCGGCCGCTGGTGACGGCTGGAAACGTGTTCGTGGCCATGCCGCCCCTGTTCCGCGTCGACGTGGGCAAGCAGGTGTTCTACGCGCTCGACGATGCCGAGCGCGTCGGCATACTGGATCGCATCAACGCGGAGGGCATCCGCGGCAAGGTGACGATCATGCGGTTCAAGGGGCTGGGCGAGATGAACCCGACGCAATTGCGCGAAACCGTGATGGCGCCGCAGACGCGCCGCATGCTGCAACTCACCGTTTCGGGCAACGACAAGGTGGATCAGCTCATGGACATGCTGCTGGCGAAGAAGCGCGCCAGCGACCGGCGCGAGTGGCTGGAAGAGAAAGGCAACCTGGCGGAAGTGTAGAGCACCCAAAAAAGTTTCTCGAAGACTCGAATACTTTTTTGGGGCCCGTGGAACTGGATGGCATGACGCAGCAGAATCAATTGAATTTCGAGGGGATCGAGCAGCAGCCGCTGCGCACCTTCACCGAGAAGGCGTACCTCGACTACTCGATGTACGTGATCCTCGATCGCGCCTTGCCCGCGCTCGCGGACGGCCTCAAGCCGGTGCAGCGTCGCATCGTCTATGCGATGAGCGAGCTGGGACTGAACGCGGGCGCGAAGCCCAAGAAATCCGCGCGCACCATCGGCGACGTCCTGGGCAAGTTCCATCCGCACGGGGATACGGCGTGCTACGAGGCCATGGTGCACATGGCGCAGCCGTTCTCTTACCGCTACCCGCTCGTGGATGGGCAGGGGAACTGGGGCACCGCCGACGATCCGAAGTCGTTTGCCGCCTATCGCTACACCGAGTCGCGGCTGACAGGGTACGCGACCCTGCTGCTGAGCGAGCTCGGACAGGGAACCGTCGACTGGCAACCGAATTTCGACGGCACGCTCGAAGAGCCGCAGTTGTTGCCGGCGCGCGTGCCCAACCTGCTGCTGAACGGTACGTCGGGAATTGCCGTCGGCATGGCAACCGACATTCCTCCGCACAACCTGCGCGAAGTGATCGCTGCCTGCGTCAAGCTCCTGGACGAGCCGGACACTTCGTCGCGCAAGCTCTGCCAGCACATCAAGGGCCCGGACTTTCCCACCGGCGCGGAGATCATTTCCCCGCGCAAGGAACTGGTGGACTTCTACGACTCCGGCTCCGGCACCTATCGCGCGCGCGCCACGTGGGAGATCGAGGAGGGCGAGATCGTCATCACGCAGCTGCCCCACCAGGTGTCGGGCACCAAGGTGCAGCAGCAGGTCGCCGAGCAGATGCAGGCGAAGAAGCTGCCGATGGTCGAAGACGTGCGCGACGAGTCCGACCACGAGAACCCGACGCGCATCGTGATCGTGCCGCGCTCGAACCGCGTGGATTGCGTGCAGCTGATGACGCACCTGTTCGCTACCACCGACCTCGAGCGCACGTACCGCGTGAATCTCAACGTCATCGGGCTCGACGGCCGTCCCAGGGTGATGGGACTCAAGGAGCTGCTCGAGGGGTGGCTGCGGTTCCGGACGGAAACCGTCACGCGCCGGCTCAAGTTCCGCCTCGACAAGGTCGAGAAGCGGCTGCACATCCTGGCCGGCCTGTTGATCGTCTACCTCAATCTCGACGAGGTCATCCGCATCATCCGCCGCGAGGACGAGCCCAAGCCCGTCCTGATGAAGCGTTTCAAGCTGAGCGAGGAACAGGTCGAAGCGATCCTCGAGACGAAGCTGCGTCACCTGGCGAAGCTCGAGGAAATGAAGATCCGCGAGGAACAGAAGGAGCTGGACGCGGAGCGAGAGGAACTCGAGGCCATTCTCAAGAGCAAGGCACGGCTGAAAAAGCTGGTGCGCGAGGAACTGATCGCGGATGCCGAGGAATACGGTGACGACCGCCGCACCACGATCATCGAGCGCGAGGCCGCGCAGGCGATCGACGAGACCGAGCTCGTGGCGGCAGAGCCGGTCACGGTCGTTCTCTCGGCGCGGGGCTGGGTGCGTGCAGCCAAGGGTCACGACCTGGATCCGCGTACGTTGCAGTACAAGACCGGTGACGAGTTCCAGGCCGCCGCGCTTGGCCGCAGTACTCAGCTCGCCGTCTTCCTCGACAGTACCGGGCGCGCGTACAGCCTGCAGGCACACACGCTCCCCTCCGCGCGCGGACTCGGCGAGCCGCTTTCGGGGCGGCTCGATCCGCCGGACGGAGCAACGTTCGCGGGCGTGATGATCGGTGAGCCCGAGGACTTGTGGCTGGTGGCGAGTGATGCGGGCTACGGCTTCACCGTGCGTCTCAAGGAAGTCCACTCGCGCAATCGCGCCGGCAAGGGCGTCCTCAAGGTGCCGGAAGGTGCCAGGGTGCTGCCGGCCGCCGTGGTTCCTGCCGACCCGCAATCGCGGGTGGCGGTCGTCAGCTCGGATGGCAAGATGCTGGTGTTCCCGGTGAGCGACGTGCCGGAGCTGCCGCGCGGCAAGGGCAACAAGCTGTTCGGCATCTCGAGCAGGAAGTTTGCCGCGCGCGAGGAGTTCGTCGCGGCCATGACGGTGGTTCCGCCGGACCGCAAGCTCGTCGTGCTCAGCGGCGAGCGGCGCATGACGATCGATTTCAAGGATCTCGATGCTTACCGCGGTGAGCGCGGGCAGCGCGGTGCCGTGCTGCCGCGCGGCTGGCGCAACAACATTCGCCTCGAGACTGCGGCGTAGGCTCACGCGATTGTCGGGAGGTGACATGACGACTCCGATCCGTTCGCAGGATGCCGAAGACGGCTTCGAGCTCTACGACCTGCGGGTTGAAGTGATTCCACCGCCGCCCGGAGCACGCATCTACTGCGGAGCGGCGCCCGGCGATCACTTCACGCTCCACGGCGAGATGCTGTACCTGCCGGCCGGGCAGGGTTTCTCCCTCTATTCGCTGGCGGCCGTGCTGCCGCTGCTGGCTGCGAAACAGAGAGTCACGGATCCGAGCGACTGGATGTCGACCGACGCCGAAGTCGCGTGCCCGGATCCGAACTGCGGCACGCGATTCCGCATCACGCGCACGGGCAAGCGACGCTTCCGTCATTCGGAAACGACGGCCACTCCCCTGGCGGGCAAGCCACCGGACCGTTCTTGATTCCACGAGCCACACTCGCACCGGGCTATTCGATCTCCCGGCTGATCAAGGGAGGGTGGCATCTCGCGGGCGGGCACGGCACGGTCGATCCCGCGCAGGCGTGTCGCGACATGGCCGCGTTCGTCGACGCCGGGATCACGACGTTCGACTGCGCGGACATCTACACCGGCGTCGAGGAACTGATCGGACGCTTTCGCCGCGACTATCCTCAACAGGCGCGCGAGCTGCGCGTGCACACCAAGCTCGTTCCGGATCTCGACCTGCTCGCCAGCGTCGATCGCAGTGGAATCGAGGCGATCATCGACCGCTCGCTGCGCCGCCTCGGCGTGCAGCGACTGGATCTCGTCCAGTTCCACTGGTGGGACTTTTCGGTGCCGCGCTACGTCGAGGTCGGTCTCGAACTCGAGCGGCTGCAACGCGCCGGCAAGATCGAGCACGTGGGCGTGACGAACTTCGGCGTCCGCCAGCTCACCGAGATGCTGGAGGCCGGGTTGCCGGTGTTCGCACACCAGCTCCAGTATTCACTGCTCGATGCGCGCCCCGAGAGAGCCAGTCCATCAACGATGGTGGATCTGTGCCTGGCCCGCAGGATTGCGCTGCTTTGCTACGGCACAGTGGCGGGCGGTTTTCTTTCCGAGCGCTGGCTGGATCAGCCTGAACCGCAGGGATTATTCACGAACCGTTCTCTTACGAAGTACCGGCTGGTCATTGAGGAATTCGGCGGCTGGACCCTGTTCCAGGAGTTGCTGGACGCGCTGCAGGAAATCGCCCTCCGGCACGACTGCGACATCGCGAGCGTCGCGGTGCGCGCGATTCTCGATCGGCCGGGCGTCGCGGCTGCTATTGTCGGGGCCACGAACGCGAGCCACCTGCCATCGCATCGTCGCATTGGCGAACTCGTGCTCACACCGCAGGACCGCGAAAGAATTCGCACGGTGACCGATCGCGCGCGCGGCCCGCGCGGCGATGTCTACGAGCTCGAGCGCGATCGCGCCGGTCCGCACGGGCGCATCATGAAATACACGCTCAATCGCCCCTGCCGGGAGTAACAAGGCTGACCCCGACGGCGACGATCGCGTTGATTCCCATCGCGACGAGTCCGCGATCCCATTCCGGCAGGTGCTGCGACCAGAACGACTGCGCAGCCGGGAGCAGGAGCGAGGCATAGCCCGCGACTATCCCCGCGAATACACCCCACGCATTCGCGCGCGGCCAGAGAAAAGCCAGGAACACGCCAGGCGCGAGCATGCCGATGGCGGCGTACGCGGAGAGCCCGATATCGACGAGCGAGCGGTTGCTCGTCAGCGTGAGCCACACCGCGATTCCGGCAAAGCCGATCAGCGCCGTGCGGGAAATCCACAACACCGTTCCGTCCGGCAAGTCGCGTTTGAAGGGCAGCACGACGTTGCGACCGAAGATCGATGCGGCGCCGAGCAGCAGGATCGACCCGGGTACGAGCGCCAGCAGGCATGCAGTGCCGGCGAGCAGGCCGACAGCCCACGGCGGATAGCGCTCGGAGACGAACTGCAACAAGACGGCATTTGAACTGCCGTCGGGAGGAACCGTGCCCGCGAGCAAGGCTGCGAATCCGAGCAGCAGGATAAAGAAATAGGAGAGCGAGTAGAGCGGCTGCCACACGGCGTTGCGCCGGATCGCCTCCTCGCCGCGCGCCGAGAAGATGAGCTGGAACAGGTGCGGAAAGATCCATGTGCCCAGGGCGACGTTCAGGGCCGCGGTCACCAGCCACGTGTTAGTCAGTTGCGCGGAAGGCTGCAGCCCTGGAAACGCACCGATGGCAGGATGGCGATCCTGCACCTGCTCGAAGACATCCAGCATCGAAGTCGCGCCGACTTTGCTGGCGACCGTGATGCTGAGCGTGACGACGAGGACGATCATCATCACGTCTTTCACGCCAGCGGCGAAGGCGGCGGAGCGCAAGCCAGCGATGTACACGAAAGCAAGCATCACCGTGGCGGCGGCGAGTGCGGACTGCAGCGGTGTGATGCCCGTGCCGACCAGTCGAAACACGAGCGAGAGTGCGGTGAGCTGTATCTGCACGTACACGATCAGCGCGGCGATGCCGGCGACCGCCACGATGATCGACAGCCACGTGGCGCCGTAATGACGCTCGAAGAAATCCGCCTGCGTGACCAGGCCTTCGCGCTGGCCTGCGGCCCAGATCCTGGGCATCAGCCAGTAGCCGAGCGCCGATGCGAGCGACACCGAAGTGAATGCCAGGTACGCCGGTGCGCCATAAGCCCAGGCATAGCCGGAGATGCCGAGCACGGCGAACGTGGTGTAGATCTCGCCGGCGTTCGCGAACCAGAAAAGCCACGTGCCGAAACGGCGGCCGCCGATGGCCCAGTCAGTGACGGTGCGCGCCCGCCGGCGCCCGTAAAGCAGCGCGCCGAGCATCGTGCCGGCGACGATGACCAGGCAAAGGGCGAGGGTCACGTCGCTCTGGCCCTCACGCCGGGTCCTTGCGGCGATCGAGCCGGTACACCAGGGCGATGATGAGCGTCGTGAAAACGATCCCCGCCATCTGCCAGGCCATCGGAAATGGCAGGGAAAAAGGCCGAAGGGCGATGTCGTTGACCAGCGGTGCGCCGCCGACCTGCCACACGAATGGCAGGAGAAGCAGCCAGCGATGTGTTCGACGCGGTGCGCGAGGCATGTAGCGGCTTGTTATGCTCCCCCGCGCGGAGGTTATAGAAGCGCGAGCCATGGAACAACGACAACGACAGCGACAACGAGGCATGACCGGTTCTTCGCGACGGGATGCGCTCAGGTTGCTGGGCGCCGCCGCCTCGATTCCATTTCTCCCGCGCGCGGCGCATGGCGAAAACGACGATGCCGAGCGACTGCGCCAGCTGATCGAGGCGAGCGAGCTCGCCGCGAGCCGTCTGGACCCGATGCCGCGCAAGGGCCGGGCGCCCGGCGACCCCGTTTTCATCGATCCACTTGGCGATGCGTACTTCGATGCGGTTCGCGGAAACGCCGAGAAAGACGTCGCGGAGCTGCGTGGCATCGATCCCCGCAAGCTGGGACCGGTCGACCGTATCGCGTATGACGTCTTCCGCTTCCAGTCGCAACGACAGCTCGAGCGGTTTCGCTCGGGACGCTGGATTGTTCAGCGGCGCGTTCCTCTCAATGCGACTGCGGGGCTGCACGTGCAGTTGCCGGACTACCAGTCCAGTACGCCATTCGAAAAGCTCGCGGATTACGAAGCGGGCCTCGAGCGGGCACGTGGCTTTGCTGGCTATCTCGATTCACTCGTGTCGCGTCTCAAGGAGGGCCGCGCCGCGGGCTACGTTCACCCGCGCCTCGTGATCGAAATGGTCATCGGCCAGGTGGACGCCCTGGCGGCGCTGCCGACGGAGAAAAGTCCGTTCTACGCACCGGTGCTGCGCCGGCCCGCGAATCCCGGCACCGCGAATGGGGCGCGGCTCGAGCGCGAGTACCGGGAAGCGATCGAGCGTCGCGTCACGCCAGCCTACGTTCGCCTTCGCGACTACTTGCGTGACGATTACCTGCCCGGCGCCATTGAAGCGCCCGGCCGCTGGGCAATGAAGGACGGGCTCGAGCTGTACGCCGCAGACCTCGCTCATCACACGACGCTCGCGGCGACCGCGGACGATCTGCATGCGATGGGGTTATCGGAAGTCGAAAGGTATCGCGCCAACATGGAACAGGTGCGGCGCGACGTGCGTTTCGAGGGTGATCTCGCGGCGTTCTTCGAACACATTCGTACGGACAGGCGGTATTACTTCACGCGATCCGAAGACCTGATCGCGCGGTTCGAGCAGATCGAGGCGCGCATCTGGGAAGGCATTCCGCGACTGTTTGCGGAGCGTCCGCGCGCCCCCTTCGAGGTGCGGGCGCTACCCGGGGTCGGCGATCAGCGCGGTACGGGCTATTACCGTCCGGGTCCGCCCGATGGCATCAGCCCTGGCGTGCTGTTCTTCAACATGGACATGCTCAACACGCGACCGATCCCGACGATGGAGACTCTCACGCTGCACGAGGGTATTCCGGGTCATCACTTCCAGGTCACGCTCGCGCTCGAGGACACATCGCTGCCGGCCATTCTTCGGTATGGAAGCATCACGGCGTATGGAGAAGGGTGGGGGTTGTATGCCGAATCGCTCGGCCGCGAGCTTGGGATGTTCACGGACCCGTACCAGTGGTTCGGGCACCTGGACATGGGAATGCTGCGCGCCGTGCGGCTGGTCGTCGACACGGGCCTGCACGCAAAGCAATGGACGCGCCAGCGCGCCATCGACTACATGCTGGCAAATACTTCGATGGCGCCGCGCGACGTGGCGGTCGAGATCGATCGCTATATTTCGTGGCCGGGACAGGCGTGTGCGTACAAGCCGGGCGAGCTGAAGATCCGCGAGCTGCGCGAGCGCGCCACGAAGGTTCTGGATTCGCGCTTCGATGTCCGCGAATTTCACGCGCAGGTGCTGAACACCGGCGCGCTGCCGCTGGCGGTCCTGGAAGCGAAAGTGGGACGGTGGATCGCGGGGCGGCGATAGTACACCTCGAACTTCGCCGCGGCGTATTGTAGGAGCGCGGGCAGGAGCGCAGGCACTCTTCACGGCCCGCAGCGCAGCTTGACGGGCACGTGGTAATAGAGTATTTAACTAATTAGTTAACAGGTGGACTGGTGGACAAGGTTTTCGGAGCACTGGCATCGACGCCCCGTCGCAAGATCCTCGCCTACCTCTCGGCTGCGGACCTGACCGCGGGAGAGATCGCCGAGCGTTTCGATATGAGCAAGCCCGCCATCTCGAAGCACCTGCAGATCCTCGAGCACGCGGGCCTCATCCGCGGCGAAAAGCAGGGCCAGTTCGTGGTGTACTCGCTGGTGCGCGACAACCTGGTGAACACGCTCAACGGGTTCCTGCAGAACGTCTGCCCGGTGTCACGACCGTTGAAAAGAGAAAGCGCCGGGTTGCGCAAGGCGAAGGCGGGCAGCAAGGCCTGAGAACCCGCGCGTCACCCCCTGTGTTCACGGGAGGTGGGGCATGAGCGACGAGGCCTGGTTTGCGGATTCACGCATCGGACCCTACAAGGTCAATTCGCTCATCCTGCATCCCGCGGCCGACCCGCTGCATGCCAGCGTCAGCTGGGATCCTGCGCGCTCACTGTGGAACGCCGGCCTGTTACTCTCGACGCTGATCTTTGCGCCGCTGTACTTCACCTGGGGCGCGTTCGCCGTTTTTTTCGTGTTGCTGGCGGTGACGATGTGCACCGGCCATTCCGTTGGGTTCCATCGGCGGCTGATTCACCGAACGTTCCAATGTCCGAAGTGGCTGGAGCGCCTGCTCGTGTGGTCGGGAACGCTCGTGGGAATGCAGGGACCGTTGTGGGTGATCAAGTCGCACGACACTCGCGACTGGGCGCAGCGCCAGCGAGACTGCCATCCCTATCTCAAGCACGGACGCGGCTTGCTCTGGGATGGCATCTGGAACCTGCATTGCAAGCTCGAGCTGCATCATCCGCCGGGTTTCGATCCAGGCCCGGGCATCGGCGACGATCCTTTCTATCGTTTCCTGCAACGCACGTGGATGCTGCAGCAGCTTCCAGTGGCACTCGTTCTCTATGCGATCGGAGGACTGCCGTGGGTCGTGTGGGGTGTGTGCGCGCGAGTGACCGCGGGCGTTTCAATGCACTGGTTCGTCGGTTACCTGTGTCACACGCAAGGACCACAGACCTGGTTGGTCGATGAAGGCGCAGTGCAGGCACACAACGTTCCCTGGGCCGCGATTCCATCGATGGGGGAGAGCTGGCACAACAACCATCACGCTTTCCCGGCGTCTGCGCGCCACGGGTTGTATCCCGGACAGCTCGACATCGGGTTCGGGTTCGTCAGGCTACTCGAGCGGATGGGACTCGCATGGGACGTCCAGACCCCCGATCGCCTTCCGCCGCGGCCCGGTATTTCACCGGTGCGGCCCAATGCTCTGCCCGCGATGCGTCTCTGAGGGCCTGAGAGTCTCTTATCGGGATGCCGCGTGGGAGCTGTGCGAAGCTCAACGGCTTCCGATGACCACTTCTTCCGGCGCGTTGACGAAGTAGCCCTGGATGAACTCGATGCCGAGCTGCCAGAGCACGGCCATCGTGTTCGCGTCCTCGACACGCTCGGCGATCGTCTCGATGCTGCGCTTCTTCGCTTCTTCGACGAGACCCTTCACCTTCTGCTGCAGCATCTGGTCGCTCGCGAGTCCCTGCATCAGCGAGCCATCGATCTTGATGAACTGGGCCGGGAGATTCGCCAGCAACGCCTGGGGATCGCGGCCCGGGCCAAAGTGCTCGAGCGCGAAAGCGAAGCCGAGCGACCTGAGCGTGCCGACGAGCTCGCGCGTCTGGTTGAGATACTGGTTGGCCGTCTCTTCCGTCACCTGGAAGCAGATGCGCTGCGGCTCGACGCGAATGGCCTTGAGCTGGTTCTGCAGCCAGATGGTGAGCGACTTGTCGACGACGGTGTCGCGCGACAGGCGCACGAAGATGCGCGACGGCTTGCGTGCCGCGCAGAACGACATCGATGCACCGATGACCCAGCGATCGATGTTCTTCATCAGGTCGTTGCGCTCGGCCGCCGCCATGAATTCCGAGGGCAACACTTCCTTGCCCTGTTCGTCGAGCATGCGCACCAGCACGTCGAACATTCCCCTGTCCTCGCCCTGTAGGCTGGCGATCGGCTGCTGCACGAGCCGGAAACGGTTCTCCATCAGCGCCGACTTGATATGCCTGACCCAGATCTTGTCGTAGGCCTGCACCCGCGTGTCGGTGTCGGCCTTGTCGACGGTGTAGACCTGGTTGCCGCCCTGGTCGCGTCCGAGCTTGCTCGCGGACGCCGCATCGCCGATGGCACCCGCCATGTCGGTGCTGTTTGGCGGAAGGATGCCGAGCCCGACCGTGCAGGTCGCCGAGAACGTCTTGTCGCCCACCTGGAACACGTGCGCCGCGACTTTCTTGATCACGTGCTCGCCCCAGGCTTCGACGTCGCGCTCCGTGCCTCTTTGCAACAGGATCGCGAAAGCGTTGCCGGTAAAACGGCCGGCCACATCGCTGGGCGCGAGTTGCGTGCGCAGCAGCTCCGCGAAGTCGACCACGAAATCCTCGCTCTGCAGCACGCCGATGTCGCCCTGGATGCTGGCGAACTTGTCCGGCTTGATGTAGGCGACCAGCCGCACGCCGCCCTTCACAGGTTCCGCCAGCTTCGTCTTCAGCGCCTCGATGAAATAGCGGCGGTGCAGGAAGCCCGTCGCCGGATCGCGCCGCATCGCGTCCTTCAGTTCCTTCTCGATCTTGTGCCCGTTGTCGTCGCGGCTCGCCGCGATGCTGATGCGCACGCACGGGTCGCCGTCGAACTCGGAGCGCGACAGTTGCAGCTCCAGCGCGAGCACCGAACTGTCGGAGAGCAGGGCATTGGCACGCAGTGCGTGGTCGGACCACTTGCCCTGCACGCACGCCACGAGCGCGCCTTTCAGCGCTGCGTGCGTTTCTCCCTCGAACAGGTCCATCAGCGGCTGGCCGGTCAGCGCGTCCGGTTCCGAGAAACCGAACAGCTCCAGCCAGGCCGGATTCGCATCGACGATGATGCCTTCCGCGACGTGTGCAAGCGCGTCCGCCGAGCCCGCCATGAAGGCTTGCAGTTGTTGCTTGTACTCCCGAGCGGAAGAGAGCGTCGCGTTGAGCGCGCGATCGAGGCGGAAGGCGCGCAGCTCGCGAGTCACGACCGCCTGCAGCCGGGCGCGGTTCGAAAGCGACACGACATCCTGGGCGCCGAGCTTCATGGCTTCGACAATCGCGTTTTCATCGACCGCCGGGCGGGCGATCAGCACCGGGACCTCGGGGCCGAACTGCTGGCGGATCTTCATCAGGGCCGCCAGGTCTTCACCCGATTCGACGAATGCCACCAGCATCTCGGGGTTGATCTGCGTGAGCGCGTCGCCGAGATCGCGAATGTCCGGAATCCACGTGCAATGCACGGGGTGCCCTGCATTGCGCAACGTGCTGTTGACAGCCTCGACCTGGTCCTGGCTGCGGGTGAGCACGATCATGGGGACAGCCCCCTGCTCGGCCAAAGGGTTCGCCCGCAGCGGTGTATCAGCCGGGCTTCCTGTCGCAGGTCCGGGGCGGTTCATCTCTTGGATTGTCGGGCTTGTAGGGATTCGGTCGGGCAACGATTGAAACCCGACAGATTGTAGCACCCCGCCCCGGCTCGCCTTTTGACGCGCTCCGCATGACGGGCTTTCGCTGCGTTCCGTCCGCTGGCCAGTCCAGGAGCTTGCCGCTATGATGCGCGCTCTTTCGGGCAGGCTGCCACGCACAAATCGTGCGGGTGGCTGTCCAAACAACGGTTGAAATTACTGCAGCGACTGGCGCGATGGGCACCTACACCACCAATGAATTTCGCTCGGGCCTGAAGATCCTCATGGACGGCGACCCGTTCACCATCATCGAGAACGAGTTCGTGAAGCCGGGCAAGGGCCAGGCGTTCAACCGCGTCAGGATACGCAATCTGAAGACCAACCGGGTCATCGAGCGCACCTTCAAGTCCGGCGAGTCCGTGGAATCCGCGGACGTCGTCGACATGGACATGCAGTATCTCTACAACGATGGTGAGTTCTGGCACTTCATGGTGCCGGACACGTTCGAACAGCATGTCGCGGGCAAAGCGGCGATCGGTGACGGCGCTATCTGGCTGAAGGACGGCGATACGTGCATCGTGACGCTGTGGAACAGCGTGCCGCTGCAGGTTACGCCGCCACCCCACGTCGAGCTCAGGATCGTCGAGACCGACCCCGGTGTGCGCGGTGACACCGCGACCGGTGGTCAGAAACCCGCGAAGCTGGAGACGGGCGCGGTCGTGCGTGTACCGCTCTTCATCAACGAAGGGGAAGTGATCCGCGTCGACACCCGCAGCGGAACCTACATTTCCCGGGCGAAGAACTAGAACCTAGCGCCGCAGGCTCGCCAGGTAAATGGCGGCGAGTTGCTCCAGGCCTTCGCGGTCCACGTCGTCGAAACGCGCCGGCCGCGGGCTGTCCACGTCCAGTACGCCGATGACTTCATTGCCGCGCAGCAGAGGCACGACCACCTCCGAGCGTGACGCGGAGTCACAGGCGATGTGGCCCGGAAACGCGTGCACGTCTCGCACCACGAGCGTTTCCCGTCGCGCGGCGGCAGTGCCGCAGACACCCTGGCCGAGCGGAATGCGCACGCAGGCCGGTTTCCCCTGGAACGGGCCGACCACCAGTTCCCCGCCTTCCATGAAATAGAAACCCAGCCAGTTGATGTCAGGCAGGCTCAGGTAAGCCAGCGACGCGAGATTTGCTGCGTTCGCAATGGCGTGTCGTTCCCCGCTCAGCAAGCCCTGCGCCTGCTGGGCGAGCTCGCGATAGCCGCGTGCCTTGTCGCTGAAATCGATCGCGGCCACTTCTTCGTGAGCCATGCGTTTGCCCCTGGTTGAGATGTGTCACGCCCGCTCGATGGGAAAGGCCAGCACTTCATCGAGACTGCGAGCACCGGCGGCCAACATCACCACGCGATCGAACCCGAGCGCAACTCCCGAGCATTCCGGCAGCCCATGCTCCAGCGCGGCCAGCAGGCGCTCGTCGGCGGGCACGCGCGGCAAGCCGCGACGGTGGCGCTCGTGTGCGTCGCGTTCGAAGCGGCTGCGCTGCTCGGCTGCGTTTGCCAGCTCGTGAAAGCCGTTCGCCAGCTCGATGCCCTCGACATAGATCTCGAACCGTTCCGCGACGCGGGGATCGGTGGGACTCAAGCGGGCGAGGGCGGCCTGCGATGCGGGGTATTGGTGTACGAACGTGATGCGACCGCGTCCCAGCTGCGGGCCGACGATGGCCGACATCAGGAGATCGAGGCAAGCATCGCGATCGAGCTCGGTGTCCTCGCCCAGTGAAACACCGTGCCGCCGAATCGCTGCCTGCAGGTCCGTCAGCGTAGCAGCCAGGGAATCGACTCCCGCGTGGCGTTGCAGCGCCTCGGCGTAGGTCAGCCGCTCCACCGGTCGCGGATCGGGCAGCAAGCGTGAGAGCAGCCGCGCGCATTCGTCCATCAGCGCCGCGGCGTCGAATCCGTGCCGATACCATTCCACCAGCGTGAACTCGGGATTGTGGTGCGCGCCGCGTTCGCCATCGCGAAACACGCGCGACACCTGGTAGATGTCGCGTGCTCCTGCCGCCAGCAGGCGCTTCATCGCGTACTCGGGCGAAGTCTGCAGAAAGTAGCGCCCGCGACCGGCGATGCTGGTGTGCAGCGATGCCAGGTGGACGTCGGTGACGCCAGCAGCGGCAAGCACCGGCGTTTCCACTTCCATCACCTGCTGTTCCGCAAAGTACTGCCGCACGCTCGCGAGCAGGCGCGCTCGCAGTTCAAGCGCGGACAGCGAAGCGGCAGGACGCCAGTCGGCAGCCGTCATGGCTCGCCTCAGGCCGGGCCGATCAGCGTGCCGACGCGCTCGCCCATTTTCACGAGCTCCCCCGGGGCCAGTGTCTCGCTCCAGCGCACGCGATTCGCTTCGAACAGTACGATCACCGTCGAGCCCATGTTGAATCGCCCCATCTCGGCGCCGCGTTCGAGGCCGACAGCTTGCGTCGGCAGGCGCGTCGGGGCTCGCCGGCGCGCCGGGGTAATTTCTCCCGCCCAAACGGTTTCCATGCTGCCCACGAACAGCGCGCCCACGAGCACCATCACCATCAATCCGACCCCGGTCTCGAACACGCAGACGACACGCTCGTTGCGGGCGAACAGCTCCGGCACGTGCCGTGCCGTCACCGTGTTCACGCTGAACAGGTGACCGGGCACATGCGTCGTCGCAACGACCCGGCCGGCGAGCGGCATGTGAATGCGATGATAGTTGTACGGTGCCAGGTAGATCGTTGCGAACTCGCCGCCGCGCAAGCGCGACTCCAGCTCGAGATCTCCGGCGAGCAACGCATCCAGCGAGTACGTGTGCCCCTTCGCCTGTAGCAACAGGTTCGAGTCGATGCGGCCCACCTGGCTCACCATTCCATCGACCGGACTCGCCACCGCATCAGGCGTCGGGACGACCGGCCTCGCGTCAGGCCGCAAGGCGCGCGTGAAGAATGCATTGAAGGAAGGGTAGGCAAGAGGATCGGGTTCCCGTGCCTCTTCCATGTCGACGTCGAACCCCCTCAGGAACGAGCGGATCAGGAAGTTCTTCCAGCGCGGCGCGGTGCTGCGGGTGGCGCGATACACCACTCGCGCCAGTGCATGCTGCGGCAGCAGGTACTGCATGCCGACGAAGAGCCGATCCCGCCACGTGGCGCCCTCGTTGTCGTTCGACATGCGGCAGTCAACCTGTGACGAGACGACCAGTGACGAGACGACCAGTGACGAGACGACGATAGTCATCGGCGATCGCTGCGGCCTCGAGAGGCGGCGAGAAAATGGCTGCGCGGCGTCCCTGAGGATCGATCACCATGACGACCGACGTATGATCCACCATGTACTGGTCGCCTCCCATCGGCACCTTGCTGTGTGCGACGCCGAGAGCGGAGGCGAAGGCGTCGATGTTTTCAACGCTTCCGGTGATGCCGCGAAAAGAAGGATCGAAGCCCTTGAGGTACGCCGACAATACCGGCGGAGTGTCGCGCTCGGGATCCACGCTGACCAGCAATACCTGCGGCTGCTGCTCCTGCGGCAGGTCGGCCACGCGCTTGCGAACGTCCGCGAGCTTCGCAAGAGTCGTCGGACAGATATCCGGGCAGTGCGTAAAACCAAAGAACACGAATGACCACTGGCCCCGCACATCGGCACGCGTGAGGGGTTGCCCGTTCTCGGCGAGCAACGAGAATTCCGGTAGCGGTTGCGGCGGCTCGAGTGCCGTGGCGTGCAACAGCTGGATGCCGGTCTCGCGTTGCAGGGTGGTGCGGGCAAGCCAGGCACCGGCGCCGGCCGCGACGATGAGAGCCAGGACAACGAGGACGGTGGTGGATCGGCGCATCGATGAATCCGCTGGGCATCCGAGGGGAAACGGGGCCCGGAATTATTGCACAGGGCACATGTTAGAGTTGAGCGATGACTCGCCAGCCGCGGCAACGGCGCACTCGCACCCCGCAGCGCGGTCGCGCGATCACCGTGGCGGACCTGGTTCGCTCGCTCGCCGGCCGCTTCGAGCGCGCACGCCTGGTGTATGGACACGGCACCGACAACGCACTGGATGAAGCGGCGGCGCTTGTTTTCCATGCTCTGCGACTCGAGCACGCCGATGCGCCGGCGGTCTACGCCTCGGAGGTGAGCGCGAGCGGACAACGCCGCGTCGAATCCCTGGCGCAACGGCGGATTGGCGAGCGCCTGCCGGCGGCGTACCTGATGAAGCGGATGTGGTTCGCGGGCCTGGAGTTCGACGTGGACGAACGCGTGCTGGTCCCGCGTTCGCCCATCGCGGAACTGATCGAGCATCGTTTCGCACCCTGGATCGATGCGGCGCGCGTGCGCGGCATCCTCGACATCGGCACGGGCTCCGGCTGCATCGCTGTGGCCAGTGCGGTGGCGTTCCCGCGCGCTCGGGTCGATGCGGTGGACGTTTCGCGGCCCGCGCTCGCGGTGGCGCGCGGCAACATCCGCCGTTACGCGCTCACGCGTCGCGTGCACGCGATCGAGTCGGATCATTTCAATGCGTTGCGCGGGCGTCGTTACGATATCATCGTGAGCAACCCGCCTTACGTGGGAGCGAGTGAGATGCGGTCCCTGCCGGCGGAGTACCGCCACGAGCCGTGGCTCGCACTCGCCAGCGGGCGCGACGGCCTGGATTCCGTGCGCGTCATCCTGCGGCAGTCGGCCAGACACCTGCGAGAGGAGGGAATCCTGGTGGTCGAGGTGGGCAATTCCCAGCGGGCGCTCGAAGCAGCGTTTCCGGGCGTTCCCTTCACCTGGCTGTCGTTCGAGCGTGGCGGTGGAGGCGTCTTCGTTCTCCTGCGCGAGCAACTCGAAGCGCATTTCCCCCGGGATCCCGCAACGAACCAGCGTTCCGAAGCGCAGACCTGAAGCGAGCGGCAACTACCTTAGCGCGCCTGCATGTCCGGCAACACTTTCGGCAAGCTGTTCACGGTGACGACCTTTGGTGAAAGCCATGGGCCGGCGCTCGGCGGAATCGTCGATGGCTGTCCGCCGGGTCTCGCGCTGAGCGAAGCGGACCTGCAGCCCGACATCGAACGTCGCCGCTCGGGGACTTCCCACTTCACCAGCCAGCGGCGCGAAGCCGACCAGGTGCGCATCCTCTCGGGCGTGTTCGAAGGCGTGACCACCGGGACGCCGATCGGGCTGCTCATCGAGAACACCGACCAGCGCTCGCGCGACTACGACAGGATCAAGGATCTTTTCCGTCCCGGTCACGCCGACTACACCTATCAGCAGAAGTACGGACGCCGTGACTATCGGGGCGGCGGACGCTCCTCCGCGCGTGAAACCGTCGTGCGCGTGGCTGCCGGTGCGATTGCGCGCAAGTACCTCGCGGAGCGCATGGACATTCGCATCCACGGCTACCTGGCGCAGATCGGGGAGCTGGTGCTCGAGCCGCGCGATCCGGCAGCGGCATACAGCAATCCGTTCTTCTGTCCGGATCCGTCGCGCGTGCCGGAGCTCGAGGCGGTGATCTGGAAGTTGCGCGAGGAGGGCGACTCGATTGGCGCGCGCGTCACCGTGGTCGCGACTGGCGTGCCCCCCGGACTCGGCGAACCCGTGTTCGACAAGCTCGACGCCGACATTGCCAAGGCGATGATGGGCATCAACGCCGTGAAGGGAGTTGAGATCGGTGCGGGCTTCCGCTCCGTCGCACAACGCGGCAGCCAGCACCGGGACCCCCTGACGCCGAAAGGCTTCGAATCGAACAATGCCGGCGGCGTGCTCGGCGGCATCTCGTCGGGCCAGGACGTGGTCGTGAGTATCGCCCTCAAGCCGACGTCCAGTATCCAGGTGCCGGGCGCCACCATCGACGTGCACGGCCATCCGGCCGAGATCGTCACGACCGGCCGCCACGACCCCTGCGTCGGATTGCGTGCGACACCGATCGCCGAGGCGATGCTGGCCCTCGTCCTGATGGACCACTGTCTGCGCCACCGGGCGCAGAACGCGGACGTCCAGTCACCCACACCCGTGATCACTCGCCGGTGAGCCTCGGCCAGGGCATCCCAACGTGGAGCGCAGGCGGCCGACCGTGCCGGGCGCACGTTTTTCCCGGGTAAATCGTGCGCGAACGCACTTATGTGAAGCGCCCGGATAGGTTAGTGTTCCGCCCGGGGGATCGATCACGGCCCGTCACCGGGCCGTTCTCATTTCTGGCGGAGGCTGTGTTTGAAGACGTGGCGCGTAGCCGTCGTTGGAGCGACCGGGCTGGTGGGTGACACCATGATCCGGGTCCTCGCCGAGCGCGGGTTTCCCGTGAGCGAGCTCTATCCGCTGGCCAGCAATCGCTCGCTGGGCAAGTCGGTCGAGTTCCGCGGCCGCCACGTGCCGGTGGACGATCTCGCCACGTTCGATTTTTCCCGCGCCGATATTGGCCTGTTCTCGGCCGGCGCGGAGATCTCGGCGGACTACGCACCCAGGGCGGGGGCGGCCGGCTGCATCGTGATCGACAACACCTCGCAGTTTCGTTACGACGACGACATCCCGCTCGTGGTGCCGGAAGTGAATCCGCATGCGATCGAGCGCTACCCGCCGCGCAACATCATCGCCAATCCGAACTGCTCGACCATCCAGATGGTGGTAGCGCTCAAGCCGATTCACGATGCGGTCGGCATCGATCGCATCAACGTCGCGACCTACCAGTCCGTGTCCGGCGCGGGCAAGGATGCGGTCGAGGAGCTGGCCGGCCAGACGGCCGCGCTGCTGAGCGGCAAGCCCGTGGAGACGCGCATCTCGCCCAAGCAGATCGCCTTCAACTGCGTTCCCCAGATCGACAGGTTCGAGGACAACGGCTACACCCGCGAAGAGATGAAGATGGTGTGGGAGACGAAGAAGATCATGGAGGACGACTCCATCCGCGTGAATGCGACCACGGTCCGCGTTCCCGTCTTCTTCGGCCACTCCGAGGCCGTCCATATCGAAACCCGGCGCAAGATCACCGCCAGCGAAGCCCGGGAGCTTCTGCGCCAGGCGCCCGGTGTCGAGGTGATGGACGAGCGACGCCCCGGTGGCTACCCGACAGCCGTTACGGAAGCCGCGAACCGCGACGCCGTCTATGTCGGGCGCATCCGCGAGGACATTTCCCACGAGAAGGGACTGGACTTGTGGATCGTGGCCGATAACGTGCGCAAGGGAGCCGCCACGAACAGTGTCCAGATCGCTGAAATCCTCATCAGGGATTACTTATAAGTCCTTGATAGTTTATAGTTGCCAACCGAGATGAAAGTGAGCTTCCTTGCCTAAGCTACTGTACACAGTGGACTTACAGATCCACGAACCGCTCTCCTGGGAGCCGTGATGACCGGAATATTGCCCCGCCTGCTCGCCCTGACCCTGTGCATTTTTCCGTCCGCGCTCTTCGCCCTCGGACTGGGTGACATCCGGCTCAAGTCGGCCCTGAACGAGCCGCTCGACGCGGAAATCGAGCTCGTTTCGGCGACGCCGGACGAGCTGGCCTCGCTGCGCGCAACGCTGGCCTCGCGCGAGACGTTCTCCCGCTATGGCCTCGAGCGCCCGAACTTCCTTTCGAGTATCGAGTTTCGGGTCGGCCGTGGCGACGACGGCCGCAACGTTCTGTTCGTGCGCTCGCGGGAATCGGTCTCGGAGCCGTTCCTGACGTTCCTGGTCGAGGTCAACTGGTCGCGCGGCCGCCTGCTGCGCGAATACACGCTGCTGCTCGACCCGCCGGTCTACATGCCCGGTGGCGAACAGCAGGCGCAGGCGCCGGTGGCGGCACCCGAAGCGGGCGCCGGCACGACTACGAGCGGTGAAGTTGCACGCCCGACGCAACCGTCGGTTTCGGAGCAGGCTGCACCCAGCGTGAGCCGCCCGAGTCCTTCGATGCAGGCCCGGATGTCGGACGATGGGACCTACACGGTTCGCCGCAACGACACGCTGTACCAGATTGCCCGTGACCTGCGGCCGGGGTCGGCATCCGAACTCAACCGGATGATGATCGCGCTGTATCGCGCGAACCCCGAGGCCTTCCGCGGCAACATGAACGAGCTGCGCGCGGGAGCCATCCTGCGCCAGCCGGCCGAAGCCGATCTCGAAACCCTCTCGTCCGGTGAAGTGCTCGCTGAAGTCCGCCGCCAGTACGCAGACTGGCGCGTGAGCCGCGGCACGGCAGGCACGACCAGCGATGAAGCGCGCCTGCGCCTGGTGACGCCCGCCGAGGGCGCTGAGGGCACTGCACCTTCGACGTCTGCGGCGTCCGCAGCCGAGAATCGCGCGCTGCAGGATCGCGTCAACCAGCTCGAAGGCGAGCTGACCGAAGCCCGGCGCGCACTCGAAGTGCAGAACGCCGAGCTCGCGCGTATGCAGCAGCAGGCCGGACAGCAGCAGCCGACGGCGACGCCGCCGGAGCAGGCACAACCCACGCCCGAAACTCCGGCCGCGACGGAAGAAACTCCCGGCGAGCCGAGTGCGGAAGCGCCTGCCGAAGAAACTCCAGCGGTTGCCGAGCCCACGCCGGCGCCCGCCGCCGAAAGGCCGGCGCGCCCAAGACCCGCTTCGCAGGCCGAAGAGCCGGGCCTCGTCGACTGGCTGGTTTCGCACTGGTACGTGCCGGCAGGCATTCTGCTGCTGCTCGCCGCTTTCATCATCGCGATGCTGCGTCGTCGCCAGGAGCCGGACTACGGCGCGCTGGGCCGCATGGCCGCAGCAGAAGGCGCGTCCGCACCACGGCCGGTTCGCGCCGACCGCGAACCGTCCACGGCACCGATTCGTGCGCCCAGGCAGAAGGAAGAGGATTTCCTGGTCGAGGAAAGCGGCGAGCGCACGCAGTTGCGTCCGAGCCGCACAGCCGAGATGCCGCGCATCCCGGAGAAGCCCGCGCCGAAGCCGCGCAGCCCCGACGATACGCTCAGCTCGGAAACCGCGATCAATCTCGACCAGGGCGACCCGCTGGCCGAGGCCGATTTCCACATGGCCTACGGTCTCTACGACCAGGCTGCGGACCTCGTGCGCATCGCGATCGAGCGCGAGCCGCAGCGCCGCGATCTCAAGCTGAAGCTGCTCGAGATCTTCTTCGTCTGGGGCAACAAGGATTCCTTCCTGCAGACGGCGCGGCAACTGCACCAGGGTGCCGCAGAGGCCGTACCGGGCGAGTGGGACAAGATCGTCATCATGGGAAGGCAGATCGCACCCGAGGATCCGCTCTTCTCGCAGGCTGCGCCGACCGGTGCCGGCGGCGACGTCGACCTCAACCTCGAGGGTGGCGAGAATCGTGTCGACCTGGACTTGCTCGATACGCCCGAGTCGGGTCAGGGCGGCTCCATCGATCTCGACCTGGGTGATGCTGAAGGCAGCACGGCTGCCACCAGCGAGCAGCCTGCGTTGCAGATGGATGTGGGCCTGGACTTCCCGCTCGAGGATGCGCCGGAGCCTTCCGACGGCAGCGCTACGACTCGCGAAATGGCCGCGCGCACGATGGAGACACCCACCATCGAGCAGCCGGGCCTCGGCGGACACGATTCGCCGACGGTGGAATCGCCGACACTGCGTGAGCGCAGCGGCCCCACGGTCAAGGAAAGGATCGACTCCGCGCTGTTCCGCAAGGAAGCCGGCCAGTCGTCGGATCAGACGGCCGAGCTCGCGCTGGACGACCTGGGGCTGGATCTCGACGCACTGCGCCAGGCCGATGGGGGGGACAATCGCGAGACGACGCTCGACTCGCTGGAGCAGACCGATCACCCGTCCGACGCGGCCACCATGGTGGCCGGTATGGACGAGAAATCACGCCGGCTGCTGGCCGCTGCGGAAGCGCGCAAGCACGACGAGGACACGATCGAAGCAGCGGGCAAGAGCCCGACCGGCACGTGGGTGCTCGACGACAAGACCCTCGCTGCGACGGTGCAGCTGCCAGGGGGAAACGCGGACAACGCCAGCACGGATCGCGTGCGGGCGCTGGATCCGGACACCGCACGCCGTCGCCGCCTCGACGTGGATTCCACGGCTGAGATGGGCGGACTGAGCGAAGAGGAGATGGATCTCGACCTGGACCGCCTCGAGAAAGCCCTGCAAAGCGACACGGCCCGTCAGCCGCGCGCCGGCTCCACGGACGAGGACCGTTTCTCGAGCGACGTGTTCACCGGCGGCGATTTCGTCTCCACGGATATCGACGTGGACGTCGGCGCGGTGAAGCGCGATCGGAACACCGAAGCGACCGGCACCGCGCGCATTCCCGCCTCGGAGATGTCGGAGCTCGAGCCTGTCACGATGAGCGAAGTCGGCACGAAGCTCGACCTCGCGCGTGCCTACATGGACATGGGTGATCCCGAGGGTGCTCGCAGCATTCTCGAGGAAGTGCTCCAGGAAGGCTCCTCGACGCAGAAGCAGGAAGCTCAGCGCCTGATCGACTCACTCCCGGGCTAGGAAAAGCGCGCCGCACCGGCCTGTCGGCCGGTGTGGTGTGGCGGCGGGATAAGAACAAGAAGCGTGTCGTGCCGGGGTGTATTGGCCGGCAGTGTGGAGCTGCGGCGCATGCACGAGGTTCCGAAGCGGAACTCGTGCGCGAACTGCGGCCCGGGCGGACGCTC
>Ga0187892_10002790_pt1 | contig 33685 bp, 38 predicted proteins | sample MA1701073metaG_FD_139345 | JGI IMG/M metagenome (GOLD analysis project Ga0187892, IMG submission 139345) | Bio-ooze microbial communities from a basaltic lava cave in the Kipuka Kanohina Cave System on the Island of Hawaii, USA - MA170107-3 metaG ... | reverse complement strand
GCCATACCGGGGGCTTGGGGGTGTCCCCCAGTACCCATTCTTTCAAACAGGGGTGGGGTGGGGTGCTGGGTCCTTCTCCACGGCAAGTCCACCACCTGGGCTTCCCTGTCGCAGTTCGGATCCACAGGGGCGAAGCCCAGGAAGCCAAGGTGAAGGGCGTGCAACGCCATACCGGGGGCTTGGGGGTGTCCCCCAGTACCCATTCTTTCAAACAGGGGCGGGGTGGGGTGCTGGGTCCTTCTCCACGGCAAGTCCACCACCTGGGCTTCCCTGTCGCAGTTCGGATCCACATGGGCGAAGCCCAGGAAGCCAGGGTGAAGGGCGTGCAACGCCATACCGGGGGTCTGGGGGTGTCCCCCAGTATCCATTCTTTTAAATAGGGGTGGGGTGGGGAGGGGGGCCCAACCCCAGTCGACCAACCTACGCACTGCGCCTCTCCTTCGGTCCCTCGACCTCTGGCAACGGCAGCGCCGTCGTCTCCTTGAACGTCGCAAAGGCGATCGTCGTCTTGCTCCCCGTCACCGGCCCCGACGCCCAGATCCGCTGAAGGATATCCTGCAAGTCCTTGTTCGTCCGGCACCGCACCTTCACGATGAAACACTCGTCTCCGGCGATGTGGTGTGTCTCTACTACCTCCGGGATCTGCGCGACCGCCGCCGCGATGTCGTCCGGCGTGTAGTCGCCCACTCGCACCGAGATAAACGCGAGAACGTCCAGCCCGAGCGCCTCCGCGTCCACGATCGCCGCGTACCCCTTGATCACGCCCCGCTGCTCGAGCTTTTTCACCCGCTCATGCACGCTCGGCTGGCTCAACCCGACCGCCTCCGCAATCGCCGAGTGCGATGCGCGCCCGTCCTGCTGCAGGATCTCCAGGATCCTCAAATCGATGAAGTCGAGATCAGCTTCCATGGCAGTATCCTCACTCGGAAATCTAGGCTCGGACGCCGATAATATATCGGTGCCAACATCCTGCTGTCAATAACTTATCGGTGCCACGTGACCAATATCACGCGAACACCCAAATTTGCAAAACAGACTTCGCGAGGCTAGCTGACCCGCCCGTCGAGAATCTCCCGCAGCTCCGTCCCCGCGATCGCCTCGCCCATCAACTCCTGCGTCTTCTGCTCCTTCACCTCCAGCGCCGCCCGCTTCACAGCTCCCACCGCCACCCGCAGAAACATGCTGCCGTAGCTCACACGCGCCACGCCCATCTCCTCGCACTCCTTGGCGCTAGGCATCCCCGGCGCCAGCAGGATGCTGACCGGCGCCGGCACCTCCTTCACCAGCGTCTTGATGAAGTCTCGCTCAGGCACCCCGAAGAAGAACACGCTGTCCGCGCCGGCCTCGGCCCACGCCTGGCCGCGCTTCACGCCTTCCTTCAGCGCCGCCGGGCGGTCCTCCCGCTCCACCGCAAAGGCGTCGCACCGGGCGTTCAGGCAGAACTCGCTGCCCAGCTTCTTCCGCTCGTCCATGAACGCGGCGATCTTCTCGAGCTGGAATCCCATGTCGACGAGCTTGCTGCCGTGGTTCACGCGGTCGCCGTCCTCCATGTTCATCCCCGCCGCGCCCGCCGCGACGAACTGCCGAACGCTCTCACGCACCTCGTCCGGCCCGCCGTAGCCGTCCTCGCCGTCCGCGTTGACTGGCACCCGCACTGCATCCGCACACAGCTTCGTCACGTTCACCGTCTGCTCGCGGCTGATCCCCAGGTCCGCGTATCCCATCGCGTTCGCGAACCCTGCGCTGCTCCCCTGGATCGCCTCGAACCCAAGCTGCTGGAACAGCAGCGCGCTCAGCACGTTGAACGCCCCCGGCATGATCAGGATCTCCGGCGCGTGCAGCAGTTGCCGCAGGCGTTTGCTCTTCTCGTTCGCCGCCTCGATCGTGCTCTTCTCGAGTGCCGCCATGCCACTACGCTCCTCCAGCCAAAGCCTCTGATCTCTTGCTACCTGCTACTTGATACTGGCTACTCGCTACGGCGGCCTCCATCGCCAGCAGCTTCTTCTTGTTGGCCACGCCACTCCTGAATCCGCCGATGTCCCCGTTGTTCCGGATCACGCGGTGACACGGCACGACGAAGGGAACGGGATTCCGCTTGCACGCCTGCGCCACTGCCCGAGTCGCCTTCGGGTTGCCGATCTCCCGCGCTACCTGCGAGTAGGACTTTGTCTCGCCGTAGGCGATCGCCCGCAGCGCCCGCCAGACCCTGATCTGGAACGCTGTCGCCTGGATGTCCACCGGCAGGTCCAGCCGCACCTGGCGTCCGTCGAGGAACCGCACGATGTCCTGCACCCAACCCTCGCCGCCGGCCTTGTGCGAGATTAGCGCGCGCGGGAACTCACCCCGCAGCGTCTCCTCCAGTTGCTCCTCTGACTCACCGAGGCGGATGCAGCAGATGCCTCGCTCCGTAACGCCGACCAGCAGCTTCCCCAGCGCCGAGTCCACGATCTGGTAGTTGATCGCCATCCCACGACCGCCGCGCTGATACGCCGCCGGCGTCATCCCCAGCTGCTTGTCCGCGGCCTCGTACAGGCGGCTGCTCGACGGGTAACCCGCGTCGTACATGGCCGTCGTCACGCTGGCGCCTTCGCGCAGCCCATGCCGCAGACGCAGCGCCCGGTGCGAGGCCGCGTACTCCCTCGGCGTGACCCACAGCGTCCGCTTGAACAGCCGCCGCAGGTATTCCGCGTCCACGCCGAGCGTCCGCGCCACTGGCCGCAGAGTCGTCTGCGCGTCGGGGTCGTTCTCCAGGTACTCGCAGGCCTCGCGGATCAGCTCCGGCCGTCCGTCAAACAGTACCTCGCGGGGCGTGCAGCGCTTGCAGGGCCGGTATCCGGCCGCTTCGCACTCGTCCGCCGTTGCGTAGAACGTGACGTTCTCCCGCTTTGGCCGCCGCGACGGGCAGGATGGGCGGCAGTACACGCCCGTTGTCTTCACGGCCGTGAAGAACACCCCGTCGTGCGACGTGTCCTTGCTGGTCATGACCTGGTAGCACAGGTCCTGGTCTTCGACTGACATCACGTCTCTCTCAGCCAACTGTATAGCCATTTCGCACCTCCGGAATGAATCTACCGTCACATCCGGCGCGGAAATATCCGCTTTCGGCAACCAGAGTGGGCTCATATGACACGCCGCCCGGCACGGTCCTATTTGTTTGTTATTGGCATCCGCCCGTTGTCACTCCAAGCGCCCGTGGTGTAGGCTCGGAGCGTCTTCCGCATATGATAGAAACGGATGCCAAGGCTGAGCCAAGGGTCGCTGTGACTGACGGTCCCGTCTACCAGGACCTGAAGGTCTTCACGGGGAACGCGCACCCCATCCTCGCGCAGGACATCTGCAACTACCTCGAACTACCCCTCGGTCAGGCCGAAGTCTTCGAGTTCTCCAACGAGAACATCTTCGTCCAGTTCCAGGAGAACGTACGCGCCCGCGACGTCTTCATCGTCCAGACGATGACCTCGCCCGTGAACACGCGGCTCATGGAGCTGTTCATCATGATCGACGCCGCCCGGCGCGCCTCCGCCGGCCGCATCACAGCTGTCGTCCCGTACTACCCCTACTCCCGCAGCGACAAGAAGGACCAGCCGCGTGTACCGATCACCGCTCGCCTCATCGCCAACTTCCTCGAAACCGCCGGCGCCGACCGCCTCCTGACGATCGACCTCCACGCCGGCCAGATCCAGGGCTTCTTCAACATCCCGGTCGACGAGCTCACCGCTCTCTCCCTGTTGGCGACCGAATTCAAGCAGCGCGAGATTCCTAACCTCACCGTGGTTGCTACCGACGTCGGCGGCGCGAAAGGTGCCCGCCGCATGGCGGATCGCCTCGATGCCGACCTCGCTATCGTCGAGAAGCGCCGCTCCGGCAACAACGAGGAAGTCGAAGCGATGACCATCATCGGTGAGGTCGAAGGCCGCACCGTCCTGATCGTCGATGACGAGGTGCTAACAGCCGGCACGCTTGTGGCGACTGCTGACGTCGTCACCCAGAACGGTGCCACCGAGGTCTACGCCGCCGCCACGCACCCGATCCTCTCCGGCGAAGCCGTCAAGCGCATCAAGACGTCACCCATCAAAGAGATGGTTGTGACTGACACCATCCCCATCCCGCCCGAAAAGGCGCTGCCCAACATCCGCGTTCTTTCCGTGGCTCCTCTTCTCGGCGAGGCGATCAAGCGCATCCACACCGGCCAGTCGGTCGGCGCCCTCTTCAACGGCCACTAAGCCTTCGGCCAGCAGGCAAACAAGCTAACAGTTCACTGTGCTCGTCACATCTCATCCGATCTTCACGTCCGTATGTTTGGATGTTTGCAGGTTTGGGTGTTTGGCGCTCCGCGCGCTGTTATCATTGGAACAGTGCCCACGAAAGAACGGACATCGAGATGGTAATCGGAATCGTCAAAAACGTATTCGGAAACTACAATGAGAAGGAGCTGAGAAAGCTCTGGCCCATCGTCGACGAGACTAACCAGCTCGAACACTCGATGAAGGCCATGAGCGATGATGAGCTCGCCGCTCTCACACCCGAATTCCGAAAGCGCCTGGCTGACGGCGAGACCCTCGACGACATCCTGCCTGAAGCCTTCGCCGCCTGCCGCGAGGCCTCACGCCGCCGCCTTGGCATGCGCCACTTCGATGTCCAAATCTGCGGTGGCATCGTCCTTCACAAGGGCGACATCTCCGAGATGAAGACCGGTGAAGGTAAGACTCTTGTCGCGACCCTCCCGCTGTATCTGAACGGCTTGAGCGGGAAAGGCGCGCACCTCATCACCGTCAACGACTACCTGGCCAAGCGTGACGCCCAGTGGATGGGCGCCATCTACCACAGCCTCGGCCTCACCATCGGCATTCTCCAGCATGACACCGCCTACATGTACGACCCGACGGCCAACCGCGATGACGCCAGCATGCGTTACCTCGTTCCTTGCACCCGCAAGGAAGCCTACTCCTGCGACATCACCTACGGGACGAACAACGAATTCGGCTTTGACTATCTCCGCGACAACATGGTGACGGAGCTGGAGCGGGTCGTGCAGCGCGAAGATACCCCTCACAACTTCGCGATCGTCGACGAGGTCGACAGCATCCTTATCGACGAGGCTCGTACGCCGCTAATCATCAGCGGTCCCGCCGAAGAGACGGAGGAGGTGTACCGCACCTTCGCCCGCATCGTCCCCCGCCTCAGCCCGGACCGCGACCTGATCATGGACCTCAAGCACCGCAGCGTCTCGCTCACAGAAGAAGGCACGAACCTCGTTGAACAGTCGCTGGGCATCAAGAACCTCTACGATCCCAACAACTTCCGCCTCACCCGCTTCCTGGACGCCGCCCTCAAGGCGCAATTCATGTACGAGCGCGACAAGCAGTACGTGGTCAAAGACGGCGAAATCGTCATCGTGGACGAATTCACCGGCCGCATGATGTACGGTCGGCGCTGGTCAGACGGCTTGCACCAGGCCGTCGAAGCCAAAGAGAACGTGAAGATCCAGCGCGAAAGCGTCACCTACGCTACCATCACCCTCCAGAACTACTTTCGCCTTTACGGCAAGCTCGCCGGTATGACCGGTACCGCCTGGACTGAGCGCGAGGAGTTCCACCAGATATACGGCCTCGATGTGATCATGATCCCTACCAATCAGGAGATGGTTCGCATCGACGCCCAGGACATCATCTACCGCACCGAAAGCGGCAAGTGGGGCGCAGTCGTCGAAGAGATCGAGGATGCCCACGGTGATGGCCGACCGGTCCTCGTAGGCACAGTCGCCATCGAAACATCCGAGATGCTCGCCGACCAGCTCAAGCGCGCCTCCACCTGCCGCCTCGAAGACTGCGGCGGTTATCACCGCGTCTGTCCGCTCAAGGAACCGGAAGTCCTAAACGCAAAGCAGCACGAGCGTGAGGGCAATATCGTCGCCTCAGCCGGCGTGCTCGGCGCCGTCACGATTGCGACAAACATGGCCGGTCGAGGCACCGACATCATCCTCGGCGGCAACCCTGAGAAGATCGCCGAGGAGCTCGCCCGAAAGCAGGGTGCTGACCTGATCAACGGCGACGCCGACACCGCCGAAGCCATCCGCAAGGAAGCGCGCGAGATCTGGCAGGACGATCACGACCGCGTGGTTGAAGCCGGCGGGTTGCACATCGTTGGTACGGAACGGCACGAATCGCGCCGCATCGACAACCAGCTCCGAGGCCGCGCGGGTCGCCAGGGCGACCCGGGCAGCTCCCGCTTCTTCGTCTCCTTCGGCGACGACCTGATGAGGCGCTTCTCGCCCGAGTGGGTGCCAAACCTCCTCGCACGCATGGGCATGGACGAGAACACGCCGCTCGAAAGCGGAATGGTTTCCAAAGCGATCGAGTCAGCCCAGCAGAAGGTTGAGGGCCACAACTTCGACATCCGCAAGCATGTCGTCCAGTACGACGATGTCATGAACCAGCACCGCGACGTCATCTACAAGCAAAGGCGCAAGATCCTCGGCCGCGCCGACATCAAAGATAACATCATCGAGATGATCGATGAGGAGATCGAGCGTGTCTTCGACTCATTCGCCGCTGAGAACCAGACGCCCGAAGAATGGGACATGGACAGCCTGCTCGCGGAGCTCAAAGCGATCATGCCCATCCCAACATCATGGTCCGCAAAGGCGTGGGAAGAGGCTGAATACAACTTCGAATCTGCCCTCGACGCTGTGCTTGAGCACGCCCATAGCGAGTACGAGAAGAAGGAAACCGACCTCACACCTGAGCGAATGCGCCTCCTTGAGCAGCTTGTGCTCCTACGCGTCATCGACCGGCTCTGGGTCTACCACCTCACAGCGCTGGAAGAGCTCCGGCAAGGCATTGGGTTGCAGGGTTACGCGCAGCGTGACCCGCTGGTCGAGTTCAAGCGCGAAGCGTTCGACATGTTCGCCCAGCTGAACGAGCACATCCGACAGAACACCGTGCGCCAGATATACCACGTCACCCTCACCACCACCGCGCCCCGGCCGCAGGCACCACAGAATACCCGCGAGAGCGGCCCAGGAGATGGGTCTGCCGGCAACGGTGCCTCCTCTCGCGCGACTGCTCCCTTGGCAGCTCGCGACGACTCCAAGGCACGCAAGAAGGCGCGCCAACAACAGCGCGAAGTCGCTACCGCCACGTCATCCGCTGCCACGGCCACCGCCGAAGCACCGGCAGCCCCAGCAGCCGCTGGCCGCCCGGTTCCGGTCGGCAAAGCGGGCCGCAACGACCCCTGCCCCTGCGGCAGCGGCAAGAAGTATAAGAAGTGCCACGGCGCCGGAGGCGTCGCTGGCGTCTCCTGAGCCGATGACTCAGACACGAGCCCGGGCGGAGCGAGGCGGCCGATCAGACGATCGAGGGTCTGCTCGTTCAGAAGTCCGCCAGGTCATCGATGACCTCCGTCACGACATCGAGGCCGGAGAACAACATTGGTTCCTCTCGTTGCTTACCGCGGTCCGCAACTGGCCGTTACCAGCGGAGCAAGTCGACGGGCGCGAGTATTGCTACCTCGTCGGCGGCGAGGCCTTCGACTGGCTTCTTCTCGCCGACCGCCTGCTGGCGGAGGTTGCCGACCTCGTCCCTGCCGACGAATCGGAGACGCTCCTCTTCCACGAGCGCCTGCCGATCGAACTGAGCGAGAGCGAATTCCAGCAGTTGCTCGGCGCCAAATACAAAGCCCACCTGAACTTCGTATACGGAGTGCGCGTCGAATCTGCGATCCTTCTCGCCGCCGCCGAAGAAGTGCGCAAGTCCTACACCGCCGGGCGCATCTGGGAGAACGGCCACGTCGATCAGGAGGCCTTCTCCAACATCTACGGCAAGCCATTCGACGAACTCCTGTGGGAGTTCCGCCGCGAGAAGAACGTCTCCGACGAAGAATGGCTATCCCTGACCGAACTATCCGAGTGGCGCTACTGGCTCTTCCAGTACCGCGTCAAGAACTGCGACCCCGCCCGCGTCGCCAGCGACACTCGCAAAGGTCTCACCTTTCTCCAGCGCTTCGAACGCCCGCGCCCAACCGCCTGACGCCACCCTTGACCCCTGACCCTCGACCCGTGACCCTATATCCATGCCGGAACCGCCCATCACCGCAACCCTGCTTATCTCCTGCCGCGACCAGCGCGGTCTCGTCGCCTCCGTATCCGACTTTCTCTATCGCAACGACGGCAACATCATCCACGCCGACCAGCACACCGACAAAGAAGAGAGCGTCTTCCTCCAGCGCGTCGAGTGGGAACTGAACGGATTCAAGATCAAGCGGGACGATATCGCCGGCTCATTTCAACCGATCGCGGAAAAGTTCGGGATGCAGTGGAGCCTCCGCTTCTCGGACTACATACCGCGCGTCGCCCTGTTCACCTCGAAGCTGCCCCACTGCCTGTTCGATCTGCTCGCCCGCTGGCGCATGGGCGAATACCGCGCCGATATTCCACTGATTATCAGCAACCACGACGAGCACAAGGCCATCGCAGACGAGTTCGGTGTCGCTTTCCATGAGCTCCCGATAACCGCCGATACCAGGGCATCACAGGAAGCGAAGGCGATCGAGCTGCTCGAGTCCGTGAAAGTCGATCTCATCGTCCTTGCTCGTTACATGCAAGTGCTGAGCGAAGGCATCGTCTCCCGCTACCAGAACCGCATCATCAACATCCACCACTCGTTCCTCCCAGCCTTCGCTGGCGCCCGGCCCTACCACAACGCCCACGAGCGCGGCGTCAAGATCATCGGCGCGACCGCCCACTACGTGACGCCGGAACTGGACCAGGGCCCGATCATCGACCAGGACGTCGTTCGAGTTTCACACCGCGACTCCGTCGGCGACCTCATCCGCAAAGGTCGCGACCTCGAGAAGATCGTCCTCGCCCGCGCCGTAGACCTCCACCTGCGCAACCGCATCTTGGTCTACAGCAACAAGACCGTCGTCTTCGACTAGCCCGAGGTGCTACCAAACCGTCTTCACGAGCCCGGACTCGACGATTTCCCGATCTCGCGTTATCACTGCACACTCCTCGAGCAGAGTCTCCGTTCGGTCCAACGTTGTCGCCACGATGATCGCATCATGGATGTCGAGCTCCAGCGGCATCAATTCGAGAATCGTCAGATCGAGACCTATCAAGGCGAACCGGCCATCCTTCCGAATAGCTTTGAGCACGGTTTCAAAATCGGGAGAAATTCGCTTGGCAGCCGCCAGGTAGCGGATCTCAGCGAGAACGATGGTTGGGATTAGGAAGCCGTTCTCCGGAGAGGTTAAGGCTGCATGCGCCGCGCGGCCGAGCTTTTCGGACTTTTCGAGAAACCAAACCAGCGCGTGAGTATCGACGACATAGATCAATCTATCTCTCGGATTTTCGCTTTGGCATCCTCAATGTCATCCTCGGTGAAACCCGCGCCTTGCCATGCACCCTCAAGCTTAGAGAATAGGGGCGTTGCATTCTTCTCCCTGGATTCCAGTGCTCTAACCTTCGCCCGAACAGAGCTAAGCTCACGTTCGATCATCTGTATTGTGGCTCTTAGCTCTTCCAGCTCGGTGCTCATTTGAAGTGTCCTTGTCCCAGATTATATCGCGAACCGGATGCCTGAATTGGTAGACGGCGAGACGCGTCTCACCAAGTGCGAAACCCCGAGAGAGTTAGCCCGCCGCCTGAATGCTTTTCAGGTGCCCGCGGGCGTGGTCGATCAGAACGCCACCCTGGATCAACTGCTCGGTCGTCACCTCCGCGCCGTTCGCAAGACCCAGCGCGCCCTTCCGGTCGAGCTGCGAGTCATCGAGGCTCCGAAGCCACTTGGCGACCGAGGCGGAGCCATCGCGCAGGGTCCGCAGGACTTCGTCCTTCGTGACGTTGGCTTCCTTCGCGGCCCGGGTATCGTTCTTCTGGTTAACATCGTCCCAGGAGTAGCCCGGAAGCGGACGGCCCTCTGCCGCTGCGGTCAGAAACTCCATTTCCAGGGGGAACTGTCCGGCGACGTGCTGCGCTAACGTGCCGACCGACCAACCCTCTTCCGTCGTTGCTTTCCACTTGGCGTCCGAGCAGCCTTCGATCTCCGTTGTGAGATCGGCAACTGCCGCCTCAAAGTCCCTCGCGATTGTCTCTGCACGCTGACCCATAGTTTCACTCCTTCGAAACTGCTTTCGGCGCGATTATAGGCCGTCGAATCCCGTTCTAAAAGTGCCCGATCTCACTATTCGAGTGCTCGCCGATTGACGAGAGCTCTACACCAGCGAAGCCACGTGGTCGCCGACTTCACTCGTACTCATCCCCATCTTCCCCGCGGACAGCGACTTGATCTTACCGCTCGCCAGCGACTTTTCGACTGCTCCCTGGATCGCGGCTCCGGCCTCTTCCTCGCCCAGGTGCTCCAGCATCATCCGGCCGGACTCGATCGCCGCCAGCGGGCAGATGACGTTTTGGCCGGTGTACTTGGGAGCGCTGCCGCCGATCGGCTCGAACATCGATACGCCTGCAGGGTTGATGTTGCCTCCTGCGGCGATCCCCATTCCACCTTGGATCATCGCGCCGAGGTCCGTAATCACGTCGCCGAACATGTTCTCGACCACGATCACGTCGAACCACTCCGGATTCTTCACGAACCACATGCAGGTCGCGTCCACGTGCGCGTACTCGCGTCGGATGTCCGGGTAGTCCTTCTCGCCGACCTCGTTGAACGCTCGCCACCAGGTGTCGTGCACGAAAGTGAGGACGTTCGTCTTGCCCACAAGGTGCAACTGCTTGTCCTTGTTCCGCTTGCGGGTCAGGTCGAAGGCGTAGCGGATCGCCCGCTCCGCACCGAAGCGCGTCGTCATGTGCACCTGCGTCGAGACCTCTTGCGGCGTGCCCTTGTACTGGATCCCGCCCATCCCGCTGTACAACCCCTCGGTGTTCTCGCGGATCACTACGAAGTCGATGTCCGCCGGACCCTTGTCCTTTAGCGGGCACTCCACGCCGGGGTACAGCTTCACCGGCCGCAGGTTGATGTATTGGTCCAGCTCGAACCGCAGGCTGAGCAGCAACCCCTTCTCGAGAATCCCCGGCTGCACGTCCGGGTGCCCGATCGCGCCCAGGTAGATCGCGTCGAAGCCCCGCAGTTCGGCAAGCACGGAGTCCGGCAGGATGTCCCCCGTCGACATATAGCGCTCGCCGCCGAGGTCATAGTGCTCGAGGTCCAGCTTGAATCCGAACTTCGCCTGCGCGGCATCCAGCACTTTCAGCCCTTCGCGGACCACCTCCGGCCCCGTCCCGTCGCCGCCCAGCACTGCGATCTTGTATTGCCTACCCTTCGCCATCTAGCAAACTCCGCTCTATCTAAGCTCGAACGTCGAGTCTAGCACGGGCCCTCGTCTGACACACCGGCAGAGAAATTCGTTCTAGCCGCGCAGCTAATCGTTGGCCAATGGCCAGCGCTGCCAATACACCCAGGTCCGTGGCCAATCTGTTGATGGAGGTTCCGGGTCCAGCGCGCGTCTTAGCGTGATTTCATCATTGGTGTAGCGGTCCACCGCGGAAAGACCGGTAATCACCCACTCGTTCTCACGAACAATGTATTCAGCGTCAATCAGTAGTGCCGTTCTTCCGCTAAGGTCCCGGAGTGGCGGCACTGGCTCCGAACCGCTAAACACGGACGACGCGATGGCGGTCATCTGAAACTCTCCGACGTCTGACTCCGGTAAAGGCCTCGCGCCGATCGCGTAAAGAGTGGTTTCAGACGGGCCGTAAGCATCAGCTGACTCGGCAGTCGATTCACCGAGGATCTTGCCTACCACTGCCTCATAGTCCTTCCCGGTCAACCGGATCCGCTCGGTTTCACCCGGTCGCCTTGGCTCAACCCACACTCCCGCATCGTCCGTGAAGCATCTGCAGGGGAAAGTGACATCGACGCACAGCCGCCGCGAATGATCCACAAACCACTCGGCATCGCCTCTTTCGATAGCTTCCGACATCTCCTCCGCAAACGACACGAAATCATTTGGATCCTGAAATTCGCCAATCTGGCCAACATACGTCGGTGGCCGGTCATCGTCGTCGAGAACCCCAGTGGCCCAGACCGCCCCGGCTGCAACCACAACAATCACGCCGACGACCGCCACAACATTTAGCAGTCGCCGGTTCAATTCACGCCGCGCGCTTCTCCGCCGGCCCTCGCTCCGGCAGCGGCCTTAACTCCCGCCTTGCCAGCTCGCTGAACAGCCCCCGGAACCCGATCAGGCCCGACATCGCGTAAACGATGAGCAGCGGCCACGCGCGCCAGTTCCTCAGGTTGCTCGCCCCCAGGTTTGCGAAAAGCATCCACGTGCTGGCGATGAGCCCCGGCACGAACCAGATCACCGCGAAAGCCCCGGCCAGCACCCGCAGCGGTGTCTTCTTGAAGCCGATCCCCCGATCAACCAGCACCAGCCACGCCAGTCCTCCGAACCCGGCCAGTCCAAGCGTCCGCTCCGCCGCCGACGCCTGGTTGGCTTTCCAGATCGTGAAAAAGCCGTTGATCAGCGCGATCAGCGTGTTGCGCCCGCGCGCCTCCGTCTCGCTCTCCGCGTCCTCCTCGGTGAAGTCGTAGATCTCCTCCTCCATCTTGCGCCCGATGGTTCGCAGGCGGTTCCAGAGGCCGTGTACAGGATCCTCACCCTTCGGCATTATTGTCTTCCATGTATATCGGGTTATAGCACCTGATCAGGTGCCCGTCGCCCTCTACCGGTGCCAGCGGTGGTGTGGCTTCAGTCCGGCAGACGCTCGTCGCCTTCGGGCAGCGCCCAAGAAATGCGCATTCGTCCGGCAGATCGATCAGCGAAGGTGGGGTCCCCCGTATCGATGCCAGGCGCCCGATTTCGTCCCGGTCCTTGTCCCAGCGCGGACGGCTCGCCAGCAAGGACCACGTGTACGGGTGCCTCGGCCGTTCGAAAACTTCGAGAGCGGAGGCATACTCCACGATGCTGCCCGCGTACATCACCGCGACGACGTCCGCCATTTGCGCGACAACACCCAGGTCGTGCGTGATCATCACGATCGATGTGCCCTGCTCCCGCTGCAGTCGCTGCAGGTCATCGAGTATTGCCGCCTGCACGGTGACATCGAGCGCAGAAGTCGGCTCGTCCAGGATTAGCACCTCGGGTTGAAGTGCCGTCGCGATCGCGATCATCACACGCTGCGCCATCCCGCCGGACAGCTGGAACGGGTAGCGTTTTACCACTTCCGCTGGCTCCGGCAGACCGATGCGTTGCAGCACTTCGATCGCCTGTTTCCGAGCTTCCCTGCGCGAGACGTGGCGGTGGTTCGTGATAATCTCCTCGACCTGTTGTCCAACAGAAAGCACAGGGTTGAGGCTGCTGGACGGGTCCTGGAAGACAATCGCGATCTCTTTGCCGCGGACCAGCCGCATTTCGTCTGCGGCCAGCGTTAGAAGATCGCGCTCTCGCAGAAAGATCTGGCCGCCGGTTACGCGTCCACCCGGCGCCGGTAACAGGCCCATGATCGCCAGCGCAACGGTGGACTTCCCGGAACCGCTCTCACCCGTGATGACGAGGGTGCTCCCGGGCGCGAGGGAGAACGATACGTCGTTGACGGCTTTTACAATCCCGTCCGGCGTGACGAACTCGGCTCGCAGGCCCTTCACCTGCAGGATGGGATCGGACAAATGTGTTTCTCTCGTTCTTAGCGAGCGGTGGCCAATGGATTATACCAACCGGACGTTTCGCTAATGTTTCGTCGCATACCCAAGCGGGGAGTGAAGAGGGGCAACCCCCTTACCGGGGATCCGGGTGTCCCCCGGTAATCAAGCGCTTCGGGTCGGGTGGGTGGGTAGGACAGCACTCGCGGGCGGAGAGATTGGTGAGCGTCAGCGACCCCGCTATGTGTTGATCCCGCGGAACGCCGCGATCACCTTGCCCTGCACCTGCACATTCCGCGCGTCCTTGATAATCGGGTCCATCGTCGAGTTCGCCGGTTGCAAGCGCACTTTGTCCCCTTCCAGGTAGTACTTCTTTAGCGTCGTCGCCTGCTCGTCTTCGATCCAGGCAGCCACCATCTCGCCGTCTCGCGCCGTTGTCGCCGGTTCCAGGATCACCACGTCGCCGTCGTTTACCAGCGCGTCGATCATCGAAGTGCCCTTAACCTTCAGGCCGAAGACCTCATCACGGTTCCGCAGCAGGTCGGCCGAGACGTCTATCGTGTCCTCCGCAACCGAGTGCCACGTGTCCGCGGCCGGCACCGAGATAGGTTGCCCTGCCGCGATCGCTCCGATGATCGGCACCGAGACAACTCGTGCCCGCTTCGTTCCGCCGTGCGTCACCTCAATTGCTCGCGACACCTCACGGTCGCGTCGGATATACCCCAGCCGCTCCAGCGCACGCAGGTTGTAGTCCACTACGGAAGTCGAGCTGACCCCGCACGCGTCCTGGATCTGCCGGATGCTGGGCGGGTAGTCGTGCTCGTCGATGAAGTCGCGGATATACTCGAAGATCTTCTTCTGCCGGGCCGAGATGTCTTTCACGTGTGGCCTCCCGTTTCCATAAGACGAACCTATGTTCGTACTGCTATCGACGATAGAGACCAGATGTTCGGTTTGTCAATACTCGCGCGGCACCGCTAGAATCCGACGCAACGCTAACGAAAAGTGAGTCAGCGCACAGCACCCCCATCCAGCAAGCAAGAGAATCCGCCACATGGCCGGCCTCGAAGATGTGAGAGAAGAGATGCCCGAAGAAGAAGGACCAAAACGCGCCCTCGTCGTCTCAGCCCACCCCGACGACTCCGAGTTCGGAGCAGCCGGGACGACCTACCTGTGGACACAGGAAGGCTGGGAGTTCTACTACTGCATAGTCACCGACGGCTCCAAGGGGAGCGAAGACCCGAAGATGACCAAAGACGTATTGGTTCCGCTCCGAAACAAGGAGCAGCGTGCCGCCGCCAAGGTCTCCGGCGTCAAGGACATCGATTTCCTCAATTACACGGACGGCGAGGTCACCTACCGGCCCGACATCATGCGCGATATCGTCCGCAAGATCCGCCAGGTCAAACCCTACGCCGTATTCACCCATGATCCCGGCCAGATCGTCCGCAACATGTTCATCAACCACCCCGATCATCGGGCTGTTGGCGAGATGACCCTTGACGCCGTCTACCCGATGGCACGCAACCGCCCGACCTTCCCTGAACTCCTGAAGGATGGCCTCGAGCCATACAGCGCCAAGGAGATCTACCTCTGGACGGCCTCTGAGACTAACTTCGACGTTGACATCACAGACATTCTCGACAAGAAGTTCGAAGCGCTTTCGAAGCACGAATCACAGTTGGATGACTTCGAGAACCTGAAGGAGCGCCTCAAGATGTTCTGGCGCAACGACGAGGGCCGCTACATCGAGCGCTTCCGGCGCATCATGATACCGTTCTAGCGTGACCCTCTACTGCCGCTACGAATACCGAGGCGAAACGACTTACGGCGTGGTCGAAGGCGACCAGGTTCAGCCACTCAGCGGTGAGCTGTTCTCTGGTTTGAAACCCTCCGGAACCGGAGTACCACTATCCGACGTGAAGCTCCTCGCCCCCGTTCCGCGCCCAGGCAAGATACTGGCCGCTGCCGTCAATTACCAGTCGCACGTGCCTAGCGGTCGAACCGTCCTGAAAAGCGACGACGACGTGCCGAGCATCCCGCAGCTCTTCCTCAAGCCATCGTCCTCGATCATTGGCCCCGGCGAGACAATCATCCTTCCGGCCGAAGCTCGCCGCGTAGACGCCGAAGGCGAACTAGTGGCGGTGATCGGAAAGCTCTGCCGAAACGTCTTGCCCGAACAAGCGCTTGACTACGTCTTCGGTTACACCTGTGGCGACGACGTTAGCGCTCGTCACTGGCAGCGCGACGACGTCCAGTGGTGGCGCGCCAAGGGTTCAGACACCTTCACTTCGATCGGTCCGTACATCGCCGACGGTCTCGACCCTACGAATATCGGCCTACGCACGCGCGTCAACGGGAAGGTCACCCAGGAGGGGAACACCAGCGACCTCATCCACAACCTGGCCACGATGATCTCTTTCGCGTCCCGGGTGATGACCGTGGAACCCGGCGACCTGCTCTTCACAGGCACACCCGGCGTGCCGCCCAAGTTAGAAGACGGCGACGTCTGCGAAGTGGAGATCGATGGCATCGGGGTTCTGACCAATCCCGTCAAACGCGAACTGATTCCCTGAGCGAAGCGAAGGGCCTGTCCATAACCACAGAGACCGGACTAGAAGGAGAGCCGGGACACCACCGTCACGCACTAGGCGCCAGCCTCTTGCTACTTGCTTCTGGCTAATTGCTACTCGGCGGCCTTGCCCGAGAGTGATACCGCGTGCTTCTGCAGCAGCTTCTTCGCTTCCGCCGAGACTCCCAGGTCAACCGCGTCCGTGTAAGTGGAGTAGATCGCCCGGTCGATGAGCCGGGCTCCTTCCTCGTTCAGGAGGCCGCGCTGGTCAGCACGCAGACGGAGCAGCCGGTTCAGCCTTCGCAGGTAATGCAATTGCAGCGGCGATAGCGAACTATCGCTCCCCGTATTAGAGAGCATCTCCCCGGGTCCCTCCCTTTTCCCTGCCGTCGCGGGTGATGTCCCCGATGTCCCGCGACTGTGCCCGTAGAATCGCACCCGTGTGGAAAACTGGCAAGACTTTTACGTCTATACGGAAGTTAATTCAGAGTGAATCTACCCAAATCGGCCCGCCTGTAGGGGCGAGGCGCACCAGTCCACCGCCTCTCCGGTCCTTACCATCCGCTGCCGGACGTTGTCTTCCTTCCGCACCTACGAGGCGCCTCGCCCGGCGTGTGCCCTACCGAATCACTTGTCATCAGAGACAGCTCCGGTACGTCGCGGCAAGGAAAAGAGCGCCCAATGATGGGCGCTCTCAATTGCTCTCAGAGAGCTGCGGGTTACAACCGGAGCTTGCCGTGGGACGGCTGCCGGCGTCGCTGCCGGTGCTCGCCATTGGATTCGGCCTCGAGTTCCGCCGCGGCCGTCGCGCCGTACTCGTAGACGTAGCCGCAGGAAAGGCATGTGCTGTACGCCCCGTACCAGTCTTCTTCGAAAAGCATCGAACCCTGACAGCGGGGGCAGGCTCGCGGTGGTGCTATCTGCATTTCGTCCGTTACCTCCGTCGCAACAAAAAAGAGCCGTTTCCGCTATGCGGATGGCCCTTCCATGCGCCTCCGAGGTTAGCTGTCGGGTTCGGGTAGAAGGGTTACCCTACGCGCCTTTCGGCGAGATTCACCCCAGATCGGGTTCCCCGGTCCTTCCCAGGAGAAGGATTAGGCGGTGTCACACTTTGTGACAACCGTAACTAATGTATGTAACCCGCGTAACAGGTGTCAAGCCACTTAGGGGAGTTTCGCACATAGTCGGCGGCCATTGTGGACACTTCTTGCCGTCCTCTCCTCCCCTAATTGCTGCATATTTAATCGAACCTTGACATTGCAGTAGGCCGATGCTACTGTCTAGCCACTCGCCGACAGGGGGTTTCGGCGTATCTGAACGACGCTTACACAGAACGCGCCCCGAGCGTCTTTTTCTCGCGGTGCCGAAGTGGAGGGATAGAGGGGTAATGCAGGCCTATATTATTCGCCGCGTCCTGCTCAACTTCCTCGTAATCTTCCTCGTCGCGACCTTCGTTTTTCTTGCTCTCCGCATTGACTCAAGCGAGGTGGTATCGCGCCAGGCGGCCGCCTGTACGGGCAATCAAACTTCCGGGGGCACCGGCGGCGACGAGTGCAAGAAGATCGCAAAAGCAGAACTCGGCCTCGACAAGTCTCTCCCCGCCCAGTACGTCGAGTACATGACAGATCTGGCCCAGCTGGACTTCGGTAACTCCTTCAAGAGCAAGAATCCAGTTCTTAACGAGATAAAAGACAGAGCCGGTCCAACTATCGAGCTTGGGCTTCTGCAGCTTCTTGTCGCCGTAATCGTCGCAACCCCTGTCGGAATTATTTCGGCAATCCGACAGGACAGTTGGATCGACTATGGGCTCCGCTTCTTTTCCATCTTCTTCCTTGGAATCCCGGTGTTCGTTGTCGCCATCATCGTTATCGTCGTTAGTGCGCGATTTGGTGGCGACACCCTTTCTGACTGGTTTGGGCCGCACTCGTCCTATGCAAGCATAACCTCGGATCCGGCCACTAACTTGAAAGCGATGTTGGCTCCCGCTCTGATCGGGGGTCTTGGTACCGGAGCTGTGATCATGCGTTTCCTCCGTTCGCAGATGCTGGAGGTACTCCGGCAGGACTACGTGCGGACCGCCTGGTCGAAGGGCCTGAAGGAACGAGCTATCATCATCCGCCACGCCCTCAAGAACGCCCTCATACCGGTACTCACGCTCATCGGCATCTTGCTCGGCGGTATCGTCAGTGGAAACGTCGTCCTGGAGTACATCTATACGATTCCAGGCATGGGCAATTACATCGTCTTCGCCGTGGCACAGAACCCGGACTTTCCGGTAATCCAGGGCGTCGTAATCGTCGTAGCAGTAGTGTTGGTGTTCATCAACTTGCTCGTGGACATTCTGTACGGTTGGCTAGACCCGAGAATCAGGTACAGCTAGATGGCGCAAGAAACCACGGCCATCCCCGCCGTTCCGCCGGTAGTTGCCGAGCCGGAGGCACGGCGTCGTGGCACTGTCATTCGCGGCATCTGGAAGTTCATCCGCAAGAAGCCGCTCGGAGCCATCGGGTTCGCGATCGTTATCTTTATGGTTCTGCTCACCATCGGCCCACCCAAGGCTGAATTTGGTGCACCGGAGCTGCCCAACCGGCCTTTAGGATTCGAGCTCGGTTCTCCGCTCATGCAGCGCTACGAACCTGAACAGGTGTTTTACAACGAGCGCGATCGCGCCCGAATCTTCGAAGACCCCAGCTCGGAACACTGGCTTGGCACCGACAAGAGCGGCCGCGACGTCTGGGCACGCATCGTAAACGGCGCCCGCCAGTCACTCTTCGTCGCCGTTTGGGCGCTCGTAATCGCCACTCTTGTTGGAGGGGGGATCGGGGTAGTCTCCGGCTACTTCGGCAAGTGGTTCGATACGGTCGTCCAACGCTTGATGGACGCCATCCAATCCTTCCCGCCACTTATCGCGCTAATTCTAATCGTCACCATTAACCCACTCACTAGCGGCCCTAACCTCATGATGCTCGCCTTTGCACTTGGGCTCGTGGGTATTCCGTCCGTGCAACGGATCGTCCGCAGCGTAGTTCTCGCAACCCGCGAGCAGCAGTACGTAGAAGCTGCCCGCACGATCGGCGCCACCGACATCCGCACCATGCGCTACTACATCATCCCCAACATCATGGCATCAATTATCATCGTCTTCTCCACCGGCATTGGCGTCGTTATTCTCGCTGAATCGGCTCTCGGGTTCATTGCCCCGGACAAGTTGCCTACAGGAGGCCAGTCCTGGGGGACCGAACTTAGCGTTGCCTATCCCGTTATCGTTGACCATCCTCTTCCCGGCTTATCAGCAGCCGGCGCCATCGCTTTCGCCGTGCTCGGCTTCAACCTCGCGGGCGATGCCCTGCGTGACGTTCTTGACCCCCGCCTCCGCCTCGGCTAGAACGGTATTTAATCTTTGCTGACAGCCCTCGCCCCCGAACCCGAAAGGAGACAAGCGTCCATGCCTGACGAAAACAACTACTGGGAGAAGTTCTGGCAGAAACGCACCAGTCGGCGACGCCTCCTCTCCGGATCAGCACTGGCCGGCACTGGCCTTGCCGCTGCGGCGGTCGTTGGATGCAGCAGCGACAGCGGCGACTCCACCGACCCCACCGGGACCGGCGGCGGCGGTGGTGGCAACGGCGACCCGACCCTCTACTGCGGCGAAGATGCCACCCCGGGCGAAAAGTATCTGTGCATCGAATTCGACAAGCCCGTAGATGGCCGAAAAGAGTTCGTTCCCGCCCCCGCAGACTCACGCGGAGGCTTTCTCACCTACATCGGCTTTGATGCCGTCGTGCTGGACCGCTACGACCCGCACCAGACGCAGTTTGGCCCGATGTACTCTAACCAGTCGGCTGTATTCAGCAAGCTGTATCGCTACGCCAGCCATGAAGAGCCCACATGGGACAACATCTATCCTGATCTCGCCGAGGACGCCCCGGAGATGATTGAGCCGGACGAGCCTCTGACCTACGTCGTCAAGATCCGCAAGGGCGTAAAGTTCCACGACACCGACAAGATCCGCAGCAACTTCCCGGACCTCGCTGGCCGCGAGCTTACGGCCGAGGACATTGCCTACAGCTACAACCGCCAGCGAGACGCCAACAGCTACCAGCGCACCTACTACTACCGCTCCAGCCAGTACGGCACCATCGAGAACCTGGAAGTCGTCGACGACTACACACTGCGCATTACCACCAGCGAACCGACGGCTCCCTTCTACCACTTCATGGCGGACACCAACTCCATGATCATCCCCAAGGAGATCGTGGACATGGGCGATGGCCCAGACGCCGGCGTGCCCTGGGACTCCGTCGACTCCTACCGCAACCGGCCACCTCTCGCCGCCGAGCGAATGATCGGCACCGGACCGTTCATGTGGGACAGCCTCACGTTCGGCATCGAATATCGCGCAGTCCGCAACCCGGCCTGGTTTGGCTGGGGAGACCCGAGCCTCGGCCGACCGTACCTCGAAGGCTACAAGGCAACCGGCCAGGGACTGAACGACGCCACCGTCGAGTCACTCTTCCGGCGCAAAGAGATCGACACAGCCGGTTTCATCGACAACCCGCAGTGGATTCTCAACATCCTGGACGAGATCCCGGAGTTGACCTTCGCCCGGCAGCAGGTTTCCGGTTGGCTCAACTCCCGGCTCAAGCTCTACGCCAAGCCGTTCGATGACTGGCGCGTGCGACGCGCGCTCTTCTTGGCGACTGACCGCCAGGAAATCGTGGACATCATCGGTTCCGGCGCCTGGATCAAGGTCGGTCCCGTCAATAGCGCGATCAAGTTCTGGGCCCTCCCCAACGAGGAGCTGTACGAGCTTCCGGGATACCGCCTCGGTGAGGGGCGCGATCAGGACCTCCAGGAAGCCCGCCAGCTCTACGAGGCGGCCGGCAAGCCTGACCTGCCACTCATCTGGTTCGCGGACGTTCCGGGCTACATCCCGCGCTACGCTCCCACCTATATCGAGACGATCAAGCGAAACCTCGGCTCAGACCAGGACATCAAATACCAGACCGTGCCGTACTCCCGGATCGCCGAAGGCCTCGTCAACCCTGAGCCCGACACCGGCGCCTTCACATGGGGCTTCGACAACGGCTGGATAGACCTGGACGACTGGGTGTACCCGTACTTCAAGACCGGTGGACCTAAGAACTCCTTCAAGGCCAGCGATCCGCAGCTCGACACGCTTCTCGACCAGTCCCGCCGCGAGTTTGACGTCGAAAAGCGAAAGCTCATCGGCTATGACATCCAGAAGTACCTCCTCGGCGTCACGAACCCGGAGGCGCCGGTAGCTCACGCTCGCCTGGACTACGCCTGCCCGGGCGGCGGAGGCATCCGCTGGGGTTACCTCAAGAATGCGACTTCCTGGCCCTGGTTCGGCAACCAGTACTGGGTCAGCGAGGCCTGGTTCGACCACAGCGACGAAAGCTTCCAGGACCGGCGCGGCCAGTAACCCAGACCACCGACAGCAAAGGGGCGAGAGCAATCTCGCCCCTTTTGTTATCCTGTAAGGATCTGGCGTGGCGCCGCACGACCTCTCTGTCACCTTCCCCCCCGAGGGGAACGGCCCTTCCCCCGCTTCTCATCCTGAGCGTAGCGAAGGATCTAGCTCGCGAGCGAAGCGCTCCCAATCAGAATCACACTCAGCGCGACCGGCACCCTCAACCGCTCACATCACCGCTGTCGTACTCCCTCCATCCACCTGCACCGTCGTCCCCGTAATAAACCGCGCCTCGTCCGACGCGAAGAATGCCACCAGGTTCGCCACGTCCTCCGGCTCCCCAAGGAAACCCATCGGCACCCGCGCTTCCTCGACCGCCACCAGGTCCGCTACTTCCACACCCTGTACCCGCGCCCGCTCCTCGATCAGCGACATCAACCGCTGCGTCGCGATGTTCCCCGGGCATACGTTGTTGACGGTGATGCCGTGCGGCGCCAGCTCCCGCGAAAGCGTCTTCGCCAGCCCGACTACCCCCAGCCGCGTCGCGTTGGACAGGATCAGCCCGTCGATCGGTTGCTTCACCGAAACCGACGTCACGTTCACGATCCGGCCGCGTCCGGACTTCTTCAGGTGTGGCAGCGCCTCTCGGATGCAACGGACCGCCGAGAGCAGGTTCTGTTCGATCGCGAACTGCCAGTAGCGCTCGTCCAGGTCGACGAATGTCCCCGTCGGCGGACCGCCCGCGTTGTTCACCAGCACATCGATTCCGCCAAGCAAACTCGCCGTTTGCTTGATCGCCTTCTTGATGTCGTCCGGCTTCGACATATCGCAGACAACGTATGGCACCTCATCGCCGCCGAGCGCCGCGCGTATCTCTTGCGCCGCCTGCTTGAGGTTCGCCTCGTCGCGCGACGACAGCATAACGCGGCACCCTTCCCGCCGCAGCGCATGGGCGATAGCCTTGCCGATGCCCTTGCTCGACCCGCCCACAAACGCCGTCTTGTCCCGCAGTCCGTAGTCCATTCGATTCCTCCGCCGTCATCCTAGCGCTTGGCGACGCCTAATCGTAGGGACCGCAGCTTTAGCTCGGTCCGCCCAAACGGTGCGATCTTCCGCACGCGACTGGCTGGCGGTGGGCGAGATGCTTAAGGCGGACAGAGCACCATGCTCTGTCCGTACAATGGAGGGGCCATGCGCAGCGCCCTCACCATCGCCGGCTCCGACCCCTCCGGCGGCGCCGGCATCCAGGCCGACCTCAAGACTTACGCTGCCCTCGGCGTCTACGGCATGGCTGCTATCACTGCCCTCACCGCCCAGAACACCGTCGGCGTCATCGCCGTCCACTCCGTCCCGCCCGACTTCGTCGCCCTCCAGGTTGATACCGTCGTCACCGACATCCGTCCCGACGCCGTCAAGACCGGCATGCTCGCGAGCGCCGACATCGTCCGCGTTGTCGCAGGCAAGATGCGTGAACACAATATCGAGAACCTCGTCGTCGATCCCGTCATGGTCGCCAAGAGCGGCGATAGCCTCCTCGCCGAAGAAGCCGTCCGCGCCGTCCGCGAAGACCTCCTGCCTCTCGCGACCGTCGTCACCCCGAACCTGCCTGAAGCGGCCGCGCTCCTCGGCCGTCCCGTCGCCACCCTCGACGAGATGCGGGACGCCGCGCGCTCCCTCCATGCTCTCGGTGCCGCCAATGTCGTCGTCAAGGGCGGCCACCTCGAGAGCGACACGGTCGTCGACATGCTCTTCGACGGTCAGACCCTGCACGAGTTCAGCAGTCCGCGCGTGATCACCCGCAATATCCATGGCACCGGCTGCACCTTCGCCTCCGCCATCGCCGCCTACCTCGCACTCGGCGAACCTGTGGCCGACGCCGTCGGCAAAGCGAAGGCCTACCTCACCGCTGCCCTGCAGCACGCCTACGATACCGGAAAAGGTCACGGATCAGTGAACCACATGTGGGGGCAGAAGGAGGCCTGATGCCTGCAAAGAAAGCACCCGCAAAGAAGAAGCCCACGACCGCAAAGATCGTCAAGCTCCGCCCCCGTAAACCGAAGGCCGCCCGCACCGATGGCATCGCCCAGTTCTCCCTCCAGAAGGAGATGCTGCAGGTCCTCTCCCGCGTCAGCGGCAACAAGAGCAAGCGTACCGCTGCCTCCCTGGTCGATGAAGGGCCGTTGAGGGCGTTCATGATCGCCATGGACGAAGGCGCCACATTGGAAGAGGAGTCGCTGGACGGCAACCTCACCTTGCAGGTGCTCATTGGCGAAATCGAGGTCAATGTAGGGCGCGCCAAAAAGCGCTTGCACGTCGGCGACCTTCTGGTTGTGGATCAGGGCAGCGCCCAGGGCGCGAAAGCCGTCGATCCCTCCGTTGTGCTAGTTACGGTCGCAGCAGGGGGCGACTGAGGGCCAGAAGGCCGCCCACGCTAAACGTGCTTGTTGATCTCGGCCACGATGTCGAGGTCGCCGTTGAACTGGAGGACGACGAGCGCCATCAGCGCTCCGGCCACCAGCAGGAGAAACAATTCGCTTCTTAGAACTGTATTCATCCTTTTGCCCTCCCAGGTACTTTCAAGTTAGTCCCGAGTCAATAACCCGTCAACGAACGGTGAAGTTACGAAGGTGAACGTTCGGTGAATCCTCGTTTGACGTGTATACGACCCCGGTGTAGCCTGTGTCCGTAAACGACATAAGCGGGAGCTCGGGGAGCCGCATCCGCGGCGTGCCGGGCTGAGAGGCCTCGACTGGTCGAGGCGACCGCCAAACCTGATCTGGGTAATGCCAGCGGAGGGAGTGACACGGGACCGCTCTAGCGCTGCTGGCCCAACCGGCGGCGCGTTTCTTTTCCAGGACCGCCGCTGTTGTGGAAAGGAGTGCTCTATGGGCGCGAACGGAAGACTGGTTTCTCAGATCGCGCAGGCCCGCGCGGGCACAACTACACCGGAAATGCGCCGAGTCGCGGAGCGCGAAGAACTGCCGCCGGACCTCATCAGGGGCGAAGTCGCCCGCGGCCGCCTCGTTATTCCAGCGAACGTCCACCATCTTTCGGGGAAGCTGGACCCGATGGGTATCGGCAAGATGTGCACGGTCAAGATCAACGCCAACTTTGGGAACTCGGCTGTCACATCGGAGATCGAGGGCGAGCTCCAGAAGCTGCAGAACGCAGTTCGCTTCGGCGCCGACACTGTGATGGACCTCTCGACGGGCGGCAACATCGACGAGATCCGGCAGGCCATCATCGAAGAGTCCACGGTGCCCGTCGGCACGGTGCCCGTCTACCAGGCGGTCCAGCAGGTGAAAGCGATCGAAGACCTCACCCCGGACGACTTCATCGGCATGATCGAGCACCAGGCCAAGCAGGGCACGGACTACCAGACCATCCACGCCGGCATCCTGAAGGAGTATGTCTCTCTCGCCGAGGACCGCATTACCGGCATAGTCTCCCGGGGCGGCTCCATCCTGGCCCAGTGGATGACTTACCACGACCGCCAGAACCCGCTGTACGAGCGCTTCGACGACATCTGCGGCATCTTCGCCAGGTACGATGTGACCTTCTCGCTCGGTGACAGCCTGCGGCCCGGCTGCATCGCCGACGCCTGCGACGATGCCCAGTACTCGGAGCTGCGCACGCTCGGGGAGCTGACGCGCCGCGCCAAAGAGAAGGGCTGCCAGGTCATGGTCGAAGGCCCCGGGCACGTCCCGATGGACCGGATCCGCGAGAACGTGGAGCTCCAGCAGGAATGGTGCGAAGAAGCGCCGTTTTACACGCTGGGTCCGCTGGTCATTGATATCGCGCCGGGCTACGACCACATCACCTCCGCCATCGGCGCCGCGATGATCGGCTGGCACGGCGCTTCGTTGCTGTGCTACGTCACGCCGAAGGAACACCTCGGTCTGCCCAACGCCGATGACGTTCGCGAAGGCGTAATCGCCTACAAGATCGCTGCTCACGCTGCCGACGTCGCGAAGGGTCACCCCGGTGCCCGCCGTCGCGACGACGAACTCTCTCGCGCCCGCTACGCATTCGACTGGAACCGCCAGTTCGAACTTGCCCTTGACCCGGAACGTGCTCGCGCCATGCACGATGAGACGCTGTCGCATGACGTCTTCAAGGATGCGGAGTTCTGCTCCATGTGCGGCCCTAAGTTCTGCTCCATGCACATCTCGCGCCATATCGGCGAAGAGCGGCCGAAGCACTTCCGGAACGCGAGCGACGACATGATCGAGTTGATCGAGAAGAAGTGATGCTTCAGGAAAACGACCCTCTAATCATCGCCGGAAAGGAGTTCAAGTCACGCCTCATCGTCGGCACCGGAAAGTACCGCACGATGGCCGAAATGCGCGAGGCCATCGACGCCTCCGGCGCCGAGATGGTGACGGTCGCCATCCGCCGCCTGCCCCTCGATCGCCCGGACGAAGAGAACCTCATGGACCACCTGGACTGGAGCCGTTACAAGATCCTGCCCAACACGGCAGGCTGCAAGACCGCCGAAGAGGCGCTCTTCACGGCTCGCCTCGCCCGCGAACTGACCGGCTCCAACTGGGTAAAGCTTGAGGTCATCCCTGACCCGAAGTACCTCCTGCCAGATCCGGTCGCCACACTCCAGTCCGCCCAGGAGTTGGTCGCGGACGGTTTCGTCGTGCTGCCGTATATCCACGCCGACCCCGTCCTCGCCAGGCGCCTCGAGGAAGTCGGCTGTGCCACCGTGATGCCCCTCGGTTCGCCCATTGGCAGTGGCCGTGGCATCTTCACGCTGGAGGAGATTCAGATCATCATCGAGAACGCCGGCATCCCGGTTGTGGTCGATGCCGGCCTCGGCGCGCCCTCCGAAGCGGCCCTCTCGCTCGAAATTGGCGCCGACGCCGTGCTCGTCAACACCGCCATTGCGCTTGCCCAGGATCCAGTCCAGATGGCAGTAGGCTTCCGGCTCGGCGTGGAGGGAGGTCGCCGCGCTTTCCTCGCCGGCCGCATCCCACGCAAAGACATCGCCCAGCCGTCCAGTCCCGTTGGCGAGATGGCCACTCCACCGTCCCGCGGTAGCTGACCGTGCCCGAATCACGCTTGCCTCTGCCTGCGCTTATGCTCGTCACGGACCGGACGGTCGCGGGCGGAATCGAAGCGCTGCACCGCAAGGTCGCCGACGCGGTGTCCGGCGGCGTAAACATTGTCCAGCTGCGGGACAAAGATCTTCCGCATGATGAAACAGTCTCCCTCGCGAAGGGGCTGCGCGAGGTCACGTCTGGTCGCTCAGCTCTCGTCGCCAACCGGCCCGCACAGACCGTTCTCAGCCTTCATGCGGACGGCGTCCATCTCCCGGAGGACGCAGAGGCGCCCGAGGAGTGGCCGCACAGGCTCCTCATCGGGCGGAGCGTGCATTCTGAAGCTTCTGCCCTAAGGGCAGAAGCTGACGGTGCTGACTACATCGTCTTCGGCCCGGTCTATGAAACAAGAACGCATGCCGGCGCGCCTGCTCTCGGCTGTGCCGCCCTGCAGGATGTCTGTCAGCTCGTCTCAGTGCCGGTAATCGCCATCGGCGGCGTCACCGCCGCCTCCGTGCCAGAAGTTATGGCCGCCGGCGCCGCCGGAGTCGCGGTTGTGCGAGCGATCCTCGCCGCACCCGACCCGAAGGCCGCAGCTGCGTCGCTCAGCGATGCGCTCGCTGGCTCGAGGCTGGTGACGTGAACTTCACGCTCAACGGAAAGCCGCATGCGCTAAACGGATCGAAGACTGTGCCTGACCTGCTCGTATCGCTGAACGTCAGGCCCGAGCAGGTAGCCGTCGCCATCAACGGCGAGGTGATCCGGCGCCGTGATTGGCCGGATACTACCGTCAATCCCAATGACGTCGTCGAAGTAGTCCGCGCAGTAGGCGGTGGCTCCAGATGAAGGTTATCGTGGTTGGTGGTGGAGTCATCGGCTGCTCGGTCGCCTTTCACCTCCAGAAGGCTCGAGCGCAGGTAGTTCTCCTCGAACGTGGTCCGATCGCCGGCGAAGCGTCGAGTGCAGCCGCCGGCATGCTCATCGATCCCATCGAAGACGCCGGAAGCCGTCCGTTCGACGAGCTGCGCCGCGCCAGTCTCACTATGTACCCTCTTCTCCTCCGCGAAGTCCAGCGTCTCTCCGGCACCGATGTGGAGTACGCCCGTTGTGGAATGATCCGCGCAGCTCGCAGTCAGGCACTTGCTCGTCGGTTGAAAGCGCTGGCCCGCCGCCGCCGGGGAATCGAGTGGCTGGAAGGCAGCGACCTTCAGAAGCTCGAGCCAGCACTGGACCCATCGCTGCTGGGTGCGGCCTGGTGTGAAGCTGATGCCGACTTGAACCCCGGCCTTCTAACGAAAGCCTTTTCCGGAGCCGCCAAAAAGTTGGGCACGACAGTGCGCCCACAGACGATGATGACCGGCTTTCTCGGTCGCGGCCCCCGCGTCGAAGGTGTTAGCACCAACCTCGGAGATGTTCATGCCGATGCCGTCGTCCTCGCAGCCGGACCGTGGACCGGGATGCTCTCACAGCGTCTCGGCGTACGCCTCTCGACGCCCCCCATGCGCGGCCAGATGCTGGCCTATCGCTCAGCAGCTATTCGGCATGCGATCTGGGGAGAAGACGGCTATCTCGTACCCAAGCCCCGTGGCGTCATCTTCGCTGGTGCCACGATAGAAGACGTTGGATTTCGTAAGGGCACTACCGAGCGCGCGCTCGCGGGCCTTCGACGCATGGCCGGGGCTCTGGTGCCTGAGCTCTCCAGGGCGAAAGTCGCGCAGTCCTGGTCGGGCCTTCGCCCCGGCTCACCCGATGGCCTGCCAATCATCGGCCGTTTCCCTGGCCGCGAGAACGTCTACCTCGCCACCGGACACTTCCGCAACGGCATTCTCCTCGCCCCTATCACTGGCTCGCTCGTATCAGACCTCGTCCTCACCGGCCGCGCCGACCGCCGGCTGCGGCCGTTCTCTCCCGGCCGGTTCGGCTAGGGTGGTGGGGGCGACCACGTCACCCATTGGACCTGCAGTGTTTGCGCCAGCGCAGTGATCTTTACCTTCGCGTAGTTTCCCTGACTGGTCTGCACCGCGAGCACCGTCCCGGCCGGAATCTGGCTCGTGTCCCACGCGTCCGTTGTGAACTCCGCGCCGACCAGCTGGGAATAAGAGATGTCCGAGAACGCGAGGAATGAATCGATCCTGCCTATCTTCGATCCGTTCCACGGCTCCAGCGCGGCCACTAACGGAGGATTGGACTCGACGTGCCAGTAGATATCGCCTTCGGCCTGCGACGACGTACCGTCATCCAGGTTGAAGATGTAGCTGCCCGGAATCGGATCGTCTCCCTTGTCGACGGTTTCGTGCGCGGCATCGACACCCATCGGTGGGCACCCGGCAGGTAGGTTCGCGACGAGTCCTCCTGAGTACTTCAATATGGCGATGACGTCGTCGAGGTTGATCTCGTCGCCGCAGATCACGTTTCCGTTCGTCTGGCAGGCTAGCCCCGAATATAGTCGGTCGGCGTAGTACGTCAGGTCCCAGAAGGCATCACGAGCATTCACGCTGCTCGAACAATCGGCGTCACCGGTGATGTTGGATGGCAAAGCGCCCGCTTCGGCGTTGTTGTTGCCATCGAGGGGCAGCGCAGCCAGGAGCGCAATTGTCGCGATCAGCACCAGGGCGAACCGTGCCATCACCTGCCTCCTTCGAAGGCCTCCGCCAGTTTTCGTGCGGCCTCCCGAGGACTGTCCGCCAGCATTATCGCTGATATGACCGCCGCCATGTCCGCTCCGGTGTCCGCCACCGATCGGATGTTCGCTGCGTTAATCCCTCCGATACCGCACACCGGCACCGAGACCGCCGCCCTTACCGCATGCAGCATCTCCAGTGTCGCTGGCCGCGTGTCCCCTTTGGACGTCGTCCCGAACAGGTTCCCCACGGACACATAGCCCGCACCATCCGCCACCGCCTGCCGCGCCTCGTCGACATTGTTCGTCGAAGCGCCGACAATCCAGCCCTCAGGAACTAGACGCCGAACTGCTGCAACCGGCAGGTCCTTTTGCCCAACGTGAACACCGTCCGCTCCAACCACCAGTGCCACGTCGACGTCATCGTTGACGATCAGCGGCACTTTCTTAGTGCGGCAAGCCTTTGCGACTGCCTCGAGTGTCGGCAACTGCAAGCCCTTCTCCCGCGTCTTGTCGCGCCACTGGATCAACCGTGCACCACCGGCAATCGCTTCCGATGCAATCTGAACGAGATCACGTTCTCCCGCCACGACTGGATCGAGGATGACGTAGAGGCCGCGCAGCGAGGACGGCACCGCAGTGCCTAGACTGCGGTCTGCTCTTCGCGCTCTTCTGGCGCGGACTGGTACAGGGTGCGCCAGCGCTGGGCTGGCTTGCGCGGCGCGGGCTGAACGAGCAGGGCGAGCGCGTAACCAAGGCCCAGCCCGATCGCTGCCCCAAGGAAGAACCGCCACGCTCGAAAGATCATCGCAGCGGAGACTATTGCATAGATTCCGCCAATTTTCAATCCCTCGCTTTCAGTCTCAATGCTAGACTCAGCCGCGTGGACCGCTCCCGCTTTCCAGAACTCCTCGGCCCGCTGGCCGGTCTCGTCTTCGTTGGCGGCTGGGCGCTCGCTGTCGTGGCCTTCTTCGTCATCGGCACGGAGACCTGCTCCGATGTCGATGTCCCGCTCGCCGGCAGTATCCGTGCCTGCCAGGACACGACCGCGAACGCTGTCATCCTTCTCACCGTGATCGGCTTTGCAGCGACTGTAGGCTCGCTCTTCCTTCTGGGCATGCGCCACATGCTGCAGGCTCTCTCGGAGATTGAAAAGAACACGCGCAAAGGACCATGACTTGAAGCGCAGCGACGGCCGCATTCTGACGACGCACGCCGGGAGCCTTCCGCGCCCGCCGAAGCTGGTCGACCTGGTCGTCTCGTTGAGCAAGGGTGAGCCAGTCGATGAGCAATTGCTCGCAAGGGAGATCGAGGCGGCGCGCACAGATGTTGTCCGGCGGCAGCGGGAGGTCGGGATCGACGTCGGCAACGATGGCGAACAGGCCCGCGAAGCCTTCTTCTCATATGTCCAGCACCGGATGTCCGGCTTCGGTGGACATAGCAACCGTCCGCTTCCGCGCGACATCCTCTTCCCGACCTTCGCAGAGCACAAGATGCCTGACTTCTCCCGCAAGTCCGTTTCGATGATGGCCGCCCCGAAGGCCGTCGCCGATGTAAATCACACCACGCTCCAACCCCTCATCGACGAGTGCGATGGCCTCGATCGCGCGATGACCGAATCTGGCGCCTTCGCGGAGCCTTTTATGACGGCGGCCTCACCCGGCATCGTCTGCGCCGGCATGCTGAACGAGCACTACGCTACTGACGACGAATACATCACGGCTGTCGCGGACGCGCTCCGCCCCGAATATCAGCACATCGTCGATCGCGGCTACGTGCTCCAGTTAGATTGCCCGGACCTCGCGATGGAACGCCACGTCGCACTCGCAGATAAGTCGCTGGCCGAGTTCCAGGCGTATGTCCGGCGAAACATCGCAGCGATCAACCGCGCGATCGAGGGCCTGCCCGTTGACCGAATCCGCATACATGTTTGCTGGGGCAATTACGAAGGCCCTCACCACCTTGACTTCCCGCTCGAGGACGTGCTTCCCCTCTATTACGAGGCCAACGTCGGCGCGTTACTGTTGCCGTTCGCCAACCCACGTCACCAGCACGAATGGCGCCCGCTAGAAAAGTTCCCGCCGCCGCACCACTGGCTGATTATCGCCGGTGTAATCGACACGACAACCAACTACGTCGAACATCCGCAGGTCGTCGCCGACCGCATCGAATGTGTCGCGATGGCCCTCGGCGACCCGCGCCGCGTCCTTGCCGGCACCGACTGCGGTTTCGGTACCGCCGCCGGCTTCGGCGAAGTAGCCCCAGGCGTCGTCTGGGAAAAGCTACGCTCCCTGAAGGCGGGCGCAGATCTGGCGTCGAAGGACCTGTTTGGCTAGCAATAGCCGGAAACTGTAGGGGCTCATCGCCTTCGCTTCAGGACTCGGCTGGTTACAGCTCGGCGGGTGAACAGGGTTCCGCCTCGACTCGTCCAAGCGATGCGCCCCAGACGCCGGAACCAGCACTGACATTTCTCTATTGGCACCCAGGCCCTCGTCAATTTACTCTCGGCTGCGTGATGTACAACCCAACTGTTCACCATCGCCGTTCGATTCGGCTGCCCAACTACGACTATCGGACCGTTGGCGCATACTTCGTCACGATCTGCACCTTCGAGCGCGAGTGTTTCCTCGCTGACCCAGAACTGGCTCGCATCGTGGGTCTGTCGTGGCGCTCCGCCAACGCCGGCTGGGAACCTCGGGGCGACGAATTCGTCGTAATGCCGAACCATGTGCACGGCATCGTCTGGATTCGGCGTGAGCGTACAGTCCCCCGATATTTAGATCTCGTTAGGGCGCAGTGCACGGAAGAACAGACGGATGAGCTGACCGCTTCTAACTCTGCATACGAGCACTGCGACTTCGACGAAGGCGCAGCGCCCCTACATACGTCTGGTTCACTTTCAGCCGTGATGCGTTCGTTCAAGTCACTCAGCACGAAACGCATCAACCACAAGCGTGTGACGCCTGGATCTCCGGTCTGGCAGCAAGTCACGTTACCGAAAGTGACGCTAGCGATCAGCCTTCCGGATCACGAATTTGCTCGCCGAATGCGTGTCTGAGAACCTCACGACCTTCACGTCCACCATCCCGGACTCGAGGCCCAGCCGCAGCACGTCGTTCTCGTTGAACACCTTCTGTCCCTTGCGAAAGACCACCCAGACCGCACCGTTCCGGGCGATCTGCTCCTTCAGCTGGAATAGCTGAGTCATGTGCTCGGGCTCGTTGACGGCGAGGAATACCATGTCTGCGTTCTGAGGATCGTCTCCGAACGCAACGCGCGCGCCAAGCTCAGCCAGGAAACTGTCATCTTCGATTCCCTGCACCGCTACGCGCATCTCGGGCTTCACGCCGAGCTTGTCGAGAAGCGGCTTCGTGCTGGGTGTGTCGTCGCGCGGAATCACCCTTCGAGCAACTGCGACAGGCGGCCGCGGAACTTGCGGAACAAGAAGAACCCAATAACCAGAACGGCCACACCGACCGCCGCGACGGTCGCCTTCCCTTCAGTTGATGCCAGGATGTCCTTCACGAAACCAAGTTCGAACACCTGCTCGATCAGGCCGATGCCCCAGTAGCCGGCGGCGGCCATCAGAATCCCGCGTCCCACTTTGCCCAGCAGTATCGCCGGATAGAAGATGCGAATTGGCACGCGCGCCGCTCCCGCAGCTAGACCCGCAACGTCAAACAGCGGCGACGGTGTGAACGCCATCACGAACATCGTCGCGAAGGGTGATTTCTGTATCCAGCGGCGAACCATCTCGTAGATGCGGCGGCCTTCCATCAACTTTCCGCCGTTGATGCCGGCCCAGTAACCCGTGAACTCTCCTAGCGACTCGGCCGTACCCGCTGTCACCCCGACCGCGATCGGCACCGGGATGCCCCAAAGCGGGTCCATCACTCCGCCCGCCGCGATCGTCAATCCGGAGCCCGGTATCGGCAGCAGCACCGAGGACGCCCGTAGCAGCGAGATCCCCCAGAGGATCGGGTAGCCCCACCCGCCCGTGATGTCGTCCTCGCCCAGCCCCAGGATCACGAATGCCGCAGCCACGCTCACCGCGAAAACGCCGATCAACGCCAGCGTCAGGTACTCGAGGCGGACGCTGAACCGCCAGAGGCGGACGTACTGCTGCGTTTGCTGGAGTTCTTCGCCGAGGTCGCGCTCGGGAGAGGCGGGGGGATCCTCGATCATCTCTGTAGAGTTTAGACGCAGTGAACGGCCTGGCGTAACTCTACGTCCCGCGGGTCATCGCCCGGAAGTGGCCAGAAGTTCGAGCCCGGCATCTGATTTGTTCAGGGTCGCCCCCCCGACCTTGGCAATTCAGCCGGTGTGGCGCCATTGTTTCCATCCCCAGTTGAAGACGGAGATGATGACGGCGATGGTGAGACGGAGGGTGTCAGGAATCCACCGGTCTCGACATCG
>Ga0187892_10002789_pt1 | contig 33688 bp, 34 predicted proteins | sample MA1701073metaG_FD_139345 | JGI IMG/M metagenome (GOLD analysis project Ga0187892, IMG submission 139345) | Bio-ooze microbial communities from a basaltic lava cave in the Kipuka Kanohina Cave System on the Island of Hawaii, USA - MA170107-3 metaG ... | reverse complement strand
CGCCGCCATCGGCAGCCTGCTGGTCGGCCTGGCCGACAACTTCGGCAAGGCGCTGTTCCCGGAGGTGGCGTACTTCAGCCTGTACGCGCCGATGGTGCTGATCCTGGCGATGAAGCCTACCGGGCTCCTGGGTCGGGAATGAAGAAGATCTTCATCCTTCTTGGAATTCTGGGGATCGTATCGGCGCTGGCCCCGTTCGCCGGGCCTTTCGTCATCCTGCTGCTGGCGCAGGTCCTGGTGCTCGGCATCATGGCGATGAGCGTGGATCTCCTGCTCGGCTACACCGGGCTGCCGTCGCTCGGCCAGGCGGCCTACCTCGGCGTCGGCGCGTACCTGACCGCGATCCTCGCCACCAGGTACGGCATCGGCCTGGGATGGGACTTCTGGCTGGTCGTGGCTCTGGGCATGCTGAGCGGCGCGGTCACGGCGGCGTTCTTCGGCCTGTTCGCGATCCGCGCGAGCGGCGTGTACTTCCTGATGATTACCCTCGCGCTCGGCATGTGCGTCTGGGGCCTCGCCTACCGCTGGAACTCGCTCACCGGCGGCGACAACGGCATCAACATGCGGGGACGCCCGAAGCTTGGCGACCTTGCATTTTCAAATGATTTGGTATTTTTCTACGTGTGCCTCGGGTTTTTCGTCGCCTCGCTGCTCGCGCTGCAGCTCCTGGTGAGCTCGCCCTTCGGCCGCAGCCTGGTCGGGATCCGCGAGCGCGAGCTGCGCATGCGCATCCTCGGCTACAACACCTGGCTGCACAAATACATCGCCTTCGTGATCGCGGGCGCCTTCGGCGGCCTCGCCGGGGTGCTGTGGGCCCACCTGAACGGCATCGTCAGCCCGAGCGACGTGATCCTCACCACCTCGGTCGACGCGCTCCTGATGGTGGTGCTCGGCGGCCCGGGCACGCTGGTCGGCGGCCTGATCGGCGCGACGGTGGTGGTGTTCCTGCGCGAGTACCTGGCCACGCTCGTGCAGTGGTGGCAGTACGTGCTCGGCGCGGTCTACGTGCTGACGATTCTCTATCTGCCCGGCGGAATAATGGGTTTCTTCAAAGGAGGAAAGACATGAACCGGAAGTTGTTGACCGTGCTGGCGCTCGCGTTGTCCACGGGCGCAAACGCACAAGAGCTGAAAGTCGGCTTCCTGGCGCCGATGACCGGAATCTTCGCCCAGATCGGCAAGGACATGGAGAACGGCTTCCAGATGTACCTCGACGAGCAGAAGGGCAGCTTCGCCGGCGCGAAGATCACCTTCATCGTCGAGGACGAGGAGGGCAAGCCGCCGGTCGGCGTGCGCAAGGCCGAGAAGCTCGCGCGCCAGGACAGCGTGCACATGATGGTCGGCGGGCTGCTCGCCTCCACCGGCTACGCCATCGCGCCGGTCAGCACGCGCCTCAAGACCGTGTACATCCCGTCGGTGCCGGCCGCGGACGACCTCACGCAGCGCGACCTCAAGGACTATCCCTACATGGTGCGCACCGGCTGGACCAGCTCGCAGCCGCACCACCCGCTCGGCAAGTGGGCCTGCGACAACGGCTACAAGCGCGTGGTGGCGATCGCCGCCGACTATGCGTTCGGCCACGAGGTGGTGGGCGGCTTCCAGAAGGTGTTCGAGGACTGCGGCGGGCGCATCGTGCAGAAGATCTGGCCGCCGCTCGGCACCAAGGACTTCGGGCCCTACATCCCGACCATCAAGCAGGACGCCGACGCCATCTTCTCGCTGATGGTCGGCCCGATGGCGCTGCAGTTCCCGAAGCAGCTCGCCGAGGCCGGCATCAGGAAGCCGATCATCGGCGGCGGCACCAGCTACGACGAGTTCGTGCTGCCCGCGATGGGCGACGAGGTGCTCGGCCACGTCTCGGCGCTGCAGTACAGCGCCGCCATCGACACGCCGAAGAACCGCGAGTTCGTGCGCAAGTACCGCGAGAAGTACGGCAAGGTGCCGTCGTACTACTCGGAGTCGAACTACACCACCGCGCAGATGATCCACGAGGTGATGAAGCAGACCGGGGGCAAGTGGCCCGGGCCCGAGAAGTTCGTCGCGATGATGGCCGCCCTCAAGATCGACGCGGTGCGCGGCCCGGTGCGCTTCGACGAGATGCGCAACCCGGTGCAGAACATCTACATCAAGAAGGTCGAGAAGAAGAAGATGCACGGCTACGACAAGGACGAGCTCTGGAACAGCGTGATCCAGACCTACCCCAACGTCGGCCAGTTCTGGACCTACAAGAAGGAGGACTTCCTCAAGCAGCCCGTCTACAGCCGCGACTTCCCGCCTTGCAAGCACTGCAACTAAAGGGTCTTTCGAAGAGCTTCGGTGGCCTCGCGGCGGTGCGCGAGGTCACCCTGGAGGTCTACGCCGGGGAACGAAAGGCGATCATCGGCCCGAACGGCGCCGGCAAGACCACGCTCTTCAACCTGATCACGGGGGTTTTCCCCTCTTCATCCGGAAGCATCTTCCTTTTTGGAAGAGACGTGACGCGCTGGCCGAGCCACCGCAGGACTGCGCTGGGCATGGCGCGCACCTTCCAGATCACGAGCCTGTTTCCCAAGCTCACGGTGCTCGACAACGTGCTGCTCGCGCTCGCGGGCGTCGGCTGGACCAAGCTCGTGATGTGGAAGCCGATGGCTGCTTTTGAAACACTACAAAATCAGGCAAGAAAGCTTCTGGAGACTGCCGGCTACTGGGAACGGCGCGACGCCGAGATCCGCAACCTGTCGCACGGCGAGCAGCGGCAGATCGAGGTGGTGCTGGGGCTCGCCAGCGACCCGAAGCTGCTGCTGCTCGACGAGCCGGCGGCGGGCCTCTCGTCGGGCGAGTCGCGCGAGATGGCGGCGTTTCTCAGGCGCCTCGACCCCGGGCTCGCGATCCTGCTGATCGAGCACGACATGGACGTGGTGTTCGACGTGGTTGACCACATCTCGGTCCTGCATTTCGGCGCCGTTGTGGAGAGCGGGGAAAACGAACAGATTCGCCGCAGCGAGAAAGTGCAGCAGATCTACCTGGGCACCGGATGATCCTGCAGGTCGAGGACATCCACACCTACTACGGCGACGCCTATGTGCTGCAGGGGCTGTCGCTGTCTCTGGAGCAGGGGCAGATCCTGGGGCTCCTCGGCCGCAACGGCGTGGGCAAGACGACGCTGGTGAGCTCGATCGTCGGCTTCACTCCGCCGCGCCGCGGCCGCATCGTGTTCAAGGGCGCCGACATCACCCGGTTCCCGTCTTTCGAAACGATGAGAAGCGGGATGGGCCTGGTGCCGCAGGGGCGGCGCGTCTTTCCCTCGCTGAGCGTCGAGGAAAACCTGAAAGTCGCCAGGACCCGCGACGGGAGCTGGACGCTGCAGCGCGTCTACGATCTGTTCCCGCGTCTCGAGGAGCGGCGCCGCCAGCGCGCAAAGACCCTGTCGGGCGGCGAGCAGCAGATGCTCGCCATCGGCCGCGGCCTGATGGGCAATCCCGAGTGCCTGATCATGGACGAGCCCTCCGAGGGCCTCGCGCCGATCATCATCCAGGCGGTGTGGCAGGCGGTGTCGAAGCTCAAGCAGCAGGGACTGTCGATCCTGCTCGTCGAGCAGAACGCGGCGCTGGCGCTGCAGCTCGTGGACTACGTCCACGTCATGAGCAAGGGCCGCGTGGTCTACTCCGGCACGGCCAGGGAGCTTTGGGCGGACGAAAGCGTGAAGTCCCGCTATCTGGGGATCTAAACCTCGATCCTGCCTCTCAGGCCGGCGAAGCGCAGGAAGCCCTCGTAGGCGCGGATTTCGCGCGCCAGGAAGTCGACCACGCGCTCGAACGGGTCGAAGCCGAAGGCCTGCGCGACCGAGGGTCGCAGGTTGGAGTTGGCATTGATGTCGTACACCGTGAGGCGCCCGTCGAGCGTCTCGAGGTACTCGATGCCGGCGACGTCGAGCTTGCCGGCGGCCACGATGCGCTTGCCCCAGGCCGCGGCCTGCGCCGGCACGTCCTTGTACGGGTAAAACTCCACTTGTCCTGCCTCCGCGTTGCACGCCGGCGCCGGGCACAGGTTGAAGCGGCCGTGCGAGATCACGCGCATCGCGTAGAGCAGCTCGCCGCCGAGAAACTCCATGCGCACGATGCCCTTCGCCGGGTCGCTGTCGATGAATTCCTGGAGCAGGAGCAGGTTGTCGGGCAGCCAGTGCTCGGGCTGTTGCTCAAGCAACGCTTCCAGCCGGGCGAGCGACTCCACCAGCACGATGCGCGCGCCGCTGCCGCCCTGCTCGGGCTTGAGCAGCACCGGGAATGGGATCTCGTGCGCCCGCGAGCGGATCGCCTCGAGGTCGTTGAAAGTCCACACGCGCGGCGCGGGCACTTCGAGCTTGCGCAGCAGGGCGGCCTGCGCCGTCTTGCTGAGCTCCAGGGCGAACGCGTCGGCGCCGTTCAGCACGCGCACGCCGCGGATCTGCAGCGCGCGCATATAGGAAAGGGCGTACGGCACGGCTCGCGCGTTCCCCCGGACATAGGCGGAAGGGCTCGCCTGGTTGAAGTAAAGCGGGGCGAGCGGCGCGTCGGTATCGGAGAACGCGGCCTTCTTCAGGTCGACCGCCGCGTAGCGGATGCCGCGGCGCTCGAGCGCCTGGAAGAGCGGCTTCTGCCACTCGGGATGCTCGAAAAGGACTGCGAGGTCTGCACGGTAGGCCATAGCCACTATGTTGCGGCTAAAGTACGGACACGCAAAAACCGAAAAGGAATGACGTTATGCTCGCGAACCAACCAACAAAATCCAATACCGGGGGGATCTAAGATGATGTACAGCTGTGCGCCCGCAACGCGGGGTTCGACAAGTGTTGTCAAGAAGAAAGGCAAGAGCCTGCGGGTGGACATTCACTGCCACTACCTGAATCCCGATGCCGCGGCCAAGGTCGCGCCGCTCAACCCCGCGGGCCACGAGATGCAGGTCAAGTTCGCCAACGCGCTTACCCGCGAGACGAACCGCACGCAACACCAGGAGCGCGCGCCCAAGCTCTCCAACATCGAGGTGCGGCTGAAGGACATGGACCGCATGGGGATCGACATCCAGGCGGTCTCGCCCGCGCCGCAGCAGACCTACTACTGGACCGAACCAGGCATGGGCGCGGAGCTTGCGCGAATGGTGAACCAGCGCCTCGCCGAGATCGTCGCCAGGTGGCCCGACCGCTTCGTCGGCCTGGGCAGCGTGCCGTTGCAGGACCCGGATCTGGCGGTTTCCGAGCTCGACTACTGCGTGAGGAAACTCGGAATGCGAGGCGTCGAGATCAACGGCAGCGTGAACGGCATGGATCTGACGGATGGTCGATTGGGTTTAGAGCGCTTTTTTGCCCGGGTGCAAGAGCTCGACGTCATCATCTTCATGCATCCCACCGGCTACACCCAGGGCGAGCGGCTGCTCGACCACTACTTCAACAACCTGATCGGCAACCCGCTCGAGACCACGGTCGCGGCGAGCCACCTGATCTTCGACGGCGTGATGGAGCGCTACCCGAGGCTCAAGGTGGTGCTGCCGCACGGCGGCGGCTTCCTCGCGCACTACTGGGAGCGCATGAACCACGGCTGGAAGGCCCGCCCCGACTGCAGGACCGTCATCAAGCGCAAGCCGACGAGCTACCTGGAGAAGCTCTACTTCGACACCATCGTCTTCGACCCCGAGATGCTGAACAGCCTCGTGCGCCGCTACGGGGCCGGCCACATCGTCATGGGGACGGACTACCCCTTCGACATGGGGGTGGAGGACCCGGTGGGATTCGTCCAACGGGCGAAGTTGTCTTCTTCCCAAAAGAACCAGATCATGGGCGCCAACGCGGCTCGCCTGCTGAAGATTGACTACAATAGCCGCACGAGGAGGAGGACATCATGAGCGGTTCCCGACGCAAGGTATTGAAAGCCGGCGCGGCGCTCGCTGCCGCCGCAAGCCTGCCGCGCGCCGCATTCGCGCAAGCCGGCCCCATCAGGATCGGCATGAGCATGCCGCAGACCGGCTCGCTCGGCGCCGGCGGCCAGGCGGCGCTGGTCGCGCTGCGGCTGTGGGTCGACGACGTGAACGGCCGCGGCGGGCTCCTCAACCGCAAGGTCGAGCTCGTCGCCTACGACGACCAGACCAACCCGGCCAATGTGCCGGGCATCTACACCAAGCTGCTCGACGTCGACAAGGTCGACCTGCTGATCGCGCCCTACGGCACGGTGCCGACGGCGCCGATCATGCCGATGGTGAAGCAGCGCGGCCTGCTCCTGATGGGCAACTTCTCGTTCCAGGTGAACGCGAAGGTGCAGCACGACATGTGGTTCAACAACTCGCCGTGGAACGACGCCTCGAGCTGGTCCGACGGCTTCATCCGCGCCGGGCAGAGGGCCGGCGCGAAGAGCGTGGCGATCCTCGCCGCCGACCAGGAGTTCGCGCAGAACCTGGCGAACGGCGCGCGCGAGCTGTCGAAGAAGGCCAACATCAAGTCGGTCTACGACCAGAACTACCCGCCGGCCACCACCGACTTCTCCTCGCTGATCCGCGGCATCCGCGCGGCGCGGCCGGAGATGGTGTTCGTCATGTCCTACCCGAACGACTCGGTGGCGATCATCCGCGCGGTGAACGAGATCGGCGTCGGCTCGCAGGTGCAGGTGTTCGGCGGCGGCATGGTCGGGCTGCAGTTCACGCCGATCATGACCTCGCTCGGCAGCCTGCTGAACGGCGTGCTGAACTACAACTCGTACGTGCCCGGGATGAAGTACCCGGGGATCGAGGACTTTCTCGCCCGCTACGCCAAGCGTGCGGCGGATGCCAAGGTCGACCCGCTCGGCTTCTACCTGCCGCCGTTCAACTATGCGATCGGGCAGATGTACGAGCAGGCGATCAACGCCACCCGGAGCCTCGACCACAAGGCGATCGCCGGCTACCTGCGCGCGAACGAGATGAAGACCGTGGTCGGGCCGATCCGCTACGACAGGACCGGCGAGTGGGCCAACCCGCGCGTGGTGCAGGCGCAGTTCCGCGGCGTGGTCGACAAGGACATGGAGCAGTTCCGCCAGCCCGGCAAGCAGATCGTGATCTACCCGGATGCCTACAAGACCGGCGATGTGATCACGCCCTTCGAGAAGGCGCGCACCGCGAAGTCGTAAGGACTTGTCTTTACGGATAGACGGCGCGGCGATCCCGCGCCGTTTTTTTAAGTGATCTTCTCTTTCGACCTGCTGTTCGAGGCAGTGCTGTTCGGCATCCTCCTCGGCTGCTTCTACGCCGCGGTGAGCATCGGCCTGTCGGTGTCGTTCGGCCTGCTCGACGTGCCGCACGTCGCGCACCCGGCGATCATGGTGCTCGGCTCTTACTGCGCCTACGTGGTCGCGGGCTGGGGGCTCGACCCGATTCTCTCCGGCGTGGTGCTGATGCCGGTGTTCTTCGTGCTCGGGGTGCTGATCTACCGCTTCTACTACGAGACTTTCGAGCGCCGCGGCAGCGAGGCCGGGGTGCGCGGCCTGGCGTTCTTCTTCGGCCTCGCCTTCATCATCGAGGTCGGGCTGATCCTCGCGTTCGGCGTCGACCAGCGCACGGTGCAGGCGCCCTACATCGGCTCGAGCCTGGCGCTCGGCGAGTACCGCATTCCCTACCGGATGCTGGTTGCGTTCGGGGTAGCCCTGGTTCTCACCGCCGCCCTGACGGTCTATCTCTCCAAAACATTCACGGGGCGCGCGATCAAGGCGGTGGCGCAGGACGAGCCCGCGCTGCGCCTGATGGGCGCGAACCCGGTGCGCATCAAGCAGTGGGCGTTCGGCATCGCCACCGGCGTGTCGGTGCTCGCGGGCGCGATGCTGATCATCGTCGGCCCGGTCGAGCCGGCGATGGATCGGCTGTACATCGGGCGCACCTTCTGCGTGGTGGTGCTCGCGGGCCTGGGCAGCATGACCGGGACGCTCGTCGCCGGGCTGATCCTCGGCATTGCCGAGTCGCTGGTGCTGATGTTCTTCGGCGCCTCGTGGGCGCCTGCAGTCGCCTTCGGCCTCCTCCTAATCGTTCTGGGGATAAGACCGCAAGGGCTGTTCGGCCGATGAAATACTGGATCGGAGCGGGGGCGCTCTTCATCGCCGCGGTCGCGGCCGCGCTTTCGCCGGTCAACGAGTATTTCTTCTATGCCGGGTACGTGGTCCTGACGTTCGTGGTCCTCTCCACCGCCTGGAACATCCTGGGCGGCTACGCCGGCTACGTGAACTTCGGCACCGGCGCGTTCTTCGGGCTGGGCTCGTACAGCGCGGTGGTGCTGTTCAAGGCGCTCGGCGCGCCGCTCGCGGTGCAGATCGTCGCCGCCGCCGCGGTCGGCGCGGCGCTCGGCTTCGGCGTCGGCATGCTGACCCTGCGGCTGCGCGGCATCTTCTTCGCCATCGCCACGGTGGCGATCCTGTTCATCATGGAGACGCTGATGATGAACTGGCGCTACGTCGGCGGCGCCACCGGCCTGCAGCTGCTGCGGCCGGAGGTGTTGGCGCCGTTCGGGAGCTATACGCGCATGCTGTTCGTGGTGATGGCGCTGCTCGCGGTGCTCGCCGTGTCGGTCGCGCGCTGGGTGCAGGTGTCCTGGATCGGGCGCGGCCTGCGCGCGATCCGCGACTCGGAGGAGGCCGCCGAGTCCGCCGGCGTGCCGACGCTCAGGCTGAAGCTGTTCGCCTGCACCGTCTCGGGAGCGCTGATGGGCGCGGCCGGCGCGCCGATGCCGATGTACCTCTCGTTCATCGAGCCGGCGTCGAGCTTCAGCCTGAACTGGGGAGTCTCCGCGCTGGCGATGCCGATGATCGGCGGCACCGCGCACTGGATCGGCCCGGTGATCGGCGCGCTGCTCCTCGGCTCGATCCAGCAGATCGTCACCGTCACGATCTCGAACGAGATCAACGTGCTGGTGGTCGGCGTGCTGCTCGTGCTGTTCGTCGTCCTGGCCCCCGACGGCATCGTGGGCTTGTTCAAGAAAGTGCTGGGGCGAAAATGAGCCTGCTCGCCGTCCACGACGTTTCGAAGCATTTCGGCGGGTTCACGGCCCTTGCCGGGGTCAGCCTCGAGATCGCGCAGGGCGAGCGCTTCGGCCTGATCGGGCCGAACGGCTCGGGCAAGACCACCCTCATCAACTGCATCGCCGGGGCGCTGCGCAACGACACCGGCTCGATCCGCTTCGAGGGCGCGGAGATCTCGCGCCTGCCGGCCTACCAGCGGACGCGGCGCGGCATCGCGCGCAGCTTCCAGATCCCGCGGCCGTTCCACTCCATGAGCGTGCTCGAGAACCTGCTGGTGCCGCTGCAGTACGTGGCGCACGGCAGGGAGGAGGAAGTCTTCGACATCCTGAAGAGCATCGGCCTCGCCGACAAGGCGGACACGCTGTCGAGCCAGCTGTCGCAGGTCGAGCTGCGCAAGCTCGAGCTGGCGCGCGCCATGGCGGCGCGGCCGCGCCTGCTGATCTCGGACGAGGCGATGGCGGGCCTCTCCGGCGCCGAAGTCGATGAAGTCCTGGAAATATTGTTTGCGTTGAATGCGAAAGGCATAACGATCATCATGATCGAGCACATCATGCACGCGGTGATGCGCTTCTCGCAGCGCGTGGTGTGCCTCGACGCGGGCCGGATCATCTGCGAGGGCACCCCGGCCTCGATCGTGGCGAACGCCGACGTGCAGAAGGCCTACCTTGGCGCTTGATTTTTCCTGGCGAGGCTGGCGTGGCACTTGAGCTGACGATCTCCGGGATCGACGCCGGGTATGGCGCCGTCAGGGCGCTACATTCCGTATCCGTAAATGTCAAAGCCGGAGAAACGGTGGCCTTGCTCGGCACCAACGGCAACGGCAAGAGCACGCTGATGAAGTGCGTCATGGGCATCGTGCGGCCCACCCGCGGGCGCGTGACGCTTCAGATCGACAGCGCAACGCACGATCTGACCAGGCTCTCGACCGAGCAGATCGTGAACCTGGGGGTGGCGATGGTGCCCGAGGGCCGGCGCCTGTTCCCCAAGCTCACGGTCGAGGAGAACCTGCTGCTGGGCGCGTTCCGGCCGCAGGCGCGCGCCGGGATCGAGAAGAACAGGGCGTTCTCCTTCGAGCTGTTCCCGATGCTCGCCGAGCGCCGCCGCCAGCTCGCCGGCTCGCTCTCGGGCGGCCAGCAGCAGATGCTCGCCATTGCGCGCGCGCTGATGTCGGCGCCCAAGCTGCTGCTGGTCGACGAGCCCTCGGTCGGCCTCGCGCCGATCCTGGTGTCGAACACCATCTCCAAGATCAAGGAGCTGAAGGAGCGCAGCGGGCTCACGGTGCTGATGGCCGAGCAGAACTTCCACCAGGCGATCCGCATCGCCGACCGCGGCTACATCATCGTGCACGGCGAGATCGTGTTCGAGGGCGGGGTGCGCGCGCTCGAGCAGAACGAGCTGGTGAAGAGCTACTACCTGGGGGCCGGCACATGAAGGCGGTTCTTCTGCTTCTGGCGATGGTTGTTCCGGTCGCAGGAATTGCGCAGGAGTACCCCGTTCGCCCGGTCCGGATGCTCGTGGGCTATCCGCCCGGCGGCGGCATGGACACCATCGCGCGCGTGCTGGCGCCGAAGCTCTCCGAGGCGCTCGGCCAGCAGCTCGTGATCGAGAACCGGCCGGGCGCCTCGGGCGGCGTCGCGGCCGAGGCGCTCGCCAACTCGCCCGCCGACGGCCACGTGCTGATGCTCGCCGAGAGCGGCACGCTCGCGCTGCCGAGCGTCAACCCGAAGGTGACGTTCGACCCGGTGCGGCAGTTCGCGCCGGTCGGCGGGGTGTGCATGCTGCCGATGGCGTTCGTGGTGAGCGCCGCGTTCCCGGCGGCGAGCACGAGCGAGCTGATCGCGGCGCTGAAGGCGAGCCCCGGCAAGTACAGTTACGCCTCGCCGGGCGTGGGCACGCTGCAGCACCTCGCGTTCGAGCTGTTCAAGCGCCGCGCCGGGATCGACGCGCTGCACGTGCCGTACAAGGGTGCCGCGGCGATGATGCCCGACCTCATGAGCGGCCAGGTGCCGATCGGCGTCATCAGTGCGCTCGCGGCGATGGGGCCGGTGCGCGCGGGCCGGCTGCGTGCCATCGCGGTCACCAGCCCGCAGCGCCTGCCGAGCGCGCCGGACTGGCCGGCGATGGCCGAGACCCTGCCCGGGTTCAGCGCCGCGCCGAACGTGTTTGTCGTTGCCCCGGCGGGAACGCCTGCGGCAGCGATACGAAGACTGAGCAGCGTTGTCGAAAAGGCGCTTGCTTCTCCCGATGTCGTGGAGAGCTTCGCCAAGCAGGGCGCGACGCCGACGCCGGGCACGCCGGACGAGCTGCGCGCCCAGATCGCCGAGGAGGTGAAGCGCTGGGCCGCGGTCGTCAAGGACGCCGGCATCAGGATCGATTGAAGAACCTCCCGATCGGCTACTACGGCGCGGTGATGGGGATCGCGGGCCTCGGCCTCACCGCGCGCGCCGCCGCGCCGCTCTTCCCGGGCGTGGTGCGCGCGCCGGCCTACGTCACCGAGCCGATCGTGCTGGCAGGGCTGCTCGCCTTCCTGATTCTCTTCCCGGCCTACCTGCTGAAAGTCTTTCTTCATCCAAAAGCGGTAAAGGAAGAGTTCACCAATCCCGCCACGCTCGGCTTCTGCGCCGCGCTGCCGGTCGGCATGACGCTGGTGGCCGGGGGCGTGGCACCGTATTCGAATGTTCTTGGAGACATCCTCTGGTGGGGCGGGGCGGGGCTCCTGGTCGCCATGCAGGTGTGGGGCGTGGCGCGCGTGCTGCAGGGCGGGATCGAGCTCGCGCAGATCAACGCCGGCTGGATGATCCTCTTCATCGGCGGCATCGTGGTCCCCGGCGGCGGCATCGCGCTCGGCCACTACGAGGCGTCGCGCTTCCTGTTCGGCGTCTCGGCGGCGGCGACGCCGTTCGTGATGGGGCTGGTGTTCTACCGCGCCGCCGTCGGGCCGGCGCTGCCGGAGATGCTGCGCCCGAGCTGGTTCATCCTGCTCGTGCCGCCGTCGCTCATCTACGCGCACGGCCTCACGCTCTACCCGGGGCTCGCGTTCCTCGACAACCTGCTGTTCTTCGGCCTGGTGCTCGGGGCCGGGCTCCTGGTCTACGCGCGCGGTTTCCTGCGCTGGCCCTTCGGCGTGCCCTGGTGGGCCTTTACCTTCCCGCTCGACGCGTTCGCCTACGCCGCGGCGCGCTACGCGCAGGAGAGCTCCTCGCCGCAGTGGCGCGTGGTCGCCGCGCTCGCGCTCGCGCTCGCGGCGGCCGCGGTGCTGATCTGCCTGTGGAAAACTCTTCGCAGCGCTGCATCGCGGCGTGCGTGAACTCGGCCTGCGGCTGGTTGCCGCCGATGATGAACATGAGGAGGTGCTCCTTCCCCGGCTGGTCGTGGGTCACGTTCATGAAGCGCCGCGCCACGCCGACCGGGAACGAGATCACGTCGTAGGGCTCGAGGTCGACGTACTCCATCGCGTCGCCCTCGTTCCATTCGCAGCGCCAGCGCCCGGTGAGCGCGATGAAGGTCTCGTTGGTGTCGTGGTTGTGCATCAGCGGGCCCTTGCCGGGCCTCGCCTTGCAGTAGCCGAGGTTGAATCCTTCGGCGATCGCGATGGCGGGCATGGTGGAGGCATCGGCGCCCACCGGAGAATTTCCCGTCTCGGGAGGCTGAAAGCCGATCACCGCGTAGAGCTTGCGCCGGCTCTCCGGCAGCCTGCTGTCGGGCAGCCCGCCGTCGGATCCTTTCAGTCGCTTGAAGCGCGCCACCCGCTTCAGCATCTCCTCGCGGGACCAGTTGCGGACCGTTTTCCAGTCGTTCATGGGGCTATTATGCGCTGGCATGCGGCTGCGCTCGCAGTTCATCGTGCTCACGCTCGCGGTGCTGGTGCCGGTCGCGGCGTTCGCAACCGTCCTCGTGGTGCGGCTGATCGGGCAGGAGCGCGACACGTTCCGCCGCGGCGCGCAGGAGCGTACGCTGGCGATGAGCACGGCGATGGACACGGCGCTCATTAGCTCGGTCACGACGCTGCAGGCGCTCGCGACCCTGCCCACCCTGGACGAGGGCGACCTCAAGGGCTTCCGTAGCCGGGCGGAAAGGGTCCTCGCCATCCATCCCGACTGGAGCAACATCAACCTCGCGCTGCCCTCGGGCCAGCAGGTGCTCAACCTGCTGCGCCCGCCCGGCGACGCGAGCCTGCCGGACATTTCCCGGATCGACCCGAACTGGCGGCAGGCGGTCGAGAGCCGGCGGCCTTTCGTGAGCGACCTCATCACGGGCCCGGTGACCGGACAGTGGGACTTCGCGGTGCGAGTGCCCGTCATCCGCGAAGGACAAGTGAAGTACGTCCTGTCCGCCGTGGTCAAGCCCGAAGCGATCGGCGCGCTACTCGCGCGCCAGGGCGTGCCGCCGGACTGGGTCGCGGTGGTGCTCGACGGCGCCGACCGCATCGTCGCGCGCACCGTCGACCCGGAGAAGAGCGCCGGCGAGTTCGCTTCGCAGAGCCTGCGCGAGGCGCTGGCGCGCTCGCCGAGCGGCTGGTTCCGGGGCAGCACGATCGAGGGCGCGAAGGTCTATACGCCCTATCGCCGCTCGCCGGACACCGGCTGGGTGTTCGCGATGGGAATCCCGGCCCGCGTGCTCGACGCCCCGGGATGGCGCGCCGGCGGGCTGCTCGCGCTCGGCCTCGCCGCGTCGGTGGGCATCGCCGTCGTCCTGGCGATGCTCGTCGGCCGGCGCATCCAGCGGCCGATCGCGTCGCTCGCCGCCGGCTCCCCGGCGCAGACCGGCATCGAGGAGATCGCCGCGCTCGGCGCGGCGCTGCGCGAGAAGCACGAGCTTGCCGAGCGCGAGAAGGGGGCGCTGCAGGCGGCCGACCGGGCGAAGGACGAGTTCCTGGCGATGCTCAGCCACGAGCTGCGCAACCCGCTCGCCGCGCTGAGCGCCGCCGCGCACGTCGTCAAGCTCGCCGCCCCGGGCAGCGATGCGGGGGTCAAGGCGCGCGCGGTGATCGAGCGCCAGACCAGGCACATGGCTCGCCTGATCGGCGACCTGCTCGACGTCAGCCGCGTCGCCATGGGCAAGGTCGCGCTCGAGCGCGAGCGCGTCGATCTCGCAAGAGTGGTGAGCGGCGTGGTCGGCATCTGGCGCGCTTCCGGCCGCCTCGAGCGCCACGCGGTGACGGTGGAAGCCGCGCCCGCGTGGGTGGACGCCGACCGGGCGCGCCTCGAGCAGATCTTCTCCAACCTGCTGGACAACGCGCTGAAGTTCACCCCGGCCGGCGGGCGCGTGGCGGTCAGCGTGCGCCAGGAAGGCGACGTGGCGCTGCTGCGCGTCGCGGACGAGGGCGAAGGGCTCGCGCCCGGCATGCTCGGGCGCATGTTCGACCTCTTCGTCCAGGGCGAGCGCGGGCTCGATCGCGCCGCGGGCGGGATGGGAGTCGGCCTCGCGCTGGTGAAGCGCCTCACCGAGCTGCACGGCGGCACGGTGTCGGCGATGAGCCCGGGCATCGGGCAGGGCGCGACCTTCATCGTGACCCTGCCCGCCGTCCTGCCCACGGCCGAGCAGGCGGCGCCCGCGGAGCTCGTCGCGGCCGCGCCGCGCCGCGTGCTGATCGTCGAGGACAACGACGACACCCGCCAGATGCTGCACGAGACGCTCGCCTTCAGCGGCCACGAGGTGCGCGAGGCGCGCGACGGCGCGAGCGCGCTCGCTCTCGCCGCCGAGTCGCGGCCGGACGTGGCGCTGATCGACATCGGCCTGCCGGACCTCGACGGCTACGAGCTCGCGCGGCGCCTGCGCGCCGCGCCCGGCGGGCGGCGCATGGGCCTGGTCGCGCTCACCGGCTACGGCCAGGCCGAGGACCAGCGCCGCGCGTTCGACGCCGGGTTCGACGCCCACCTCACCAAGCCGGTCGCGCCCGAGCGGCTCAAGCAGGTCATGGCCAGGCTGTGACGGCCAAGCGGATCCTCGTCGTCGACGACGACGCCGACATGCGCCTGACGCTCAAGCTCGCGCTCGAGATCGCCGGCTACGCGGTCGAGGTCGCGGCGAACGCCCGCCACGCGCTCGAGGTGCAGGCAAGCCGACCGGCCGATATCCTGATCACCGACATCTTCATGCCCGACGCCGACGGCTTCGAGGCGATCGACGCCTTCCGCAAGCAGTTCCCGCAGACGCGGATCGTAGTCATTTCGGGGGGTGCGCAGCTCACCAAGCGCGACTACCTTCCCGACGCCGCGCTGCTCGGCGCCGACGCGACGCTGCAGAAGCCCTTCGAGATGGAAGCGCTGCTGAAGACGCTGCAGTCGCTAGCGGCGTAGCCTGGCGATCGATTCCAGCACCGCGCACACCGCGGCGGTGTCCTGCTTCGCGAAGCCCCGTGCCATCGCCGCCTTGTAGACGCCGGCAGATGCCTTGAACGTCGGCGTCGCCACGCCGAGCCTGCGCGCGTAGTCGCCGATGATCTTCATGTCCTTCTGCCAGACCTCGTTCTTCATCGTGGCGTCGTCGTAGCGCCCGGCCACCATCATGGGGCCGCGGACCTGGAACATGCGCGAAGTGCCGGCGCTGTTCGCCTGCACGTCGTAGATCATCTTCGGCGAAAGCCCGGCCTTCATGCCGAGCACGAAAGCCTCGGCCGCCGACACGTTGTGGATCGCCACCATCAGGTTGGCGACGTACTTCATCTTGCTGCCGTTGCCGAACTCGCCCAGGTAGTGGTGCGCGCGGGAGAAGCCTTTCAGGATCGGGATCGTTCTCGAAAAGGCCCTTCTGTCCCCGCTTCCAAACACCACGAGGTCGCGAGTCTTCGCCTGCGCGCCGGTGCCGGAGAGCGGACAGTCGAGGAGGGTAATGCCCTTCTTCGCCAGGACGCCGCGCGCCTTCACTTTCTCCTCGATAGGCAGCGTGCTGGTCTCGACCACGATGCATCTCTTTTGAAGTTGTTGTGCAACTTGATGCAGCGCGTGAGCGCTGGGGAGGGAGGTGATGACGATTTGCGAATTCAGGCTTGCAACGGAGGAAACCGGCTTGCCGCCGGCGCGCTTCAGCGCGGCACGCCGGCCCGGTGCAATGTCGTAGCCGCGCACCTCGAAGCCGGCCTTGACCAGATTGGCCGACATCGCGCCGCCCATGATCCCCAGGCCGATGACGCCGACCCGCTTCATTTCCTCGTCTTCTTCCTGGGAGCTTTTTTCAGCGGCTTCGCGCTGACCAGCACCGCGGCGACGATGCACGGCTCGGTTCCGCGCACGCTCCACGAGTGGTTGGTGCCGCGCTGCACCAGCACGTCGCCGGCGCGGCCGTCGGCGTCGCGCGACTCGCGCCATGCCGAGTCCGGGGGAAACTCGACGATGCGCAGGATGCTGCCGTTCCCCGGCGGCTCGAGCCGCACCGGGCGCGCCGCGGCATCGGCGTCGCCGGCGTTGCTCGCCGGCGCGCGGCCGGTCTCCCACAGGTCGGTGAGCGCGAGGCCGGGGAGCATGGGAATCTCCTTCACGTTCGGAGCCTCCCCGTCGGCGATGAAGGTCGAGCGGCCGGCGGCGTCGTGCCCGGTCACGACGCGGCGCACCCGCCAGATCATGCGACCGCGTCGCTCGCCGCGATCTTCTTGCGCGCCTTCTTTGCGCCTGCCTTGTCGGGCGAGAGATGGAAGTCGAACTCGACCTTGAGGAACGGGTTGGACAAGCCGAGCTTCTTCGCCTGGGCGGCGTCGTTCACCTTCCTGTACTTGCCGACCAGCGAGCTCTTGACTGCGAAGACCGCGTCGCCGTCGAGGTGCGGATCACCCTCGACGAACACGTGGGTGATGACCTGCTGGTAACCGGGCGCCGAGACGATGGCGTGCATGTGCGCCGGGCGCATGTGGCGGTTGCTGGTGGCGCCGATCAGCTCGCCCACCGGGCCGTCCATCGGGATGCTGTAGAACTTGGGCTTGTAGCTCGCGAACGCGTACTCGCCCCTGGCGTTGGCCTTCACCCGGCCGCGCAGCTCGAGCTCGCCCTCGGTCTGCAGGTCGTAGATGCCGTCGGCCTTGGCCTGCCAGATGTCGAGCGCGGCGCCGGGAATCGGCTTGCCGTCGACCGACGCTACCCGGCCGCTGACCCAGACGTCCTCGCCCTTCATGGTCGCGCCCTCGCGCAGGTCGCCGCCGTAGCCGTATTCCTTCGCCCCGTGCGCGAAGAACGGCCCGAGCACCGTGGCCTCGGTCGCGCCCGGCTCGGTCTTGTGGTTGAGCGCCACCACCATCATCGAGAGCCCGAGCACGTCGGACAGCAGGATGAACTCCTGGCGCTTGCCGTCGCACTTCTGGCCCACCGCGGTCAGGAACTTGATGCCCTCGAACCATTCCTCCTCGGTGAGGTGCACTTCGCGCGCGAAGGCGTGCAGGTGCTTCACCGCGCTGGTCATGACCTCGCGGAAGCGCTTGTCCTTGGTGTTCTTGAGCCGCGCGACGACCTCGGCGGTGAGATTGTCTTCGGTGAACTGGCGCATGGTTCCTCCTCGCGCGCATTGTATTATCAAACGCAAATGCCCAAGCAGGTCGCGATCGTCGCCGGTGGGGCGAAACCCGACAGCATCGGGCACGGGGTCGCGCTGCGGCTCCTGAAAGAAGGCATGCAGGTCGTGGTCGCCGATCTGTATGAAGATGGCTTTGCCTCCCTCCCCGAGTGCGCATGCATTCGCTGCGACGTCGTCGACCCGGCGTCGGTTCAGCGGATGGTCGAAAAAGCGGTTGAAAAGCACAAGCGCATCGATGTCCTGGTGAACTGCGTCGGCGGGAGCTGGGGGATCACGCGGCAGGACCTCGTCGCCTCGCCGCCCCCGGGCTTTCGCGGCCTCACCAACTGCTCCCTCGACGACTGGCGCACCATCGTCGCCGCCAATCTCGACTCGGTGTTCTACTGCTCGCGCGCGGCGGCGCCGCACCTGAAGAAGCAGGGCGGCGCGATCGTCAACGTCGCCTCGGTCGCGGCGCGCAAGGGCATCCCGCCCGGCGCCGAAGGCTCGAGCGGCCCGTACGCGGTGGCGAAGGCCGGCGTGATGGGCCTGACGCGCCAGCTCGCGCTCGAGCTCGGGCCCTTCGGCGTGCGGGTGAATTGCGTCGCGCCCGGCGTCATCGCCAGCGGGCGCCTGAAGAGAGTTCTGGGGATAAGCAAGAAAGACCATGGCCCCGAGGGCTCGCTGAAGACCATCCCCATGGGCCGTGTCGGAACCGTAGCCGAGTGCGCGGCGCTGATCGTCGCCCTCTGCACCGACGACACGTCCTACATGACCGGCGTCATCGTCGACGCGAACGGCGCTTCGTATGCCGCTTGAAGGATTGAAGGGAAGAAAGGCACTCGTCACCGGCGCAGCCAGCGGTATCGGTTCTTCCATTGTGGAAAGATTGAAGCGGGAGGGCGTGGATGTCGTAGCGAGCGAGATTCCCAGCGCGATCCGCCTGGAAGACCTGGACGAGAAGACCTGGAGCGCGGTGCTCGCCGCCAATCTCACCACGGCGTTCCTGGTGTGCCGGGAGTTCGCGCCGCGCATGAAGGCGCGCGGCTTCGGCCGCATCGTCAACTTCGCCTCGATCGCCGCGCGCCGCGGCAGCGACCGCGTCGGCGTGCACTACGCCGCGGCGAAGGGCGGGATCATCGGGCTCACCAAGACGCTCGCGCTCGAGCTCGGCCCGCACGGCATCACGGTCAACGCGATCGCGCCCGGCTTCATCAGGACCCCCGCGCATCGCGGCCTCCGATTGGGGCAACGCTTCACCCGCCTTCATTGAAAGCCTGCCTTTGAGAAGGGCGGGAACGCCCGACGACGTCGCCGGCGTCGTGGCGATGCTCTGCTCGGAGGCGGGCGGCTACGTGTCGGGCGCCACGATCGACGTCAACGGCGGCTGGTACATGGGACCGTAATTAGGTTGTCAGGATTGCGGCCTGGCAGGCGACTGAGCCGAATGTGGAACCGCATCCTGTCCTTCGTGCTGGGAGAAGGGCCGAAGGGGCCGCCGCCCGAGCGGGTGCGCTGGCTGATCGTGGAGCAGCAGGTGAGGAGCGAGATCCTGATCGGCTGGGTCGGGTTCGCGCTGGTGCTGTTCTTCCTCGTGCTCTACACCGTGTCGCCCAAGACCTCCGCCGGGACGCGCTTCCTGCCGGTGCCCTGGGTGCTCGGCGCATTCCTCGGCGTCACCGCGCTGCGTCTCGTGGCTGCGTACCGCCGCTGGCTCAACCCGCCGATCCTGATCGCCGGCGTGTGCCTCGACATCGCGCTCCTGATGGGGCTGATCTGGAGCTTCCACCTCCAGTACCAGCAGCCGGCGCCCTTCTACCTCAAGGTGCCGACGCTGCTCTACGTCTTCATCTTCATCGCGCTGCGCGCGCTGCGCTTCGAGCCGATGTATGTCATCGCGGCCGGGCTGTCGGCGGCGGCAGGCTGGCTCGCGATGCTCGTCTACGCGGCGGCGTCGGGAGAGATGGTCGTGACGCGCGATTACGTGCGCTACATGACCTCGAACAGCGTGCTGATCGGCGCGGAGATCGACAAGATCATCGCCATCCTGGCGGTCACGGGCGTGCTCGCGCTGGCGCTCGCCCGCTCGCGGCGCATCCTCTACCGCGCGGTGCTCGACAGCGTGCTCGCCAAGGACCTGTCGCGCTTCGTCGCGCCCGAGGTGGCCGAGCGCATCACGAGCTCGGAGCGCGGGCTGCAGCCCGGCGAGGGCGAGGTGCGCGAGGCGAGCGTGCTGTTCACCGACATCGAGGGCTTCTCGACCTTCTCGGAGAAGGTCTCGCCGGAGCGTCTGGTCATGCTGCTGAACGAGTACTTCGACGCCGTCTCCGGCGCGGTCGACCGGCACGGCGGCGTGATCACCCAGTTCCAGGGCGACGCCATGCTGATCACCTTCAACACGGTGCGCGAAGACCCGGACCATGCGGCGCAGGCGGTGCGTACCGCGATCGCGATCCAGGAGGTGACGCGCGAGCGCCTGTTCGGCGGCGGGGTGCGCATGCGCACGCGCTGCGGCATCAACACCGGCCGGATCGTCGCCGGCGCGGTAGGGTCGGCCGAGCGCCTGCTCTACACGGTGCACGGCGACGAGGTGAACATCGCCGCGCGCCTCGAGCAGCTCAACAAGAAATACGGCACCTACCTGCTCGCCTCGGAGAGCGCGGTGCGCGCCGCGGGCGGCGAATTCGCCTTCAGGCGCGTCGACGAGATCGCCGTGCGCGGGCGCGAGGCGCCGACCCGCGTCTACACCCTCTAGGGAAATTCTGAAAAAGGTGGAGGTTGTCGTTCCCGCGAAAGCGGGAACCGATGCTTCTAAAAAAAGAAAATGGGCCCCCGCCTTCGCGGGGGCGACCAATTCAGACCTTCCCTAGGGGCAGATCCTCGAGTTGTACGGGAAGGGCGGCGTGGGCTGGTCGATCAAGATCGACGTCATGTCCGTTGATCCGCTTGGGGCCGCGCACGCGGCCAGACCAAGCAGAAGGACGAGGGCCAGCAGTCGGATCGGGCGCATGGGAATCTCCTGTTCCCGGGAGAACAGAGTCAGGCCCGGGTTTCTTCCGCCGGCACGCGATAGACGAGCTTCTCGAAGGAACGCTCCTTCAGGTACTGGTCGAGGTTCCAGCGCTTCACCTGCTCGAGCGTCTGGTCGAACTCGGCTTTCGGGATCGGCCGGTAGACGAAGCGCTCGCCGCGCGTGAACTTCGAGTAGTCCCACTTGCGGTCATCCTTGAGCTCGGGGGGTATGCACTTCTCCCAAAGCGGCAGGTATTTCCGCAGGTCGGCCTGGAGTGCCTGTTCTGCTTTCTGCAAACCACTCAAATACGCGCGCACATCTTGCATCGGCGCGGTCTCGGGGACCCACCACAGGGTGTGGAACTCGTCCTCCATCACCATGCGCAGTCCGAGCTGCCGCGCCATGTCGATCTGCGGCGGCAGCAGGCTCGCCGCCTCGACCTCGCGCTCGAGCAGCGCCTTGAGGCGCGCGCCGAAGCCGCCGGTGTTCACCACCTTGATGTGCTCGAGCGGCAGGTATTTCTCGAGGCGGAAGGGCACGTTGAAGTGGCTGCCGGCCCGCATCCCGACTGAAACGGGAACGTCCTTGAGATCCTGCGGTTTCCTGATCCCGGAATCCGGACGCACGAAGATCGCCCAGGGCGACTCGCCGTGGCAGTCGGGGACGAAGCGACCCATGCCGGCGCTGGCATTGGAGATGCTGCCCCACACGCACGCGCATTGGATCAGGCTCGAGTCCTTCGCCTCGGTATAGGGCTTATCCTGCGGGCGCGAGCCGTAGTCCATGTCCTTCCAGCTCGACTGCGTGCCGCGGAAGGTCTTGATGTCCCATTCGACCTCGATGCCCTCGGCGGCGAAGAAGCCTTCCTCCTGGGCGACGAAGTCGTTGAGGCCCATGCCTTTGGGCGCGACGCGGACTTTACGCATGGCTCCTCCTACCTGAATTGCTGGATGCGCGATTCTAGCTGCTCCGCTTCGCGGGTCACCGCTTCCAGCCGGCGGCATGGCCATGTCCGGCACGGCCCTCCGCGAATCCGCGCTCGTAGGTGCAGAAGGACTTCAGCCCCTCGGCGCGCCCCGCGGCGTAGCGCCCGGTGTCGGGCGTGACGTTGTGCTTCGCGCAGGCGCGCCGGTGGTCGCCGAGCCGAAGGCTAAAAACGGTACGCAGCGGCGACGCTCGCATAGTAGCTCGTCTGCCGCTCGGTGATCGGGCTGGTCGCGGCGTCGCGGTGCAGCTGGCGGCCGTACGCGCTGCCGAGGAGCACCCAGCGCGGGTTCAGCACGTACGCGCCTTCGACGCCGAGCGAGCTGTGGATCAGCCCGCCGCCGCCGGCGGTGTAGTACGACCGCACCCACTCGCCGCTCGCCCAGGTGCCCTGGGCGAAGACGCCGACGAGCAGGCCGCCGCCGCCGTAGACGCCGACGGTGCCGCGCAGGTCCGCCTGCCAGCCGCGGCCGGACTCGAGGTGATGGCGCGTGCGCGCCAGCAGGTTGACCGGAGCCGGCCCGACCTTGGTATCCCACTCGAGGTGCACGCCGGCGGAAGCTCCCGGGTCGAGGTTGGTGCGGTCGTTGCCGCCCTCGTAGGCGAGCTGCGCGCCGGCCGCGAGACCTTTCGCGAGCTCGTAGCGCGCGCCGCCCTCGAGGATGCCCTGCGTGGTGCGCGCGAACAGGAACCGGCCGTAATAGCGCACCACCGGGATCGGCTCGACCTCGTGCCTGGAGGCGCCGTCGTAGTCGGGCCGGTAGCGCACGCCCGCGCCGAGCAGCGTGCCGAGGTCCTGCGCGAGAGCGACTGCGGGGAGCAGCAGCCACAGCAGGGCAAGCGGGCGCATTCCCGCTTTTTACACCAGCCTCAGTCCCAGGAGTAGCGGTAGAAGAAGCCGACGCCGCTCGTGGTGCCGGTCTGGCCGCGCAGCGACAGGCGCTGCGTGAGGGCGTAGTCGAGCTTGGCGAGGTATTCCGTGGTGGTGCCGATCGCCTGCTCGAAGCTGAGGTAGAGCCGGTCGGAGTAGCGCTTGCCGAGCGCGAGCACGTTCGAGGAAAGCTCGCTCGAGCCGCGCACGGTGAGCTCGTCGAACCCCAGGCGCGTCGCGAGCCGTTTCGTCACCGGCGGCTTGCCGCCGCGGCCGAACAGCGCGCCGCCCGCCGCCTGCAGCAGCGCGAGGTCGGCGCCGCTCACCTCGGTCGGCGCGCGCCCGAGCACCAGCCAGGAGAGCTTCTCGCTCTCGCTCACCGGCGGGTTGGAGATCAGCTCCACGTACGGCGTCTGGATCGAGCCGGTGACGCGCACCCCGGCCTCGACCTGCTGGTGGCGGCGCCAGGCGCTGATGTCGAGCCCCGGGTTGTCGACCGGGCCGCTGAACACCAGCTCGCCGGGGTCGACCTGGAGCTCCTGGCCGTAAGCGCGGAACGTCGCGCGCACCGCGCGCACGCGGCCGTTCGCGAGCGGCTCGCCGGCCGTAGTGGTAGTGACATGCACCTGGCCGGCCACCCCGCCGTCGAAGCCGTGCGCGCGCAGCGTGAGCCGGCTGCCGAGGTCGAGCTTGAGATCGAGGTCGAGCGGCAGCGGCCCGCGCCTGCGGGGCGAAGCCCGGGGGTCGTTCTCCTTGCGGCCGGTAATCACCACGTCGTCCTCGAGCTGCGGCAGCGAATCGTCGAGCGCCTCGAAGTGGCCGCTTTCGGCGCGCAGCTCGCCGATCAGCCCGAAGCGCTTGCCGTCGAAGCTGGTGACGCCCTTGCCCGAGACCACTAGGCGCCGGTCCGGCCGGGCGAGCACGCCGAGGCGCTCGGCGCGCCATTCGAGCGTCGCGGCGCCGTCGGCGAACGCGAGCGGCAGCGTGCCGCTCGCGCTGAAGCTGCCGTCGCCGCCGGCGATGCGCGCCTCGGTGACGCGCAGCCGGTTCGCCTCGAGCTCGGCGCGCACGCGGCCGTCGCGCAGCGTGACGCCCCACAGCGGCATCTCGAACCCGAGCGCGTCGCCGCGCAGCGTTCCCGAGAGCTGCGGCTTCGCCAGCGTGCCGGCGCCGCGCAGCGTCGCGCTGGCGCGGCCGGTCAGGCGCGCCTGGGTCCACAGCGGCTCGGTGAGGCTGCGCAGCTCGGCGGCCTCGATCTCGGCGGTGAAGGCGAGCGCCGATTCGCGGGAGAGCCCGGCGAGCGTGCCCTCGACGCGCGCGCTCCCCATGCGCGCCGCGATGTCCGCCCTGGCGGCGACGCGGTTCTCCGCGAAGCTCGCCTGCGCTACCAGATTCGAAATCTCTGCCTGTACCCCGCCGACGGCCAGATCGCCGCCCGCGCGGCGCACCGTGAGCCGGCCGTTGAGCCGCGGCGTCGAGGCGAGCGACCAGTCGCCGTCGAGCGCGAGGTCTCCGGCGGCTTTTTCGATGCGCAGCGCCGTCAGGAGCCATTGCACCGGCAGCGCGGCGATGCTGCCGCTCGAGGCGAGGCGGCCTTGCTCCCAGCGCGCCGACTCGACCGCGGCGCGGCCGCCGGCGAGCTCGGCCTCGAAGCGGCCGAGCGCGACGCGCGCCGGACCCGCCTCGAGCGCGGCCGGCGTCTTCAGCTCGAGCGGATACGCGCCCGTGTTCCGCAGCGACACGATCTCGCCGCGCCACGCTCCCTTGCTCCAGCCACCCCGCAGTTTTGAGGAGAAATCCAATTGCGCGCCTTGGGCGGTGACATCCCCTTCATGCTTCTGGAGAGTTCCCGCAGCCTTCACCGCGGCGCGCTCGAACACCAGCGCCTCGGTCAGCCGCAGGCGCGCGGCCTGCGCGTCCACCGCCGCGTGCGGCTGCTCCCACGTGCCGCCCGCCGTGCCGCGCGCGCGGATCTCGCCGCCGAAGCCTGCGGCGAGCGCGGCCAGCTCGGGAACCTGCAGCGTCCATGCGAACCGGTCGCCCGGCCCGCCGAACGCGCCCTTCGCCGTGGCCCGGTTGGCGCCGAGGGTCACCCAGGCGTCGGCGCCGCTGATGCGTCGTGCGTCGAGCCGAGCGGCTCCACGGCTTGCCAGTTCCTGCCCGAGCAGCCTGCTGTCCGCGATTTCCCAGCTCGCAGACCCGCTGCCGCCGAGGTCGCCGTTCGCCTTCAGGCTGCCGTTGATGCTGGCCGCTGGATAGTCGCCGAAGCGCGAAGGATCGAAGCGCGCGAGCCTGAGGTCGGCCGAGAACTTCAGCGGCTCGCCCAGGCGTACGCGGCCGGTCCCGGTCGCCTCGCTCTCGCCGGCGCGCGCGCGCAGCGCGCGCACCTCGATGTCGTCGCCGCTGCGCTCGGCGTCCGCGGCGAGGCTCATGTCTTGCTGCGCCAGCGTTCCCTTCACGCGCTGGCGCTCGCGCGCGAGATCGAGCTCCAGGGGACCGGCAAGCCGCGTCTGGCGCAACGTCGACCACAGGCCGCGCAGGTCGAGATCGGAAACCCGGATCTGGAGCTGCGCATGCTCGAGGCTGGCCGTGCCCTTGCCCTGCAGCGTTCCGGCGGGATGCAGCGCGGCCTTGATCGACTGCATTTGTATCGTTTTGAAGTCAGTAGAAAACGCAACGTCCAGGTTCTTGAAGGGCAGCCGCTCGCGGTCGAGCGGCCCGGGGTTGGCCGCCGCGGCGGCCAGCGTCCCGGCGAGCGCCGAGGCGTTGCCGCGCGCGGCGAGCCGGACCTGGAGCGCGGTCTGCGGAGCCGCCGGATCGATCGCCGCGAGATTGAGCCCCTGGATCTCGGCGTCGACCGACAGCTCCGCCCCGAGCACCGCCTTGAGCCGCGCGCGGGCGCCTGCGGCGGAGAAGGAGGCCTGCGCCTCGTGGCCGCTGCCGCTGCCGGTGTAGTCGGCGCGCAGGTCGTGGATCTCGTAGCCTTCGAACACCAGCGACTTCACCGCGGCATCGGCTACGCGGATGCGGAAGGGGAATTTCGAGGAAGAGGTATCGGGGGAGGATGCCGGCCGCCGGATCCGGAGGCTCTCGACGCGCGCAAACTCCACCGAGATGGTGTCGGCGGCGAGCGACAGCAGGTTGAGCTGCAGGGCGACCTGGCGCGCCTCGAACAGGTCGCGATGGGAAACACGCTCGGCCGTGATTTCCCCGATCAGGGCGCCGCGCGCGCCCTCGATCTCGAGCTCGGGCGGCGCGAAGCCGAGCGCCCAGCGCAGGCCGCTCTCGGTGCCGAGCAGCCAGCCGGCGCCGGCGGCGAGGAGCACCACCAGGGCAAGCGCGGCGCGCAGCTCCCACTTCAGCCACTTCATATGCTTCAGAACACGAAACCCACCGAAAAGTGCAACCGCCACTGTCGGGTTTCCTCGCCGTAGGCGACATCGACGCGCACTGGTCCGATCGGAGTACGGAAGCGCGCGCCGCCGCCGACGCCGATCACCGGGTCGTAGCTGCCGCCGTCCCAGGCGTTGCCGCCGTCGACGAACGCGGCGAGGCCCCAGGACGGCCCGAACCAGTGCGTGAGCTCGGCGCTGGTGATGGCGAGGTAGCGAGCGCCGAGCACCGCGTCGCCGCGGCGCACGCCGAGGCTCTCGAAGGCGTAGCCGCGCACCGTCTGGTCGCCGCCGGTGCGGAACAGGAACGCCGACGGGATGCCCTCGCGCGAGCGCGCGACCACGATGCCGCCCTCGGCGCGCAGCGTGAGATCGTCGTTGCGCCCGAGCGGCACGAGCAGCGTGCCGCGCGCCGTGCCGCGGCCGAAGTGGCGCGTCGCGAGCGCGCCGGGCGCGCCGCCCGCGGTCAGCACGCCGAACCAGCCGCGGCGCGGCTGCACCAGGTCGTCGGTGTCGCGGAAGCCGCGGCGGAAGCCGAAATAGATCGCGTGCCGGTGGTCGAAGAACTGGCCGCTGACGAACTGCTCCTCGACATACCCCGAGACCAGGATCGCGCTGGGCGAGCCCTGGCCGGCCCAGTTGTGCGCCAGCGTGAGCGAGGTCTCGGTGTTCTCCTCGTTCTGGATCACCGACTTCTTCGCCCCGGCGGTGCTGCTCCACCAGGTCGCGCCGCGGCGCGGCGGCGACTCGAGGTTGTAGGTGATCTCCTGCGCCAGCTCGTCGAGCCGGATCTGGCTCTTGCCGCGCCACGCCGAGTTGAAGAGATCGACGTTGCGGTGCCCGAGCTCCACGCGCAGCCCGGCGTCGGTGTTGAACGAGATCCCGCCCTCGACGTGCTGCGAGTTGCCCTCGATCACCGAGGCGCGCACCGGGGCCGCCGCGGCGAGCGCCGGGTCGGCGACGATCTCGGCGCGCCCGCCGGCGAAGTAGCCGGTGGTGAGCAGCCGCCGCGTGTAGAGCTCGAGCTCCTCGCGCTCGTAGGTCGCGCCGGGCCGCACCGGGCTCAGGTTCGCGGCCACCGCCTCGGGGTAGCGCTTGGTGCCCCGCACCTCGACCGCGCCGAAGCGAAACGGCGGCCCGCTGTCGAGCGTGACTTCGAGCGCCGCGCTGTGGCTCGCCGGGTCGACCCGGGCGCGGCTCGCGGCGATGCGCGCCGCGGCGTAGCGCCACGACGAGAGCTCGCGCACCGCCTCGTTCTTCGCCGCGTTCCACTCGGCCTGCGTGAACGGCATGCCGGGCCGCAGCAGCCACTCGCGCCGCACGCTGCGCAGGAGCCGCGCGGCCTCGGGGTCCTCGGCCGCCGGCCCGGTGAAGGCGATCTCGACGCTGCGCACCACGGTGCGCTCGCCGGGCACGACGTGCAGCGTCATCGCCCAGGGGGTGGCGTCGCGGTCGAGCGAGAAGCTGACCAGCGCCCCGAAGTAGCCGTGCGCGGCGAGCGCCTCGCGCGCCTCGGCCACCGCCTCGTCGCCGAGGCGCCGCAGGAGCTCGGGGGTCATCTGCGCGTCGCCCTGCCAGCGCGCGAGGTTCAGCCCGCGCTCCAGCATCTCGCGCAGCTCCTTCGTCGGCGCTTCCACCGCGAGGCGGTACTTCGGTTGCTGCGCGAGCGCCGTGGCGCAGGCGAACGCGAACGCGCAGAGGAAGATGGGGACAGACCCCATTTTCCTGCGCGCTATGCGAAGCAACGGAAAATGGGGTCTGTCCCCATTTTTCTCTCCGAGGAGAAAACGATCAATCGCGTATCCTAGCCCGCATGCAGCCAGCGGAGCGCGCCGGCATCCTGGCGGCGGTCGCCTCGAGTGCGTTCGGCGGCATGGCCGCCGCCGCCACGCGTTTCACCGTCGATGCCGCCGACCCGGTGACGATCTCGGTGTTCCGCTTCGGGCTCGGGTTCCTGTTCCTGCTGCCCGTCGCGTTCGCCCTGCGCGCGCGCTGGCCGCGCGGCCGCGACTGGCTCGGCGTCGCGGCGCTCGGCGCCATGTTCTACGGCGTGTTCTTCGTGGTCTACGCCGAGGCGCTGGTCTACACGACGGCGGCGCGCGGCTCGCTGGCGGTCTCCACGCTGCCGGTCCTCACCATGGTGGTCGCCGCGGCGCTCGGGCGCGAGCGGCTCAGCGCGCGCAAGACGCTCGGCGTCGCCGTGGCGATGGGCGGCGTGGCGCTCGCGCTCGCCGCCGGGCTTGCCGAAGCGCCGCCGGGGGCCTGGCGCGGCGACCTCATCATGACCGCCGGCATGCTCTCGATGGCGCTGTACAACGTGTTCTCGCGCGGCTTCATGGCGCGCTCGAGCCCGCTCGGCTACGCGGCCGCGGGAATGGGCTTCGGCTCCGGGATGAACACGCTTCTCGCCTGGGACGGCGGCGGCTTCGAGGCGGTGCGCGGGTTAGGCACCGCCGAATGGGCGGCCGCCCTGTACCTGGGCGCGTTCGCCGGCGCGCTCGGCTTCTACCTCTGGGTCTACGCCCTCGAGCGCGCCTCGCCCACGCGCGTGGCGAACACCATCACCGTCAGCCCGATCGCCGCCGCGCTCCTCGCCGCGATCCTGATCGGCGAGCCGATCGGCCCGAGCCTCATCGCCGGAATCGCCGCCGTGGCCGCGGGGATCTGGATCGCCTCTACGGAACGGAACGCTCGCCAGTGAACCAGCGCCAGGCATCGGCAAGATCGAAAATGACCGAAATGCCGTTCACGATGAGCAGCACGCTGCCGTAGACCCGCTCCGTGTCCGTAACATCCTGCGCGCCGAGTCGGTAGACGACGTAAGCCAGCAGTGGAATCCATACGACGAGGTGCGGCAGCGCGAGCAGCCTGCTCCAGCCGCGCTGAATGAGGATGGTCGGCCCGTTCACCGCGACGATGAACGCGGCGCACCAGGCCGCCCAGTAGCCGGTCGGGGTATGCGTCAGGAAGAAGGCGGCCAGGTTCACCCCGCCCAGGCCGAGCACGATCCAGATCCGCACCCAGAGCGGAAGGCGCATGAAAGAGCGGCCCGCCGCCAGAAACCTCTCAATCAATCGCACGGGCGGTCGGGCGGCATCTCCTTCGCTCCATCACAGCACATCCTCAGCCGTTAGGCCGAGGTGTCAACTAAATCGGGGGAAGCTTGGCGTCGGGCAACAACGCGCTGATACTGATTGAGGCCTCCGTTTTCGGAGGTGTTGGTAGCGCAAAGCTACCATCGAAGAACGTGTTTGCCGACACGACCATTCTTTCCGAAAGGGAGGCCTCGAATGCGATTCTATACCCGGGCTCACAAGCACTACTGCGGCGTCGATTTGCATGCGCGCACGATGTACGTGTGCGTGCTCGATCGCGACGGGAACGTTCTGGTTTCGAAGAACATCGCCTCGGCACCCGAGGCGTTCGTGGAGCTCATCGCGCCGTGGCGCGAGGACCTGGTGGTGGCCGCGGAGTGCATGTTCACCTGGTACTGGCTTGCCGACCTTTGCGCGCGCGAGGGGATCGAGTTCGTGCTGGGGCACGCGCTGTACATGCGCGCCATTCACGGCGGCAAAGCGAAGAACGACCGGATCGACGCGCACAAGATCACCGCTCTCCTGCGCGACGGGATGCTCCCGCAGGCGTACGTGTACCCGCAGGCGATGCGGGCAACGCGAGACCTCATGCGCCGGCGCAACTACCTCATGCGCCAGCGCGCGGAGCTGCTCGCGCACATCACGAACACCAACCACCAGTACCACCTGCCCGCGCTGGGCGTTCGGCCCGCGCGGCCCGCGGAGCGCTCGGGGCTGCTCGAGCACTTCGCCGAGCCGCAGGTACGCCGCTCGATCGCGGCCGATCTGTCGCTGATTGAGCACTATGACCGGGAGCTGCCGGCCCTGGAGCGCTACCTGGAGTCCAACGCCCAGGCGCACGATCCGGTGGCGCTCGCGATCGTGCGCACGGTGCACGGCCTGGGCAAGGTGCTGGGGCTCTCCATCCTCTACGAGATCCAGGACATCGCACGCTTTGGCCGGGTGCAGCAATTCCTGTCCTATGGGCGGCTGGTCAAGCCCACCAAGGAATCGGGCGGCAAGATCCTCGGGCACTCGGGCAAGAAGATCGGCAACGCGCACCTCAAATGGGCGTTCTCGGAGGCCGCAGTGTGCTTCCTGCGGGCGAATAAGCCCGCCCAGGCGCTACGCTCGCGCCTCGCGGCCAAGCATGGCAAGGGCAAGAGCCTGGCGATCATCGCGGCCAAGCTCGCGCGCGCCGTGTACTTCATGCTCAAACGGGGCGAGCCCTTCGACGCCGAGCGCTTCTTCGCCCACTGAGAGATTCGGTGCCGCGGCGCGCAGCCGCAACGTTCTAACTGGAGCCCACAGGGGCAGCGGCCCGCGATATCCGGTCGACCGATGTCAATGTGCCTTGAGCACGCCGCGACCGTGGCCGCAACGCAATCCCCCGGCAGCCCCCGCGCGTTGATTGGACGCGCCCGCGGCACCGAATCCCCGGCTCAACGTCGTGAACGCTCTTTGCTTTGCCTGCCCCTTACCCGAGCGCGGCACTAACTGGATGGGATCACCTCCGAACCCGACGCATTGAATGCGCCGGAAAGGGCCTGAAATCGTTTCCCGGGCGCCGCTGTGAACAACCGCGACGACGCCGGCGGCAATCAGCGCCGGCGTCTGACCCACGATAGGTGTTTGGACCAGGCATCGCCTGTGAAACCCGCCACCTGAAACCAAGTCAGGCTGCAGCAACAGCGGTAGCGACGTCGAGAAAAATCAGCGCGAGCTTCGCTCGCGTCCGGAATCCTTTACCCCTTGACGCGCCGGGGCCTCATAGGTGTTAGGTGGCGGAGGGTTTCGCACTGGCTGCCTCATTGGCCCACCCTTGGATAGTCTTCATTGTTGGCTTGTAGAGCTTAGAGAACTCTTGGACGATATCCGAGAAACTCACCGAGTAGAACTGCGGCTTGTTCGACAACCTGTTTCTCTCGAGCGCCAGGGCGAAAACAACCGGGTACTCCGATCCAACAACGGTCATATCAGTATTGATGAAGGAGTGCTTGAACGCGTTGGCGACTTCATTTAGCGTGAACAGGAAGCCTTCATAGGGCGCGAAAAGCTCCTTCACTTCCCGTGGTGGATGGTGCTTTAAGCCAGCGATGGAATCGACTTTGATCGCATTTGGCCATTCCTTGTTGTTTTTCCACTCGCTGATAGCGTAGGCCAGAGAGATAAGCTCGTCGGCAGTCTTCCTAAGCCAGTAGACAACTTGCTCGGCATAGAACTGATGCTCAAGGATGTCTTGCATCGGATTGGGCGACTGTTCATTCCTGGGATGAACGTAAGAGGAAAACACCCGGCCGATCTCGAGATTTACTCGGTCCAGACGGCGAACAATGTTCATTCCCTTGAGCAGGAGATTCCCGTATGGAGTGTTGCTGGGGAACTGCGGGATATGGACGATATTGATCGGCTGATGCGGCTGCTTACCATTGTCTATTTGAGGCACGGGCGCTGCCATCCGCCACCTAACGAATGAAAGGGACTTCCCCTGCACGAATGCGGGCAGCGCCCGCTCGGCATCGAAGTGCCAAGATTGGGATTCGGTTCTTCAATCTAAATTCGAGAGGGGAAGTCATGGAACAGGTTACTACCGTGGGGATCGATCTGGCAAAGAACGTGTTCTCGCTGCACGGGGTGGACGGCGCGGGCAAGACACTGCTGCGGCGCACGCTGAGACGGGGCCAGCTGGCCCAGGCGGTGGCGTCGCTGCCGCCTTGCGTGATCGGCATGGAGGCCTGCTCGGGGGCGCACGAGTGGGGACGCAGATTCCAGCAGCACGGGCACACGGTGCGGCTGATGGCGCCCAAGTTCGTCTCGCCCTACCGCAAGAGCGACAAGAACGACGGCAACGATGCTGAAGCCGTGTGCGAGGCCGTGGGCCGGCCCAGCATGCGCTTTGTGCCGGTGAAGTCGGCCGAGCAGCAGGCGCTGCTGACGTTGCACCGGGTGCGCCAGGGCTTCGTGGTGGAGAGGACCGCCACCATCAATCGGCTGCGGGGCCTGCTCACCGAGTTTGGCGTGGTGCTGCCGCTGGGCTCGGAGACGGTGCGCCGCGAGGCGGCGCGCTCGGCCGAGGCGCTGCCCGAGCTCGCGCGCGGCGCGATCGCCGACCTGCTCGAGCAGCTGCGCCTGCTCGATCGACGCATCGAGGGCTACGACCGCCAGATCGCCGCGCAGGCGAAGCTCTCGGAGCCGGCGCGCAGGCTCATGAAGATCCGCGGCATCGGCCCGACCACGGCGCTGGCGATCGTCGCGACGGTGGGCAACGCCCGGGAGTTCAAGAACGGCCGGCAGTTCGCCGCCTGGCTCGGGCTTGTGCCGGGGCAGTACTCCACAGGCGGCCGGACCCGCCTTGGCCACATCAGCAAGCGGGGCGACGCCTACCTGCGCAACCTGCTCGTGCAGGGCGCGCGCTCGGTGCTGCAGAGCGCCGGCATGCGCCAGGACCGGCTCTCGCGCTGGGCGCTCGAGCTGCAGGCGCGCCGCGGCTACTACCGCACCCTGGTGGCGATAGCCAACAAGAACGCGCGCATCGCCTGGGCGCTGCTCGCGAGAAACGAGGACCTCAGAGCCGCTTAACAGAACACCATATGTGACCTGCAAACGGCTGATGACGACTCGGTCAGACCGACGCCCGGAGAACCTGCAACATGCGGACGGCAGATTTCAATGCCGACTAACGATCGAGGACCGGGCGCGCGGCTTTCATCAGGGCCAGAGCGCTTCGAACGCTCACAAACAGGCCGGTTATAGTGACGCAGTCAGACCTTCTTACGTCACCGTTGCAGTTCCGGGGAAGTCCTTACGTCCACGCTCACCGGCGCGCGCTACGCGACGGTCAATAGACCGAGGCGCTCGCGCGCGCGTCCGGTGCGGCGTGCTGTTAGCCCTTAGCCGTCGTGCCATCGGCCGGCGTCTCTACAACGCCCTGTATTCCAAGACTCTTGATGATGTCAACAAGGGATGGGCCACGCTTTTCCGGTTGTGGTAGCTCTTGAACGCTCGTCTCCAGCAGTTCGGCCTCCGCTTCCTCTTCCTTTTGAGAAACTGCAACTTGGAAGTGCTTCAGTGCTTCTGAGAGCTTCGTGTACAGCAACAGCTTTCGCTTCTTGCTCACCCGCTCGCTGAATTCCTGCCGAAGGTGGTCGTTAACGTATGCCTGGTTCTCAAAAACTATGCCGTAGTCAGAATCGCGACTGACGATAACTAACTCCGCATTGCCGTCATTCGCGCAGTGGATCATCCATTCCCAGTTGAAGGCGTCGCCAATCGACGTGTCGTTCTTCTTTCTAGGGGGGCATCCGTGCAGGAAACGGCGGAGTGCCTTTCGCCGAATTAAGTGACGTAGCTTGTCCTCTCTAGTCAGGACAAGCGTGTCCGAGCGATGGAATATCCTTTGGCACGCTTGATAGACAGGGTCGTGGGCTGCGGGGTCGTCGAGCACACGCATTAGCCTGGCCTTCAGATTCTTAACACGCTTGTCGGCCTCCTTGAGGCTCTTGTTCAGTGCCTTACTCGCCTTTGCGTCCGAGAAGATTCCCGGCCGCGAAACGTGAGAGGGAGCCTTGAGCTCTTGCATGCCTTCCAAGATGGCGATCTGCCGATTCTTCTTGAATTCGCTTTCCAGCTGGAACGTGACGATGACACGATTCGCAACCGATTCGAGGTGGTGGAGAAGCGCAAGCCCTGTGTCGTTGCGTGCTCGATAGAAATCGAGCCAGATGTTGGTGTCAACGAACAGTAGCTTCTGGAGCTTCGTCATTGCTAAGGGCTAACGTTCGCGGCCAGGCGCGCTGTGCGTAGGCGCGCAAAGCGCCGTGCGAAAAGCGTCGCTCTGCGCCGCGGGGTTAGTTGTCATCGTCTTCGATCCCGTAGGCACACAGGTCTTCTACGACT